>Ga0180085_1000863_pt1 | contig 10333 bp, 9 predicted proteins | sample EasRiv730_16_10D_FD_123013 | JGI IMG/M metagenome (GOLD analysis project Ga0180085, IMG submission 123013) | Soil microbial communities from meander-bound floodplain in the East River, Colorado, USA - East River metaG ERMLT730_16_10D | ecosystem: Environmental > Terrestrial > Soil > Floodplain ... | reverse complement strand
GGCAGCAGGGTAGTTCTGGAGCATCCGCGAAACTGCGTGCACAACTATGCCCTCGGAGGCGAGTCGTGAACTCAGATGGGAACCGAGAAAGCCGCTGGCGCCGGTGATCAAGACTCTTGAGTCGTTCATGGTTGTCGCGCTACGGAATTGGTGACCGCGAGTTGCATGCCTTCTGGCGTGCCGATATCAACGTAAGGAAAAGTTCAAACCGTCGCGGACTTGACGTGGGAGCCAGTTTTAACGGCTTATTGAAAACCCGGCGAACCGACATTTCGGCTGCAGCAGAAGCAGCGGCCGCACAACTAACTCATAACGCCTGCCGCTGACTTTTTTGTTGCACATTTCCATGCTCGATAACTGTTTTTGGAGCTGTACAGCTATGGACTCTAGCTGATCGAGCGATGTTGATTTAGCCAATTCACGACACTATCCGTGCTGGCTAATTCGCCACGTAGCAGTGCAAGTAGTAGATCGCGAGTTATAACGGTATTGAATGGCTGATCGTAGGCGTATGCCCGCTTTTGATCCGCCAACTTGAGTACGTAGGGAACGCGACGATCCGATGTTGAGAAGCTGGCCGCTAGAGCAGCTTCTTCCGGCGTCCAATCCAACCTTTTTTTCCAATACTCTGAATGCCACCGATGATCCGACGTCACCAGAACGATAGTCTGCTCCCAGAGCCCGGCCTGCTCCAGGGTGGCACGTAATTTGCCCATCGTGCGATCAACTAATCTGAGGTTGTCAAGATAATTGCCGCCGGGTTCAATTGACAATTCATCTCGCCGCCGATCATAAATACCGGGAGTATGCGGCACCGGATAGTGAAGCAACACCAATCCGAGATTACGGTCAACCGCTAGTTTTGTAGCGTCGGCAACAACGCCCTGGTAAACGAGCAAGTGAGTCTGTCTTTCGTATATCCTGAGGCGTCTGGCATTCTTGTCGATCATACAATTTGGTAAATTCGCGGGCAGCACTTCCTTGGCTTCATCAACCATTGCCTCGGGCAGCGTCATCTTCCGATGCCTGTCACTATGAAGCTGGCTGGAGCAAACGGTCAAGTCTTGGCCGATTATTCGACAATAGGGAATAAACCAGCCGGCAAGGCCGGAATTGAAGCCGGCTTCTCGCGCCAGCGAAAACACATTCGGCAGCGTGAACCACCCGACCTTCTCTTTGTCACTCAAAGTGAGCAGCCACTCATCCAATTGAATCTGTTCGGCCGTGGTGACGATTCTCCCTGTTATCAGCGATGGCATCGATTCCTGTGTATTCTCGGCAGGTGAAACGGCTCGGCCGGCTACAATAGATTGACTGCAGAGGCGATCAAACTCCGGCAACTGAACTGAGGCTGGGCGTTCAGAAAAGGTCAAACGATAATCGAGCTCGTCAAACACTATCCAGATAATGCGCGGTTCGCCTTCTTCTTTGGCGGGTAGTGGCTGCGACAGTGGCCTACTTGTGGTAAGCGCTCCCTTGTGCCACAGCCATGCGGCATTACCGAACTGAATGAGCACCAACGGTGATAAGATCACCAATACAAAAGTACCCGCACTTATCATTTGTCTGCGAGCCCGTAAGCAATATGGAAGGAGCACTCCCAGTATCAGTACGGGGACCAAATGTCCGACCTTGCCGAACCGCTGCTGTAATCCTTCTACCCAAAGTTCAGGGAAAGGAGCGGACACACCATACAAGGCAACAATCACGAGTGTGAAGAACCCCGCACCTCCGGCGACCTTTACTGCTGAAAAAGAAGAGTTTCTGACAAGCCAACCTCCGTACCAAATGATTAGCGTCACTAACAAGATATTCAATGCTAGTGCGATCAGACTCACTGCTCCAGACAAGCGCCATTCAGAGTAGTTGAATAACGTGTCATCCCAGATGCTTTTGTGGAGCAGATTAGCGAGAGACAGTGCTACCAGGAAATCTTTAGTCCTCGCGAGAACATACTCGTCAACCCACTCCAGCACGTGCACTAGCGGCCAAGTCTTGATCAGAAACGTCAAAACAGGACCCAACACGATGACCCCGAGTGAGATGACCCACATCGTCCGGTCTGCAACTCGAAAGTAATGTTCTGGTGGATGGATTCTTTGTCCCTCGACGATGGAGTCCAAGAGCTCTATCGATTCACCCTTGTACATTGCCTCGACAAGTCGGTGCCCAAACAAGGCATAGAGAATCCACCCAATAACCAGGCAGAGGAGTAATGCCGAATTCAGAAAAATCGCAATTCTGTTTTCTTTAGTCCATGCGGCCATCGTGAGCGTTATCTCTTTTTCATTAAGTAGAGACGACGACCGGTTTGGCCCAGTTGCTGTGACTGAAGAATAGCAAAGGCTCGCCCACAAGCTCCTTCAAACGCCTCCCGATCGAAGGCTTCGAACAACTCGTCGCGCCCGCGTGTGATCCGACGAAACATCGGATCTTCACGCGGGACGAATTCTATGATCACAAAATCTGTGGTCAGCTCGCTGGCCAGCGCGATGACCTCGGTTAAAGGGATTCGCTCGCTCACCAGCAAGTGGTGCAGCACTGCGAGCATGAGCACAAGGTCGAAAGCGCCGGCGGCCCGCGCAAGAAATGAGGGGCATTCACGGTTGCGCCAACCAGTGCCTGCGCTGGGGCGACATAGATCGACTACCAGCGGCAGAATATCCAGGTTTTCCGCCGCGGCCCGACGCCAAACTCGGCCAACTACCGCAGGATCAGCGTCAATGGCAATCACGCGCGCGCCGTGTTGTGCCGCCAAGGCACTGAAATGGCCCGTATTGCAACCGACGTCAAGCACCGCGCGCGGCGTGAGCCGGGTCAATGCAGCAGCAACAAAATCCTGTTTCGCCGCCAGATATCCTTCAGCCGCAGTCGATTCCGAGGACATGTAGTCAGACCACGCGGACTGTTGTTTGCCCGAGGGCGCGACTTGCGCCAACTCGCGGCGCAGCCGCTTGAATAACCGCTCTAGAATGAACCGTGCTTTCTCTGGGCTTGCCAGCCGTCGCTTTTGATAGAGCTTGCCATCTTCAGTGTTCTGTCGGGGCGTTAGCCAGGTCGGGAGTGCCACCATGGTCAGGAACGGCGGGCGCAACTTTTGCAGCGGCCGGCACAGACGATAGACTTGTTCCGGCTCGAGTCCGTCACGCTGGCTGCCCAGCACTTGATTCAACTTAAGGCCGAAATGCTTGTTGGCCAGCAATGGCAACAAGACGGTTCGATTGAATTGAGCGAACGGCAGCCAACTCGGGTCGCCGGCTTCGCGTTGTTCAAACGACAGGAGATCGACGTGTACTGCCTTGGGCCCGCGGAAGAGGACGTTATAAGGGGTCGCATCCTTCAAGCCGAGACCTTCCGGCAAGAGGGTCTCAGCCAAGTCGAGAGCCAACTCCCCGGCCGCATGCAGCATCTCCGGCGGCCACTCATAAGGAAAACTGCGGAAGGGTATGCGTTCGTGCTCGACCATCAGGCCATCAAACTCATTGGAGAACGCATCTAAGCTCCCGGCTTCCTCGCGTAACTCGGAAACCTGTGACGGAGAGAGAGCCTCAGTCGCAACAAGCTGGCCTGACGCCACAAGCTGACGTAGGGCAGTCGAGGCAAGACAGGCTTCAAGTTCGGCTATGGAGTCGCGCTTGATAAATCGAATGACCCGCTGGCCCACAACAAATAACTGCCCCGCAGGATCACGGAACGAAACGGCACTTTCACTGAGCTCTTTTCGCCAGGCGTCCGCTTGATGACTCATTATCGGCTAACCGAATCCCCACTGCTTTAGGACCAAGGCGTCATAAGCAAAGCCCTGTACGTCAGGCTTTCCAGCCTCACCCAACTGCCACGAAGAGTCAAAAGGTCAGTCTAGAAAGTCTGACTACGAGGAAGACAGCTACAGCTCCACTAAGAGATGAATCATCTTTAACCAAGGGTTCTAGCTGCCCGGTGGTGGACGATGTTGGGAGGCTTGGATCTGGGATCGCCTGCTATTCCATGACGTTCAAGATTCGCCAAACTTCGAGAACTCCTCCTTCTGCTTTTGGAGCGAAAGGGTGGAAGAAGATCGGGTGAGGGCAAGGACCGCTGGCTACCGATCTACAGCTCTAGGCTCTTCCGGGTTTCGACGAAAACGGCGGACCTCAAGGTAAGGGTGGTGGTGTTGGCACGACATCGCTCTTCTTTCTCTTTCGGAGGCTTCCCACCCAGACGAAAACTTTGCGGACGTAAAACAAAGTGCCGACGCCAGCCGCGAACAACACCTGCCACAGCATAGAGCCTGTGCCAGGATCGACGTAAGCGTGGGCTGTACCTTCGGTGACAATTAGGACCATCAGAAACATAAGCAGGAAACGACCTGCACGCGTCTTCATTGCTTCTCTACCCCCTTTGACATGTTGGTATCTGCACTAGCGTTCTGAATATAGGCTTCAGCCTGCAGGGCTGGCGTTTGCGACGGACGCCGCAACCTATGGGTTTTCAATTGTAACTAATTGGCCGTCAAAAGTATCGGCGGCAAGCAAATAAATGAACTCATCATGGACGCGCCATGTCGACTTTCTCACCTCAAGTTCTGGATCATAATTGCCCGCTTCGCCATCACTGAGTGAGGTACCACGTCTGACAAGACTCTATTTCCTCTTGCACAAGTCGACTAGGTATGTGGTCGCTAACTCTTGCCAAGGACTTCCGATAAAGGCTTTCGCAGGCATGGACTGCTTTCGCGGCACGAGTCGACGTTCCGAAAAAGTACTCAAACTCCTCTCGGCTGAGAAGTCGCAGGCTCTCGATGGAGTACGTCGCGCCAAGATCGTTCCCGACTTTGGACCGCCATTGCACATCGCGCAGAAAGCCGTAGAGACGCTGCGTGGGTTTGGGGCCCCACTTGAGTTACGAGCTACCGGAACGTTTTGTGCATTGAACTTCAATGTCGAGATTACCTTCACGAGGAAACGCATTTCCACGCGTACAGGGAGGAATCGACACTCGCTGCCACGAATTAATCGGCGCCGCTTACACGCTGCTGAAGAGCGCTAGGCATCGATTCAGTGTCGGCGGGACGCTGGTCCAGTTAGGATAGTACATTCTGTCGCCAGTCCAAAGTTGGAGTCGAGCCGAGAGAACTACTTGCACAGTGATCAGAACCGATGAGTCTTTCATCGTTGTCGCAATGCGGAATTGGTGACCGTCAGTTGCATGCCATCTATCAAGCCTTCTGGCGTTCCAATATCGACATAAGGCAATTCTGAAACCGTCGTAGAGTTGACTTGGAGACCCGCTTCAATGGCCAATCGAAAAATCTGGCCAACCGACACTTCCGGCTGCGCCAAAGCCAGTGCGCGCAAAGAAGCCACCTGTTCATGAAGGAACTGGGTGAAAACCGGCTCCCAAACTGCAATTCCCCAGCTGTGGCGCAGTGGCGTGTTTCGAGGCTGAATAACGATCTGTCGAACCCTTCCCTGCTCGTCTATATCTACCATATCGACCTTCTCAGGAGAGTTGGCGGGAAAGAGTCCTAGCGTGACATGAGCATGGCAGGACTCATGACGGGCGATCAACTGTAAGAAGGCGTCCTCCGGGCCGAAAAGGATGTCCGGGAATCCAAAGGCTACTGTGGCATTTTGAACAAAGGGATAAGCGTGGTCGATAGTGAAAGGTACCCCGGGCGACGTGTCCATTACGAGATAAGCAAGACTCATGCCGAGTATGGATCCATCGCCCCAGTAAGCTGGGATATCCCATTTGTGCTTCCTTAAGACTACATACGCCTCTCTGATCGCTGCCAGCCGCATCTTTTCGAGGAGATAGTGACTGGCCACCTTAGGCCTGACGGCATTGGCTCCAGACCCTTCCATGAACCCGATGGGATACAGTTCTTTGCTGCAAGGGAGGGGCGAAAGCCGGGTGGCTTGTCCTGCCGCTGGAATCACTCCGACCACTGCGTTACGGGCAGTCCGTTCAACGGCGCTACGCATTCTCTGTAAGAATGGTCGACTTGCTCTTCTTCGCCAGCAAATCTGCGACAGATTTCAAGATGCCCTCCTCTGACAATCCGTGCTTCGTCTGAAGGTAATCCTGGCTGCCGATATAGGGTGAAAAGGAAGAGGCAAGCCCAATTCGCTTGAAGGGAACTTTTTCCTGATCAGCCTCGGCGAGCACCTCGGCAACGGCACTTCCCAAGCCCCCAATCACGCTGTGTTCTTCAATGGTTGCAATTGCGCCCGTTTGGCTTGCAGCGTTCAGGACGGCCTCTTGGTCCAGTGGCTTTAGTGTGTGCATGCTCAAGACACGGGCCTGGATGCCATTCAACTGCAAACGGTCGGCTACGTTGACAGTGTTGCGTAACAATCCACCCGTGGAAATCAGCGTTAGGTCATTGCCATCTCGTAACTGGACAGCCTTGCCAAGCTGGAAGTCAATTTCACTCTCGTGAACCTGTGGCTCTCCAGCCTTGCCTAGTCTCAAATAGCAAGGACCTGGATAAGTAACCATTGCCCGGGTTGCCAGCCGTGTCTCCATTGGGTCTCCTGGCGCAACAACTTGCAATCCCGGAAGAGCCCTCATGACCCCCAAATCCTCCGTGGCATGGTGAGTGGCGCCCATCGACCCGTAGGCAAATCCGCCTCCAATCGAGACGATTTTCACATTCGCATTGTGGTAGCACACGTCGTTGCGAATATGCTCCAAACACCGAAGTGTCGGAAAGTTAGCAATCGAGTAGGTAAAAACCACTTTCCCACTTAGCGCCATTCCCACGGCCATACCCGTCATGTTTTGCTCGGCCACTCCCGCATTGACGAACTGAAGCGGAAGCTGTTCCATGAACGGTTCTATAACGCTAAAGCCCAGGTCTCCGGTGATTAGAACAATGCGCGGGTCCTGCTTTGCCAGCTCGAAAAGAGTGTTTACGAAAGCGTTTCTCATTCCTGCAGCCTTAGCTCCGCTAAAGCGGTCTCGAGTTCCTGATCTCGTGGAGAACGATAGTGCCAAAGCAACTTGTCCTCCATGAAACTGACACCTTTACCTTTAATGGTATGTGCAACGATGCATGACGGGCGGTCGCTCTCGAAAGGAATAGACGTTAATACTCTCTCGATCGCATCCAGATCATGTCCGTCTATTTCCCTTGCCGCCCAGCCGAAAGCACGCCATTTCTCCGCCAGTGGATCCAGGTTGACGACTTCCTTGACTCGACCGAAGCTCTGGATTTTGTTGTAGTCTATGATGACGACCAGATTGTCTAGCTTGTGATGGGGTGCGAACAGTGCGGGTTCCCAGGTTGAACCCTCATCGCATTCGCCATCGCTCAAAAGACAAAAAATACGATGCCGCTTTGTGTCTCTCCTGGCTGCAAGTGCCATTCCTGTGGCAATGGGCAACCCGTGTCCTAGAGAACCTGTTGAGACCTCTACTCCTGGCACATTCTTGTGGGTGGCGTGTCCCGCCAAGAATGATCCATTCTGATAGTAGGTCTCTAGCCAATCGATTGGAAAAAATCCACCTTCAGCCAAGACAGCGTAAAGGGCGGCGCACCCATGTCCCTTGCTCAGAATGAAGCGATCTCGATCCGGCCAGGAAGGTTGACCGGGATTCAGCTGGAGCACTCTCGCATAAAGAACGGCGAGAATGTCTGCGGTTGAAAGTGCGGACCCAATGTGGGAGGAATTCGCCCGGTGCGACATTCTCACACAATGGCGGCGGATTCTCAGAGCGATGTCAGCCACTGCAAGAGCCTTCAATGGATTGAAGTCGGTCATCTTCTTGGTAAATTCGAGCAGATCTGTGGAGACTCGCTGCTCGGACTGAAATGACTCATGAGGTAGCCAATGACAGCAGGTAATCTCCGTCGTTCATTTTCTTCGCGATGGCATCGAGCAGCCGGGCGGCGGAAACTCCGTCTGCCACACGATGGTCGAATGTCAGGCTCAGGACGCAGGTTTGCGCAGGAATCACAGCACCTTGCTCGACACAGGGACGTTCGCTGATTCTTCCGATTCCTAGAATGATGGACTGCGGAGGGTTGAGGATTGGAGTAAATGCGTCGATTCCGTAATTCCCCAGATTGGTGAGCGTTGCGGTCCCTCCCAGGGTATCATCCGACCGAAGTGAACCTTCGAGGGCGTGCTTGCTAAGGTTCACAACCGCGGAATGAATGCTGCGAAGCGGTTCGGTGTCCGCATGACGCACAACCGGAACCCTGACTCCATTGGGAACGCCGACCGCGAACCCCACATGCACATCTTCAAAGCACACCAGTGTTTCGTCCTCAATCGCCACATTCAGATCCGGATGTTCTCTCAAGGCAACGGCCAGTAGCTTGACAAACAGTGCGTCGAAAGAGGGAGTATCTCCAATCATCTCGCCGAGCCGTTTGCGTGTGGCAACGAGGGCATCAGCCCTAACTTCGCGGGTCAACGTCAATGACACAGCAGCCGCAACACCCTTTTTTAGCCGTTCTGCAATAGCTCGCCGCATAGGACTCAGTGGCAAGCGCTGGCGTACTCGAATCATTTGAGACTCCGCAGTCGGCGAGGGTGCCTGAGACGCCGGGATCGCTGCCACCACATCGGCTTCGACAATTCGCCCGCCCGGTCCGCTGCCCTGTACCCGCACAAGATCAATCCCGTGCTTGGCGGCCAAACGCCGCGCCACGGGCGTTGCCCGCAACTCTGGTACGGCTGCAGAGGCCGGCTGAACAGGGACTCCAGAAATCTGACTTCGTCGAGCAGGAGCCGCCTCGGTGGAGCCAACCGCTCCGGGTGAAGGAGGCGGAGCTGGCTCTCCCTCGGCCAGAACATAACCAATGAGTGATTCGACGTGAAGATTCGTCCCGGCGACGACGGCCGGATGCAAAATGCCGTCCCGCGGCGCAACCAGCTCGTGCGCGGCTTTTTCAGTGCTGATTTCCGCAATCGCTTCACCGGCACGCACCAAGCTTCCAGCAGGGCGCAGCCAAGCGACTAGAGTTGCTTCATCAGTGTACATTCCCAGACTGGGCATCACGATTGGAAAGGCCACTGCTCGAGACTCCTAAGTGAACATTTCGCGAACGGCAGCCACCACTTGATGGGCACGCGGGACGTAGTGGGCTTCCAGCACTGCTGCAAACGGAACAGGTGTGTCGGGCGCATTGACCGTTTTGATGGGAGCATCCAGCCAGTCGAATCCCTTGTCGGCCACACGGGCGGCAATGTCTCGAGCCATTGAAGCTGTAGGTGTATCTTCGTCCACCACGACCAAGCGCCGAGTTTGCTTGACTGACTCCAAAATCGTCGACTCGTCCAATGGCGACAGAGTGAGCACATCCACAATCTCAGCTTTGATGTCCTCCTCGGCCAAAGTCTCAGCCGCCTCGAGGCACACGTGAGTCATCCGGCCAATTCCGCATAGAGTGACGTCACGTCCTTGACGGACTACTTCAGCTTTGCCGATCGGGGTGACATAGGACTCTTCCGGGACTGGGCCCTTGGCGGATGAGCCCAGGAACTTATGCTCCATGACAACTACCGGCCCGTCATCGCGTATGGCTGCGATCGTTAAGCCCTTAGCATTGTGAGCGGTACTTGGAACGACCACTTTGAGCCCTGGGATGTGGGCCAGGACAGAATATAAGGTTTGCGAGTGTTGGGCCGCGGCGCCGCCCCCATAGGTACGCCCTTCAAATCCGCGCGTGCCGTAGGCAGTCCGAATCACGAGCGGAAGTCCCAGCTGGCCTCCCATCATGTAGTGCATCTTTGCAGCTTGGTTCATGATCTGGTCATAACAGCAGCCGATTAAGTCGACGAACATGATCTCCACAATTGGGCGAAGACCAGCCATGGCAGCACCCACTGCTGCACCGACAAATCCCATCTCAGAAATCGGCGTGTCGAGGACACGCTCAGGACCGAATTCCGTGATGAGCCCGCGGGTAGCGCGAAGGACGCCTCCCCAGGCGTCCACAAAGCCGAGGTGCGCACGTCCAGCCGCTCCAGCGATGTCTTCACCCATTATGATTACGCTAGGATCCCGGCGCATCTCCAGGCGAATGGCGTCGTTGATGGCCTGGCTGAATGTCATCTCCCGCATGGGTGTTTTTATGTCTAAATTCATCGGGGTTCAGTCACGTAAACGTTGGTGTGGAGTTCTCCCGGATCCGGCAAGGGGCTGGACTCGGCGAATGCCACTGCCTCATTGAGCAGCGCGTGATTGCTTTCATCAATCGCGTCGAGATCGGCAGCTTGCAGCAAACCCTCTTGAATTACCTTATCGCGGAAACGCTTGATGCAGTCTCTATTGCGTGCCAGCTGTTCTTCTTCCTGTGTGCGGTAGCGAAGGGGGTTATCGCCCTGGTGGTGGCCAT
>Ga0180085_1000862_pt1 | contig 10341 bp, 7 predicted proteins | sample EasRiv730_16_10D_FD_123013 | JGI IMG/M metagenome (GOLD analysis project Ga0180085, IMG submission 123013) | Soil microbial communities from meander-bound floodplain in the East River, Colorado, USA - East River metaG ERMLT730_16_10D | ecosystem: Environmental > Terrestrial > Soil > Floodplain ... | reverse complement strand
TGATGAATATGATCCGCCCGCCGCGCCGGTCGATGCCGAACGTCAGCTCCCGCGGATGGCCGAGCGCGTCGCGGATCATGCTGTGCCGCTCGGTCGGCGCCAGCAGCAAGAGGAATCCGCCCCCGCCCGCGCCCAGCAGCTTGCCGCCCTGGGCGCCCAGCTTGCGCGCCTGCTCGTACCAGGCGTCCGCGGACTCCAGCGCGATGCCGAACCCGAGCGAGCGCTTCAGCTTCCAGCCCTCGTGCAGCAGCCGGGCGAACTCGTCCAGGCCCGCGCCGCCGCCGAGCGCCAGCCGCATCTCGTGGGCGAGGTCGCGCATCGCCCGCAGCACCGGCATCCGGTCCTTGGTTCCCTCGCTCTGGCGCTTGAGAATCTCGTCCGCGCTGCGCTGCTGCTCGGTGTAGAAGAGGAGAATCCGCTTCGACAGCTCCTGCATCGTCTCGGGAGTCGCCGGCACCGGCTCCACGTCCACCGTGCCCTCCGGATTGAAGCGGATGTAGTTCATGCCGCCGAACGCCGCCGCGTACTGGTCCTGCTTGCCGATCGGCTTGCCGAGGACGTCGATCTCGATGCGGCACGCCTGCTCGGCCATGTTCTTGGCGCTGACGATCTGTCCCTTGTAGGCGTAGAGCGCGAGCAGCACCCCGACGGTCAGCGAGCTGGACGATCCCAGTCCCGCGCCGGCCGGGACGTCGCCGACGGTGGTGATCTCGAGGTGCCGCCCGAGGCCGGTCAGATTCAACGCTTCGCGCACCAGCTCGTGGCGCAGGTCCTTCACGTGATCGACGATCTCGGTGCGCGTATACGCGACGCGGGTGGAGGGCTCGAAACGCGGGCTCACGGTCACGTACATGTGCTTGTCGAGCGCGAGCGACAGCACCGCGCCGTGCTCGCGGCGGTAGAACGCCGGCAGGTCGCTGCCGCCGCCGGCGAAGCTCACGCGGTACGGGGTCTGCGAGATGATCATCCGGCCGGATTCTCCTGCGGCCGGGTCTTTGCCGCGCTCGACGGCGAGAGCCGCGGCGCGGCGCCGGGTCCCGCCAGGTCGAGACGACGCCGGTAGCGGTCGATCAGCGGTTCCAGGCAGGTCTCGAGATCGAACCGCTCCTCGACCCGGCGGCGTCCGGCCGCCGCCAGTCGCGCCGCGAGCGCCCGGTCGCGCATCAGCCGGGCGATCGCGTCTGCAAGCCCGGCCGCGTCGTTCGGCTCGACCAGCAGCCCCGTCTCTTCGTGCCGGACGAGATCGGGGATGCCGACCAGGCGCGTCGAAATCGCCGGAAGACCGCAGGCCATGGCCTCCACCAGCATTTGCGGCAGCCCGTCGACATCCTGGTCCGAGGCCCACACGCACGGCAGCACGTACAGGTCTCCGCCGTGCATGAATTCGACGATCTTCTCCTGCAACAGCATCTTGCCGGTCAGCCTGACGCGATCGGCCAGGCCGAGCTGCTGCACCTGCGATCGCAGCCCGGCTTCCAATTCGCCGCTGCCACCGATCACGCACTCGAAACGCTCGCCCCGCTGCGCCAGGATGCGGCACGCCTCGACGAGGTATGCGAACCCCTTCTTCTCCACCAGCCGGCCGGACGCCACAACGCGATAGGGGCGCTCGGACGAACCCGCGCGTTTCGGGTAGAACCATTTCAGGTCGATGCCGCAATAGGCCATGAGCAGCTGCTCGGGCCGGGCGCCGTGCTGCAGGTAGAGACGCCGGTGGAACTCCGAGATGCAGGCGATGAACTCGGCCCGGCGGATCTTGTCCTCCAGCGCGCAGCGCTCGCGGAACAGGTCCGACGCGTGGCCGGTGAAGCTGAAAGGCACCTCGAGCAGCCAGGCCGCGTACATCGCGATCGTGCCGCAGGCGTCGACCCATTGCGAGTGGATGTGGGCGACCCGGTCGCCTCGAAGTCTCGCCGCCCGCGCCCAATGGCACGCCACGAGCAGGTGCGCGATGCCGGCGATTCGCGCCCTCACGTGCTCCCGCCTGCCGAAAAGCGAGTTCCACAACGCGGCGAAGAAGCGGCCGCGGAACCGCACCGGCGCCGCCAGCAGCGAAACGACGAACCCCAGCACCGGGAGGGGATAGATCACCCGAGTGCGTTCGTTCATGCGCACCGCCCACTCGGAGGCATGGAACAGGTTTTTCGGGCGGCGCATGGAGTGGAGCACGAACGGCACCCGGGCGGCCTCCACGCGGCTCAGCTCGTTGGCGACCCAGGCGTTGCCCACGCCAATCGCGGTGACGTAGTGGATCATCGTGCGCTCAGCGTCTCTGCTTCAGGTAGAAGGCCAGCATGGAACCGGCGCCCATGTGCAGATCCTCGATGACGCCGTACTGGTCGCTGTCCACGTGCAGGCAGATGTCCACCAGCCTGCGCAGCTTGCCGCCGGAGAATCCGGTCATGCCGATCGTCACGGCGCCGTTGCTTTTCGCGAACCGGGCGGCGTTGACCACGTTGGGCGAGTTGCCGGAGCCGGAGATCAGCACGACGACATCGCCGCGCCGCAGATAGCTCTCGAGCTGCCGCGAGAAGACCTCGTCGTAGCCCAGGTCGTTGGCGATCGCGGTCATGAACGGAACGTTGTCGGTCAACGACATGCAGCGCAGAAGGCGCTTGCCGTTGCGCTGGGCGGTCTTGGCCCAGTCGGTCGCGATGTGCGACGCGGTGGCGGCCGAGCCGCCGTTGCCGAGCACGAAGATCTGGTTTCCCATCCTCTCGGCCTTCTCGACAGCGGCGGCGATCTTCGCGATGGCGTCGAGATCGAGCTCGTGCCACTTGGCGATTTCCTGGTCGCGATACCAGCGGGCGAAATCGCGCGCAGCAAGCCCCCCCGGCCCGGTGCCCGTCATGTTGGAGGCGGCGAGGCCCGGTGTCCTTTTTTCCTTGATCATGAAACCCCCTGCGGTCCTCCACCTTCTGCTTTGTTCGCTACGGCAGCGCGGTGAGAAGGTCAGGGGACATTTTACGCCGCGCAGGGCGCGCCACGATTAGGACGAAAGGACCATCGGTAGTGTCATTTGCAGTCGATCCGCGCGCTGCGCCTGCGCCGGATCCTGTTGAGCGCGAAGCTGAGCTGCCCGAGACCTTCCGGAAATCGCCCGAGAACGAGAAAGCCGGCTCGCCACCAGGCCTTCTTGCCGGTGAGCTCGCTGCGCAGCGCGATGCGAATCACCTGCAGGGGGTAGATCGCGAACAAGGCAAGGCACCGGGGGTCGAGCAAGGCCGAAGCCAGAACAAGCACCGGCAGCACCACGCCCCACGCCAGGGCGCGCCTCGCTTCGCTGACGTAGTGGCGCTCGGGCGGCGCCCCGTGCAGCCACGCACCCTCGGCGAAAGCGTGGCCGTTGCGCCGCGAGCGCCTCCACCACTCGCCGAAGCGCGTCATCGCGGCGTCGTGCAGCGCCATTTCCTCGCCCAGGCGCCAGATGCGCCATCCCGCCGCGCGCAGGCGCACGCAAAGCTCGGGCTCCTCGCCGGCGATGACGTCGGCGCGAAAGCCGCCCACGCTTTCGAATGCGCCGGCGCGCATCATCGAATTCCCCCCGCAGGCTTTGGCCTCGCCCGCCGGCCGGTCCCATTCGATGTCGCACAGCATGTTGTAGACGGTGCGCTCCGGGTATTTCTCGCGCAGCCGCCCGCACACCGCCGCTACGCCGGGATGCTCGTCCAGGAAGCGCGCCGCCTTCTCCATCCAGCCCGCCACCAGCTCGCAATCGCCGTCGACGAACTGCACGTACCGCGCATCCGTCGCCAGCGCGCGCAGGCGCTCGTATCCGTCGTTGCGCGCGCGCGCGGCCGTAAACGGCATGCGCATGTCGAGCGCGACGACCTCGGCCCCCATCGCGCGCGCGGCCTCGACCGAGCCGTCGGTCGAAGCCGAGTCGACGTAGACGACCTGCGAGGCGATCCCGCCGAGCGATTGCAGGCACCTGCGCAGGCGCTCTCCCTCGTTCCGCCCGATGACTACCACGCCGATGCTCAAGAGCGGCTCCCTTGTCCCAAACCGATCATTAGCCCAAACACACTACTCGCCGCGTTGCGCGCGGCAAGGCGGAGCGTAGCCGCTACAATGCGCATGGGGGAAGGTCGCAACAATGACCGACAAGGGGGATCCGATTCTCGTGCGGCGGCGGCGAGTGCTGCTCGCCTGCTGCTTCGCGCTCGCAGCGCTGGCGCTCGCGAGTCTGGTGGCGAGCGCCGATTCGCGGCCGAGCGACCAGCGCCTCCTGTTCGGGCTGTGGCGCGGCCGCGATCTGGTCCTCGCCGCGAGCCTCCTCATCGGCGCCGGCGCGGTGCTCGCGGCTGCAGTGTCCCGGAGCGCGCTCCTCGGATTCCTCGCGACCGGCATCAGCACCGCAGCGATGTACGCGCTGCTCGAGGCGGCGGGAGCCATCGGCCTGGTCTCCTGGCCCGCCGTATTTGGATTGCGCGCGCCGGCGCTGGGCACGAAGCCCGTTCCGCATCTCGATATCGCCGGCACCACATTCCAGGATACGGCGTCGCGCTGGGGGCTGCCCTCCGAGCCGATCGTCTTCCGCTATCGCACCGACCGGCATGGCTTCCGCAACGACACCGATCGCGCCGAAGCCGACATCTATCTGCTGGGCGACTCGGTGCTGGTGGCGGCGCTTCTGCCGTTCGCCGAAACGGTGGCGGCGCGGCTCGAGCAGACCACCCGCAGGTCGGTGAAGCAGGTCGCGCTGATCGGAACGGGTCCGCAGGAGCAGCATCGCCTCTTCCGCGATGCCCGTCTCGAGGTCAGCGGCAGGCGCGTGATCCAGTTCGTGTTCGAGGACAACGATCTCAGGGACTCGCGGCGCTTCCGGCGCGGAAGCCTTGGCGCGTCGCCGTCCTGGACCGAAGACACCCTGGCCCATCAAGTCGTCCTCGTGCTGCAGAGGTTCACGCAGCCGGTGGCGGGAGCCGCGGCCTTGCGCTCCTGCAAGATCGGCGAGCAGACCTACACGTTCCTGTGGGGACGGCACTCGTTCGCCGGGATCGAGGAGGAGGCGGGCGCAATCTCGGACCACTTGCTGCGCTTTGCGGCGGAAGTGCGCGCGCGCGGGGGCGAGTTCGCGGTCGTGTTCGTGCCGTCGAAGCTGCGCGTGCTCGGGCCGCTCTGCAGCTTTCCGGCGTCCAGCGCGTTGCGCGACTACGCTTCCCATTTCGGGCCGCTGCGCGAGCACTTGCGCAAGTGGAGCGCGGCCAACGGCATCGCGCTGCTCGACCTGACCGAGCCGCTGCTGGAAGCCGCCCGGGCGGGGCGCATTCCCTGGTTCTGGGGAGATACGCACTGGAACGCGGAAGGCCACGCCGTCGCCGCACGGGCCCTCTCGGCCTGGGCGCCGTCGAAATAGAGGATCGCCATGGGGCACGAAGACTACAGCCGGGAGCAGGCGCTCGAGGGCTCGGGCAACAGGGCCTTCGGCATCACGTTCGCGGTCGTGTTCGGGCTGATCGCGCTCTGGCCGCTGATCCGCGGGGGAACCCCGCTCTGGTGGTCGATCGGCGTCGCCGTCGTGTTCGCCGCCATCGCGCTGGCAAAGCCGGCGCTCCTCGCGCCGCTCAACCGGCAGTGGACGAAGCTCGGCATTCTGCTCGGCCGGATCGCCGCCCCGGTTGCGCTGGCAGTCCTGTTCTACGGCGTATTCACCCCGATCGGGGCCGTGATGCGGCTGGCCGGCAAGGATCCTCTGCGCCTGAAGCGGGATCCTCGCAGCCCGTCGTACTGGCTGCCGCGACAGCCGCCGGGGCCGGCGCCCGATTCTCTGGACCAGCAGTTCTAGGAGAGCCTATGGAGATGATCAGCGAGTTGTGGAGATTCATGCGGCTGCGGAAGAAATACTGGCTGTGGCCGATTTTTCTGACCATGGCGGTGCTCGGATTCCTCATCGTCCTCGCCCACGGCTCGGCGGTCGCGCCCTTCATCTACGCGCTGTTCTGAGAGCGGCGCCTTGAGGATCCTGGGCCTCTCGGCCTTCTATCACGACAGCGCCGCGGCGCTGGTCGACGACGGCCGCATCGTCGCCGCGGCGCAGGAGGAGCGCTTTTCGCGCCGCAAGCACGACGCGCGATTTCCGGGGCACGCGGTGCGCTACTGCCTGGGCGCGGCGGGGATCGGAATCGGCGACGTCGACCGGGTGGTGTTCTACGACAAGCCGTTCCTCAAGTTCGAGCGCCTGGTGGAGACCTACCTGAGCTTCGCCCCGCGCGGCTTCAAGTCCTTCCGCATGGCGATTCCCCTCTGGCTGCGGGAAAAGCTCTACCTGAAGGATCTGCTGAGGAAGGAGGTGCGGAGCCTGCAGGGCGCAAGCCGCTGGAACGGCGAAATCCTGTTCAGCGAGCACCACCTGAGCCACGCCGCGAGCGCTTTCTTCCCGTCGCCGTTCGAGCAGGCAATCGTCCTCACGATGGACGGCGTCGGCGAGTGGGCCACCACCTCGGCGGCGATCGGGAAAGGCAACAGCCTCGAAGTCCACAAGGAGATTCATTTTCCGCACTCGCTCGGCCTGCTCTACTCGGCGTTTACCTATTACACCGGCTTCAAGGTGAACTCCGGCGAATACAAGGTGATGGGCCTCGCGCCGTACGGCGAGCCGAAGTATCTCGACCAGATCTTCGAGCACCTGGTGGATCTCAAGGCGGACGGTTCCTTCCGGCTGGATCTGTCCTACTTCAATTACTGCACCGGCCTGACGATGACGAACGGCAAGTTCGATCGCCTGTTCGGAGCCGCGCCGCGCAAGCCGGACGAGCTCCTGACGCAACGCCACATGGATCTCGCCGCCTCGATCCAGGCGGCGACGGAAGAAATCGTGCTGCGGCTGACGCGCTCGCTGCGCGAGGAAAGCGCAATCCGCAACCTGTGCCTGGCGGGCGGGGTCGCGCTCAACTGCGTGGCGAACGGGAAGGTGCTGCGCGCCGGCCACTTCGACGACATTTACATCCAGCCGGCGGCAGGCGACGCCGGCGGCGCCCTCGGCGCGGCGCTCGCCGGCTACCACCTCCAGCTCGGCAAGGAGCGGCAAGCGAACGGCGACGCGATGCGCGGCGCGTACCTCGGTCCGGAATATTCCCAGGCGGAGATCGAGCTCGCCCTCGGCGCGTGCGGTGCGCGCTTCCAGCGGCTGCAGGAGGCCGAGCTGCTGGAAGCGTGCGCGCAGGACCTGGCGCAAGGAAAAGCGCTCGGCTGGTTCCAGGGCCGGATGGAGTTCGGCCCGCGTGCGCTGGGCAATCGCTCGATCCTCGGAGACCCGCGCTCGCCGGGCATGCAGAAAACCCTCAACCTCAAGGTCAAGTACCGGGAGTCCTTCCGGCCGTTCGCTCCCTCGGTGCTGCGCCACCGGGTGAGCGACTGGTTCGAGCTCGACCGCGAGTCGCCGTACATGCTGCTGGTGGCCGACGTGGTGAAATCGCGGCGCCGCGAGATGACGCCGCAGGAGCGCTCGCTGTTCGGCATCGACAAGCTGAACGTGCCCCGCTCGGACATTCCCGCGGTCACGCACGTCGACTACTCCGCGCGCGTGCAGACGGTGGACCAGGCGACGAACCCGCGCTACTTCGCGCTGCTTTCGTCGTTCGAGCGCAAGACCGGCTGCCCGGTCCTCGTGAACACCAGCTTCAACGTGCGCGGCGAGCCGATCGTGTGCACGCCGCAGGACGCGTTTCGCTGCTTCATGGGCACCGAGCTCGACGCGCTCGCGATCGGCAACTGCTACCTGCGCAAGGCCGACCAGGACGCGGCGCTGAAGCAGAACTACGAAACCGCCTTCGAGCTCGACTAGAAAAGAAGAGCTTCGTGCATTCGTCCGCGGTGCGCCCGTGATTGGGTGACAAACCGCACGATTGCCGCGCCGCGGCGCAAGCCTACTTGTCGCGGCGCGTGAAAATGTTCATCACTTCCCTGCAGCAGCGGATGTAAGCATTTGTCAGCAATAGGATGCTTACCACCCTGGAGGGGGGGCCATGAACGCGAATTCTGGGCAATTCCGGTTTGAGCCGATACTGCGCGGCGTGCTGACCGCCGTTCTCGTCGCGCTTTGCTCCGTTTGCGGCATGGTGTTCGCCATCGAGCGCGACTTCGACGGCGACCTGCGCGCCGACGTCTTGTGGCGCCACCACGGCGCCGGCGGCACTGGCGAGAATTACTTCTACCCTCTGGACGGCACTGCGATTCTCGCGGGCGAAGGCTACGTGCGCACGGTCCCCGACATGAGCTGGGAGGTGGCCGGGATCGGTGACTTCGACGGCGACGGCCAGACCGACATCCTGTGGCGCAACCAGGCCACGGGAGAGAACTACATCTACTTCATGGACGGCAAGGCGATCGTCGCCGAAGGCTTCATCCGCACCGTGGCGGACTCGAACTGGAAGGTGGCGGGAGTCGGTGATTTCGACGGCGACCTGCGCGCCGACGTCCTGTGGCGCAACGCCTCCACCGGCGAGAACTACCTCTATCCGATGCAGGGGCTGACGGTCAAGGCAAGCGAAGGCTACATCCGCACTGTCGCCGACCAGAACTGGCAAGTGGCGGGCGTGGGCAACTTCGACGGCGACGGCAACGCCGACATCCTGTGGCGCCACTCCACCACCGGCGAGAACTACATCTACCCGATGCAGGGGCTGACGATCAAGGCGAGCGAGGGCTACATCCGCACCGTGGCGGACCAGCGCTGGAAGGTCGTCGGAGTGGGCGATTTCGACGGCGACGGCAACTCCGACATCCTGTGGCGCCACTCCGGCAACGGCGAGAACTACATCTATCCGATGCAAGGGCTGACGATCAAGGCGAGCGAAGGTTACATCCGCACCGCAGCCAACCAGAACTGGCAGGTCGTGGGAGTCGGCAACTTCGACGGCAACACCTCGCCGGCGACCGCCGACATCCTGTGGCGCAACTCCTCCACCGGCGAGAACTACCTCTATCCGATGAACGGCACCACCATCCAGCCGAGCGAGGGTTACCTGCGCACGGTGGCGGATCGCGACTGGAAGGTGCAGCCCGCGCCGGCGTGCCCGGCGGTGTCGAGCAGCGCGCTGACGCTATCGGCGGTCCCGAGTCGCACCGACGGCGTGGCGCCGCTCTACGTGTTTTTCGACGCCACCGCGACGACCTCGACGGCGACGACGCGGCCCTTCCACGAGATCGAGTACCAGTGGAACTTCGGCGATCATGGCAGCGGCCTCTGGGGCGCGACGCCGGACATGCCGAACCTCAGCCGCAACCTTGCGACCGGCCCGGTGGCGGCGCACGTCTACGAGAGGCCGGGCACCTACACGGCGTGCGTGACGGCGTACGACGGCACGAACACGGCCACGACCAGCATCCAGATCACCGTCACCGACCCGAACACGGTGTTCTCCGGCACCAACACGCTCTGCGTGGGCAACGTGGCGCCGGTCGCCGGTTCGGAGGGCTGTCCGGCCGGGGCGGCGGTCCTGGCGAGCACGGACTTCACCGCCACGATCAACGACAACATCGCCAGCCACAAGCGCATTCTCTTCAAGCGCGGGGATACGTTCAACGCGGACACATGGGCACAACTGGACGTTCCCGGCCCGGGTTTGATCGGAGCTTATGGGACGGGCGCCAAACCGTTGATCGAGTCGACCGCTTCCGAAGTGGCGACCGTCCATTTTTCGGACAACGGCCTCACGATCAACGACTGGCGCCTGATGGATCTGGAGATCGACGGCAACTCCACGGTAAGCAGCTATGGAATCCAGTTCTTCGGCGACGCCAGCCATCATCTGATTCTCAGGGTCGATATTCACCACGTCCAAGTCGGCGTTCGCATGTCGCCGTTCGTCGCCGACGCCCTGGGCCAGAATGCGCTCTGGGATGCGGTGGGAATCGTCGACTCGACGATCACGTCGCTCGTCACCGGCAGCGGCGGCAACGGCCTCTACGTCGGCGCGCAGCGCTTCGCCATCATGGGGAACGTGTTCTCCGACAGCACGGCTGGCGAGCACATCCTGCGCACGCCGAACGTGGTCAAGACGGTGATCAGCCACAACAGCATGAGCAATCCCGCCTCGGCGAAGCACGTGGTCAAGCTGCAGGCGGCGGTGTTCAATGTGTCCCCGACCGGCTTCACCGAGCAGGTCGTCATCTCGGACAACAAGTTCACCTCCGGCACCGGCGCGGCGTGGACCGTCACCCTCGGGCCGCAGGACGCCGTGGAAGACGAGAAGGTGAGGAATGTCATCGTCGAGCGCAACTGGTTCGCGCCGCATGCCGGCCAGCAGGTGGCGCTGGTGATCTGGGCGCAGGACATCACGGTGCGCAACAACCTCTTCAACCTGACCGGCGCCTCGGACCACCACGGGATGATGGTCG
>Ga0180085_1000861_pt1 | contig 10342 bp, 13 predicted proteins | sample EasRiv730_16_10D_FD_123013 | JGI IMG/M metagenome (GOLD analysis project Ga0180085, IMG submission 123013) | Soil microbial communities from meander-bound floodplain in the East River, Colorado, USA - East River metaG ERMLT730_16_10D | ecosystem: Environmental > Terrestrial > Soil > Floodplain ... | reverse complement strand
GGAAGCGGTACCGATTACCTACGCACGAGCGTCGTCAGCACGACGGCGGCGACGATCAGCCCCATCGCCACGAACGTATCGGTCGTCAGCGGCTCGGACAGCACGGCCCAGCCCAGCAGTACCGCCACGACCGGGTTCACGTAGGCGTAAGTCGCGACCTTGGCCGGCGTGCTCACGCGCAAGAGCCAGACGTACGCGCTGAACCCGACGAGAGAGCCGAAGACGACGAGGTAGCCGAGCGAGGCGATCGAGGCCAGGGAGAACTGCGCGGGATCGACCGCGGCCCACTCGCCGCGAACGAACGACGCGACGAGCAGCACCGCGCCGCCCGCCAGCATCTCCATCGCCGCGCCCTGGAGCGGCGAGCGCGGCAGCGGCGCGCTGCGCGAGTAGAGCGAGCCCGAGGCCCACGAGATCGTCGCAATCAGCAGCAGCACGGTGCCGAGCGGATCGACGGCCCGCCCGACGCTCGGATCGACCAGCACCCACACGCCGGCGAAGCCGAGCGCGAGCCCCGCGACCTCGGCCCGCCGCGGGCGCGTGCCGCCCGGCGTGAGCGCGTGGAGCGAGATCATCCACAGCGGCGTCGTCGCGATCACGAGCGCGGCGACGCCCGACTCGACCCGCGTCTCGGCCAAGACCACGCAGCCGTTGCCGCCGAAGAGCAAGAGCGCGCCGACGATCGTCGCCGAGCGCCAGTGCACGAGCGTCGGCCGCTCGAACTTGCCCTGCAGGAGCGTCCAGGCCCCGAGCAGTACCCCGGCGACCAGGAAGCGCGTCGCGGCCATGCCGAGCGGCGGCAGCGTCTCGACCGCGACGCGGATCGCCAGATAGGTCGAGCCCCACACCACGTAGATGGCGAGGAAGGCGAGAACGACGAGCGTTCTCGACGGAGCGGTCGTTGCCGGCGCGCCGTGCATCCACGCAGGCTAGCGCGCGGCCGCATTCCGGGAAAGGGCCCGCTCGGTGTATGCTGGCCGCAACCGGGCAATCGACGCCCGGAGGGGGAATGCAATGCGAAAGAACCTGGCAGTCTTGATGATCGTTGCAGCCGCCATCGCACTCGCCGCGTTTGCAGCGGAAGCGCCGGTGCCTGTGCCGAATACGGACGACACGAGCGTTGCGGTCGAACTCGAGCCGGACGCTCAGGGCGAGAACGCCTGCGTCGAAACCGCGAAGGACGACGTGCTCGCTACCGACGAGTTCGTAGCCACTCCCGCAGCGCCCGGAGGCTGCAAGGCTTGCAAGGGCCGCACGTGGTGCACGTGCAGCTACCAAGGCAAGCCCCGCATCTCCTGCAACCCGTGCTGCTACCAGGGCGCGCTCGATCCGTTCCCGATCTGCTTTGACTGACGTCCCGTCTTGGTGAGGGGGCCGGTAGCCGGCCCCTTGTCTGTTAACCACCCGGTCGGGGAGTTCGAGTCCTGCCTCAGACGGTGGCGTCGGGGAGAGCGGATTTACCGTGCAAAGAACCAGTTCCAAGGCAAGGCGCTGTGGTTCTTCGCCACCGACCGGAACTCAAGCAAGCGTCCCTCCGATCGGAACGAGCACCCTCCGCTCGAAACTGCGTGTGGCTTCGACACCGGTTCCGTGCCGTAACCGTGAACGGCTCCGCCCTCGAGGTACTCCGCGAGATAGAAGTAGGCCACGCCCGGCGGAGGGATCGCCGCGTCCTCCACGGGTTTGGCGAGGCACACCACGTCCCCGAGATCGATCGCGTTGCTGTGCTCCACGATCGACCGCAGATCGCCGCGGATCACGTGGTACGAGTCGGCGCCCTCGACGGGCGTCCAGCTCACGACCGTGCCGTTTGCGCCGCGGGAGAGGGAGAGCAGGAGCGGGTCGACTGTGTCGTTCTTCTTGAGCGGCACGGTCACGGTGGCCGACGCCTGAACCGAAATGTGCGAGCCGTTCGTCGTCGTCGCCTCGTAGGTGACCGTGTAGATCCGACCGTTCCCGCTGCGCGAGCGCTCCGCACGCAGCAGGAAGTGGTCGGTCTCGATGACGATGTCACCGGTCGTCGAGCCGTCGTCGTTGCCCCGGCGCGTCGTCGGGCTCGTTGCTCGTGACCGAGACGACTCGCACGGCCGGCGCTCCCGAGGGCGCGGAAGCGGTGACCGTCGGGAGCACCTCGACCAGCCGGTGGTTCGCCGGCCAGAGCTGGTTCGGACTCAGGCTGACCGATAGCACGGGCGGTTCGCACGCGTCGCCTTGGCCGTCGCCGTCGGAGTCCGCCTGGTTCGGGTTGGCGACGAACGGGCAGTTGTCGCACTCGTTGCCAACCCCGTCGCCGTCCTGATCGTTCTGCAGGGGGTTCGGCGAGGTCGGGCAGTTGTCGCAGACGTCGCCGAGGCCGTCGCCGTCCGAGTCGGCCTGGTCATGGTTGCCCTCGGTCGGACAGTTGTCGCAGGCGTCGCCCACATCGTCCCCGCCGTTCGCGAACCAAGCTGCCTCGTTCGTGAGCACGTCGAGGCCGCCGTCTCCGTCGAGATCGGCTGCGATCGCCCCTCGCGAGCGCGTGCCGGCCGGCTTGGCCGCACTGAACGTGCCTTGCCCGTCCGCGGGTGCCAATCACGTCGCCTACCTCGGCGGCCTCCTGGAGATGCCGCGCCTTCCAGTCCCAGACACCGCGGACGCGGTCGGCCTCACGGCACCACCCCCGTCCATTGGCGGTGGGTCAGCTTGAACTGACCGGCTACCTCCTGTTTCCCGCAAGCAGCAGCCCGATGCCGCCGGTGGCGACCGACGCCCACGGCCGAGAGGCACGGCTGGCGGGCGAGCGCTGATCCGCGGCAACCCCGAGTTCGAATCGATCCTCGCGGCAGCGTGGAAGAACCCGGCGCGTACCCGGGGTAGGGTTTTACCCCATCGACGGGGCGTGGCTCGGGGCGGACCATGACGCCGGATGGTGCTTTGCCTGCGAGGCGCCAGGAAGAGACCGCACCGAGCGGAGAGACGCACATGAACCGCGCCCAAGCGCCACGACGAATTCTCTCACGTCTCGGTCGATGTCAAGAATGGCGTTGCGTTGAGCAGAGGTAGCCTTCGCTACATGGGAGTGAACCTATGTCGTTGATTACCCTCTTCCTCACTCTGATCGTCGTGGGGGTGTTGCTCTGGCTGGTCAACAACTACATTCCCATGGACGGGAAGATCAAGAAGATCCTCAACATCGTCGTGGTGATCTGCGTCGTCGTGTGGCTGCTGTATGCCTTCGGTATACTCGATCGCGGCGGAGACATCCGGGTTCCGCAAATCCGGTAGAGCATTCGACCGTAGTCATTGATCCGGATCCAAGACTGGGGTGTCGCCTTATCTCGATTCTGGACCGCGCTCGATCTCCAGCCGGTAGGCCTTGCGGCCGCCGCGCGGGGTTTGCTCGACCACCGGGCAGGTGGAAACGAGGACCTTCGCCAGCTCCACCGCGCGCACGGCGAGCTGCTGCGCTCCTTCGCGCAGCTCCGCGCTCTTCATGACGTGCTCGACGTTTCGCTCCATGTCCTCGGCCGACCAGCCGCGCGAGTGCGCGATGTAGGGGAACTGCGGGAACTGGAAACCCAGCTCCGAGAAAAAGCACAGCATCTCGCCGGCCACGCCCTGCACGTTGTCCTGGCCGCCGGTGATGACAAACGCCGCCACCTTGCGGCGGATGAGCACCCTGTCGCGAATGGTGATCTGGTTCTGCACGCAATTCAGACGCTCGGCCATCTTGAAGTAGAGCGCGCTCGCCACGCCCCAGCGGATCGGCGTCGCCACAAGCACCACGTCGGCCCAGTGCACGAAGGCCTCGTACACCGGCTCGAGTTCGTCCTGGGGGTCCATCTGCGTGATCGAGCAGGGCCAGGTGCAGGCCTGCGCGCTCTTCGAGTAGTAGCCCTCGCAATTCCTGAATCTCAGCGCCGAGAGGCGGATGAGCTTCGTCTCGCACTGCAGCGCGGTTCTGGCGTGATCGAGGCTCTCCTGGAGCAATGCATCCGAGGTGGAGTAGCGCGGGTTCGACTCGTCCATGTTGGTGGTCGAGATGCCGGCAACGCGGATGCCGCCCGGGGCTCGGTCGATCGGTCTGGCGAGCGGGTGCGGGTCGTGGGGCTTCTTGTTCCTCTTGGTCGGGTTGTCGCTGCGCACTTGCAGGCGGCCGTTCTCGACGCGCAGCTCGTAGGCCGGAACGCAGTCCTCCTCGGACCCGGGCTCGCCCTTGCCGGTGCAGCGGTGGAATTTCCAGTTGTGCCAGGGGCAGACGACGTAGTCGCCCTCCAGCCTTCCCTGGCCGAGCGGCCCGCCGACGTGATTGCAGGCGCCGGAAACCGCGCCGAACCGGCCGTCGCGAAAGGACACGGCGATCTTCTGCCGGCCGAGTGTGGCCTCGGTCAGCTCTGCTTTCTCGAAATCCTTCGCCGCGCCGAGATCCTGCCAGTTGGGCTTTTCAGACATGAGACCACCTCGAGCCTTCGCTCGAACGAAGGCGTCCGGATGATACCCTGGCTCCGAGGCATTGGGCGGAAGCGACGGACGATGAACATGAGATCCGAGCCGAGCGCGAGGGTCATGGTTCGCTTGGCTGTTGTGGGGGCGATCGTCGCCAGCGCCCTGGGGTGTGTCGAACGTCATCCGGCTCCGAAAGTAGCCCCCGCCTGGACCCCGTTTGTGGAAATGGCCAGGCAGAGTGCGTGTGCCGACGCTCGGAACCGGCTCTTCGTGGTGGATCACGTGCTCGTGTTCTGGGACCGCGCCGGGAACTGTCCGGACAGCAGTTACAGTCTGGTCCTGTACAAGCAGACGGTGAATGACCTGCTCTGCGATTTCCACGACTCGATCGCGGGGCCGAGAAAGAACTGCCCCGTTCCTGGCTATCGGGACATGTTCGAGACCATGATCGGGCATCTGGATGAGCCGGACCTGGGACTGGGTGCTGACCACACGGTGCAGCAGCTTCCCCTTCTCGACGCCACCAGGCGAGCGGCGCCGTGACTCAGATTCGGTCCAATTCAAGGAGCACTACGATGAGCACGATAACTGTTGGCAAGGAGAACTCCACTTCGATCGGGCTCTACTACGAAGACCAGGGCTCAGGCCCCCCGATCGTGTTGATTCATGGGTGGCCACTCAGCGGAGCGTCGTGGGAGAAGCAAACGGCGGCGCTGCTGGCAGCCGGCCACCGCGTGATCACCTACGACCGCCGCGGCTTCGGTCGTTCGAGCAAGCCGACTATCGGGTACAACTACGATACGTTCGCGGCCGACCTCGACGCTGTCTTGACGACGCTCGACTTGAGGAACGTCGCACTGGTCGGCTTCTCGATGGGAACCGGCGAGGTCACCAGGTATATCGGCAAGTACGGCACCGAGCGCGTGCGGAAAGCGGTGCTCATCGGCACGCTGGGACCGTACCTGGTGAAAGCCGCCGATAATCCGGAGGGAGTCGATCCCAGCGTTTTTGATGGGATTCGCGCCGCGATCAAGGCGGACCGGCCCAGCTTCCTGCTCGAGTTCTTGCGCAACTTCTACAACTACGACGTGACCGGTGGAAAGCTCGTGAGCGAACGCGTGCTCGAAGACAACTGGAACGTTGCCGTCGGTGCCTCTCCCACGGGTACATTGGCGTGTGTCGACGCGTGGATCGAGGATTTCCGCAAGGACATTCCTCGCAACACCGTGCCGACGCTCATCCTGCACGGCGATGCGGATCGAATCTTGCCACCAGATGCCACCTCCAGAAGGCAAGCGAAGATGATCAAGGGCGCCAAGTTCGTCGAGCTTCCAGGCGGTCCGCACGGCGTACTCTGGACGCACGCTGACCGTGTGAACACCGAACTCGTGAGCTTTTTGGCGTAGCGGGCGCTTTGAGGGGGCGGTCGATCACCGAGCAGTGCGAGATCGTGCTGCTGGCGACCGCCCCAGCCGGCCTCCGCGAGATTGCGCGCATGCAGGCGCTGCGTGGCAAGACCTGGACGCCGTCTGCTACGAGCTGCCGTAGTTTCTCTCGCGACAACTGCGGTCCCGAATCGGCTGGGCGGTCTCCCCTTCGGTCGGGCAGACTTCTCGAAGGGAGAACTGCTTGGGCTGGTGAGGATCGCATGGTGGTCGGGGTCGGCATCGATTTCGTCGCCGTGACGCGCGTCCGCAAGGAGCTAGCTCACGACGGGGACAGCTGGAAGTCGCGACTGTTCACTCCCGCCGAGGTCGCGTACTGCGACGGTCAACGCTATCCGGAGCGCCACCTCGCCGCGCGCTTCGCGGCGAAGGAGGCCGTGCTCAAGGCTCTCGGCACCGGCGCCGCCGACACCGGCGGCTTCCGCGACGTCGAGGTTCGGCGCGGCGCCGGGGGAACCCTCAGCGTGGCGCTGCGCGGTGAGGCGAGCCGGGCGGCCACAGCACTGGGCGCGGCCCGCGTCTTCCTTTCCCTGTCGCACACCGCCGACTGGGCGGTGGCCGAGGCGATTGTCGAGGACTGACGGAGGATCCGGCGATGAGCGTGAGTGCGGAGAGCGGCGTCTCCCACGATCTTCGGCACGCAGGGCTCGAGTGGGACAGCGCGTGCCGAGAGCTCGGGATCGAGCCGAATGGACCGATCAACATCGGCTGGCACTGCACCGACCGGATCTGTGCCGGGGGGAGGGGTGCCGTCACGGCGCTGATCTGGGAGGACTTCCACGGGCACGAGCGGCGGTACACGTACGACGACCTCCGCGTGCTCTCGAACACGTTCGCGGCCTACCTGCGCGAGGCCGGGGTCGCGCATGGCGACCGCGTCTGCCTGTTCATGGACCGCGTGCCCGAGCTGTACATCGGCTTCCTGGCGATCCTCAAGCTCGGCGCGATCGCGCAGCCGCTGTTCTCGGCCTTCGGCGAGGAGTCGCTCTGGACACGTCTCGACGACGCGGGAACCGCGTTCGTCGTCACGCAGAAGAAGCACGCCGGCAAGCTCCGGCGCATCCGCGCGCAGCTCCCGGCGCTTCGCCGCCTGGCGATCGTGGACGCCAGGCCGGCCGAGCTGCACCCCGGGGAGCTGGCGCTCGCGCTCGACGAGCTACCGCGTGTCGAGCGCTTCGATGCGTACCCGACGACCGCAGAGTCGCCCTCGGTGCTGCACTACACCTCCGGGACCACCGGGAAGCCCAAGGGGGCGCTGCACGTTCACGGCTCGCTCGTCGGGCAGTACTGGACCGCGCGGTGGGCGCTCGACCTGCGTCCCTCGGACCGCTACTGGTGCAACGCCGATCCGGGCTGGGTGACGGGGACCTCGTACGGGATCATCGGCCCGTGGGCCTGCGGCGTGACCCAGCTGGTGCTCGATTCCGGCTTCAATGCCGAGCGGTGGTACGGGTTTCTTTCGAAGCACAAGGCGACTGTCTGGTACTCCGCGCCCACCGCAATTCGGCTGCTGATGCGCGAAGGGGCGGAGCTCGCCCGCCGGCACGACCTGCGATCGCTGCGGCACCTCGCGAGCGTCGGCGAGCCGCTGAATGCCGAGGCGGTCGTCTGGTCGCGCGAGGTGCTGGGGCGGCCGTTTCACGACACGTACTGGCAGACGGAGACCGGGTGCATCGTCGTCACCAACTTCCCCGGCATGCCGGTCAAGCCCGGCTCGATGGGAAAGCCGTTCCCGGGGATCACCGCGACCGTGCTCGACCCGTCGACCTACGAGCCGCTGGCCGAGCCCGGCAAGGCTGGCCTGCTCGCGCTGCGTCCGGGCTGGCCGTCGATGCTGCGCGCGTACTGGCGCAACCCCGAGGCGTACGAGAAGAAGTTCCGTAACGGCTGGTTCGTCTGCGGGGACCGCGCGTCGATCGATTCGGACGGCTACTTCTGGTTCGTCGGCCGCGACGACGACGTCATCAACACCGGCGGGCACCTCGTCGGCCCGTTCGAGATCGAATCCGCCCTGCTCGAGAACCCGGCGGTCGCGGAATCGGCAGCGGTCGCCAAGCCCGATCCGATCAACATGGAAGTGGTCAAGGTGTTCGTGGTGCTCAAGCCCGGCTTCGGGCCGGACTCCGATCTCGAGCTGGACATCATGAACCACCTGCGCAAGCGCCTGTCGCCGCTGGCGATGCCGCAGGAGATCGAGTTCGTCGCGTCCCTCCCGAAAACCCGCAGCGGCAAGATCGTCCGCCGCGTGCTGCGCGCCAAGGAGTGGGGGGAGCCCGTGGGAGACCTCTCGACCCTCATGGACGACTGAGAGGAGCTGGCGATGGACGAGCTGAAGCGCACGATCCTGAACTACGTCGTCCAGGAGTACATCGAGGAAGGGGACGATCGCGAAGTCGGCGAGTCGACGCCGCTGATCAGCGGCGGGATCGTCGATTCGTTCTCGATGGTCTCCCTCAAGCGTTTCGTCGAGCGGAAATACGGGATCCAGATCCCGGACGCCGAGGCCACGCCCGCGGCGTTCGACACGGTCGACGGGATCGCGAAGCTGGTCCGCCGCTACACGGGGTGAAGGGAGGCCGGTCATGGCGTACGGGACGGACACTCGTCAGTGGTACTGCGACGAGCTCGAGCGGATCCGCGACGCGGGCCTGCTGAAGCAAGAACGGCTGATCCGCGGTGTCCAGGGCGCGGAGATCGACGTCGAGTTCCCGCCGGGATCACCGCCGCGCAGGGTGATCAACCTGTGCGCGAACAACTACCTCGGCTTCTCGGGACATCCCGAGATCGTCGCCGCGGCGCACGCAGCGCTCGACGCGCGGGGCTACGGCATGTCCTCGGTGCGCTTCATCTGCGGGACCCAGGACCTCCACCGCACGCTCGAAGATCGTCTGACCGCGTTCCTCGGCGTCGAGGACACCCTGCTCTTCCCCTCGTGCCTGGACGCGAACGCCGGGGTCTTCGAGGCGCTCTTCGGCGAGCAGGACGTGCTGATCGCCGACCGGCTCGTGCACGCCTCGATCGTCGACGGCATGCGCCTGTGCAAGGCGATGCAGGACACCTACAAGCACTCCGACATGGCGCACCTCGAGCAGAAGCTGGTCGAGCACCAGGACAAGCGCTTCCGCCTGATCATCACCGACGGCGTGTTCTCGATGGACGGCGACGTCGCGAAGCTCGACGAGATCGTCGCCCTCGCCGAGGCGCACGGCGCGATGGTGCTCGTGGACGATTCGCACGCCACGGGGTTCATGGGTGCCCGGGGGCGCGGCACGCACGAGCAGTGCGGCGTGCTGGGCAAGATCGACCTGATCACGACGACCCTCGGCAAAGCGCTGGGAGGCGCCTCCGGAGGGTGCGTCGCGGGCCGCAAGGAGCTGGTCGAGCTGTGCCGCCAGCGGGCGCGCCCGTATCTGTTCTCGAACGCCGTCGCTCCCGCCGTCATCGCCGGAGCGATCAAGGTGCTCGAGCTCTTGACCGCGAGCACCGCGCTCCGCGACAAGCTCGAGCGCAACGCGGTCTACTGGAGGCGGCTCCTCGTCGAGGCGGGCTTCGACGTGAAGGCCGGCGCGAGCCCCATCGTCCCAGTCATGCTCTACAACGCCAAGCTGGCGCAGGACATGGCGCGGGACCTGTTCGAGGAAGGGGTCTACGTCGTCGGGTTCTTCTTCCCCGTCGTGCCCAAGGGCCAGGCGCGCATCCGCACGCAGGTGTCCGCGGCGCACGAGACGTTCCACCTCGATCGAGGAATCGAGGCGTTCGTCAAGGTCGGGGAGAAGTACCACGTGCTGGGGAAGGGGAGGTCGGCGCTGGTCGAGGCCTTCGGCGCCTGAGGCCGTGGCTTCGGGGAGGTCGGTCATGCAGTGCGCGGAAACCCGCGGCATTCCGCTGCCGGAGGGAATCGAGTTGAGCGAGTTCGACCGCGAGCTGGTCGCGGCCATCGCCCAGACGATCGCCGGGTCGAGACACGAGGCGGTCCACCCGTGGCGCGAGTCGGCACGCCGGCTCGAGGCCGCCGGGTGGAAGGTCGACTGGCGAATCGCCTGGGTCGCCGAGGCCCGCAAGGGAGCGACCCACGAGCAAGCCGTCGGGCACACCCTCGACGAGGCCTACGCACAGCTCTGGGACCTCACGCTGCTCGACGCGGTCGAGGGGTGCCCGTAGGGCGGTCATCGAAGCGCGGCGCGCTCCAACCAGGACGCGGTTGCTGCGACCGCGGCGGCGGGCAGGTTCATGATCGCGACGTCCCTGAGGTGCCGCCCGAGGATCCCGAGCACGTGACCCCGCACGGTGGCGCCCCGCGCGATCCAGTGATCCCAGATCTCCCAGCCCTCGATGACGAGCGACAGGCAGATGCCGGGAACGATGGCCCAACCCCACGACAGACGCCGGCGCAGGACGATGCACGTTCCGAGGTAGCAGGCGAGCCCGGCCAGCGCGAGCAGCGACTCTCCCTGGAGCGGAACTGCCGCGAG
>Ga0180085_1000860_pt1 | contig 10347 bp, 8 predicted proteins | sample EasRiv730_16_10D_FD_123013 | JGI IMG/M metagenome (GOLD analysis project Ga0180085, IMG submission 123013) | Soil microbial communities from meander-bound floodplain in the East River, Colorado, USA - East River metaG ERMLT730_16_10D | ecosystem: Environmental > Terrestrial > Soil > Floodplain ... | reverse complement strand
GCGCGGGGCGACGAGGCAACGAGAAATGGCGTTGCGGATTTCGCTAGGCGCGGGCCGCTTTCGGCTGGTACGGCAGGTATTAACGGAGTCTCTGCTGCTTTCCGGAGCGGGCAGCCTGCTGGGCGTCTTCCTGGCGTATTTTGGCGCTGACACGCTGGTGCGTATCCTGGAGTCAGGGCGACAGATGCCGGGGTTGCCCCTTCACATCGAGGTTCAAATGGACGGGCAGGAGTTGCTCTTCACTGCCGGGATCGCCTTGTTGACCGGAGTGCTGTTCGGACTGGCTCCCGCTTGGAACGCGTTCGCTTGTGCCCCGGCGTCTTCGCTGCGGGAAATTGGGAAGGGTGGCGAGACGAGGTCGCGGCGGCTTTTCGGAAAGAGCCTGGTGGTGGTGCAGGTGGCCTTGTCGGTTGTGCTGCTGAGCGCTGCCGGCCTTTTTGTCCGCTACCTGTCGAATCTCCGGAACCTCGATCTAGGCTTCCGTCGCGATCACGTTTTGCTGATGACGCTTGATCCCGCTCGCAGCGGATACAAGAGTGAACAATTGGCTTCACCCTACCGGGAACTGCTGCGGCGCTTCGAGGCCATTCCGGGGGTGCGCTCAGCCACGATCAGTGCAGTCAGTCCCATCTCAGGTGCGGGAGCTGCGAGTTTCGCAAGAGTGGAAGGCCATTAGGAAAGGGCGGAGGATCGCCGCTATATTTCCATAAATTGGGTCGCCCCCAAGTACTTTGAGACCATTGGAACTCCGATCCTCGCCGGACGCGATTTCAGTTTCCAGGATGAGGGCCGCCCGCGTGTGACGATCATCAACCAGGCGATGGCGCGCTACTATTTCCCGGGCGCCAGTCCGATTGGAAAGCATGTCACTCTCGACCGCGACTGGAAGGGCTTCGGGGAAGACCGGCCTTACGAAATCGTTGGAGTGGTCGGCGATGCAAAGTACACCGAGATTCGCGAGGCCACGCCGCGCACCATCTACTTCAACACTTTCCAGGAGGGCCGGCCAGCTTCACAGTTTGCGCTGCGGACCGGCATCAACCCAGGGGCCGTGGCTCCTACGGCACGCAGCGTGGTAAGCGAGGTTCTGAAGACCGTGCCCGTGGTACGCGTTACGACACTAGCCGATCAAGTGGATGCATCCATCGTGATAGAGAGGCTGATCGCCACGCTATCAGGATTGTTCGGTGCGTTGGGCTCGGTGCTTACGGCCGTCGGCATTTACGGACTACTGGCATACACGGTGGCGCGCCGAATCAGCGAGATTGGCGTTCGTATGGCGCTGGGCGCGACGCGGAGCGATGTAGTCCGGATGGTGCTGGGAGACGCGTTGGGGATGGTTTGCGTTGGCCTGGTGATCGGAGTACCCATCGCCTTCTTTGGCCAACGCTTCGCGGCGAGTTTGATCCAAGACTTGCCAGCAAACAGCGTCACGCCGATTCTCTTCGGAGTGGTAGTGATGACTACCGTTGCGCTGCTTGCGGCCTACGTGCCAGCCCGACGCGCGGCAAGCGTGGACCCAATGGAAGCTTTGCGACACGAATAGGCGCGCCGGTCTTGACGAGACCGCATCGCACGGGCAGATCAGAATCCGTGACTCGTCGTTTCAATCCTCGATGTTCAACTATTGATCTCGCTGACCCCCCAGGTGGGGAGAGGTAGACCGAAGTCTGCTAGGCGATTGCCTCAGGCGCCCTGAAGGAGGCAAGAGATGAATGAACCATCGATGAGTACCTCAGCTCAGGTTCACGACGCGGAAGGCGTGGTTGTACGCGGAGCCGCCGCAGGGTTTGCTCAGGAGATTCGAGTGGCGTCTTTCCGGCTGACGGCCGACGAACCGGAGGCGGTTGGTGGTACCAGCACAGGGCCCTCCCCCTACGATTTTCTTCTGGCGTCTCTGGGCTCGTGCACCTCGATGACCATTGCCATGTATGCGCGCCGCAAGGGTTGGCCCCTGACGGACGCTACCGTCCAGCTTCGACACTCAAAAATCCATGCGGCCGACTGCCTCGACTGTGAAACCAAGGAAGGCAGAATTGACCGGATTGAAAGGAACATCCAATTATCCGGCGCGCTGACAGAAGAGCAGCGCTTGCGCCTCCTCGAAATTGCCAACATGTGTCCCGTCCATCGCACGCTCACCGGTGAAATCAATATCCAGACGCGACTCGCGTGACCCGGGTGGGCTCGTTCACCTTCGCCTCTCCCCCAGGCAAACCCGCAGCGAACCACACTCTCCAGTTGTCTCACGGCTGCGCTTGAGGACTCTAAGCAGGGCAGGAATTCCGGTCAAGAAACAACGTGCCCTCGACTCTGGTCAGGATTGAAGCCGGCAGATTCTCGGTGGGTTCAGGAGTCGCCAACAGACGGGTTATTACAGGCCTCTTGAGAGCAAGCGGAACGATGGTAAACACATGCGACGCTGAGAGCATGGCGGGGATCGTCATGGTGATGCCTTTGTCGGGAATCCGGGGAAGGTCTCGAAAGTTTGGGTCGCCAGCGAGTTGTCTTTTGGACTGATCCGCGATGTTTACCACTCTGACCCAAGCTGTGTCTCGAAAGTTGGTTTGACCCGGCTCGTTGAAGGCAAGATGGCCGGAAGTCCCAATTCCCTGGCAAAGGATGTCGATCGGACCCGCTGAGCGCAGCACGCGCTCAAAGCGGAGTGCTTCCAAAACAGCGTCAGGAGCGTTAAACCGGACCAGATGAAAGCTCTTGGGGAGAACCCTATCGTAGAGCTGACGTCGCAGTTGATATCCGCAGGTCAGATCTTCCGGAATATTGGGCGCCCAGAAGTCGTCCATGTTGAAACACACCACGCGGCTCCAATCGATGTCTGTCTGTTTTGCCAAAGCATCCAGAAATGTAATCTGGCTCTCGCCGGCTGCCAGGATCATCCGGATTTCTTCCTGATGTCGCAGCAGCTCGCGCATCGTGTCAGAGACCGCGATGGCCGCCCTGTCTCCCAGATCGAACTCGTCTTCGCAAATAGTGATCTTGGTTTTCCCGTAACGCATAGACTGTCCTCAACACTTGTCCAGGCTGTGGCATCAGACACGCGACCGATGAGCGCTTGTGACCTTCATCTGAGGAATCATATCCTAACAGTGAAGCCCCCTGTGCTTCCTAAAGGCCCGTCAGGTCCGGCAAAAAGCGGCGTGTACGCCTTCTGGACCCCGGCTTTCGCCGGGGTGACGTTGATTTGCAAAGTGGAAGACGACCCGTCTCACTGCTAGCGACATAGTTTCGGATAGTCTCGAGCCACATGATCGTTCTGTCGTTACGATCGCCAGCTTCATCGGCAGTCAGTAGTCTCTCGCGCCGTCATTCCGGCGGAAGCCGGAATCCAGTTCGTAGGTAGCTTATTGAGGTTTCTGCGGTGTGATGGAGGCGGTGTCAACCATCACCCTTACTCTGCTCGACCCTTCATGATGATTCCTTGCTACGTAATCCCCTGACTTTGGAAGAAGGTTGCTTGATCGATCGCAACATGGATAATGTCAAGTGCTTCTGACTTCAATTCACAACAGAAAGGGCAGACTCCATGAAAGCGATTTTCGCATGCATCATCGGCCTCGGTCTTCTGCTTCAGGCACCGAACTTCCGCGCTCAACAATCTCCGACAGCCAAGCAGCCGGACGTGGAAGCCAAATTGAAGGAGCTTGGCATCAAGCTGCCGACACCAGCAAAGCCGATCGCCAACTATGTGGGCTCGGTGCGAACGGGCAATCTTGTTTTTCTGGCAGGGGCTGGACCACGAAAAGAGGATGGCACCTACCTCGCCGGCCGACTTGGCCAAGATACTTCGATTGAACAGGGCTATCAGGCAGCTCGTCTTGTAGGGATTAATCAACTGGCGGCACTAAAGGCTGAGGTGGGCGATTTGAACAAAGTCAAACGAATCGTCAAAGTGCTCGGCATGGTTAATTCCACACCGACCTTCACCGAGCAACCGAAAGTGGTGAACGGATTCTCTGATCTGATGGTCGAAGTGTTCGGGGATCGCGGCAAGCATGCCCGTTCCGCCGTTGGCATGGCGGCGCTGCCCATGAATATTCCTGTGGAAGTAGAGATGATTGTGGAAGTCGAAGGTAAGTAGTTGGAATGATCTCGCTGGCAAGGCGAGGTTCCGAGAACCCCCCTGAAGTCCCCCCTTGTCCAAAGGGGGGACGTTGGTTTTGCGAGCGCAGGATCACCAAGTCCCCGCGTGAGACAGCTGCGTAGGTTTTCAAGCGCACTCACGTGAACAACTGTGACAGCACGAGTGCAGCCCGGAATCTAGCTTCAATCTCAAACAGTGGCTTTCTGACGTGCGACGTGTTCCTGTAGCGCCTTCGCCGCTGCCAGGTATAGCTCCATGCCCGCTGTGTTCACCGTGCAGTGGGCCCCTTTGAAGACCATGAGCAGCCCGCGGCGGGGCCGATCACTCAGGTTCTTCTCGCTTCGGTGAAGCAGACAGCAGTGGTGGAGGATGGAACTACCCCGCCCAATGATCCCAGGCACCTCGTCGAGTTGACTTGGATCCGGACGTTCCGCAAGTCCCCAGCTGTTGCCTGGAACCAGCGAGGCCTTGTGGGGCAGGACTCCCTGGCGATGGCTTCCCCGAGCATAGTACACACACCCGTTCTCCACGGTGCTGTCGTCCAGCGCCAGCCAGAACGTTAGCGCATCGGGTGGCGCCAGGTTGAAGTAGCCGTTGTCCTGATGGTACGGAACGGCACTGCCAACGCGCGCCGGCTTGGCGAAGAGTTCCACGGCCATCAACACAGGTTCGCCATTCACCAGAGTTCTTACCAAGTCGATGATTTGCGGTTGATGTGCAAACGTGTCGAAGTAGGGGCTATACTTTTCCATCCTCCAAAGGTTGCGAACCCCCGTTCGCTGACCCGTGGCTGCATCGGTTTCGTAGACGATATCCCCTGGTGGCAGGTTTGGAACAACCTTCTCGTTGTACTCCCTAAGCTCGCGTTCCAGTTCCAGCAACTTCCCTCCAGTGAAAAGATTTTCAACCCGCAGGAATCCATCCTGTTCGAATTTCAGTTTGCTGTTTGCAAGGTTCATGCCTCTGTTCCTCCCGAAAATCCCCTCTTGGGAGGGGTGGCGCGCAGGTGAAGTCTTGCGAAGACTTCACGCGGTCGCGAAGCGCCGGGGTGGGTTCGTTCCCCGTTCAAACCCCCCTGAAGTCCCCCCTTGTCCAAGGGGGGACGCTGTTTTCATCGAACGTGGCGCCGCAAAGCGGCATGAAAAACTCCATTGGAAATAGGCCCGGAAAGTGGGAGCCGCTGTCCCCAGCGACGATCTCAGGTCCGTCGCGTGAAACGACGAGCCCAACCCCCTCTACTCCCCCCTTGTTCAAGAGGGACGATCCATTGTGGCTATTCAATGTCCTTCAGCGTCCAGCGGACTACGCCCATGTGATACCGACGATGTTGCGGAATGCCATTGCTGTAGTAGGCCGTCACCAGGCTTCCATCGCTCAATTGCACCGTTGCCGGATAGCCTCCATCGGTCGTTCCTTCAAGATTCGTCAGGCGCGTCGGCGCCTTCCAGGTCTGCCCCTGATCGGGGCTGATGCGGACTCCAACGCCCTGGTGATTTTTCTCGCGGATCCCATAGGTTAGCAGAACACGGCCATCGGAAAGCTGCATCAAGTGCGCCGGATGCTGACTTGGAAGGGTCAACGGTCCAGACTTCGTCCAGCTGCGTCCTTCGTCCTTCGAAACGAAGACGTCGAGGTGTCCATCTCCAAAGGTGCGAGCCGCAGCCAACCAACGGTCAGGCGCCAAACGAAGAACCGCGGTTTCGTTGTAGTCTTCCGCCCCAATGACGACAGCATCCCCCCACGTCACACCGTCGTCTTTGCTGAAGAGCAAATAGGACGTCCCAACGCGCTTGCGCTTTGGATCCCGGGGAGCACCGAAATTGATTTGCTCGTGATAGAAAGGAGCTGCCAGGAGCTTGCCGGAAATGGGAATCACGTCCCCGAAAGGAATCAGGTAGTCGAGACCCACAGGAAGCGTGATCGCCGCAGACCGCTTCCACGTCTTTCCACCGTCCGTAGAGCGATTCGCCCATGGCTTGAGGATCTTTCCACGGAAGTTCTGTCCACCCCAGCCCGAGGCCAGGACAACGAGTGCCCCATCGTTCGCAGTTCCCGCCGCCACATTCATGCGGTTCGTTCCTGGCTCGTGGGGAGCCGGGACTCCGCGCAATTTCCAAATCCGCCCTCCGTCGATGCTGGCCCAGCACTCCACATCACCCTCCGCCAGCCCATGTGAGGGGTGATTAAAGATCGCTGCGACGATGGTTCCATCTTTCAGCAACGTTAGATTCGGCCAGGCGCAAACATTGTCTACAGCCACATAGCGTTCCAATTCGGCAGCGGTCAGTGAAAGCGAACCTGCCAAGGCGACAAGTAAAACCAGCCATTTAAGTTTCATCAGTAGCTCCGTTGAATCGTCCTCGTCGTCGTACTCGTGCTCGTCCTCGAAGAAGTGCTCGGCAAGATTTCTCGGAATCGGGAGCAACCCCCTTGAAAGTCCCCCCTTGTCCAAGGGGGGACGGTTGCTTTCCAAACCCGAGTGGGCATCACGGTCGCCACCAGGTTCCTCCGATGAAAAATCGCTGAAAGAGGTTGAAGTAGTAGACCGTCAACAAACGCCCGTCAGCCATTTGCAGCGTTTCTGGATAACCGATATCTCCGTTGAGAAAATCCTTGCGAATCTGCACTTCCTGAGCGATCTGCCAAGTCTCACCATTATCTGCACTGAATGCAGCACGAATGCCAGCCGGGTCTCCGTGTCGCCCTGCCCGGTAGCCATAAGTGCACAAGAGTCGGCCATCTTGCAACTGGATGAGGTCAGGGGGATGCCCGATCATTGGCGTGGGTTGCGCCTTCGTCCAGCTCTTGCCGTTGTCGTCAGACCAAGCTGTCCAGATGGCATTCTCTGGCCCCTGGTTTCGAACGGCCATCACCAACCGTCCCGTTCGCGTTCGCACGAGAGCAGGTTCCTGAAAGTGACCTTGCTTCCCGCCGGGATCCTCCACAACCGTCGACCAGTGCTGCCAGGTCTTCCCTTGGTCTACTGTTTTCAGAACGACTGCCGCCTGATTGTCGATGTCGCCACGAACGTTGTAGGCCATGACGGGCATCAGCACCGAACCGTCCGGCATCTCGATCGGCGCGTCGGCGGGACCTTCCAGATCTGAAAAGGGCATACCTTTGGTGTCGACGTAATGCGGCGCAGACCAGGTCTTGCCATCATCTTTGGAAGCGATGGTGTAGATTCCCAGATGGAGCGTCTCGTGGCTGAAGCGCACGTCTCGGGCCCAGGAGTAGTTGTACTGCCCGTCCGCACGATAGAGTTTGTTCACGAAGACGTGGACAAGGATCGTTCCGTCGCTTAGCTGAATGCCACAGCCTTCGCGCTCGTCCACATCGGGAATGCCTCCAATCACCTGCCGGTCACCCCACGTCTTGCCTCCGTCACGGGAGCGCAGCATCACCACATCTCCATCGCGAGAGATGTGTTCGCTGGCTTCGCGCGTCGTCAGCAGCAGGTCACCATTCTTTAATGGAATCAGGTCGGCCGGATGCACGTGGCGGTGCCCGTTCGAGTAGATAATGAAGTGCTGAAACTCGCGGCTGTCCAGCAACTGCTGGTACTGCTGGGTTGCAAGCACATGTGTCAACTCTCCCAGTCGGGCCACGTCCTTCTGAAGCTGCTCCACTTGCTGCTGCAACGCTTCCGGGCTAGGTTTGAGCGTATCTTTGCGGGCTTTGACGCTGAACCAAACCTTTGGCCAGGCGTCAAAGGGTAACACCTCGACTTTCAGCGTGCTGGCTTGTCCGGCCGTGACTTGTGAAGCAGGAACGATGAGTTGGTAAATGCCGCTATTGCCATTCGTCTCGAACTGCCGGTGCGCATTCCAATAGGGCCACTCGACTCGCTTGGAGATGTACCGCAGTTCAACCTCGCCCTTTTTCCAACTCCGGTCTCGTTTCACACCCGGCTCAAACGTCAACGCGTAGCGGTCGTTGACGAACAGTTTGGCGCGCGGCCCTTTAGAAAATTCTGGAGGAGTTGAAGAGCTCGAACCGACGAAGGAAAACAACGTTCGCTTTTGCTCGGGACAGATCGCGGTTTTCCACACCAGCGTATTGTTGGTCATTGTCCCAGGAGCCCACCAAGGAGCCGTCCAGCCGCCCGGGTGCTGACCACGAAAGTCGACGCTGCTCCGAGTCAGTGTTCCGCTGCCTTGCTGATCGTGAGAAAACACGATCGAGTCAAAACCCTCAACCTGCTGCAACGCGGCGTCCTGGGCCCGCAATGATGAACCGGCATGTAGAAGAAGGACGACAACTGCGACTTCAAGGAACCGTACTTTCATGAGTTCAAGATCCCTTTCGTTAGCTGGATAATTTTTGGAGCACCACCTCGACGTGTTGCAAGGTTTCTTCAATATCCTCACGGATGTGAGCAAAGGAGATAGAACATTGCTTGGTCGCGAGGGGGAAACAGTAGATCTGTCGCGCGATCAGTTCCCGCCTCATCTGCTCATCGAAGGCAAACTGATGATTCTCCGCGAGGTCGTGCCAGTCTTTCGGGCAATGGTTCATGAAGTAGAGACAAAAGGCCGACCCCTGGCGCGCCACAATCGCCTTGATCCCCAGCTTTGCGACAAGAGATTCCAAGCCGCTTTGCATCGCAGCGCCCAAGGTCTCCACATGGCGGTACACTTCGCCGTCGCTCATCAGCAGACGCTCGATGGTGGCAATGGCTGCCGCCGTTGGGACCGGATGAGCGTTGTAGGTCCCGGCGATGAGCACCCGTTTCGAGGCTTCGGGATGAATCGTCCAATCCATCCACTTCTTCTTTCCGCCCAGCAGCGCGATGGGATACCCGTTGGCAACAGCTTTTCCGTAAACTGCCAAATCGGGCTTCACTCCAGCGATCCCGGCATATCCAGCCAAGCCGTGTCGAAATCCGGTTTTTACTTCATCGAAGATCAGAAGGAATCCAAAGCGGTCTGCCAGCGACCGTAACCCTTCGAGATATCCGGCTTCGGGCTTGACGATACCGATGTTCTGCAAAATCGGCTCGGTGATCAAGGCTGCCACGGGATACTTCTGACAAACGTACTCGACCGAGGCGAGATCATTGAAATTGATGGGGTGAACCAACCGCTGATGGTCCAGCGGGACACCCGCGCTGATGGACTTGTAGGGATACTCGCCCGGAGACACTCGTGGCCCAAGCTGCTCGAGCGGTGTCATCAGATTGCACGACACATCGTTGTGCCAGCCATTGTAGCCGCCCTGCATCACAATGATGTGGTCGCGCCCGGTAATCGCTCGCGCCAATCGAATGGCCTGGTAGGACGCTTCGCTGCCCGTATTCAGAAACTGCACGGCTTCGATGGCAGGGACGTGCTTGCAAACCAGTTCGGCCAGGCGGCCTTCGAGCACAGTGGTGCCAGAACCATAGAGACTGGCGCCGTCGTCGAGAACCCGGCGGACAGCTTCAGTGACATGCGGATCGTTGTGCCCCAGGAAATGTGGCGCAAAGGCCGCATGGTAATCGATGTAGCGACTGCCTTCGGCATCCCACAAGTACGCGCCCTCTGCTCTAACGAACACGATTTCTGGGCTCGCTGCGCGATTGGTCGAAACGACGCCACCAGGAATGTAGCGCCGGTTGTTATCGAGAATTTGTGAAGACTTGGGATAAGAATTCATGGGTTCGTCCGATGGTGAGAAAAAGGGCCGACAGGGCATGGCGCCGAAATGGCGCTTAGACGCCGGCGCTCTGTGAGTCATCGCGAATCTGCAACCGCTGCCACCAGGCTCGCTGCGCTTGAATGGTTTCAGGATTCGGAAAGCGCTTCGGATGTGTGATCGGATGGGCAACTCCGGCGCGCCACACCGCCTGGGGTACGATTCGCCTGCTGATTCTGCGCAGTTGCGACTGGCAATCTTCCAAAGCCATATCGACGTCCTGGACGGAGAACACCGCAATGTCAGCTTCGCGCCCCACCCCCAACGTGCCGATACGATCTTCCCACCCAATGCATTTGGCGGGCTCGATGGTTGACCGGGCAATCACTTCGCCCAAAGCCATACCCACGTGCAGCAAGCGGGTCATGACGGTGGGCATGTCGTAAGCAGGTCCCTCGCAGGTTCCACTGTGAATGTCCGTGCTGATCGTGTCCGGCCAGAACCCCTCGCGTGCGCAGATTTCAGCGACGGTCCAGTTGAACGATCCCTGGCCGTGCCCGATGTCAAAGACGACCCCACGTTCCCGAGCTTCAATCACAGCCCGATGCGGCTTGCGCGTTGCTGCATCG
>Ga0180085_1000859_pt1 | contig 10351 bp, 13 predicted proteins | sample EasRiv730_16_10D_FD_123013 | JGI IMG/M metagenome (GOLD analysis project Ga0180085, IMG submission 123013) | Soil microbial communities from meander-bound floodplain in the East River, Colorado, USA - East River metaG ERMLT730_16_10D | ecosystem: Environmental > Terrestrial > Soil > Floodplain ... | reverse complement strand
TTATCAAATCGCACACTAATTTTCAGTTTCTTACCGAACACGTTGCAGTTACAACCACTCTACACTTGGTCAATTCCTGACCGAGGGTTAGGCTAATATCTAGTATGGCAAGCTTTTTGCAGGTACAGTGGTAGGGTCGCATCACACGCTTAACCCGTTGATGTTGGAGGCTTCGTTAGGATGTCACGAGAACCTGACTATCGTGAACTCGAGCCGGTAGAGCGGCGGATTGCATTGATGCATGTTGCTGGGGCTCAGCCTGCTGTGATTGCATATGTGCTCGAGATGCAGCCGGGGTACATTGAGGCAGTCCTCGCTCGGCCTCGTGTTGCTCGCTTTGCGCTCTTGGTTCACGGGGTAGCTTCTGATAGTTTGTCTGACGGGGTTAAGGATCTTAATGCAGCGTTTAAGGCGAAGGCTACACGAGCTTTCTCATTACAGTGTGAGTCGCTTGAACAGATGGCGGACTTCGTCAAGGACGACGACCTTAAGCCACAAACACGTGTTCGTGCGGCGATGGGTGTCACATTCAGTGCGCGTGATATTCTTGACAGAGCGGGGTACCGCGCACCGACGAAGGTGTACAACTACGGCCAGGGTTCGATAACACCCGAGGCCGCTGTAGCGTTAGCAGATGCGGCTAGGGAGCTCCGTGCGTTGAGGGAATCGGAGAAATCCGACATAGTTGACGTGACCCCTCGTGGCGAGCCGCACGTAGAGCTCCCTGGCCCTCCCCTGAGTAGCACCGAGGATTACGACCCCGAGTGCAGTTCAGATGAGGATGGGCATGCAGGTTCCTGATAGCCTCATCCTACCAGATAGCGCGGTTAACGATGAGAATCGTTTACAGTTACGCGACGCTGCCCTCGCTTCATCATACTTCATGGCGAAGTCGGTTATTGGCTTCCGCGACCTCACTCCACGTTTACATTACCAGATGTGTAAGTGGATTGAGAATGGTTGCACTCATAAGCATGGGGTTGTACCACGGGATCATCTGAAGACGAGCATCTGGACCATTACCGATTCATGCCGTAGGATTGCGAAGAATCCTAACATCCGCATCTTGCTCGGTAATGAGACAGCGACTAACTCGAGCCACTTCCTCCGTCGGCTTGAAGCGATTTGGGATAGGAATCAGGTATTCCGCTGGCTCTTCCCTGAGGTGATTTGGTGGGATGAGAGTAAGAAGACTAAGTGGTCTGAAACGGAGATGGTTGTCCCTCGCGTTGATGACTACAATGAATCCACCGTCGAGTCGATAGGAGTTGGTGGTGCTGTCGTCTCTCGCCACTACAACCTAATCAAGCTCGACGACCTTGTTGGTAAGGACGCCAGCGAGTCAGCAGAGGTGATGAGGAAGACAATCGACTTTTACCAATACGCCGAGTCTCTTCTTGATCACCCCGTAACAGGGGAGATTCATAACTTCGGTACCCCGTGGGGTATTTACGACCTTGACCAGTGGATTCGGGAGCACGAGAAGGACATCGACCTCTTCTTCCGAAGTTGCTACGATTCTTACGGGGAGCCTGTTTGGAAAGAGCGCTTCTCACGTGATGCTCTCGAGCGGCTTCGTCGTAAAGTTGGGCCGTTTAAATTCTCTTGCCAATACGAGTGCAAACCAAACGACCCTGAGTCAGGTGGCTTTGCGGAAAAGGACCTCGGCTGGTGGGTTTGGGACTCTGGTAAGATTGCGCCACGCTCTGGTGATGGGACTGCTCGGATAGACCCGAAAGACTTGACGTGTTACGTCCGTGTAGATCCAGCCATCAGTGAGAAGCGAGGTGCTGCGCGTACGGCAGTCATCGTTGATGGTGTCCATGAAAGCGGCCGTGTCTTCTTACTTGAAGCATGGGCTGAGCGGTGTGATCCGTTCAAGATGATCAACAAGCTGTTCGAATTCGACGAGCTGTACAATCCAGTCAGCATCGGTGTTGAGGCAGTTGCTTATCAACGGATACTTAAGCCAGTTATCGAAGCGGAGGCAGAACGTCGTCGCCGATGGCTTAATATCGTTGAGTTCAAGCCAGATACTGGTGTGCGTAAGGAGAACCGGATCTACGGCAAGTTGGCTCCAGTACTGAAGCGAAATAAGTACTGGGTCAACGCCGAGGTGCATGAGGAATGGCTCAACGAGTTCCGTGCTTTCCCCAATGGCCAGGTCTGTGACCTGCTCGACGCGACGGCATATGGGGATGAGCAGTGGGAGTTTGACACACTCGACGGCGATCCTAAGGAGCAAGAGAATTACGTCGACCAAGAGGCCAACATCGCGATGGAAGCCATGCGCGGTGCAAACGAATATACAGGCTACTAACGGAGAACAGCTATGAGTATGGGAACTACCGCGGGGGTCGATCCAAGTGCAGGACAAGCAACGGTGCCGTTTTCTGCTGACGCTGGTGCATCTAACACTAGCATGGCCTTCGAGGGTGGCGGTGCTGTTCCAGGTGGAGTAGGTAGTACATCAGGGGGCGGTAGTGGCTTCATGGAAGCCTTCCGCAATGTCATGAAGGACCCAGCTGTGATGAAGGAGCTTAGTAACCTCGGTAGCAAGTACGCCGGCCTCATGGCTGCAGACGGGAAGATGAGCCCCAACACACGTGCGATGTTGGGCCAGATCATGCAAGGGGGAGGTAAGCGAGGACCCGGCGGTGGCGTTGGACTCGCTGAGGAGACGGAAGGGATCAACCGCATGGCTCTCGCGAGTGGGATGACTCAGTTCCTCACCCCCGAGATGGCAAGCCAGATGCTCATGGGCGTTGGTATACCAGCAGATCGAGCCCGATTCGGTTGAGAAGGGGAACAACATGGCGACGGTCGTGTCAAAGATGAAAGGGAAAGGGAAACCTTACCGTGGGGAAGAGAACATCAGTAATGGCCTCGCGGTAAAGGCAAGGAAGCAGTACCAGCCGAGTGAGGGGATGCGCGCTCGTGGCAGCGGGGGAAAGAAGAAAGCAGCAAAAGGGTATTGACGTGATCGCCGACTTTATCGTCGCTGCCGCACTCATCATCGTGTTAGCGATGTTGGCGAGGGCGTACAGATGAGTAGTCGAGCGGTAAAGCAAGCGATGCACACGAAGACGAAGAAGCAGGTTCGTTACTTGCTTTCAAGCGGCAGCCCATTGACGGTGGAGCAAAAGAAGAGACTCCAGCGTGAGCTCCATGAACGCAAGATTCGCGTACGAGGATGACCTCGACGCTGATAGAAAGGAGGCAGTTATGTCAAAGAAGAAAGCGAAGAAGGGGAAGAAGGTCAAGGGTAAGGGCGGAGCGATGCGCTACTGATCCCTGCTGACCTCGCCCCGACATGACGTTCCCTATCTACGAGCCGGTTAGTCAGTGTAGTATCTGTGGGTTAGACTTTCCTGAGTCCGAGCTCATGAGGCATTACCGCACGGGCCGGCTCGTCGATAGGTTGTGTAATGATGAGCGAACGGCCAGCGACAATCTCGCCATACTGAAGAGACCAAATGAGAACAGAAGACGGGCGAAGCAGCCAGTCCCTAGTAGTGAAGAGAGTAGTGGGGTTGAGACTAGAGTCCTCTCCCTTTACCCGCAGGTAGTTCTTGGTGTACACTATACTATCATTACAGGAACAGGCACGGGGGTCATAACTCCTGGTGCAGCGTACTTGACTGGTAGTATAGATGTAGCAACAGTAGGAGTCGTTGCTGGTTCTGGAGCTATCCTTGGTTTGGTGTGGGGTGTTCAGCTACTCGTTGCCAGCCCACGTCCAGTCAAGAGTTTAGTGGTAACCCCGGTGTCAGCTAATACAAGAGCACTACCAGTTCTTGCTACTTTAGTTGACCTCCTCCCTGCTTTTATAACCCTTCTCACAACGGTAACCCCACTTACTGCTGGGGAATACTACGAGTGGGAATACGCGTTTATCTATTAACGCGGTAGGAACTATGCACCCAGGACAAACAGTCCCGTTTACTGAAGCCGAGCTCGCTGAGCTCACTACCTACCTTGATCGTGAGATTGAGGAGGCACTCTACGACCACGAGGATCTCCTCAATAGCATGAGCGAGTGGGATAACGCCTATCTCGCTGAACCGAAAACGAAGAAAAGAACGTTCCCTTGGCCGGGTGCGGCAAACATCGAGATTCCCGTCATTTCCAACGCGGTAGATAGCATCGTCGCGAGAATGATGAACACGATCTTCGCGCCAGATCCATTCTGGACGATGAAGGCGTTAAGCAAGGAAATGGATCTCGTCGCCAAGCCCCTCGAGTCTCAGATGGACTGGTCACGTAAGAACGAGTTCGACCTCTACAAGGCTTGTCGAAGTAACTTCATCGAGTTGTCCAAGTACGGCTGGTCGTGGTACAAGGTCTGTTGGGAAGTGTTTACGAAGGGAGAGTACCGCATCAACGAGTTTGGCGTACCAATCTACTCTCCACGTCTGATTCGCCGTCCGAACGTCTACCACATTCTCAACCGCGACGTCGTTGTGCAAGCGGGTATGGAGGATGAGACGCAAGCAGAGTGGGTAGCTCATATCATCCGCCTCACCGACAATCAGATGTGGATGAGGAAGGAAGACGGGTTCTACGGCTTCGTCGATGATGTGATCAAGAGTAAAGATGACGACCCTCGCACGCCAGAGAATATGGGTATGCGGGAGGGGATGCAGTCAAGGAGCTTCGATAGGAAGAAGACCAACACACTGTACGAGATTCAGTTGGATTGGCGGTGGGGTGGACCTCGCGTGCCGATCCCTATGGTCATCACATTTCACCGCCCGTCTCGCAAGATCGTCAGGGGAGTCTTCAACCCTTATGGTGCGCGCTTTCTAAAGAAAGCTCAGTTCATCATGAGGGAGGGTAAGTTGAAGGGGATGGGTATCGCTCCTCGTCTCTACTACCTCCAGCAAGAGATCGGTACACTCCACAGGCAACAGGTCGACAATGGCACGTTGGCTAATACGCGCTTCTTCGTTGGAAAAAAGAGTGTGGTACGTAGCGGTTTTCAGGTCTGGCCAGGACGCGTGGTACCGAGCAATAACCCTAAGGAGGATTTGCTCCCGTATGCGATGGGAGACATCTACCCGAGCTCCGGCATACTGGAGATGCGAGCCCTCAGCTATGCAGAGCGTGCCAGTGCAGTTAGTGACTACCAACTCGGCCGTGAGTCGAGTGTTGCAGGTAGCCGAGCTACAGCGACGGGGACATTAGCTATCATTCAGGAGGGTAATAGGCGCTTCGACTTGAACATCCGCGACGCTCGAGAGGTGCTAAGTGACATCGGTCGAACAATCATCCTCTTCAACCAGATGTTCCGCCCACAGGGGATGATGTACTTCGTGCAGGGCTCGGGTGGGATGATGACTGAGCAGGTTCTCCATCTCCCACCAGACTTCGACGTCGCTCGATTGGCCGTTGATGTAACGGCGAGCACAGCAACGATCAACAGAAGCGTAGAACGGCAAGAGCTCATGGCGTTGATGGGGGTCACTGAAAGGTATTACGGTGGTCTAGCTCAACTGGCCATGGGCATTATGAACCCACAGGCTCCAGGTGAATTCCGCGAGCTTCTAATCAGAGAAGCAAAGGGTGGAGAGCACCTGATGAAGAAGATCGTACAATCCTTTGACGTCAAGGACGTGGACGTAATCGTCCCGGGGTTGACAGAAGATGAGCAGACAGAGCAAGCAGGAATTGGCGGAGCTCCTTCAGGTGCTCCTGGAGGTGTCGCAGACGGGCGCCTGGCGGCTATGGCGCAACTATACAGCCAGTTTACTCGAGGCGGCGCTAGAGGAAATGGAGGAGGCGAAGACGTGGGAGGCGTTTCTTGAGGCCCGTGCACTCGTACGGTACTTACGCGCGATGAACGACTTCGTTCCGGAACTAATCCGGCAAACAGAGGTTCTTAGAAGAGAACCAAGCGAGGAGATGAGCTAATGGGTGAGCAAGACGGACAGCAGGCTGGTAACGAGCAAGGCAACGAGAACCGGTCAATTCCTGACCAGAAGCCGAGTGAGGGCGGCGGGGAACCTGGCGCCGGTGAACAGGTAAAGCCTGGCGAGGGGGAAGCTAAGCAACCAACAGTCGAGGATCGTCTCGCTGCGATAGAAGCGGAGAACGTCGAGCTTCGTAAGGTTTCGACAGGCGCGGTGAGGAGAGCTCAGGAAGCTGAGCAGTTCGTGAATACACTCACTGATCGCCTGCAGCAGGTAGCAAATCGTGGTGGTGCTGCTCCAGGAGGTGGGGCGCCGCCAAACGAAGAGGAGGTGCGTCAGCGCCTTCGTGAGAGAATTGCAGAGGACCCAGCATCAGTACTGGACGAGCACTATCGTACTCGTACTGGTCCACTGGTACAGGGCTTCCTCGAACAGCAAGGCCGAACGAATCGGGAGTTGTTTGTTACGAGGCTGAGTGCCTCACCCGAGGGGAAGGAACTCATCACCGATTACATGGAGGATGTAGATGCCTTCCTCAAGGACTTCGGTCCAGAACACCGGGCGTCTGCCGATGCGTACGATGCTGCGCTAAGGTGGGTACGTGCCAAACCGGATAACCTGACTAAAGAAATTCAGAAGGGTATCCGGAGGGAGAGAGAGAAAGAGAAGACACACTTCGTCGAGGCTGGAACCGCGGGTGAGCGTGGGCCAAAGACACAACAGCGTTCACTTAGCGACATCGAAAAACAGGTCGCAAAGGGCCTCGGCCTGTCCGACGAAGAATACATGAAGTACAAGGAGGAATAGCACATGGACCAGGTGCAAGTCCTCCGTGATGAGGCAGATAAGGTTCAGTTCGACGCCTCGGTGATTCTTGGGAAGAAGCCTGGGAAGTACTACCGGTGGGGGCGAGATGAGCCGAAGAATCTCCTCATGCGGAGGCTCGACGGATATGACGTCTGCATCGACCCCGACGTGAAGTCTGCTCTTGGAGAGAGCACACGGATGAAGAAGGGGATGAATGTGGACGAAACGATCCGCTTCGGAGATCTCGTCCTTCTCGAGACCAGCCAGGAGAACCATGACCGGTTGGTCGCGCAGGAGAATGAGCGTATCGTTCGTAGGACGAGCGGTATCATGTCCTCTTACCGCCATGCGATCCAACGCGCAACGGGCCGCGACGACCTCGTCATCGAGGAGCACGCAGCGAGTCCGGACCGCGAGGGAAAGGGGTACGGTAAGGGATACTCCGAAGAGGACATGGCTACGGAGCTCGCAGCGGACCCAATGGTCGAGGGTGCGCGGCGTCCTTCGTGGCGAGACAGGAAGGAGTGATCGATGGCGACTATCACCTTGCGTCGCATCGAGGCTGCCTATACGGTCTCCGGGAACAACCCGTACACGTTGGTTCATCCGGAAGCGGCGAACCAGACGTACAAGAACGGCGCGATACTGGTGAGGAATGCCTCTGGTCACGTGATCGAGGCAACAAGCCCCAATCCAGTAGCCATTCTCGGAGTCGCAGAGGCAGATGCTTCGAACGACGCCGTTGCTGCGAACAGTAATGCACGCATCAACGTAGCGAACGACGACACCGTGTTCAGAGCAAACGTGAGCACTGCACAGGTCACGGCACTGACCGACCTCGGTGGGATCTTCGGTCTCATCAAGGTTGGGACGCTCTGGCACATCGACAAGACAGCAGTAGGCACCAGCGGCCGCGTGATCATCGTCGGGTACTACCTCGGCGAAGACGTGATCGGCGACATCCAGGGCCGGCTGTTGTTCATCTTCAGCCAGCGCTTCAGTGCGCTGAGTTCGACGAGCTGAGGGGGAGAGGGACATGCCTACAAACACTGCTAACTTCCCCTTCCTCCTGGCACCGGGTTTCCGCAAGTTCTTCTTCGACAGCTACAAGGCGACGCCTGAGCAGTACATGAAGATCGCCAACGTGAAGAAGAGCGAGCGGGCGTACGAAGAGGACGCCGAGCTCATCGGTATCGCCCAGATGACGGCGAAGGCCGAGGGGACTCCGATCATCTTCCAGACCCCTGCGCAGGGTGGGAAGGTACGCTACACTCACGTCGCTTTCGGTGCGGGCTTCCGCGTCACGGAAGAGATGTGGGAAGACGACCTCTACGGCCAGATGGTCAAGATGCCGAAGCAGCTTGGCAAGGCCGGACGTATCGTGAGAGAGGTCCGGTTCTTCAACCTGCTGAACCTCGGTTTCACTACGGTCTTCGGTTTCCCGAAGAACGGAGTCAACGAGACACTGTTCAACACGGCTCACACCCTGCTGGGTGGTGGGACGTTGGCGAACAGAAGCGCCACGGACATGGATCTGGCGATCGCATCGCTGGAAGCCGCCGTGTTGCTGTTCGACAACCTGGTGGACGAGATGGGATATCCCGTCGACGTCGCGGCCAAATGGCTCATCTGCCCACCGAACCTGAAGCAGGTGGGAAGAGAGCTGCTCGGCAGCGAGTTCCGCCCTGATAGCAACGTGAATGCCATCAACCCCATTCGCCAGGATGGTCTGATGATGGCCTTCCCGAACGGCTGTCGGTATCTGACCAACAGCAACAGCTGGTTCCTCACGGCAGACAAAGGGGAGCACGACCTGCAGTTCGTCGAGCGCAGGGCACTCCGCTTCTACACCGGAGAGGACTTCGACACGGGAGACGCGAAGTACAAGGGTACTCAGCGCTTCTCCGTCGGTGTCGGCGAGTGGCGAGGGACCTTCGGCTCCCTCGGCGGGTAGGAGGTTCCAATGGCCATCAACAGGCACTACGGAACCAACATGGTCGACGCCGGTGTGAGCCGGCGGCCTATGAGCCTAAACGGGACCCTCCACAACCGGGTGGGTCTCGCGCTCGCAACCCCTGGGACCATCGAGGCGTCGCTTCTGACTCTCGAGATCCCTGGAGGTGTGATCAACACGAAAGGTAAAGGGCTTCGTATTCGCGTGATCGCCACCGTGGGTGGCGCAGGTGGGACGAAGACCATACGCCTCCGCCGTAATACACTGGCTGGAACGCTCATTGCCGATGGTGGTGCTAGTGCCAACGGCAACAACTGGCTGTTCGATGCCAGTATGTTCCTGGTGGACGAGTCCACTGGTGGGTGGGAAGGCTACGGCTGGCTCCTTGCTCCAACCACCGTGGCTGGCGGTTCAAGGGTGTCGGAGACGACGGACGTTCGAAACGACTGGAATCTGGTTGTCACCGGACAATCGCCCAATGGCGTCGGTGACTTGATTCTTCGCTCGGTAAGGGTCGATATGATCACTGAGGGTGGTCTGACTCCTGGCTGAGTAAGAAAGGAGAACTGAAGGAGTCAGTGCGCTGCGTGGTGTGGGTAGATCTCCTGGTGACGTGGCGTACTGACTCCTTCACCTTACGACGATGAGAGTTGCAATCGGAATCACGACGTACCGTAATCCGGCACGCTTGGTTAAGTTGCTGGACAACATGGAGTGGGCTGGCCTACCTGATGTGCCAGTCTATGTAGTTGAGGACTGTAGTCCACATGATGATCGTCCTGTGGTAACGCTCAACTACAAGGAAGTAGTGAAACGACCGTGGATCACAGCGTTCTACACTACACATAGGTGGGTCTGTATGCAAGGTAGCATCCAGCACCTCATGGAGAAGACCAATGAGGACTGGATGATCTACGTCCCCGATGACGTGGCGTTTACGAAGGGTGGACTTTGGAACGAGTACGCAGGGGTGTTGGCGTATGGGCGTTCGTATATCGGTGGTATCCAAGCTCCTTACTGGAACGCGACGGACCTCACTAGTGAGAGAGAAGCTATCTGGGACGTCGAGTTCCTTAAGACAGTGCAGCAAAACAAGCACTGGAACGCAAATGGTCTACCAAGGAAGTACGTAAACCTCAACGGGGCTGGTTTCTCAATTAACCGTAGATTGTGGCAAGCAATGGGTGGCTGGCCCCAGTGTACGTGGCGGCTCGACGAGTACGCGGGGTATATGGCGTGGAAGTTAGGCTACGCGGTAATCACGTTACCAGGCCAACCTCGTGTGCATTACTTCGGAGGAGCGACGCATATGCTGCCACAGGGCATACCTGCGTATCATAGTGTAGAAGCTTGGCAGGAGGCTACTGGAGGAAAGACACCAGAGGAGACGGGTACAGAGACGTATGCGATCATGAATCGCATCAAGGGTGATGAGATCAACGAAATCATGAGGTATTTCGACAATGTCGGACGAGCGTGATTGTGCACCTGATCGGCACTGGTTGTTGAATCAAGGGTTTATCCCTAGTCGTTTGTATCGTGACATGGGAGGGATGTCACAGGATCATTGGGAGTATTCAATCTCTCATTTGATTCTAAGCACGTTCATGCAGCCCCCGCTGAACATCCTCGAGATTGGTGTGTACGGTGGCTGGACGATGATGGGTTGGTTGCAGTT
>Ga0180085_1000856_pt1 | contig 10365 bp, 9 predicted proteins | sample EasRiv730_16_10D_FD_123013 | JGI IMG/M metagenome (GOLD analysis project Ga0180085, IMG submission 123013) | Soil microbial communities from meander-bound floodplain in the East River, Colorado, USA - East River metaG ERMLT730_16_10D | ecosystem: Environmental > Terrestrial > Soil > Floodplain ... | reverse complement strand
AGGAGATCGATCGCGTCGGCGGCAAGAACCCGATCCCGGTTGATGTGCGCGTCATTGCGACGACTAACAAAGATCTGAAGACATTGGTCCAGAATGGGGCCTTTCGCGAGGACCTCTACTATCGCCTGAACGTCATTCCGCTGGGCATTCCTCCGCTGCGCAAGCGTCGCGGTGACGTCGGTTTGTTGGCTGGCTTTTTTTGCGAGAAATACGGCATGGAAACCCACAACCTCAAGATGACTTTGGCACCTGAAACCGTGGAAATGCTGACGCGCTACGACTGGCCCGGCAATGTTCGCGAGCTGGAGAACGTCATGCAACGGGCCACTTCGCTGGTAGCCAACTCAGTGATCTATCCCCAGGACCTGCGTCTCCATGACGCCTTTCGCGGGTTGTCGACTCAAACTGGAGCACGGCCAGTGCTCACCTCCGAAAAAAAGACGCTGCCCACTGCTGTGGAGGCCGAACCGGATACCAGCAGCCGGCAGGAACCAAAGGGAGCGCCCGCAGGTCTTGATCTCAGGGCGGGCTGTTCCGTGAGCGAGATGGAAAAGCAACTCATCCAGATTACGTTAGCAGAGACGAATGGCAACCGGACGCACGCGGCACGGCTGCTGGGAATCTCCCTCCGAACGCTGCGCAACAAACTGCGTGAATATCGCCTCGCGGAAGAACTGGTTGGAGTTGAAGACGAGTAGGCAAGAACTGCCGGGGTGCCGGAGCGTCAAGGCGAAAGGCGAAAGGGTCAAGCGGGGTAAGTCCTCGCCAAAGTCGATTAACAAGCTCGTTAAGTGGGCCCCTCCTTCTGTTTGCTTGACCCTTGACCCTAGTCGTTGGTTTGGCTGTGAGAGTGCTGTATCCCTTATGGGAAGAGATCGATAGGAAGGAATTGACCAATGGATAAGCCGTTTTTTGAAGATGCAGGCATGCTGAGGATGGAGCGGTTTATGGACTTGGCAGTCCGGCGCCAGAAGCTGATTTCAAGCAACTTATCCAACGTTGACACCCCGGGCTACAAGACTGTGGATATCGATTTTGAACAGGAATTGCAGTCGCAGATGGCAGGCTCAGTGGGTCAAGGAATCTCGATGGCCGTGACGGACACCCGACACCTCGCGACTTCATCCGGTGCACAGGGCGGGCTGCCTGCCCAGGCACAGGAAGTGGAAGGCCTGACGCTGCGTAACGATCTTAACAACGTGAACATCGACCGGGAAATGTCCGAGCTTTCGACCAACGCAATGAAGTTTTCAGCCGTGTCGCAGATGATTGCCGGCAAGTTTCGAACGCTGAAGGCAGCCATCACCGAAGGGAGATAGGCGCTTATGAGTTTATTCTCAGCTCTAGACATTAACGCTTCAGGACTGACGGCACAGCGACGCCGCATCGAGGTGATCTCGAGCAATCTCGCCAATGCCAATACCACGCGCACAGCGGAGGGCACTCCCTACAAGCGCAAAGACCTGGTGTTCGAGAGTGCACCCGTAGCCGATGGTTTTGGGGCCACCTTGAACAACGAGATCGCAAATGGCGGCGAAGCAGGCGTCGAGATCGCCGGAATCTACGAGGACGGAACCCAGTTCATTCGTCGCTACGAACCCTCGCATCCCGATGCCGACGGCGAAGGTTACGTCCTGTATCCCAACGTCAGCCCTATTGAAGAGATGGTGAATCTGCTTTCGGCCACACGTTCGTTTGAAGCCAATGTGCAGTCTATGAACGCAATCAAAGAGCTGGCACGAAAGTCTTTGGAGATTGGCAAATGAGTAATTTTCAGATTAATGGAATCCCGTTTCCGACACCAGTTATCAAGAACCGTCCGGATGAAGTCAAGCCGGCCACACTCGGTAACGAGTCAAACGGAACGAGTTTTGGCGACGTCCTGGAGAATGCCATACAGGAAGTGAGCAACCTGCAGCAGGAAGCCGGCACGGAATCACAGAAGCTGCTGACAGGCAACACGCAAGACATTCACTCTGCCATGGTCGCCTTGCAGAAGGCCGACATTTCCTTTCAGATGATGATGCAAGTGCGCAACAAGCTGGTTTCGGCCTATCAGGAAATTATGAAGACGCAGGTCTAGGATAAGGACAAAGAATGCCCACCGAAAATCCGCTGTTGACCCAGCTCAAACAACTGAACGAAAAGCTGACGTTGAATCAGAAGATCAGCATCCTGGCGCTCGCAGCAGCCATTCTTACTGGAGTGGGGCTCATGGTTTACTTCATGGGCCAGGAAGAATACCAGACGCTCTATTCGGGCCTCAACGCCGAAGAAGCCACCACCGTGGTGAACCGGTTAAAAGATCTGAAAGTCCCCTACCAATTAACCGATGCTGGGAAGAACATCCGGGTACCGAAGCCGAAGATTGATGAGTTGCGCATTCAACTGGCAAGCGAAGGATTGCCACAATCCGGGAAGATCGGATTTGAAATCTTCGACAAGACCAATCTTGGCATGACCGAGTTCCTCGAAAAGATCAGCTACAAACGCGCCCTGGAAGGCGAGTTGGCACGGACCATTCTGTCGCTCAAGGAAGTATCTCAGGCGCGCGTCCATCTGGTGCTGCCCAAGGAGTCGCTATTTCAAGAGAAGTCCGAGCCCACCAAAGCTTCGGTCGTCATCAAGCTGAATGCGGGTAAACAAATCTCCGACACAATGGTGTCTGGAATTGTCCACATGGTTTCAAGCGCGGTGGAGGGGCTCAACCCGCAGAACGTGACCGTGGTGGACATCGCCGGAAGAATGCTCTCCGCCAAACAGGGCAGCCCGGAGGAATCATTGACGGCGACGCAGCTGGAGCTGAAAGGGCGTTACGAAAAGGATCTGAAGCTCAAGGTTGTAAATATCCTCGAGCCGGTCGTAGGGGAAGGTCGAGTCAAGGCCGACACTTGGGTGACGCTGAACTTTAACCGTAGCGAGCAAACCGAGGAAAAATTCAACCCTCAAGAAACACCCATTCGCAGCCAGCAGAAAAGCGAGGAACAAATCCTCCCTGGGTCTGCGGGACCGGCGGGCGTGCCCGGCACTTCCTCGAACCAAGCTACTCCAGCGCCGAACTTCACACCCATTAACGGACGCGGCCAGAGTTCTTCAACGAAGCGCAGCGAAACCACCAATTATGAGATCAGCAAACTGGTCCGCCACACTGTCGAACCCATTGGTGGCGTGCGCAAGCTTTCAGTAGCCGTAATCGTGGACGATGCCGTGAAAATGGAGAAGGGAGCCGACGGTTCTGTCGTGAAGAAAACAACTCCCCGCAGCGCTGACGAATTGAAAAAGATCCGCGACCTGATTAGCTCGGCGGTTGGCTTTGATGCGACCCGAGGCGACCAGCTCACCGTGGAAAACATCGCGTTTGAAATCAATCCGGGCCTCGACGACGTGAAACCCAGTTTCTACGAAAAGTGGAAAGAGCTGATTCAGCCAGTGATCCGGTACGGAGCGTTCATCATTCTCTTCCTGCTGGTTTACTTCCTGATGATTCGTCCGGTTACCAAGAAAGTGATGGCTCCCGCCCAGGAGATTCTGACGCCAGAAGCCGAGCTAGCGGCGCTCGCTGAAGGTACGGCGCCTGGTGCGCTCGCTCTGGATTCACCTAAGACAGTCAAGGAGTTGGAAGCCCAATTGGATTCCAATGCCGGGTTGTTGTTGCCAATGCCTGTTGAGATTCGCAAATCTGACATCTTGCGCCAACGGATTACGGAATTCATTCAGCGCGAGCCTGACAATGCTGCGCAAGTCATGCGCATGTGGCTTACCGAGGAGGGCAAGTAATGCCGGTGGAACTGGAAAGCGTCAAAGGGATGCGGAAGGCCGCGGTTCTATGTGTCTTGCTGGGAGAGGATGTTTCCAGCACCTTGTTTCGTAGTCTCTGGGAAGATGAGATCGAAGCTCTTAGCAAGGAGATTTCTCAGCTCAGTAACATTCCTTCGGAGTTGACGGATGCGGTGCTCGAGGAGTACCACAATCTGGTGCTGGCCAAACAGTACATCTCGACGGGCGGCATCGAGTACACGAAGAAGGTGCTGAACAAGGCGCTGGGCAATGAAGGCTCGCGGCGCATTATCGACAAGGTGACGAAGTCTCTGGAGAGTTCGGTCGGGTTCAATGCCTTGGGACGCACAGATCCGCAGCTCTTGTCACGATTCATCCAGAACGAGCACCCGCAGACCATTGCACTGATTATTTCTCACCTGGAGCCGTTTCACGGCGCTGAACTGCTGACGTCGCTGCCAGAACAAATTCGTCCTGACATCGTCATGCGTATGGCCAACTTGGGCGAAATTTCACCTGAGATCGTGAAGCGCATCTCTTTGCTGTTGAGCCAGAAGATCAACACGTTAGGATCGATGAGTAGCGAGGCCAGTGGTGGCACTCGCGCCGTGGCCGAACTAGTGAACAAAATGGATCGGCCTGCCGGACGAGCCATTCTTGAAAAAATTGAAAACGAAAACGCGGAGCTGGCGGTTGCCATTCGCAACCTGATGCTCGTGTTTGAAGACCTGATGCTGGTGGACGGGCCTGGTGTCCGGGAGGTTCTGCAACGTGTGGACAAGAAGACTTTGACTGTCGCACTCAAAGGAACGACCGAAGATCTCCAAGGTCACGTATTTAAGAACATGTCTCAACGCGCGGTCGAGATGATGAAGGAAGACATGGAAGCTCTCGGACCGGTGCGCATCCGCGACGTTGAGAAGGCTCAGCACGAAGTGGTGGAAGTGATTCAGAAACTGGAAGAAGAAGGCGTTCTCAGCGTGCGCGGTGCCGGTGCCGGAGATGAGTATGTCGTCTAAAATCATTCGCGCCGACAACCAGCAGCCCGGAAGGGTCAGCAGGTTTGATTTTGGCGTCTTGGGGACGGCTTCTGCCTCAGTGGCTGTACTACAGCCTCCCCAGCGGGTCGAGGCTGAACCCCCGGTCGTTGGACCGATCTCGTCGGAACAGCCAGGCAGTCAACAACCGACTGCGGCGGAACTCGGACACGCTCAAGATGAAATAGACCTGATGCTCCGGCAGGCTCGTATGAAGGCTGCCGAGATTGAGAAAGAGGCTTACGAGAAGGGCTTCTCCGAAGGGGAGCGGGCAGGCCGAGAGACCGGCGAGAAGATGGTCGAAGCGGTTCTAAAGCAGTACACGCAGACCCTGGAAGAACTGAAGGGATTGCGTCGTAACCTGCTGAGCGGGTCAGAGCGGGAGGTTGTTCGGCTCTCTCTGGAAGTAGCCAAGAAAGTAGTCAAGCGCGAGGTTTCCGTGGATGAAGAGCTGATTCTGGCGCTTGTGAAGGTCGCCCTGAATCGGTTGGCAGATCAGTCAGTGATGACCGTCCGAGTCAATCCGAAAGACGGCCAGTCCATTCTCCATTTCCGCGAGTCGCCCGGCCATCGTGATTCATGGCACGACGGCATCAAGCTTGTCGAGGATCCGCTGATCACCCGCGGCGGTTGCTTGATTGAGACCGACAGTGGCGTGATTGACGCGCGCGTCGAAGAACAGTTCCGGGAGATCGAGAAGGGCTTCTTCGAGTAAGGTTGCTACGGAGGCACCGAAACGCAGAGAAGCTTGGACGCAGATTGTGCAGATAAACGCAGATCTAGCGAGAGTTCTGCAACCTGCTGGAAGTGAGCAATGACGACTTGCGAGGGTCGAATGACAAAGGGTTGCAAGAATGACGAATGACGAAGCTCCAATGACGAATGAAGCCCGAAACCCTAATGACGAAGTGTCGCGTTAGACATTTGGCCTTCGGCATTCTTTAGTCATTAGAGCTTCGTCATTCGTCATTCTCGACCAGTGATATCTGCGGAATCTGCGTCCAACAGCTTTTTTTCTGTGTCTCTGTGGCTTGCTTCGACTAGTCTCCAACCATGATCGATTTTGAACGCTATCACAAACGCTTGGCGGGCACCGAACCCGTGAAGATGGTCGGAGCAATCCAGAAGGCCGTTGGCCTGGTCATCGAATCGAAAGGCCCGCCGGTTCGAGTGGGTGACCTGTGCGATGTCGTGGGCGATTCGGAATCCGAAGTTTCAGCGGTTGAAGTAATTGGCTTTCGCGAAAAGACGGTCCTGTCCATGCCCTTGGGCAAGCTGCAAGGGGTCAAATTGGGCAACAAGGTTGTGGCGCGCAACCGGCCTGCAGTGGTCAAGGTGGGTCCAAAGCTCTTGGGAAGAGTGCTCGACGGCCTGGGAAACCCGATTGACGGTCTGGGACCGATTGACTTTGAAGCTGAGTATCCGCTCCAACGCGAGCCGGAGAATCCGTTGTGGCGTGAGAACATCGAAGAGCCCTTGGGCACAGGCGTACGCGCCATTGATGGAATTCTGAGTTGCGGTAAGGGTCAGCGCATTGGCATTTTCGGCGGCAGTGGCGCAGGCAAGAGCACGCTGCTAGGCATGATGGCCAAATACACCAGCGCGGACGTGAACGTGATTTCCCTCGTGGGCGAACGCGGCCGCGAACTGCGCAGCTTCATCGAGAAGGACCTGGGAGAAGAAGGACTGAAGCGGTCCGTGGTGGTGGTTTCTACTTCGGACAATCCTCCTCTCGTCCGTATCCGGGCAGCTCTGACGGCTACCGCGATTGCCGAGTATTTCAAGGATCAGTGCAAGGATGTCTTGTTGGTGATGGATTCCGTGACCCGCTTTGCTATGGCGCAACGCGAAGTTGGCCTCGCGGCAGGTGAGCCACCGGCTTCGAAAGGGTACACGCCGTCTGTGTTTGCCCTGTTACCGAAGCTGCTCGAACGGGCTGGAAACTTTCAAGGCAAAGGATCAATCACTGGCTTCTACACCGTGTTGGTGGAAGGCGACGACATGAACGACCCCATCGCCGATTCCGTGAGGGCCATTCTTGATGGCCACATCGTTTTGAGCCGCGAGCTTGCCTCGCGAAACCATTACCCCTGTATTGATATTCTCAACAGCGCCAGCCGGTTGTTTGGCGATCTGGCCAGCCCAGCACATCGTGAAAATGCAGGAAAGTTGCGCGAGCTGCTGGCAACCTACCGGAAGGCCGAAGATCTCATCAACATCGGGGCCTACGCCAAGGGCAGCAACCCACAGATCGACAAAGCGATCGAGAAGATCGACGTGATCACCAGCTATTTGCGCCAGCCCCAAAGCGAGAAAGTGAACTACCACGGGGCTGTAGGGGCGTTGGGAGATTTGTTTCAGTAAGCAGAGTAACGGTTGCGACTCGGTTCAAGGTGATTGTGGAGAGGAATGACGAATGTCTAAGCTCTAATGACGAAGGAACTAATGACGAAGCCAAAATGTCGAAACCGGAGTGTTTCGTCATTTGGATTTAGGTCTTCCTTAGTCATTCCTGCTTGGCACTGGTGCCGTAGTCGCCGACGTGAGGAGGCGGATCCGTCGGCTTCCGCCTCGTGACCTCGGCGGCTACACAGCTGAATCATGAAGAAATTCACCTTCAACCTCCAATCTGTGCTCGACCATCGGTTGCTGCTCGAGGAACGCGAGCAGGAGAAGCTGCTGAAGATTCAGCAGGAGATCGCCCTGGCTGAAGCGACCCGGGAACAGCTGCGCACTGAGATTCATGCGCTGGGCCTCCAGATGGCTCAGCCTGAGCCTGGCGAAGTCCACGTCGAGAAGGTACTGCAAGTCACGCGCTATGTCGCGAAGCTCGAAACTGACGTCGCAGCACTCACCCGGAAGTTAGCCCAGTTGGAACAGGAGAAACGCTCTCAGTCACAAGTGTTTCTGGAAGCGCGGCGCAAGCGAGAAGTGCTGGAAAGCCTCAAAGACAAGAACCTGAACCAATATCAGCGTGAATTGAGTGCAATGGAGCAGAAGTTGCTTGATGAGTTGTCGGCGGTGAAATTCGCTCCGCAAGATGAGCAGAATTTGCCTGCTGGTAAACACTAACGTCAAGAACTGAGGCTTCCGGATGGCTACTCTAGATACTACGCGGCTGATTCAACCTGCTCTTACTCCTGCTCCAACCACAACCATACAACCTAAGCCTGCTGAGGGTTTTCAGCGGTTGCTGGATGATGAGACCCACAAGGTCAGTAATCCCCTGCCGCAGCCCAAAGCCACGGCTTCTGTCTCCCGGCCTGCACGCGAGGCCTCGCAGCCTGCCAAGGCTTTGCGAACCACCGGCAAAAGCCCCAATGAGACTAAACCCCGGTTCGAGCAAGATTCTACGGATGCACGTGCGGCAGTGGAGCCCGAAGCTGGGCCTGCCGGTGTACGAAGTGAAGCCCCGACGAAAGTGACCCAGCGCAAAGCAGCCGTTCGGGACCCAAAGTCTGAAGTGACGGATGGCTCGGTGGAACTTGCGGCAGAATCCGCCCCACGGCAGGATTTGCCCAGTGAACAGGCTCAGGAGATTTCAGGCTCTTTGGCCTCAATCCCCAAAGAGGATGCTGCACAGATCGTTGAAAGCCAGGAGTCAGTGCCAGTGGCCCAGACAGCTTCGGCCCTTTTGGCTAGTTTGCTGGTTCAGACCACAGGAGACTTAAAAGGTACTCAGGTTGCTGTTGAAGCTGAGCCGCAGGTTGCGGAGTCAGTAGCCGAGGCTTCGGCTCCGGCTCTTCCAACCACCGTTCAGCCTGGAACACTCTCAACGGGAGCTGATCCGTGGTTGAGCTCAGCGACACCCATCTTGCCTGAGGTTGTTGAGGCAACAGCGCTGGCAGGGGAGACTCCGGTCCTGCCTGCCAGTCCTGGAGCGGTCAGCAAGGAAGCTCCGACTGCAGGGCTGGTACAAGCCTTGAACCTTGCATCAGGAACCACAATTTCTGCCCAGGAGCTGCCTGCAGAACTGTCAGGCTCAACGCTAGCCACTCCGGAAGCGGCGTCGGTTTCCACAACCGGCCAGGAGACCGTGAGCGCTCAGACTGAGGTGGTGCCTCAGAATCCTGTGCAAGCAGCGCTCCCGCAAGCTGATCCTGTTGCAACGACAGAGAAACCCACCGCCCCAGGCAAACAGCAGCGGCTGGGCAAGAGCCAAGGTGAACTGACCGCAAAGGAAGAGCTACCTGAGCTGGAAGTACGATCGGAGCTGGCCACTGCCCGGTCACTTTCGCAAACTGGTTCGGAAGCTGAAGCGGGGCAGACACCACAGAGGGACAATTCTTCTTCAAACCAGCAGGATGCCAAGCCGGATAGTTCTGACATCGTCCATAACTTGAAATCGACCCTCATGGCCAGCAGGGACACTCGTGGGGCTCAGCCGGTTGTCCGTGAGATCCAAGAGACGAAAGGAAACGTTGCCCAACAGGTTGCTGAACTTGCATGGTCGCCGGAGAAGCCCGGTACGACCACGCCAATCTCTCACGAGACGGCTTTCGGTTCGGTACTTGGGTCTGAGAGTGCTTCCTCGGACGTGAGTGTGCTACAGGCGGCGGCGCCCGCAGGCATTGCGGAGCCGACGGGCAAAGTAGCGGGCATCTCTCACGCGAACGTCAACTGGGGCCAGGTTGAGAAAGCTCAGGTGGTTTCCCGGATTGTTGAGCGTGCCCACCTCTTGGGAAAGAACCAAAGCGAATTGATGGTGGTGTTGAAGCCGGAATTTCTCGGGAAAGTGAATCTGCACGCGGCGATGGTAGACAACCAACTAGTGGCTACCATCACGGCCGAGTCTGCGAGCGTCAAGCAAATGCTGGAGAGCCAGCTTAGCTCTTTGCAGACCGCGCTCCAGCAACAAGGGCTCCCCGCAGCAAAGGTCGAAGTCGTGCAAGGCAGCCAACTCAGCTTTGCCGACCTGGGAGCGGGCCAAAGTTCATCACAGCAACAACAGCTTGAGTCCGGAAAATCGCAATTGCCCCCATCGTTCTCTAGCTATGAGACCCGTGAAGAGAGTGCCGAAGTTGTTCCTCAGGAAGCCCGCATTTACCCTCCACCGACTTCGCGATCGCTGAATCTGGTAGCATAGAGTGGAAGCGACTTCCAGCCGCTTGGAGCGAATGGACGCTCTTCTGTCTCCCTCTGAAATCAGCAGGGGATGGGCCGCACAGCGACAGCGGTCGGGCAGGAGCGGGGTGATCGGGCTGGGGACAAGTGCGGCCATGACCATTCAGTTGCGGCGCCTTCATCAGGTACTCCGCAGGACTAGTGGCTGAAACGGCGCGAGATCGAATCTCATCTCATGAATTTACTTTTTAAGGGCTGACCCTCGTTTGCCCACTCGTTTGCCCAAAACCGTTGCAGCTTGAACGTCAGTGTAACTGCGACGAACCCCCTTTACGCTGAGCGGCTGCAGGTTCCGCTTGATAAGACAGTAGATACGCAGCCAAGCCAAGAAGGCTACCGATTTGCAGCTAGGCAGAGGGCTTACACCAGGGAACCGATTCTAGATTATGCGACTGTCGTCCTGAGGAGTCCAATGCCTGAGAATCGT
>Ga0180085_1000855_pt1 | contig 10381 bp, 10 predicted proteins | sample EasRiv730_16_10D_FD_123013 | JGI IMG/M metagenome (GOLD analysis project Ga0180085, IMG submission 123013) | Soil microbial communities from meander-bound floodplain in the East River, Colorado, USA - East River metaG ERMLT730_16_10D | ecosystem: Environmental > Terrestrial > Soil > Floodplain ... | reverse complement strand
TGTGCAGGATGTCGAGTGCGCCGAAGCGCGCGAGCGTCGCCTCGACGGCGGCGCGACACTGGCTGCGATCAGTGTGATCGCAGCGCACGAAGTGCCCCGCGGTCCCGAATTCGCGCGCCAGCGCAGTGCCCCTCGCCTCGTCGATATCGGCGATCGCGACGCGGGCCCCCTCCTCGACGAAGCGCCGCACGGTCGCCGCGCCGAGGCCCGACGCGCCGCCGGTCACGATCGCCACGCGGTCCTTCAGCCGTGACATGGCCACCGTCCTCTCATGCCGACCCCGCGGGATCCGGCATCGCGCACGCCTTGACGGCGATAAGCGCGGTGATGCGGCCGTAAAGGTGCTGATACTGGCTCCGCATCAGCGGATCGGGGCTCGCGAGCAGCGTCTCGGCTTCGCGCCGCAGTGTCTCCAGGACCCTCATCTCGTCATCGTCTGCGCCCATCGTCTCGCTCCGGCTAGTTCTTCGCGGCGTATCCGCTCTTCCGCTCGTCGGTCCAGCGCCGCGCCTTGTAGAGAAACTGCGGCAGCTCGGCAATCGGCACTTCGCGCAGCTGCATCAGCACGTTGGTCCGCTCCTTGATCCCGTCACGAATCGCCGCGAGCACGCGCTCCTTCGCGGCGGCCGCGATGTCGAGCGCTTCGGCCTTGAGCGCGAGCCGAATCTCGACCTCCGTGCGTCCCGCGTCGTCCACGAACACCCGGCCTGTGTATTCGGCGATCTCCGGATGCGCGAAGATCACCTGGTCCACCGCAAGTGGCCAGACGTTGTTGCCGCGGATCTTCAGCATGTCGTCGTAGCGGCCCACGCCGCCCGCTTCGATGCAGTGCCAGGGCCGCCCGCAGTCGCAGCCGCCATACGGGAACCACCGTGCCTTGTCCCGGGTGGAGAAACGGACCACCGGCGAGCCCTGGATGTCGAGATTGGTCAGGACGATCTCGCCCTCCTCGCCCGGGCCGACCGGCGCGCCGGTCTCCGGATGCACGACCTCGGTGTAGTTCAGCCACTCGAAGATGTGCATGAGACCGCGGCGCCCGTCGGCGCGCACCGCACCCCGCTCGCACGTAGAGCAGACGAAGCCGGCGCCCTGCGTGCTGCCGTAGCCTTCGTGCACGCGGCACTGCCACGCATCCTCGATCGCGCGCGCCCACTCCTCGGGATATCCCTCCGCGACGAGGAAGATGCCCTGCATCATCGGCAGCAGGTCCGCCGGCCGGATGCCACGCCGGCGGAAAGCCTCGGTGAGCGTGTGCATGTAGTTGGTCGAAGCGTAAATGAAGTGGAGCTCGCCCAGCCGCTCGAGGAGGTCCACCTTCGCATCGGTGCTGAGCGCGCCGCCGACGTGAACCGCGGTCGCCCCCGCGATCCGGAAGCCCTCGGGCGGCCCCCAGCCGCCGGTGGTAAGACCGCCGGCGGGCACGCAGTTCAGCGCCATCTGGCCCGGCCGCAATCCCGCCATGTACCACGGCAGATAGTGGAGGAAGCCCTGCACGGCAACGTCGTGCTGCGTGCGTCCATAGATTTCCTGGCCCTTGCCGGAGGTGCCGCCAGTCATGTTGACGAGCACCACCTCGTCGCGCGGCACGCCGAGGCGGTGTCCGAACGGCGGCGCGGCCTGCTGGTCCGCGAGGAAGTCCTCCTTGGTCGAGAGCGGGATGCGCCTGAAGTCCGCGAGGCTCCGGATGTCCTCCGGCCCGACCTTCGCCGACTCCAGCGTGCGCCGGTAAAAGGGGTTTGCGCGCCATGCGCGCTCGAGCTGGCGGCGCAACTTCGCAAGGAGGAGCTGATCCAGCTCCAGTCGGGTCATCCGCTCGAAGGGTGCGAGCGCGGCCGATCGCGCGAAGAAGGCCTGCGTCTCCTTCATCGTGACGGAGTTTCCGCAGGCTTGAACCGGGGCAGCGTGATCCCCGGCGCGACGTCGTCGAACAGGATCTCGACGCGCATGTCGCCTCGCACCTCGGACGGCGCACAACCGACGATGTTGCTTGCCATGCGCACGCCCTCGTCGAGCTCGACGAGGGCCACCACGTAGGGGACATCCCCGGCATAGACGTCCTTCGGCACCGGGTGCGTCACCACAATCCAGCTGAATACCTTGCCCCGCCCCGCGGACCGAATCCACTCCGCGCTGCGCGAGCGGCAGTGCGGGCAGAACGGTCCGGGCGGATACCGGACGGCGCCGCACGCCGCGCACTTCTGAAGCAACAGCCGGTGCTCCCGGCAGGCCGCCCAGAAGGGCGCGGAATCCGGGTCGGCCACGGGGATCGGCTTGAGATAGTCCCCCACGGGTCTACCGCCGCAGGACCATCGCGCTGCCACAGGTCATGGCGCCCGCGCTCGTGAACGCGATCTCCGCCCCGGCGATCTGGCGCGCCCCCGCGCTTCCGCGCAGCTGCCGCACGGCCTCGAGCACGTGATTCAGGCCGTGGATATAGGCCTCCGAGAGCAGCCCGCCGTGCGTGTTGATCGGCAGCTCGCCGTCGCGCGAAATGCGACCGCCTTGCACGTACCGTCCGCCCTCGCCTTCGTGGCAGAAGCCGAAGCCCTCGAGCTGCATGATCACGCTGTAGGTGAAGCAGTCGTAGATCTCGGCCACATCCACATCGCCCGGTCCCACGCCGGCGCTCTTCCAGACGTCGGCGGCGATGTACTTGCTGTAGTTGTGCGCATGATCCGGCCAGCGCAGCGCGTCGAACAGATCGTCGCCTTGGTTGGGCCCGCCGCCGTAGGCGCCGCCCATGATATGCACGGGGCGATTCCGCAGGTCGCGCGCGCGCTCGGCGCTCGTCACCAGGACCGCGCAGGCGCCGTCGGACTCGAGGCAGATGTCAAGCATCCGGAAGGGCTCGACAATCATGCGCGAGCGCATGTAGTCCTCCAGGGTCATCGGCTCACGCTGCATCGCGCGCTCGTTGAGCGCCGCGTTCTGGCGGCACGTGATGGCCACCGCCGCGAGCTGCGCGCTCGTCGTGCCGTACTTGAGCATGTGCCGTCGGCACCACATCGCCATCGCCTGCGGATAGGTGATCCAGCCGAAGGGCGCGGTGTACTGCGTGACACCACGCGCGGAGAGCTCGCGCCCGCCGCCCAGGCGGAACCCCGACCGGCCGTTCATCGCGCGGTAGCACAGCACGTTCTTCGCGAGACCCGCCTCGATCGCGGCGGCCGCGGCGAGCACAATCAGGTTCGCTGCATTGCCACCGCCGGCGTAGTCGACCGCGTACTGCGCCGCCGGAACACCGAGGCCCGTGGCGACTGCGATCGCGGGAACCGAATCGTTGAAGTTGAAGCTGACGATCCCGTCGATGTCCTCGAGCGCGACGCCGGCGTCGTTCGCTGCCTTGAGACACGCATCCGATGCGAGATCGAGCACCGTTCGTCCCGAGGCCTTCGAGTAGGCGGTCTCGCCGATGCCCGCGATGCAGTACTTGTCGCGCAGGGTCCACATCGTGCGACTCGCTCTAGCGGCCTCCGCCGACCTTCCGGTAGACGGGCTTGCGCTTTTCCGCGAACGCAACAAGCCCCTCGGTCGCGTCCGGATCGGTTGTGGCGTAGCGATGCACGTAGTCCATCTCGAGCGCAAGCCCCGCTTCCAGCGAGCCCCGCATGCCGACGTTCACGAGGTGCTTCATGCCCGTCACTCCAGAGCGGCTCTTCTCGAGGAGGCCCGCCGCCATTTCACGCGCACGCTCGACGAGCTTCGCATCGGCCACCACCTCACCGACGAGCCCGATGCGCTCGCACTCGCGCGCGGGCAGGAGCTCCCCGGAGAACATCAGGCGCTTTGCGCGCGGGACGCCGATTGCGCGCGGGAGCCGCTGCGACCCGCCCGCCCCCGGGAGCTGCCCGAATTTGAGGTGGCCATCGCCGATCTTCGCTCCCTCGGCGGCCAGCACGAGATCGCAAGCGAGCATGAGCTCGAGTCCGCCCGCGACGCAGAAGCCGTTGACGGCCGCGATGTAGATCTTCTCGGACGCCTCGATTGCCGCAAGCAGGGCGTGGAAGTCTTGCAGGAACGTCCGGAACTCGCCGGGGGCGCGGTAGAGCCGGACGTAGCCCGGGAGATCGCCGCCCGCTGAAAAAGCTCGGCCTGCGCCGGTGATCACGACCACTGCCACGCCGGCGTCGCGCTCGAGCGCCGCCGTGGCATCCCGGAGCTCGCGTACGGTGCCCCAGTCGAGCGGATTCATCTTGTCGGCTCGGTTGAGCGTGATGAGGGCCAGGCCGCCTTCGCGCCCGATCAGGATGTTCTGGTGCGTCACCATGGATGTCGCGTCGCCTGCTACGCTGTCATCTTGCGTCGGCGCCGAGTTTCGCGGCAGCCTCGCGCAGTTTGAACTTCTGGATCTTCCCTGAAGGCGTGCGCGGCATCGCCTCCACGAGCTCGAGCCGCTCGGGCCAGTAGTTCTTGGCCATGCCTTCCTGCGCCAGAAACGCGGTCATCTCCTCGAAGGACGGGCGTTCGCCCGGGCGCGGGACCACGTACGCGCAGGCGCGCTCGCCGAGCCGCGGATCGGGCATCGCGACCACCGCCACGTCCTGCACCTTCGGGTGGCGGTAGAGCAAATTCTCGATCTCGATCACCGGAATGTTCTCGCCGCCGCGAATGATCACGTCCTTGGTGCGGCCAGTGATGCGGACATAGCCGTCCTTGTCGATGCGCGCGAGGTCGCCGGTCTCGAACCACCCGTCGGCATCCCAAGCGTTGAGCTCTGGCTTCTTGAGATAGCCGACGAAAGTGAACGTGCCGCGTGCCTGCAGCCGCCCCATCGTGCCGGCGGACGCGACCTCGCCGTTCGCGTCCACCACCCTCACCTCCATGCCGCCGATCGCGTGCCCGTCGGTGCCGAAGATCTTCTCCGCCGGGTCGCCGGGCCGGGCGATGGTCACCCCGCCGTTCTCCGTCATGCCCCAGCAGGAGAGCACTTCGATGCCGAGCCGCTCGGTCGCCTTCTGGACGATCACGCTGGGGATCGGCGCGCCCGCGCAGACGAACGTGCGCAGGCTCTTCACGCTTTCGCGGGTGACCGCCTCGCTGTTCGCGAGATCCGAGAGGAACGGCGTCGAGGCCATGGTGAAGGTCGCGCCCTCGGCCTGGATGAGGCGCGCAGCGTCGGGCGCCGACCAGACGTCGAGCAGCACCAGCTTCGTCTTGAGCAGGACCGGGATCATCATGCCGTAGACGAACCCGGTCTGGTGCGCGAGCGGAGAAGCCATGAACACTACGTCGTTCGGCCCCAGCCGCACCCAGTCGATGTACTGCAGCGCCATCGCGAGCAGCGTGTTCGAGATGTGCATCACCGCCTTGGGCTCGCCGCTCGTCCCCGAGGTGTAGAGCAGCTGCGTGAGGTCGTTCGGGCCCGGGCGCCGCGCCCGGAAGAGGGCCGTGGCGTCGGTCTCCTTCTCCCAGGCTCGCGCGAGGAAGTGGCGCTCGAAGGACTGCTCGCCCGTGCCGTTAACCACGAAGGTGTGGCGGACGCTCTCGAGCTCCGGCCGGATCTCCGCGAGCATCGCCGCGTAGTCGAAATCGCGGTAGCGCGCGGGCACGATCACCACGCGCGACTCGGCGAAGTTGAGCATGTAGCGCAGCTCGCGCTGCCGGAAGATCGGCATTAGCGGATTCGCGACGGCGCCGATGCGCACGCACGCGAGGTAGAGCGCCGGGTATTGCCACCAGTTCGGCAGCTGGAAGGACACCACCTCGCCGGGCTGCACGCCGAGCGCCGCGAGCCCGAGCGCGATGCGCTCCACACGGTGCGTCAGCTCCGCGTAGGTGAGAGTGGTCCGCTCGTCGGTGGCGCTGATCGCTCCGGTGATGGCGACCTGATTCGGCGCGGCCTTGACCGCCTCGTCCAGATAGTCGGTCAGGATGCGGTCCGGCCAGAGCCCGCGCGCGCGCTCGGCGCGCAGGCGTGCCTCGGAAAGGTGGATCTGAAACGCCATGCTCTCCTCCTCCTTCGCTCGGGCCGGGGGCGCGCTGCTCGGGCGAATCCTTGCGGCTTTCGGTCGCCGCGCGTCAGCCCGCCATGGTCAGGCCGCCGCTCACACTCAGCACCTGCCCCGTAATGTAATCCGAGTGGCCGCTCGCGAAGAAGAGGATGGCGTCGGCCACCTCCTCCGGCTTGCCGACGCGGCGGAAAGGGATCGCCTTGACGAACGCTTCGCGCAGTTTCTCCGGCACGGTGTTGTAGAGGGGCGTGTCGGTCGGGCCCGGGCACACGCAGTTGACGTTCACGCCGAAGCGAGCCGTCTCCCGCGCCAGGCTTTTCGTGAATGCGATCAGGCCGCCCTTGGCCGCGGAATAGACGGTCTCGCCGAGGCTGCCCACGCGCCCCGCATCGCTCGCCACGTTGACGATCTTGCCGGCGCGCGCGTCGTACATCGGTTGCAGCAGCTGGCGTGTGAGCCGGATCGGCCCCATGAGGTTGAGTGCGATGACCTTGTCCCAGAAGTCCGGTGGATTCTCCATAAAGGGTTGCGCGCGACCCCATCCCGCGGCATTGACCAGCACGTCAACACGCCCGCCGGCGCGCTCGAGCGCCGCTTTGGCGCAGGCGTCGATCGAGGCGCTGTCGGTCACGTCGACCTTCAGAACCTCCACCTTCAAGCGCGCGCGCTCCGCCTCGGCCGCGGCGGCAGCGCCTCCCGCCTCGTTCACGTCCGCACAGAAGACGCGCGCCCCGGCCTGCGCCAGCGCGAACACGGTGGCTTTGCCGATACCCGATGCACCGCCGGTGACTAGAGCAACCTTGTTGTCGAGCCGCATGTCTCAGTCCTTCCTTCCTTGCTTTGGGTAATCAGTGTGTGCGCGCGGTTCGTCAGGCGGGCGCCGTCAATGATAGGCCGCCTGCGACCCCGGCCCGAGTTGCCAGCACCAGCTTGCCCTGGATTCCCCGCTGCGCCATCCGGCGCAGCGCCACGGGAGCCTGTTCGAGTGGATACACCGCCGCGATGGCCGGCTTCAGCTTGCCCTCCCGCCACAGACCGTAGAGTGCATCCTGCACCCGGCGAACCCATGCCGGGTCGCGCTCGCGGTAATCGCTCCAGTGCAGGCCCGAAGCCGAGATGTTCTTGATCAGGAGGTAGTTGGCGCGGATCGTCGGGAACGCGCCCCCGACGAAGCCGACCACCACGACACGGCCCGACCAGGCCAGCGCGCGCAGGCAGGCTTCGAAGACCTCGCCCCCGACGTTCTCGACCACAACGTCGGCGCCATGCCCGTCCGTCAGCGTGCGCACTTCCTCCCGCAACCCCTCCCGCAGCCCGCTGCGCGAGAGGTCGATCACCGCGTCCGCGCCCTGCGCACGCACGAAGTCCGCCTTCGACGGCGTCCCGATCCCGGCCAGCACGCGGCCGCCGAGCGCCTTCGCAAGCTGTACTGCGGCGCTCCCGACACCGCCCGAGGCGCCCGTCACCAGCACCCACTCGCCTGCGCGGAACCGGCCGTGCTCGACGAGCGCGAAATGCGCCGTGAGATAAGTGAGTCCGAGGGCCGCACCCGTCGCGAAATCCATGCCCTCGGGCAGCGGGTACACGTTGGCGGCGCGCACGACGACCTGCTCCACGTAGCCGCCGTTCTCCAGCTGTGCGGCGACCCGCTGGCCGGGCGCCATCGACGTTACGCCCTCGCCCACGGTCCGCACGATGCCTGCGACCTCCTTGCCGGGGCTGAAAGGCAGCGGCGCGAGGATCTGATACTCGCCCCGCGCAACGAGCAGGTCCGGAAAATTCACGCCGCACGCGTGGACCTCGATCAGGACCTCCCCGGGCCCCGGCGCCGGGACCGGGACCTCCATGATCGCGAGGTCCTCGGGCTCGCCGAATCGCAGCACGCGGACCGCGCGCATCGGTGCCTCAGCTGGAGACCACGGGCCGGGCCATCGTCACTCGCCCGCGATCGCACGGCTGATCACGAGGTGCTGGATGTCGTTCGTGCCCTCGTAGATCTTGGCGCCGCGGACTGCGCGATAGATGCGCTCCACGCCGTAGTCCGCGATATAGCCGTAGCCGCCGAGCGTCTGGATCGCATCCGAGCACACCCGCTCGGCCATCTCCGAGGCGAAGAGCTTCGCCATCGACGCCTCCTTGAGGCACGGCAGTCCGGCGCTGCGCAGCGCCGCGGCGTGCAGCACGAGCTGCCGAGCCGCTTCGATGGAGGTGGCCATGTCCGCGAGCCTGAACGCCACGGCCTGGTGCTCGATGATCGGCTTCCCGAAGGTGATCCGCTCCTTCGCATACGCCAGCGCGAGCTCCAGCGCCGCGCGCGCCATGCCAATGCACTGCGATGCGATGCCGATGCGCCCGCCCTCCAGGTTCGCGAGCGCAATCCGATAGCCGCCACCCTCGCTGCCGAGCAGCGCGTCGGCCGGCAGGCGGGCGTCCTCGAACACGATCTCGCAGGTGTCCGAGGCGTTCTGGCCCATCTTCTTCTCGATGCGTGCGACCTTGTAGCCCGGGTTGGAGGTCTCAACGATGAACGCGCTGATCCCGCGCTTGCCCGCGGCCGGATCCGACACCGCGAAGACGAGCGCGATGTCCGCCGTGCTGCCGCTGGTGATGAACTGCTTGGTGCCGCTCAGCGTCCAACCGTCCGCCGTCCGCGTCGCCCGCGTGCGCAATGCCGACGCGTCGGAGCCCCCTTGCGGTTCGGTAAGGCAGAAGGCGCAGAGCATCTCGCCGCGCGCCAGCGGCCTCAAGTACTTCTCCTTCTGCGCCGGGGTGCCGTACTCGAGGATGGGCATGCACCCGACGGAGTTGTGCCCGCTCATCACCGTCGATACCGCACCGTCGCCGGCGGCCACCTCCTCGAGCGCGAGCGCGTAGGACACGTAGTCGAGCCCGGCGCCGTCCCACTCGGGCGGGACGGTCACGCCCATGAAGCCGAGCTGCCCCAGCGCCTTCACGGCCGCACGCGGGAAGGTGGCGGTGCGGTCCCACTCGGCCGAATGCGGCGCGAGTTCCCGGCGCGCGAACTCGCGCGCCGTATCGCGCGCCATGCGCTGTTCTTCGCTTAAGAGCACCAGGGGATCTTCACAGGCAGAGCGGACGCTCGGGTGAAAGGCTCGGTCGATTCTCGGGTCGACCCCGGCAGCTGTCAAGGTCGTGTGAGCACGGTTTTCTGGAACGTTGAAGCGGGTTACGCGGCGAAGCCCTCGGCGACGATCAGCGTGCCGTCGATTCGCTGTCGGCTGATGACGGCCCTGTCTCGGGCTCGCAGCCGCGGTGCCCCGTTGGTAGGTCCGTTCGCGAAGCCTCTGTGATTCGGCTCGTGGCGCCACACCCTGCGGGGGCGCCACGCGAGGCTCGGCAACATCAGCGCGATGGCACTCGAGCTACGCTTCGCAAGCTAAGCAAACCGTCCGGAAAATCGGGGGAAGCCCAATACGGGCCTGCGCAATGCCAATCTCTGCGGCTTGAGTTGGTCCTGGGAGGTGCCGATCCCCGAACTCGGCCGCAGCGTGTTCGTGATTCCGAGGGAAGCATTCAAGTCCCGGCGCCCACACGTCGTGATCCTGAACGATGCGGCGTGGTCGATCGTCGAGGGCCAGCGCGGCCTGCACGCCGACTGGGTCTTTGCCTACCGCGGCAAGCACGTCCGATCGATGAACAACACCGGGTGGCAGCGTGCACGCCGCGAGGCGGAGCTTCCGGCGGTCCGCGTTCACGACTTGCGGCACACCTTCGCGACGCGGCTCCGTGCCGCCGGCGTGCACGAGGAGGATCGTGCGGCGCTGCTCGGGCATGCCTGGCGCACAATTCCCGAACACAACGCCAGCGCAGACATTCGTCGCCTGGTCAGCCTCGCGAACCGCGTGCTCGATCGCGTGGAGACGACGACCATCTTGCGCGTGGCAAACGGCTGCGGCGCGTCGCCAAGGCTTCGGGCAGGGCTATCACTCTGTGGATAACTCGTCCCGCAAGGGTCCCGCAGGCGACACGAGGACCTGGTTTTCAGGTCCTAAGGGATTGAATTCTGGCGCGCCCGGCAGGATTTGAACCCACGACCCCCTGGTTCGTAGGCTGACCGCCAAATCCGCTATTTACTCTTCAATATCAGCAGCTTACTCACCACAGTCTGTATCATCCAATCGTCGTTACGCCGCTCGCAAGTACTTGATTGGGCGAGGACCGTTCCGCGTCAATGATACAGATGCAGTACTCAAGCAAACGCGACCGAGACGCGTCCCATCCCCCGACTGCGAGGCTTCGGTGTGACGACGATCTTCATATCACACCCCAGGCGATTTAGGAGTCCGATCAACCGCCCCGGCGAGTAGTCCTGGAACTGCCCGTTGAGCAGCGCCAAGACCTTGGGCTGGCTCAGACCGAGCGCTTTCGCCGCTGTTGTTTGCGTCAACCGTCGCGCGCGGATGATCCGT
>Ga0180085_1000854_pt1 | contig 10381 bp, 13 predicted proteins | sample EasRiv730_16_10D_FD_123013 | JGI IMG/M metagenome (GOLD analysis project Ga0180085, IMG submission 123013) | Soil microbial communities from meander-bound floodplain in the East River, Colorado, USA - East River metaG ERMLT730_16_10D | ecosystem: Environmental > Terrestrial > Soil > Floodplain ... | reverse complement strand
CGGCGCAGGTTCTCGATATCGAGGATCTCCAGGCCGGCGCGCTCCATCTCCACGATCACGTCGGCCAGGCTCGGGATCCAGCCGCCGGGGAACACGTACTTGCGGATGAAGAAGTCGGTGTCGAGGCGCCCGACGTGCCCGATGAAGTGGATCAGGCCGATGCCGCCCTTCCTGAGGTAGCTGGCGTGCGCCCGGATCAGCTCGCCGAGCTGGTCGCGGCCGGCGTGCTCGAGGCAGCCGATCGACGCCACCTTGTCGAACTCGCGCCCCGCGTCACGGAAGTCGCCGTGCATCTGCAGCGAGCTGCCCAGGCGCCGGCGCTCGATCTCGCGCTGGGCATGCTCGGCCTGCGAGTCGGTGGTGTTGACCGCAGTCACCTTCACGCCGTAGTGCTCCTGGGCGTGGAACATGAAGCCGCCGAAGCCGCTGCCGACGTCCACGACGTCCTCGCCCGGCTTGAGGAGCAGCTTCCTCGCCACGTGGTCGCACTTGTTGCGCTGCGCCTCCTCCAGCGTGCGCGTGCCTTCCTTCCAGTACGCGCACGTGTAGAGCATCAGCGGATCGTCGAGCCAGAGCTTGTAGAACTCGGGCGTGAGCGCGTAATGGAAGTTGGCGTTGCGCCGCGCCTGCGAGCGCTCGGCGTTCGAATGCGTGAGCTCGTGCCAGCGGTTGCGGATCCAGGTGAAGGGCGTGCCGTGCCGGTCGATCCCGCCCTCCATGCCGGCCGCGAGCGCCTTGGCGAGGCTGCCTTCGATGTCGACCTCGCCGGCGAAGTAGGCCTCGAGCAGGCCGACGTAGCCGAAGGCGGCCATGCGCCAGTAAGCCTGCGGGCTGCGAAACACCAGCGTGAAGGCCGGCGCGGCGTCCCGGGTGCGCGTCTGCGCCCCGTCGGGAAAGCGCACGGCGAAGGGGATGGCGGTGCGCTCGCCGACTTGCCTGAGCGTGTTCTCGATCCAGGCTCTCACAAGGGTCGAATATTACCGTCCTCGACTTTATCGCGCTGGAATCCGGGGCACGACTTCTGCTAGCCTCGGCTAGCACCAGAAACGCAAGGAGTCCGCCATGGCAGCCAAGAAGCACACGGACGCGAAGCGCCGCGCGCCGTCGAAGACCGCACCCAAGACAGCCAACCCCTCGGCTTTCAACGGAAACGCCCGGGCCGACCTCTCCGCCGAAGAGCTGCGCAAGCTTATCTCGGAGGCCGCCTACTACCGCGCCAAGCAGCGCGGGTTCGCCCCCGGCCACGAGCTCGAGGACTGGGTCCAGGCCGAGGCCGAAGTGATCGGCCGCCTGAACGCCCCTGGGAGGGCCGCCTAAGCGGAGCAGGTCCGGCCGGCGCATAGCGCCGGGTCGGCTTATTGCTGCGTTCCTGCGTTGCAGGAGCGTGCAATGAAGATCTGTGTATTGAGCCGCACGGGTCGCGGCGGACAGTACGACCCCCATGTGTTTCACCTCGGCCAGCGCCGGCTTCCCGTCGTCGCCGTGCTGGAGCAGTGGACTGAAGCGCAGCACCGCTACTTCAAGGTCCGGGTCGAAGACGGCCGGCGCTTCGTGCTGCGCCACGACCCGGCCACCGGGGCGTGGGAGCTGGCGGCGGCGTATGGTGGCGGGACCTTGCCCGCCACCCTGGTTCGCCTCTAGCGCGTCGCCCCCGCTGCCGCGGGCGTTTCGCCGCCGGCCACCTGCCGGCTGCCGAGGACCTCGATCTCGACGCGCCGGTCGGGCTGCAGGCAGGCCACGAGCTTGCGGTTGCTGCCGCGCTCGGCGCCCATCTTCGCGCAATCCTCGCCGGTCACGGGCTGGGACTCGCCCTTGCCCTCGGCGCTGACGCGCTGCGCCTTGGCGCCCCTTTCCTCGAGGTAGCTCTTGACCGCCTGCGCCCGCTCTTCCGAAAGCTTCTGGTTGTATCCCTCGGAGGCGATGCGGTCGGCGTGTCCGACGGCAATGATCTCGTCGACGTCCGCGTCCTTGATCTGGTCGGCGAGCTCGTCGAGCCTGCGCTTGCCCGAGTCCTTCAGCTCGGCCTGGTCGAAGTCGAACAGCACGTCGGTCGAGAGCGTGAGCTTCTGAATCACCGGGCGCGGCGGCTCGGGCTGCGCTACCGCTACCGGAGGCGGCGCGGGCTCGAGCTTCGGCTCCTCAGCCCTGACGACGGGCACCGGCGGCACGGCCGCGCGTGCGACCAGATCGCAGGGCTCCGCGGCGTTGGCCGCGGTCCAGTGGCCGGCGCGCACGCACTGGCCGAATCCGCTCACCACTACGCGGCCGTCGGAAGACACGACATAGCCGGGAAGCCGGCCCGGCTCGCGGGATTGGGCGCCGGCGATGCCGGCAAAGGCCGCCAGCGCTGCGGCGATCGCCACAGTGCTTACGCGGTGCGCCGAAGGTGGATTGAATCGCTTGGTCATAGTTTGCTGTCCTTTCCGAGTCAGCCTGCAAGAAGTTCCGCGGCCCGGGACCCGGGTGCGGCTTCGAAGGTGCACCGGAAAGTCAGCAACTAACGTGCCTCGACCGGACTATTGCGCGCGGCTGCGGATTGCTGCAATGCGCGAGTAGTCTGCGCCCATGAGCCACGCCTACACCGTCATCGGCACCCTGTGCGCCGCGCTGCTCTTCGGTCTCGCGGCCTGTGAAAGAGAAGGCCCGGCCGAGAAGGCCGGCCGCAGCGTCGAGCGCGCGGTCGAGAACGTCGGCGACGCGCTCAGGAAGAAGTAATTGAGGGAAACGATCAACAGAATAATCAAATTCGATTTGATCTATTGAGCGCGCCGCCGTAGGCTTGTCCTTCCCACAGGAGGACTCCTATGAAAGCGCTCAAAGGCAGCAAGACTCACGACAATCTCAAGGCCGCCTTCGCCGGCGAATCGCAGGCGAACCGGCGTTATCTCTATTTCGCGGCGAAGGCCGACGTGGAAGGCCAGAACGATGTCTCCGCGCTGTTCCGCTCGACCGCCGAAGGCGAGACCGGGCATGCGCACGGCCACCTCGAGTACCTGGAGCAGGTCGGCGATCCGGCGACCAACCTGCCGATCGGCCGCACGCGCGACAACCTGAAGGCCGCGGTCGCGGGCGAGACCCACGAGTACACCGACATGTACCCGGGAATGGCGAAGCAGGCGCGCGACGAAGGCTTCGGCGAGATCGCCGACTGGTTCGAGACGCTCGCCAAGGCCGAGCGCAGCCACGCGAACCGCTTCCAGAAGGCCCTCGACGGCCTGTCGGACTGATGAGGGAGGGATCGCTCGAGGCTCCGACCCGGCATCCGCTCGACTGGAAAAACCCGGAATTCTGGGACCCGGCGAAGGCCGAGAAGGAGCTCGAGCGCGTCTTCGACATCTGCCACGGCTGCCGCCGCTGCGTCAGCCTGTGCACCGCGTTTCCGACGTTGTTCGATCTGGTGGATTCATCCTCCACCCTGGAGGTCGACGGCGTCGCGAAGGCCGATTACTGGAAGGTCGTCGACCAGTGCTACCTCTGCGACCTGTGCTACATGACGAAGTGCCCGTACGTTCCGCCGCATCCGTGGAACGTCGACTTCCCGCACGTCATGCTGCGCGCCAAGGCGATCAAGTTCAGGAAGGGCGGAAAGTTCCGCCTCAGGTTCCGAGATGACCTGCTCTCCTCCACCGACGCGCTCGGCAAGCTCGCCGCGATCCCGGTGGTCGCACAGACCGTCAACGCCTTGAACAAGAATCCTGTTTCGAGGGCGGCGATGCAGGCAGTCCTCGGCGTGCACAAGGACCGCGAGCTCCCGCCTTACGCTCCGAAGAAATTCAGAAGCACCAAACCGGGCTCAAGAACGTTCCCTGTTCGTGACGGCAAGAACACACCGGGCAAGGTGGCCATCTTCGCCACCTGCTATGCGAACTACAACGAGCCGGTTCTCGGCCACGACCTGCTCGCCATCCTCGCGCATAACGAGATTCCGTGCGTGATGGTCGACGAAGAGGTGTGCTGCGGCATGCCGAAGCTCGAGCTCGGCGACCTGGACGGGGTGGATTCCCTGAAAAAGAAGAATCTTCCGGTGCTCGCGCGTTATGCCAGGGAAGGCTATGCCATCCTGGCGCCGGTGCCCTCCTGCGCGCTGATGTTCAAGCAGGAGCTGCCGCTCATGTATCCGGACGACGCCGACGCGATCGCGGTGCGCGACGCGATGTTCGATCCGTTCGAATATTTCGTGCTGAGGAAAAAGGACGGGCTGCTGAAGAGCGACTTCAAGCAGCCGCTGGGGAAGGTCTCGTACCACATCCCCTGCCACTCGCGCGTGCAGAACATGGGGCAGAAGACGCGCGAGATGCTGGAATCGATCCCGGGCACCGAGGTCACCACGGTGGAGCGTTGCTCGGGGCACGACGGCACCTGGGGCGTGAAGACCGAGTACTTCGACAACTCGATGAAGATCGGGCGCCCGGTGTTCCGGCAGATGGCCGAGCCTGCTCCAGCATACGTCAGCTCCGACTGCCCGATCGCCGCGCGCCACATCATGCAGGGCATGGGGGAGTCGGCCGGCCGGGCCGTCAAGGCCCATCCGCTCACGCTCCTACGCACGGCCTACGGTATCTAGTTTTCCTGCTGGTCGCGGGTTGCGCGCCGCTCCCGCCGCTGCCGGCGGGCGAGCGCGCCTTCGGCGTTCTGGGCGACACGCCTTACGGCGAAGCGGAGATCGAGCGGCTTGACCGGCTGATCGACGAGATCAACGCCCAGCCCCTCGCCTTCGTGGTGCACCTCGGCGATATCGGTTCGAGCGCCCAAGGCTGCAGCGACGATTGGCTGCTCGCGCGAAAAGCGCAGTTCGCGCGCATCCGGCATCGCTTCGTGCTCGTGCCGGGCGACAACGAGTGGAGCGACTGCAAGCAACCCCTGGAGCGGTTGCAGCGCTGGCGCGAGATCTTCTGCGACACTCCGGGCGCATTCTGCGAGCACCAGCGCTGGGAGGTCGGCGGCTGGGTGTTCGTGACGCTCAACGTTCCCGGCAGCAACAACAACGTGCGCCATGCCGAGCACCGGCCGCGCATGCAGGCGGTGCTGGCGTGGCTCGAGGAGGCGGCGGCGCTCGCCGGAAAGCGCGCAGGCCTCGTGGTGCTGATGCAGGCCAACCCGTTCGTCACGCTTCCGCGCGACGGCTATGCGCCTTTGAGAGAACAGCTCTCCGACCTAGGAGCGCGTTTCCCCGGGAAGATCATTCTGATCCACGGCGACACGCACCTTTACCGTCAGGACGAGCCGCTGCCCGGAGTGCGTCGCATCGAGGTCTGGGGATCTCCCATCGTGAGCTGGATCCGCGCCTCGGTGTCCCCGGGCGCCTTGCGCGTCGACGCGGTGCGCTGAGTCTGCTGGACGAGCAGGTCGCGGATTTCCGCCAGCAGCAGGGTCTGCCGGCGGACCAGATTGACCAGCGAGTCGAGCGAGTCCTGCTGCTCCTCCCCGGCGAACAGATCGCTGCCGTTCATGCGCGCCATTCTGGCCGGGCCGCATTTCCGTAATGTGACCGCCCGCAAATAAGAAGGCCCGCGTCGATTCGCACCGACGCGGGCCTTGGCCGGGGGGCGGCCTACAACGAGCGCAGGAAGTTGAGGAGGTGCTGCTTGTCGCTCTCGCGCAGGTCGTTGAATCTCCTGACGACGCCGTTCGCCTCGGAGCCGTCGCTGGCATGCTCGCGGATGGCGACCTTCAGGTCCGAGGTGCGGCCGTCGTGCAGGAAGAACACGCGCTGGCCCAGCCCCCACAGCGGCGAGGTGCGGAATTCGCGCGGGCCGGCTCCGCCCTGGCTGACGCCGTCGGCGAGGCCCTCGCCCATGTCGTGCACCAGCAGGTCGGAGTACAGGTTCGCGTCCTGGTCGCGCAGCGCGAACACCGTCGACTTGGCCGAGGTCCTGAGCGTGGGCGTGTGGCACAGCGCGCAGCCGATGCTGCTGAAGAGGCTCTTGCCCCTGGCGATCGACGTGGCCCCGCCCGGCATGTTGGTCGAGGGCTGCGGCGGCGCGAGGAAGCGCTGGAAGTTGGCGAAGTTCTGGATCGCCGTGGTGCCCGTAAGGGCGTCGGTGGCGTCGAAGTTCTGCGTGTCGTTGGGAACGTCCGCGAACTGGCATTGCGGCGTCTGGTTGCGCTCGGACTGGAACAGCTCGCTGGTGATCCCCATCTCCACGTTGTACGCCTCGCCGGAGAACAGCAGCAGGCTCTGGTTCTGCGCCTTCCAGCCGAAACGCGAGATCGTGCCGTCGTTACCGTTCCTGTTGGGCGAACCCGAGATGGTGCGGCCGGTGACCGCGACGTTCGGCTTGCCGCGGATCCCGAGCTCGCGCTTCTGGCTCGAGTAGGCGGCCTGGTTGGCGAGGATCGCCGCGTCCGGGATCTGCTCGATCAGGCCGGCGCCGAATACCGGGGTGGGGATCCGGAAGATGATGTTGCGGTTCGCGATCTCCCGCGCGAAGTCGTGCTGCTGGAGGTTGCAGCCGTCCGCGCCCTCGCGACCGGTGATGGTGAACGTATTGGTCACACCGCCGTCGGGCGTGCCGTCGGGGTTTCTCACCAGCCTCACTTCGCGAACCGGCCCGTCCAGCCTGATGAATGCGGAGACTGCGGCCAGCTGGGACGGGGTGGCCGCGTTGGCGAATGCCACCTGGGGATTCACCGCCGGGCTGGTGCCGCCGATCGCCGGCTGCGAGTGGCAAGAGCCGCAGCCGTCCAGGTTCAGCCTCGGCCCCATGCCGTCGGCGACGTCTTCGACCTCCTCGAAATCCTCCTTGCCGAGATCGAAAAACCGGATCTCGTTCTCGGTCAGGCCGTCGAGGTGCCCGCCGGCGCTCGCGGCTCCGCGGCGCACGCCGGGGTCCCGCGCCCGGTCTTCGCCGGTAGCGGATTCAAGCTGGAAAAAAAACAGGCTTGCGATTGCGGTTGTCAAGAGGGATAGAGCGTACTTGGGTTTCATGGTCGTCCCGCTCCCGTGCGGTTGATAAGGGCTCGTTGGTTTGCTTATGACGCGACTTCGCACTTATCAGAGCACAGCGGAAAACCCTGCTCAATCAGCGAAAAGTGATATCTCAGATCGCAGATGCTTCGCGCAAATTGCGGCTGTGCCGCAAAGACTCTTTGCTAAATGCCGATCACACCCGTGTCCGATTCCATTGACAAACGTTTACAAGTGGATTGTGATTGCAAGCAGAAAAAACGAAAACAGCAATCCAATCTTGAGTGACTGGGAGGAGGTGCTCATGCTCCACCTCAGGGATCTGTACTGCTTCACGCAGGTGTACGAGTCGCGCAGTTTCAGCAGGGCCGCGGACAGCCTGGACACGGTTCAATCCCTGGTCTCGACGCGGATTCAAAGGCTCGAGCAGTTCATCGGCGCGCCGCTGTTCGTGCGCCTGCACCGCGGCGTGGTCTCGACGGAAAAAGGCGAGCTGCTCTACCAGCACGCGAAGCGCGTGCTGCGCGACGTTGCCGAGCTGGAATCGGCGTTTAGGGCGCGCGACGTCGCATAGGGCGCCGCGCGGCGCTCACGGCGCGATCGAGGCGCGGTAGGCGCCGAGCTGCTCGACCGCGACCGGCTTTCCGACCGCGCCCTGCAGCAGGAGCGACGTGAGCTTCAATTCCGTCGCCGGCGCCGGCCGGATCGGCTTGAAGACGAACACCACGAGCTCCGCGTCGGCGGCGACATGGCCCGCGTCGCGCCCGCGCCCCGAGGCGCCGACGACGATCGAGCCCTCCGGGCTGATGCGATAGGCGAAGCCTTCGCTGAAGAGCTTTCCCGGCCGCACGGATACGGGCTCGAGCAACTCGGCGTCGAAGTTCACCTGCAGCGGCGAGGCGTGCAACGGCTCCTCCGACGTCACCCGCAGCGCGACGGTGAACGGCGTTCCCGCCTTCACGCGCTCGGGGCCTTCCCAGCGCAATTTCGCCCGGCGCGAGCCGGGCGCGGCGGCGCCGACCGGCAGGCGTTCGCGCACGCCGAGCGGCAGGTAGAGCAGCGTGATTTCGGCCGCGCCGATCGACTCGACGCGGTAGCCCCCCTCGAGCGTGTCGCCTTCGTCCGCTTCCAGCACTACGTCGCCCCTCGCGAGCAGCAGCTTGGACACGCCTTTGCGCACCACGCTGCCGGCGACGCGGTAGGGCATCGGCGGCGCAACGGCCTCGGCCGGCCTGGGCGGCGCAGCCGTCGGCGGTGCCGGCGCCGGCGCCGGCGATGGAGCGAACAGCTGGCCGCGCGGCTCGCCGATCGTCGCGCGCGGCGGCCATGCGGAGAAACCTGTTTCGGGAGTCTTCGCGGTTTGCGGCGCGTCGGGCGAAATGGAAATGGTCGGCGTCGCTGGCCACCACGACGCCGCGACTGCAGCGGCGCCTGCGATCAGCAGCGCGACGAGGAGCTTTCCGCGCATATTGCCAATAAAGCCCTACTTGACGACGGTGTCGATGACTACGGTCACGTTGCCAGCATCGTTGGCGACCGGCGCGCTCATGCCCTGAAGGTCGCCCGCCTGGGCGGCCGGGGTTCCCGAGCGCGATACGCGCGCAACCACGACGACGCGCGGGTGCGCGGACAGGCTCATGCCCGGCGCCATCGCCATCGAGTCGTCCAGGGCGAACTCGGCGGGAAGCTCGCGCACCTTGACGCGCCGCACGGCGAGGGGCATCGCCGGGCCTTCCGCGGCGCGCGCGAAGATGAACACCGTGTCGTCGGGCGCGGCCTGTGCCTTGAGTTTCGACGACAGCGTCACCTTGCCCTTGAGCTCTCTCTTGACTTGTCGATTGCCCGCCAGCGCGCGCGCCTCCTGCACGTTCGTGCGGATGGCACGCGCGTCCTCCGAGTCCGGCGGCACGAGCGGCAGCATTTTTTCCCATTGCGCCGCGGCGCCGGCGTAGTCCCTGCGCGCAAAGGCCGCGGTGCCCGCGAGCGCCAGGGCCTTGAGATTCTGCGGATCGATCTCGAGCGCGCGCGCGATGAGCTTCTCGGGCTCGCCCTCGAGGCGCTGGCCGCGCGCCATGGCGAGCACGTCGGCGAAGTCGGCGAGGAGCTGCGCATCGCGCGGCGCGCGCGCCGCGGCTTTCGCGTAGGCGTCCGCGGCCTCGGGAAAGCGGCCGAGCACGCTGTAGGAGCGGCCGAGGAGCTTCCAGCCCTCGACATCGTCCGGCTCCTCGCGCAGGCGGGCGACGAGACGATCGACCATGCCTTCGAGCTGCTGCGCGGTGACGGCGTGGGGATCGGGCTGCGGCGCAATCGCGCCCGGGTTTCCGGTGACAAGGTAGACGCCCAGCGCCAGGAGCGGAATCGCTGCGCCTATGGTCCACGCCATGGCGCGCCCGCCCCGGGCCGCCGGCGGCGAGTCCGGAGCTGCGTCCTGAAGCGCGCGCGCCTCGAGCTCGCGACGCGCGCGCTCGTAATCGGCCTGCGCGAGCAGCCCGGAGCGCAGGTCGGCGTCGAGCTCGCGCAGCTGGTCGCGGTGGATGGCGATGTTCGCCTCGCGGCGGGAAACAGATTTGGATTTCTGCCAGAACAACGGCCTCAGGACGAGGCCCAGCACCGCGACGGCCAGCGCCGCGCCCACCAGCCAGAAGACGGTCATTCGAGCAGCTTCGCGGCGCGCGCGCGATCGGCTTCGGAGAGCTCGGCCTCGGCGGCCGGGCGCCGCGCGATGCGGCGCAAGAGCAGCCAGACGCCGAAGGCGAGGATCACGAACGGGCCCGCCCACAGCGCCACCGTGGTCGCCTTGAGCGGCGGGCGGTAGAGCACGAAGTCCCCGTAGCGCGCGACCATGAAGTCGACGACGTCGCGCTCGCTCGCCCCGCCTTTCAGCTGCTCGCGGATCTGGTTCCTGAGGTCGACGGCAAGCGGCGCGTTGGAGTCGGCCAGCGTCTGGTTCTGGCAGACGAGGCAGCGCAGCTCGTTGGCGAGCGCGGCCACACGCTTGTCGATGTCCGGATCCTGTGCAAGAGCCGGAAGGCAAAGACTTGCCAGAAAGAAAATCAGAACCCTAGCCACGCGTGCTGAGCTCCTTGACCAGCGGCTCGAGCTTTTTCTGCGCGATCTCGGGCGTGAGCGGCCCGATGTGCTTGTAGCGGATCACGCCGCGCTGGTCGATGACGTAGGTCTCGGGCACGCCGTAGACGCCGTAGTCGATCGCGATCCTGCCCGCGGCGTCATACACCGAGAGCTGGTACGGATCGCCGTTGCGCCTGAGCCAGGGCAGAGCGTCCTCGCGCGCATCCTTGTAGTTCAGCCCGACCACCGAGACGTTCTTCGCCAGCTCGGTGACCACCGGGTGCTCGACGAGGCACGGCGGGCACCACGAGGCCCAGACGTTCAGCACCCAGACCCTGCCGAGCATGTCCTTCTGCGAGAAGCGCTTGTCGGGCGCGTGGAGCAGCGGCAGCTCGAAATGCGGCG
>Ga0180085_1000853_pt1 | contig 10386 bp, 9 predicted proteins | sample EasRiv730_16_10D_FD_123013 | JGI IMG/M metagenome (GOLD analysis project Ga0180085, IMG submission 123013) | Soil microbial communities from meander-bound floodplain in the East River, Colorado, USA - East River metaG ERMLT730_16_10D | ecosystem: Environmental > Terrestrial > Soil > Floodplain ... | reverse complement strand
CATTTCGCGCTCCTCGTCGCTGGCGTAATACTTCAGCCAGGCTTCCGGCGAGTCGTCCATGTCGAGGCAGTGCCAATGCAGATAATTCCGCGGCAGATCGATCTTCTTCTCGTGCGAGGGGAGAATGTCGCGGATGATCAGCGTGTAGAGCTGCCGATCGCTCAAGTGCTCCGTGAATTCCAGCACGATCCGCTGGTCGTACAGCCGGCCCAGCGTCTCGGTCAGCAGGCTCGCGAGCTGCCCGTCCGACAATCGATCAGGCGCAGGAAGCACAAGTTCCGGCTCAAACCAGCGGCTGATTGGCAGGACCGGGGCCCGCTCCCAGGCCAGCATTTGGGCCAGAAACTCGTTCTCTTCCGTCGTTGGGAGGCGGCGGCAATCGAGAATGTGCACCGACTCATCGAGAAACGGTTCGAGCTCGTCCCGCAAGCGGGCATTCAGCAAGAGCTGATCGACTTCGTCGGATTGGGGTTGGCGGGATGCCATGATGCCGCTCGCGAAACGCCGCGGCGGGCCGGCCAAGTGGCCCGACGCGCGGCAAAAACCAGACTCGACTGTAGCAAGCCGCAGGGGCGCCGCCTACAAAACTTGAGCGAAAATCGGCGCGAAATCGCGGCTTTTTTCGGTCCCTTCCTGTTAAGAGCCCTACGACCCGGAAGGTCTTTGGAAACTGCGCAGCCTACTGTCAACAGAGCCAAACGGAGGGCAAAGGGGGCGCTACGAAATCGAGACACCCAGCCGGCCCGCCGGTGTGTCCGTCCGCAACTGGTCGATCATCTCGCGGGTCGCCGCCTCTACCGCCTCTTGCCACCGGCCGGGGCCGAATCGGCCGGCATATTCCTTGCGGGCGTGGGCGAAGATGATCCCGCGGGAGTTGTTGACGATCGCTCCCAAGCCGCGCTCGTCCAGCGCCGCGGCACAGTCTTTCGCCGTGCCCCCCTGAGCGCCGAATCCGGGAATCAGCAGCCAGGTGTGAGGCATCGCCTGACGCAGCTCGGCCAATTGCTGGGGATAGGTCGCGCCGACGACCGCGCCGACAAGTCCGTAGCCGCCAGTCCCCGCGGTTTGCGTCGCCAGAGATTCAACGTAATCGGCCACATGCCGATAGATGGGCCGGCCATCGGCCACGATATCTTGAAACCGCTTGCCGCCCGGATTGCTCGTCTTGACCAGCACGAAGATCCCCGCGCCGCGCGCCTTCGCGACCTCGACAAACGGCGTCAGGCTGTCGTCGCCCAGATACGGGCTGACCGTCAGCGCATCCGCGCCCCACGGACTTGCCTCGCCAGGCCCCAGATACCCCTCGGCATAGCCCTGAGCGGTGCTGCCGATGTCATTCCGCTTGCCGTCGAGAATGACGAGCATCCCCTTGGACGCCGCGTATTTCATCACGTCGCCCAGAGCAACGCAGCCGGCCGGGCCGAGCTGCTCGAAGAAGGCTGCTTGCGGCTTGACGGCAGCGACCAGCGGCGCAACGACGTCGATCACGCCGCGGCAAAAAGCGAGGTAGCCGCGGGCGGTCGCTTCCAATCCGTTGCCGGAAATGAGCCCCGGCGGCAGACTCTCGGCCCGCGGATCGAGCCCCACCAGCACGGGATTTCCCGCGCGGCGAATCGCCGCGAACAAACGATCGGCAAAGTGCGAAGCGGGCATGCCGCTGATCGTCGCGTAGCGGCGGCGCACCGCCAAGGGGTCGGGATCAGATCCCGCCCGGCAGGCGGGATCTACTTCGCCAACACCCCCACCATCGCCGGCAAGTACGTCCGCACATCCCACTCGCCCGCAGCGGGCAATTGGCCAAAGTCGAACCGCTCGTCGGCCTCGACGGCAAACAGGCTGCCCGCGGGCGCGGCCGTATAGAACCGCTCGATCAGTTGCAACATCTCCTCGCGGCGCGAAACATAAAACTCAAACGGCGGCGAGCAGAAGACGACCCACGGGCGGTCGGCCGGCAATTGGTCCAGCTTGTTCCACTTGAACGTGTCGGCGAATTGGACGTCCACCTGCTCGCCGATCTCCAGCTTCTCGGCGTTGCTCGCAATCAGTTTGCATGTCGGCAAATGACGTTCGATGAGTGTCGCCCGCACCGCCCCCCGGCTGATCGCTTCCAGGCCAAGCGCCCCCGTCCCCGCGAACAGGTCGATCGCATGCGTCCCGACCACCGCCGGACCGAGCAGATTGAACACCGACTCCCGAACGCGGTCCTTCATGGGCCGGGTCCGCTCGTCGCCGCTGTACGCCAGCGATCGGCCGCGGAGCTTGCCGCCGACAATCCGCAGGCCGACCGTTTCGCGGGCTCCCTGCGAACGATCGGGTGGGCGGGGTTGGCGACGTTTCATCGGGTGAAATAGGGCGTTTCGGGCGAACCAGACCGGTCCTCGGGTGCGTAACAACCGGTAGGATGCCCCACCTTAATCCGTGCGGGCCTTCGTGTTAAGTTACTGGCAGCACTCGACTTCGGAATTGCCCCGGCTGCTTGCCGCACTGACCGCCCCGTGGAGTTCTCCCCGCCATGAAGCACTGGTTTTCCTGTCTCATCCTGTCCCTGCCGCTGGGTCTTGCGGTTACTGTTTCTGCGGTGGCACAAGACGATCCGAAAAAGCCTGCCACCACCCCTCCGCCGGCTGCCGAGAAGCCTGCCGACCCAAATAAGCCCGCGGCTGCCGCCTTCAACAAGCTGTTCGGCGACTGGAAGACGTTGATCAAGGATTTGCGACAGGTCAAGGTGAAGTATCAATCGGCCCCCGAAGCCGACCATCCCAAGCTGACCGACGAGTGGAACGCCCTGGTCGCCAAGGGGAACGAGATGCTGGTCCAGCTTCAGGACGCGGGCCTGAAGGCCTATGAAGAGGCCCCCAACGAAGATCCGCAGCTCACCCGATTCCTGGTGAAGCTGGTCACCGACGCCGCCGACCGCGACGAATTCGAGTCGGTGTTAGCCGTTGCCTCGTCACTGATCAACAACAAGTGCGAAGACCGCACGATCTATGGCCCGGCCTCGCTGGCCGCGTTCGCCACCAACGACTATGACCTGGCCATTGAGTGGAACAAGCTGGCCAAGGAAGCGGGCAGTCCCAGCGAGCTGCTCAACCGGCCCGATCTCGACCTGGCGGCCTACAAGAAGCTCTGGGAGCAGGAACAGGAAATCCGCGCCAAGGAAGCCGAGAAGAACGACCTGCCGCGAGTCAAACTGAAGACCACCAAGGGGGACATCGTCATCGAACTGTTCGAGGACCAGGCCCCCAACACGGTGGCCAACTTCGTCAGCCTGGTCGAAGCGGGCTTCTACAACGACAAGAACTTTCACCGCGTGCTCAAAAACTTCATGGCTCAGGGGGGCTGTCCCAAGGGGGACGGCACCGGCGGACCCGGATACGAGATCAAGTGCGAATGCTACGAGCCGGGCACCCGGATGCATTTCCGCGGCAGCCTGAGCATGGCCCACGCCGGCCGCGACACGGGCGGATCGCAGTTCTTCCTGACGTTCCTGCCCACAGCGCACCTGAACGGCCGGCACACCTGCTTCGGCCGGATCATCGAGGGGATGGACGTGCTCGCGCGGCTGCAGCGCATCGATCCGATGGGTGACGCGGCCAAGACGCCGGACAAGATCGTGACGGCCGAAGTGGTCCGCAAGCGCGATCACGAGTACAAGCCAAGAAAGGTCGGCGAGTGACGTAGGGCAAGCTGCCAGTTTGCCCGTCAAACGCCGGGTACGCTGCCAGGCGCCATGAATTAGAGAGACGCCGCCCCATTGCACTCGACAAGCTGGCAGCTTGTCGCTACGAACCACGCGAGCCACTCATGACGATTCGCCGCCTTCTGCTCTGGGTCCTTTGCGGGGCCCTCTTCGTCCCGTGCGCGCTGGCTCAAGTACCGCCCGCTGACAAGAAGGCCGACAAACCGGCGGAGAAGGCTGCGGACAAACCGGCCGAAAAACCTGCCGAGAAACCGGCCGAGGAGCCGAAAACTCCGGCCGCCCAATTCGCCGCCCTCCACAGCGAGTGGAAAGCCCTCGACAAACGACTCACCGAGTTAGGCCGGACCTACAACACGACGGAGTCGCCTGCCGCTCGGGCGGAAGTCAAAAAGCAATATGAAGAGCTGGTGGCGAGAAGCAACAATCTCTTGCCGGACCTGCGGGCGGCGGCGGAAGCGGCTTACGTCGCCGTGCCCAACAAAGACCCGGCGGTGACGCGGTTGTTGATCGGCATGGTGGCCTACGACGTTCGCCGCGACGATTACGAGGCGGCCCTGAAGCTGGCCAAGCTGCTCGAAGACAACCAGTGCGAGGAAGGGATGCTCTATGACTTCGCTGGCACGGCCGCGTATAACTCCGACGATTATGAAACGGCCGAGCGCTATTTCGCCCAGGCCGAGAAGGCCGGCAAATTGAGCGGGCCGAGCAAGCTGCTGCGGGCGGAATTGCCCGAGCAGAAAAAGGCCTTGGCCGCCGAGCAGGAAATCCGCGCCAAGGAGGCCGCGGCCGACGACTTGCCTCGGGTGAAGTTGGAAACGAGCAAAGGCCCAATCGTCATCGAGCTGTTCGAGAACGAAGCTCCGCAAACCGTGGGCAACTTCATCAGCCTCGTCGAGCTTAAGAAGTACGACGGGCTGACGTTCCATCGCGTCCTGGCGGGTTTCATGGCGCAGGGGGGCGACCCCGACGGCACCGGCAGCGGCGGACCGGGCTACGAGATCTATTGCGAGTGCTACAAGCCCGACTACCGGCGGCACTTCCGCGGCACGCTGAGCATGGCCCATGCCGGCAAGGACACAGGGGGCTCGCAGTTCTTTCTGACGTTCCGCCCCACAACGCACTTAAACGGCAAGCACACCGCGTTCGGCCGCGTGATCGAAGGGATCGAGGTGCTCGCCAGGCTCCAGCGGATCGATCCCGAGCGGCCCAGCAGCGTGAAGCCCGACCGGATCGTCAAAGCCGAGGTGCTCCGCAAGCGCGATCACAAGTACGAGCCGACCAAGGTGACCAAGTAGGTTGCCGCAGGCCAGCGCGATGTCGCCCCCCATTAGGTCGTAGCTCAAGGCACTTTTGCTCCCGCCAGAACCGAGCCGGCGAACAGCGTTCACTTGCCGGGCCGGCTGCAAGAAATGTGATGGCTCGAAAAACGGTCATGCCGGCCCGGTCAAGTGTAACGCTTTGTTCGGCCGCCCCACTCCGTTGCCGTGTGTACTTCACTCGACCAAGGACTGCCCCACGGGCCCGGCGCTTCGATGGCCTTGCTGAATCCACGCGGCGCATCGAGCGACACCATTGCCCACGGCTTGCCGTCTCTGATGAGAAGGACCGCCGTACCATCCGTTGAGAACTTCAAATTCCACTTGTGCGACGCCGGCCCTCGGCAAACGGCATCCTTCGACGCGTACCCTTTGGCGATGGGCGGCGGGTTCGGCCGATAGCGTTGGACATCATTGGTGTCGATCGGATCGACTCGGTTGTATGCGAAGCAGGTCGCCTCGACTTCACCGGTCTTCGCAGCGTCATCGCTCGGCGCGTGCAAGTAAAGTATCCCTGTGACGCCATCGTCAGCAAGGATCGCATGACGGTGGCTGTCCTCAGAGTACACGCAAACGAGGAATTCGTCGTCCATTGTGTTTGAGGCCGAACGATCAAGCTCAGCAGCGGCGGCCGCGCTGAGAGACAGTGAAGTCCGAGAAACCCGTATCGCGGCCGCCGTCTGCTGTAGCAATTTATTCGGCCAGAAATCTTGAATGTTCCTTGAATGTCCCCTGGTATGTGGGATTCCGCCGTCATTGTATGGCGACGACGATGCCAATCACAGTAGCTGTGACAGCTGCCACAAGGGCGACCAGAATCGGGCCACTCCCGATCTGCCGTCGATAGAACACCGCCAAAAGGATAATCGCTGTCACCGACATGCCGAGCATCGCATAGGCGTTGCCGGTTGCCGTCCCGAATAAGAGGATGATTACGGCGATTGCTCCGAGAATGTCATCTCTGCGGGAGTCTGTGGGCATTCAGTAGTTCCCCCTTCGCCACTTGGTAGCCGAACTTCTACTACAGAATCCACCAGCCACATGGCGCGGCAGTCTATTCGTCTAGCTGGCGCGAATCAAGCGACGGACCGGACGTGGTATCCAGAAGCCCTTCTGGATAGCAATGGGCGGGCCACGAACTCCGCGCCTCTCTCTCCCGCCGGTATCAACATCCGCGGCTGAGGCCCCTCCCCAAGAGAAGTTCGCCTGGCCAATCCCGCTTCGCATTCGCACGCCAAGGACCGCAAGTCCAATTTCCGAGTGAGCTGATCCGTTGGTCAGATAGGAAAACCGACCGGGCGACGTGGGAAGCCGGCTCGTCACCTGTACACAGGATTTGAACCGCTCGTTTGGCAACGAAACCCCACTTTTGAGATTTCGCAGTTTTTGTTCATTTTTTTGGGGGCCAGCCGTGAGCGCGGAGGAGCCTTGTCGGAAGGTATTGTCCATCAATGACTTGGGACGCGGACGCGGGCCGCACAGATCACTGTCTTCAAGAGTTGCTTAAGAGTTGGCGCACCCCTGTGGTACAATTTCGCGCGCGGAAGCGCTCGCGGGGTTGGCAGTCTTTGGCGGCAGACGACGTTCCACGCTGATCGGACTTCGCCTGGCAACTGCTCCCGACCCCGTTGCTCCGCAAGGCGCCGGGACCAGGTTTGGTCCCGGCTATTGCCCGCGTGCAGCCGGCGGTGGCGATCTTTGGCAAACTGGTGGAACGAAAGGAGCGGGCGACGGCGCCCGCCGGTCGGAGTGCGCCGTCGCGACGCCCCGCGAACGGTTTGGATTAGTCAGCTCGCATGGTGCGGAGCTCCCACACCCCGGCTCCTGGCGGTGCGTGTACGAAGTGCATGGAAGCTCCCAGCGACGCTCATGTGGGGATGAATACTACGTGGTTACCGCCGGCTCCCCGATGTCGCCCCTGGTGTAAACCGGACACGGCGATGCAGACGGGAAAATGCGGGCAATTTGCTCGCGCAGGTTGACAAGAAACGCAAAAGTGTGTTAACCGGGCGCAAGTGGCTGGTGCAATTGGACTTGGGTGCGGAATGCAATCGATTCCGGGCAAAAGCGCTGTTAACCTGGCGCGTCGTTCGTGAGCGAAGGATCATCCAACCCGGAGCCGCAATGCAGGCACTGCTAAGCCTGTAGTGACGACGGGAGCCTGTAGTAAATCCGTAGTGCCTATAGTACGGCGGTCCGTGTACTACGGCCTGCCGGTTGTCCGAAAGGATTGGCGGGCAATGACATCGGGCAAATGCCCGAGCAGCGCGGGTGTGCGGCGCACTACAGGCCCATGTTCGCGTCGGGTCGCATACTGCGGCGTCATGGATGACCCGCACAGCCTACTTCTGAAACTGGGCCATCTGCTCGGCGATCCATTTCTCCAGCTCGCCGAAATCGACGGGCGGCAGCTTCGACAGGTCGGGCCGCAGACGCACCGCGTCCTTGATATAGACGTGGCGGATCTCGGGCTGCGGCTTGTCGGTGTTCCAGTGGACCAGGACCCGCACGCAGCGTCGCAGGCTGCCCGGCACATCGACCTCGTACGTGCAGAGGAGCGGCACGTCGAGCCAGCCGAGTTGCCGCGCGGCCAGGGCCGGAAACTCAGCGTCCAGGTCGCTGGTCAGGCTGAAGACCGCACTGGCCACGGTTTCCGCCTCGATGCCGTTGGCGCGGATCATCAGCGCCAAGAGCTGCCGTGTACACGTCAGGATCTCCTCCCGCGTGTTGGCGTCGGCCGTCGTCGCCCCCCGGACCCGACGGCACATCATGCGTCACACTCCCGCTGTTCAAACGCGCTGTTCAAACGCGCTGCTCAAACGCGCTGCTCAAACGCGCTGCTCAAACGTGGCACGACCCAATGTGGGCGCGAACGAACTCCGTTCGCTTGCACTACTAGGGCATCAGCATAATCGAGCGCCCAGCCGATGGCGTATAGGGTTATCCGAGTGCAGGGCAACTCGAATCGTGCTTGAGCAGCTTGTGTCGCCCGCCAACTGTCCGCAACCTGCGGCGATGTCGAGGCCGCGGCGTTGGCGGAGCGTGACCGGCAGGCCGTGCTCGCGCAGGATGGCTTGGAATTGGCTGGCGGCTGGGGTGACCGTTGGTTGACCGTCGTAGCCGGCGGTCGGATTGAGCGGGATGAGGTTGATGTGGGCGGGCATCCCGCGGACGAGCTGGGCCAGGGCCTGGGCCTGCTCGGGCGAGTCGTTCTGGCCCTCGATCAGCGTCCATTCGAAGAAGATCCGGCGGTCGAGCGTGCGGGTGTAGTAGCGGCACGCCTCGATGAGCTCAGCGAGTGGCCAGGTATTCGCCGCGGGGACCAGCGCGGCCCGCTCGACCTGCGTGGCCGCGTGGAGCGAGACAGCCAGGGAACACTGCCGGTCTTCATCGGCCAGACGGACAATCCCCGGCACGACGCCGACGGTGCTGAGCGTGATCCGCCTGGCGGCGATCGCCAGGCCGCTCGCGTCGCGAAGGATGTCGATCGCCTGCATCACGGCGTCATAGTTCAGGAGCGGTTCGCCCATGCCCATCAGCACGATATTCCGCAGGCGCTCGGGCGGGCCGTTCCCAGAGAGGCCCAGCAGTGACCGCTGCACGTGGAGCGCCTGGGCCACGATCTCGCCGGCCGTGAGATTGCGATCGAAGCCCCGCTGGCCGGTCGCACAAAAGACACAGCCGAGCGCGCAGCCCGCCTGCGTGCTAAGGCAGGTTGTCACTCGATCCCGATATCGCATGCGGACCGTTTCGATTTCGTGCCCGCCCGCCAATCGCAGTAGATACTTGCGCGTGAGCCCGTCGCTGGAATCGAGCTGCCTGGCGACGTCCGGCAGTTCGAGCCGCGCGTCACTTGCCAGCCGCATCCGCAACCGCGCTGGTAACTCGTCCAGATCATCCAGCGACGCGATCGCTTCGCGATGCAGATACTTCCAGAGGCGGGCTGCGATCGCTGCGGAGAATCCCCAGGTTGCGACGAGCTTGAACAGCTTCGCGCGGGTCAGGCCGAGGAGGTCAATCGTCGGACTTGCAGCAACGGCCAGGGGCATGACTGGATCTGGGGTCCTGAGTGTCCACCTAACGGATATTGATTTGCTTTTCGGGCGGCGGCGGGACGTCGATGACGGTTCCGTCGTCGAGAGTTACATGGATCTCTTGGTATTGAACCGGTCCATTTCCGATGCCGGCGCCGGTGGCCCCAGCGGCGACAACGCTCACGGTGCCTCGGCCCTTGGGTCCGAGAATGTCGAACTCGATCGTCTCACTTGCCGAGTCGAGCGCGCCCGTGTTCACGCGGCGATAGAGCTGCTCGGCGGCGATGTCGGTTTCGACCGGATCGCCCAGCCGCTCGATCACCGCCTTATCCGCGACGACCGAATCCACGGCATGCGTATAGACGTCCGCCAGCACTCGCTGGGTCCACCAGTCATTGACGGCCGGATTGACCGCCAGCGGCTGGGCCGGGGTAATGGTCACCTGGCCGCCCGGATTGATGGTCACATCGGGAACGGGCACGTTCGCTTTTCGGAGTGCGGTCTGCGCCGCCGGGAAACCAACTGTCAGGACTCCCGCGCACAGGGCAAAGACTGCCGCGCTCGCCAGAAAGGCCCCAATTGCGACGGCCGCCACGGCACCGGCGCTCAGGCCCCGACTCGATTGCTGCGGCTGCGGCGTATTGTGATCGGAAGCACTCATGGGCACCTGCCGCGTTTACCACTCACCACTCACTTCTTCTCACACAAACTTCGGCACCTCCGGCTCCTTCACTTCCTTGAGGAGCCGCAGGATCACGTCTTCGGCGCTCATCCCTTCGGCTTGGGCCTGAAAGTTGGTGCTCAGGCGGTGACGCAGGACCGGCACGGCGATCTTCTTGATGTCGTCGATCGCCACGCTGAACCGGCCGTCCATCGCCGCCAGGGCCTTGCCTCCGTTGATCAGGAACTGGCCGGCACGCGGGCCGGCCCCCCAATCGACGAGGTCCTTGACGAACTGGGGGGCGGTGGCGTCCTTGGGGCGCGTCGCCCGGACGAGGCGGGCAACGTACTTGATAATGTACTCGCTGACCGCGACCGAGTGGACGAGCTTCTGCAGGTTGACGATCGCCCGCGACGAGAGGATCTTGCGGACCTCGACCTTCTCGGTGCGGGTCGTTTGCGTGAGGATTTTCTCTTCCTCGTCGGCCGAGGGATAGCCGACCTTGATGTTGAACATGAACCGGTCGAGCTGGGCTTCCGGCAGCGGGTAAGTTCCTTCCTGCTCGATCGGGTTCTGAGTAGCGATCGTGAAGAATGGATCGGGCAGCTCGAACGTCTGCCGGCCGACCGTCACCTCGCGCTCCTGCATCGCCTGGAGCAGTGCGGCCTGCGTTTT
>Ga0180085_1000852_pt1 | contig 10398 bp, 7 predicted proteins | sample EasRiv730_16_10D_FD_123013 | JGI IMG/M metagenome (GOLD analysis project Ga0180085, IMG submission 123013) | Soil microbial communities from meander-bound floodplain in the East River, Colorado, USA - East River metaG ERMLT730_16_10D | ecosystem: Environmental > Terrestrial > Soil > Floodplain ... | reverse complement strand
GGGCGCGCGGTTTCCGCGCCGAGCAGTGCCGCAAGCCGGATCGGGTCGACCGGCTTCACGAGGTGTGCCTCGAAGCCGGCGGCGGACGAGCGGCGCAGATCGTCCGCGAGCCCGTATCCCGACAGTGCGATCAGCCGCAGCTCGCCCTTGAACTGCGCCCGCAGCGCGCCGGCGAGCTCGTAGCCATCCATGCCCGGCAGGCCGATGTCGATGATCGCGACTTCGGGCCGCATATCGGCTGCGGTCGCGAGGGCGGCGGCGCCGTCGGCGACCGCGCGGACGTCGTGTCCTTCGACCGTGAGCGCGGCCTGGAGCATCTCGCGCACGTCGGCGTTGTCCTCGACGACCAGGATGCGGCGTGCGCGCCCGTCCTGGCGCGGTTGACGGTCTGCACCCGCGGCGGCCGGCACCGGCTCGATCGCGCGGAGCCGCACGACAAACCGCGCACCGCGTCCCGCGCCGGCGCTATAGGCCTCGGCCGTTCCGTCGTGCAGCTCCGCGAGCCGCCGCACCAGCGTCAGGCCGATACCGAGCCCACCCGCGGCACGCGCCGGCTCCTGCTTGCCCTGTTTGAAGAGCTCGAAAATGCGCGGCAGCAGGCCCGGCTCGATGCCCACGCCACTGTCCGCAACGCAGATCACCACGTCGTGCCCTGCGCGCTCCGTGGCGATTTTCACCGTGCCGCCGGGCGGCGTGAACTTGATCGCGTTGCCGACCAGGTTGACGATGATCTGCTCGAGTCGGATCGCGTCGCCGCTTACCCAGGCGGGCGCGAGGCTCGTCTCGAAGCGGTGCGCGCCGGTCTTGCCTGCTGCGGACAGCGCGGCGAGCGCACGACGTGCACAGTCGGCAACGTCGACCGGGACGCGCTTGATTGCGATCTTGCTGTGCATGACGCGCGCCACGTCGAGCAGATCGTCGAGCAGCCGGCCCTGATGCGCGGCCTGGCGGTTGATCACCTCCAGCGCGCGGCCCGCGGCCGGACTCGTCAGGTTGACGCGCTCGAGAACGCGTCCGGCGTTGCTGATCGCGGCGAGCGGGTTGCGCAGCTCGTGCCCGAGCATCGCCAGGAACTCGTCCTTCGCGCGGCTCTCGCTTTCCGCGTGCGCGCGCGCCGCCCGCTCGCGCTCGAGGAGCGCGTTGCGCTCGCTCTCGGCCGCGATCCGGATGTCCGCCTCGTGTGCGAGGCGCGCGCTGGCCGCGCGCAGCGCGTCGCCGAGCCCGTCGAGCTCCGCGATGCGCGTGGGCGGCATCGCTACCGGCCGGCCCGCGGCCACGTCCTGCGCAGCGACTGCGGCCGCGCGGATCGCCCCGGCGCCTCGCCGCGCCGCAGCGATCGCCAGCCAGCCGCTCGCCATGAACACCAGCAGTCCCATGCCGCCCAGGAGCGCCAGCGAGCGCGTGAGCGACTGCTCGATCGGCGCTGCCGGGATCCCGACCGCCACCGTCCATCCGAATGCGGGGACCGGCGCCCAGGCGGTGTAAACGGCATCGCCCTCGAAGGTGCGGAAGCGCCCCCAGCCACGAGGCGCCTGCTCGATCGAAGCATGCAGCGCGGGGACCGTTTGCTTACCGGCATGGGCCGCGCCGCCGCGCGAACGCCGGATGATGCGGTGCTCCCGATCGAGAACGACCGCCACGCCATTCTCGTGGACATGCTTCAGCAGCATCGCCTCCAGCTGTCCGAGCTCGAGCGTCGCTGCAAGGACATAGCGCACGCGGTCGGCGTGGATCACCGGAACCGCCAAGTCCACGACCGGCCTGCCCGTTACGGCGCCGACGAAGACGTCCGAGACCGCGGGGCGGCCGGTATCGATGATCGCGCGCGCATACGCGCGGTCCGTGGCCGGCGGCAACGCGCGATCCGCCGGGGCGGCGAGATTGAAGAGCTGCCGGCCGGTGGGATCGAGCAGAACGATGTTCTCCCAGTCGGGGCTCAAGGCGAGGAAATTCTGGGCGAGCGCGCGGTACTGGTCGATTGCGCCGGTCCGCAGGATGGGCGAGGAGCCGAGCAACTCGAGGCGCCGGATGCCGCCTTCCAGCTCGCGCTCCACCACGGTAGCGAGCGCGTTCACGGCGCCTTCGTGCTGTCCGCGAACCTCATCGCGCTGGCCGACCCACAACTGCAGCAGCAGCACCGCCGCGAAGGCCGCCACCGGCACCAGGCCCGCGAGCAGCAAGCCAATGAGGTGCGCGCGGATGCTCCGCGGACGGCGCGGTCGAGACATGCTGCAGTCTAGCGTGGCCGTTGCAGGCGAGTACAGGTTGTAGAAGTTACCGACACCGGTGCACGCGCGGTGCATTCGCACATTGCGCGACGCGCCGATCGGCCAAGCGGAACCGCGCGAGGGCGGCGCCGACGAGGCGGTGCGCGCCTGGGATCGGTTCTTGCTCACAACGAGTGAAACCGTCCATTGGGCGCGCGCGACGAGTCCTCGGCCGGGAACGTGAACCTTTGCAGGAGAGCGGGAAATGAGGCTTCGTCGTCTTGCCATGACTCTTGCGGCACTTCTGATCGCGGTGGCGCCGCTCGCCGCGAACACTGAAACGCCTGACCCGCTGGCGGCGCCTGTCGTGCTCGTGGCGCATCCCCAGCTCGCGCAGTTCTATCGCGGCACGGTGCTGTTCGTTCGACCGCTCGCAAGCGGCGCACACGTGGGCTTCATCATCAATCGGCCGACCGACGTCACCCTCGGCAGCCTCTTTCCAGGACACGTGCCGTCTCAGCACGTCCGCAATCCCGTGCTGCTCGGCGGACCGGCCTATACGGACACGCTGTTCGCGGTCGTCCAGAAGCAGGCGAGCCCGGGCGGGCATTCGATCCCGTTCGCGAGCGATGTCTTCGTCGCCTTCGACGTCGACGTGGTGGACGGAATTATCGAGCGGGACGGCAACGCCGCGCGCTTCGTGGTGGGCCTGGTCCTGTGGGGGCCCGGTGAGCTCGCGCACGAAATCCGCAACGGATTCTGGTTCGTCCGCGAACCCGATGCGCAGCTCATCTTCGGCAAATCGGCCGACGGCCTCTGGGAAGAGCTGGTCCAGCGATCGCGCAGCTACGTTTGAGCGGACGGGCAGCCGTTGGCCAACCGGATCGGCCCACGCGAGGTCGCGAGCCGCGAGGCCCGGACCCCCGAGCCGCGTGACCGCTACACCGCACGCGTTCTCATCGCCCTCGGGCTGACGGCCGCGCTTATCGCGCTCTGGCGCGCGGCCGACGTCGTGATGATCGCCTTCGGCGGGGTATTGCTCGCGGTGGCGCTGCGGGCGCTCGCCCGTATCCTCGAGCGCTACACGCCACTGCCGGAGCGGGCGGCGCTGCCGAGCGCAATATTCGCCCTGGTCGCACTGATCGGTCTGGTGGCGTGGCTCGTCGGCGACACGCTCGCCGGAGAGCTCGGGCAGCTCGCGACCCGCCTGCCGGCGGCACTGGACAAGGTCCGCGACTGGCTCGCGATGCACGCGGCGGGCCGAGCGATGCTGGACTCGCTCGGCGCGGTGAACGGCGCAGAATCGGTCTCTCGCCTGGCCGGGGCGGCAATCTCCACGCTCGGCGCGGTCGCGAATGCGCTCGTGCTGCTGGTGCTCGGCATCTACTTCGCCGTGGACCCGGGCCTCTACCGCCGGGGATTCCTGCGGCTCGTACCGTCGGCCCACCGCGCGCGTGTCGCCGAGACGCTTGGTGCCGCGGCTGACGCGTTGCGGGATTGGCTCGGCGGCGCGGTGGTCGCGATGCTTGCCGTGGGTAGCGTGACGGGCCTCGGACTCTGGGCGCTCGGAGTGCCGTTCGCGCTTTCGCTCGCCGTGATCGCCGCGCTGCTCGAGTTCGTGCCCTTCCTCGGGCCGCTTGTCGCAGCGATCCCCGCCGTGCTCGTCGGGTTCAGCGAGTCGCCCGTCACGGCGTTTTACGTCGCTCTCCTTTATCTGGCCATCCAGCAGATCGAGGGCTACTTGCTCACGCCGCTCGTGCAGCGCTGGGCGGTCTCGCTGCCGCCGGCGCTCGCCGTCCTCGCCGTCCTAGTGTTCGGCGTGCTGATCGGTCTTCCGGGGGTGCTGTTTGCGGTGCCGCTCCTCGTCGTCGTGATGGTCGTCGTTCGTAAACTCTACATCGAGCCGGCCGAAGCCGCCCGGTAGGCCGCTCAGACGAGTACCGCAATCTCGATCCCGCCCACCTCGCTCAGGACGTGCACGCCGACGTCCTGCGTGTGCCGCTCGAAGGCAAGATCGACCCGTCCATCCGCGAGCTGCAGGTTGCGCACCTCCAGCCGGTTCAAGAACTCGGGGAGCACGGGTTGGCACAGGCTGATGCGCCGCGCCTCGGGCTGAAAACTGATGCCCAGACACGCCTCCAGCAGATAGAACACGGCCGCGCTCGCCCAGGCCTGCGGCGAGCACGCCACCGGGTACAGCGTGGGCGCCTCGCCCAGCCGCCGCACGAAGCCGCAGTACAACTCGGGCAACCGGTTCAAGTCGAGCAACGCCGCGGCTTCGCACAGCGCCAGGAGGATGCGCAGCGTTGCACGCTTCTGCCCGTAACGAGCGCAGCCCATGGCGATCAGGGCGTTGTCGTGCGGCCACACCGACCCGTTGTGATAGGACATCGGATTGAATCGCGGCTCGCCTTCGGCGACCGTGCGCACGCCCCAGCCCGAGAAGAACGCCGGCCCGAGCAGCGCGGCGACCGTGCGCCGCGCGCGGTCCGGCCGCGCAATGCCGCTCCACAGCACCTGCCCCGCGTTGGAGGCGCGCACCTCGCAGCGCCGCTTGTCACCGTCGAGCGCGAGGGCGTACATGCCAAGCGCGTCCGACCAGAACGCCGCCTCGAAGCGGCCGCGCAGCGTTTCGGCGATCTGTTCGAGCGTGGCGGCCCGGTCAGGTTTCCCGAGCGCTCGCGCGAGCGTTGCGGCGGCCCGCCGCGCCGCATACACGTACCCCTGCACTTCGGCGAGCGCGATCGGGCCGGTCGCGATTCCGCCGTCGCGGTGAAAGATCGCGTCCTCCGAGTCCTTCCAGCCCTGATGCACCAACCCGTGGCTCGAACGGCGCCGGTATTCCACGAATCCGTCGCCGTCCGCGTCGCCATAGCGGTCGATCCATTCGAGCGCGCGCTCGATGTGCGGCCACAGCGTGCCGATGAACGCGAGATCGCCGGTGCGTTCGAAGAAGGCGCCGGCAAGCACGATGAAGAGCGGCGTGGCGTCGACGCTGCCGTAATAGCGACCGAACGGGATCTCCCCGGTCGCCGCCAGCTCGCCCTGCCGCACCTCGTGCAGGATCTTTCCCGGCTCCGCATCGTGCTCGGCGCTGTCTTCGGCGGCCTGCATGCGGGCTAGGTACGCCAGGGTGCCGCGCGCCAGCTCCGGATGGAGCCAGAGGCACTGCAGCGCGGTCAGGATGCCGTCGCGGCCGAACGGCGTGCTGAACCAGGGCACGCCCGCGTACGCGTAGGGACCTTCGGGGTTGCCGGCGGCGAGCAGTGCCAGGTCCGCGCTCGAGCGTCGCACCCACGCGTCGAACAGGGTGTGGCCGGAGCGCAGATCGCAGCACGGCGCCTGCGCGCGCGCCGTGTCCGTCGCGGCATACGCGGCCACGTAGTTGACCGCGGCGTCCACCCCAGGACCCGGCTCGCACGCAACCGCGACATAGAGATCCTGCTGACCGCCCGACTTCAGGGCCACCGCGAACGCCCCTTCCTGCGCGTCAAGCCGCGCGGGCGCGGGCTCGAACGCGACCGCCGTGCGGCGCACGACCCGGTCGCGCCCGCGATAGGCAAGGATCGCGCGCGCGCCCAGCAACTCGGGCGGGAGATCCTCGCCGCGTTGGGTGCGCTCGAACCCCCGCACCTCGAAAATGTCGCGGTAGTCGGCTGCGAACGCGATCGTGAGCCAAATGGTCACCGCGTCGGTGCCATAGTTCGTCACGCGGATGTGCTCCTGCGCGCCGCCGCGCTGCAGGAGCCGCGCGCGAAAGACGTGCACCGTGCCCTTGCGCACGACCACCCGGTCGCCGTCGAGGAGATCCGGCGTCGTAAGATCGGCCGTCAGCAGGCCGTCGTCGCGGACACTCGAGTTGAGCAGCATCGGCCGGCGGCCATTCACCCGCAAGGCGAGCTGGGACAGGAAACGCGTGCCCTGGTGATAGAGGCCATGGACGCCGCTGCCGGCGATCGGGATGTCCCCGAAGCGGTCGAAAACGCCGAACGTCTCACCGGCCTTCAGCACGCGCGTCCGATCGTCGGCGAGCGAAGACGTGACGCTCACGTACCACTGGTCGGCAATGCGGACCGCGTCTTCCACGCGCTCAGGCGGCCGTTGCAGTGCGGACCTCAGCTACGCGACGGTACGCCGCGACGTACTCGCTCGCCATGCGCTGCGCCGTGAAGTGCCGCTCGAACCGCTCACGGCAACGCCTTCGGTCGATGTTCGCAAGGCGATGCACGGACGCGATGGCAGCCGGCAAGTCGTCGACGACGAACCCCGTCACGCCCTCGGTCACGATCTCGGGCACCGAACCGCAGCGGTATCCGATCACGGGCGTGCCGCACGCCAACGCCTCGATCATCACGAGGCCGAACGGCTCCGGCCAGTCGATCGGGAAAAGCACTCCGAGCGCGCCGCCGAGGAACGCCCCCTTCTCGCCGTCTGAGATCTCGCCGACGAACTCGACCCCGGGTCCGGCAAGCAGCGGACGGATCCGCTCCTCGAAATAGGCCGTATCGGCCTTGTCGACCTTCGCTGCAATGCGCAGCGGCACCCCCGCCCGGCGCGCAATCGCGATCGCACGGTCGGGTCGCTTCTCTGGCGAGATGCGCCCGAGGAAAGCAAGGTAGCCCTCCGACTGCGGCCGGAACGGGAGCAGATCCGTCGGCAGGCCGTGGTAGATGGTTGCGAGCCAGTTCGCCTCGGGCGCCGGCGAGCGCTGCGCATGGGAAATCGAGACGACCGGGACGTGCGAGAACCGGCGCAGGATGCGTACCGTCTCGGTGCCGTCCAGGCGGCCGTGCAGCGTCGTCACGCTCGGGGCCGCGAGCTTGTGCACGGACGGGAACTGCAGATAGTCGAGGTGGAAATGGATCACGTCGAACTCGTCCGCGGCGCGCAGCACCTCGTCCAGCAGCATGACGTGATAGGCCATCGGGTCCCGACAGCCCGGGTCAAGCCGCAGGCCCTGCGGAACGACCGCGCGCAGGCGGGCCCGCGTGACGGAGTCACCGGCGGCGAACAGCGTGACGTCGTGACCCTGACGGACCAGTTCCTCGGTGAGATACGAAGCGACACGCTCCGTTCCGCCGTACAGCTTCGGCGGAACGCTCTCCATGAGCGGCGCGACGACTGCGATCCGCAAGCACACTCTCCCGTCCGGACGTGCAACACGGGGCGGGTTTCGCGGGGCCTGGCCCATCCTGCCCGCGCGCCCGAAAAAAGCGATGCGCGGGCAGGTGCGCCCGCGCTCGCTCCGGCGTCCCGCGCTATACCCGGGGCCGTCGTCCCATAACGAAGAACACGACCGCGACGATCAGGCCGATGATGAACAGAATCCACGCCATGTTCATCGACAGGCCGGCGACGCCGGTAAAGCCCAGCAGCGCAGCGACGAGCGCGATTACGAGGAATACGGCTGCCCAGTACAACATGCGAGTCTCCTTTCGGCGGTTGAGTGAAGCTCCTTAGCCCCAGCAATGCACGTGCCCCATGGAGTCGGACTACGTCGCCGCGGCAGTCGCCGGAGGCGCCATCCCAACCACCTCACGGGTGATCGCGGGCGCTGCAGTCGGCGAACGATGGGAAACGATCGGCACGAGCGCTGCGATTTGCCCACGGCTCTCCGCGAGCGTGGTCGCGACCGCGTCCGCGCCCGCCGCCACCAGTGCGCCCCCCGCCTCCATGGCGCCTCCCGCGAGGCCCCAGCGGCCGACGAAGATCTTTAGATCGGGAAAGCGAGTGCGCAGCCGCCTACAGAGCAGGCGCGCGTGCGCCCCGCCGCCCGGCGGCAACGCGCCGATACACACGATCCGTGCCCCCTGCGCCTCCACCAACGCGAGCACTTCCGACGCCAGCAGCGCGTCGCTGGCCACCGTGAGGTCGCAGTGCTCAGCCCGCAGCAGTACCGCGAGCATCCTCAATCCCACCTCATCGACGTCGTCCCGCGCCGGGCAGCCGAGCACGGCAAGGCGCGGCAGCGCTGGCGGTGCGGCTTCGGGCGCAGCGCCCGCCACGGCCTGTTCAGCGTCGCGCGCCGCGAGATCGTCGAGGATCTCGCGCGTTGCGGCGAGCACGAAGGTCTGCTCGTCCTCGTCGATCCGGCCGCTCTCTCGATCGCGCCTGGCGTTGACCAACGCCCGCACCAGCAGCGCGTCGCAGGTCTGCACAAGCGTACCGCCCTTTAAGTGGCGAACTGCAATCGCTGCGGCCTCATCCCGGTCTTGCGCGAGCAACCGCTGGTAGTACGCGAGGCCGGGCTCGAGCGCCGGCCGGTCGCCAAGGAGCGTGTCGAAGAAGCTGAGGAAGGGAACGTACTTGCCGAGCAGCACCAGGCAGACGGTCAGCGGCATGGCGAGGATCAAGCCGACGGGCCCCCACAGCCAGGTCCAGAACGCCACCATGACCAGCGTCGCCGTCTCGGAAATGCCGACGCGGCGACCATACAGCCACGGCTCGAGCACCATGCTCGTCACGAGCTCGAGTGCGACAAACAGCCCGACCACGAGCAGCGGCGGCGTCCAGCTCTCCGAAATCAGCACGCTGAGCCCGAGCGGCAAGAGCGCCGCCAGCCAGGCGCCGAGATAAGGAATGTAGCGCAGCACCGCGGCGAAGAAACCCCAGGTGAGCGCGTAGGGCAGGCCGATCAGCATCAGCCCCGCCCCAAAGAGGACACCAAAACCACCGTTGATCGCGAGCTGCATGAAGAGGTAGCGACTGATGCGCTCGCCGGCTTCGTCCAGCGCCTTTGTCGTGACGGTCAGCCGTCCACGACCGAACACGCTGATGACGCGATCGCGCAGGTCCTCGCGCCGGATCAGCATAAAGATCACGAGGACAAGGGCGAGTGCAAGTCCGGCCGCGGTCTCCACGACCGGCCCGTAGGTCGACCAGAGCTTGCCGACTTCCAGCGGTTCAGCGACCGTGCGCACCGGCAGGGGCGCCGGCTCGGGGACGTCCGCCTGCGCCACGGGTTGGCGGGACGGGGCCTGGGGCACCTGTGCGGGCGCCTCCATCTCGCGGCTGATCCGCTTCATTGCCCGCCGGATCTTGGTGACGAGCCCGGTATCGTCGCCCTTCATCTCGGCGATCCGGACCTTGAGGTTGTGCTCGTACCGCGGCAGGGCGTCGACCAGCGAGTTCAACTCCCGCGCCACCATCGAGCCGAGCCCGGCGATCAGCGCGAAAGCGAGGCTGACCGAAGCGACAACCGCCAGGACGCGCGGGACCGCGCGCCGCTGCACGAGCGTCACGAGCGGGCTCAGGACGAACGTCAACAAGACGGCGAGCGCGATCGGCACGAGCACCGGCCGGAGCCAATAAAGCAGCCCGAGCACGAGCGCCAAGCTCGCGAGCTGCACCAACGCGCGCGTGGCCATCGGGGGAACGCTCGCGTGCCGCTCGGGCAACCTAGCCTCCGTGATGTGGACCGAAGCGCTCTCCCTGAGCAAGCCGCGTGCCCGGCGCCCCGGACATCGGTCCGGGCACAGCGATTGCGGTATGCACGGGTGTGACCCGCCCGACGCAGGTCGCCTATTCCACAACCAACCGAAGGAGTAAATCCGACATGAACTGGGACCGTATCGAAGGCAACTGGAAGCAGATGAAGGGCAAGGTCAAGGAGCAGTGGGGCAAGCTTACCGACGACCACTTGGATGTCATCGCCGGCAAGCGCGATCAACTCGTGGGACGGATCCAGGAGTCCTACGGAATCTCGCGCGACGAGGCCGACCGCCAGGTCCGCGACTGGGAAACGACCACCGGCGACGTGACCGATCGCACTTTCGCGGAACAAGGAGACAAGCGATGACGCTTAAACCCATTGCAGCCGTGATCGTCGCCCTGGGTCTCGGGGCCGCCGGGGCCGCGTACGCCGCCAACGACAACCTCTCGCGGGATGCGTACAAGGCCGAGAAGGATCGGATCGACGCGCAGTACAAGTCGGCCAAGCAGGCGTGCAACAGTTTCAAGGGCAACGCCGAAGACGTCTGCAACGCCGAGGCAGAGGCGGAGCAGCGCATCGCGATCGCCGATCTCGATGCGAAGAACAAGGGCACCGTTGAAGCGCAACAGAAAGCGCGCACCGTGCGTGCCGAGGCGCAGTACAAGGTCGCGCGGGAGAAGTGCGACGATCTGTCCGGCAACGCCAAGGACGTGTGCGTGAAGGAGGCCAAGGCGGCCGAGACCAAGGCGAAAGCCGAGG
>Ga0180085_1000851_pt1 | contig 10405 bp, 10 predicted proteins | sample EasRiv730_16_10D_FD_123013 | JGI IMG/M metagenome (GOLD analysis project Ga0180085, IMG submission 123013) | Soil microbial communities from meander-bound floodplain in the East River, Colorado, USA - East River metaG ERMLT730_16_10D | ecosystem: Environmental > Terrestrial > Soil > Floodplain ... | reverse complement strand
CCAGCTGGCTGGGGGGCAGCAGCTCGGTCAGGATGCCGTACTTCGCGGGCGAGTACGCGGCGGCGCCGAGCCCCACCACCGCGTACGCGATCAGCACGGTCAGGTACTGGTCGACGCCGGAGGGCGTCAGCTGGACGTAGAAGAACATCATCGCGCAGCCGCCCACCTTGATCAGGTTGGTGATGAACATAACCCGGCCCTTGGGCATCGAATCGGCGAACGCGCCGACGAACGCAGCGAGCGCGACGTACGAAATGGTGAAGAAGAACTTGAGCAGCGGCACCATCCACATCGGTCCGCTGAGCTGCGCGAGCAGCTGGATCGCCGCAATGAGCAGCGCATTGTCGGCGAGCGACGAGAAGAACTGCGCCGCCATGATCGTGTAGAAACCGCGCTTCATCGGAGCGTCGGGTCGGCGCGCGACTCAGCGGGGCTGCGGCGCGCCGGGAGCGGGCCCGGGCGGCGCGCCGGGAGCGGGCCCGGGCGGGGCGCCGCGACGGGCCGCCTCGCGCAGCAGGCGTTCCTGTTCGGCGAACGACGGCACGCTCGGGCTGGGTGGGTCGATCTCGCGGCCTGAATAGCCGGGTGGAGGGGCCTCGCCAGCGCGGAAGATCTCGCGGCGGATGCGCTTGTTCAGCGCGGTGACCCGGCGGTCGATCCACCAGGCGTCATACGCGACGGCCGCGACCCATGCGGCCCCGACTCCGGCTGCGACGCGAAGATCCCAAAGGGTCGCGGCAAGTGCCCCGACCGTGGCGATCCGCCAGAGCCACGCGCCCTTCGCGTCATCGAGATAGGCGCGGTGCAGCCCGAGGGGTGCGCCGACGAGCAGGGCCCACGCGCGCCCGCGGCGCTTCAGGCGCCCGGCGAGTTCGAGGTTCGCGCGTTGCAGCCCCGCGCCGCCGAGGTCAAGCCGCTTCCAGGCCTCGCTCAAGGCGCCGCACGCCGCGCGGCCCGCTGACGCTCGCCATAAGTTTGGTTCATGTACCGATTTATGATTGAATAGCGGCGCGCAGAATAGCACACGCCCCTCCCGCGGATTCCGATGGCCGATCGCCGACTTCAAGTGTTCCACGCCGTAGCGAAGCAGATGAGCTTTACCAAGGCGGCCGAGACGCTTTTCATGACCCAGCCGGCGGTCACTTTCCAGATCAAGCAGCTGGAGGAGCACTTCAACACCCGCTTGTTCGAGCGCGGGCATGGCCGGATCGCGCTGACCCCCGCGGGCGAGATCGTCCTCGAGTACGCCGAGCGCATCCTCTCGCTCTCGGCCGAGCTCGAGACGCGGCTGCGGGAGATGACCGGCCGGCTCTCCGGGCCGCTCCTGATCGGCGCGAGCACCACCATCGCCGAATTCCTCCTGCCGCGCGTGCTCGGCGAGTTCAAGTCGCTGCATCCCGAGGTGCAGCCGAAGCTGGTGGTCGCGAACTCCGAGGCGATCGAGAACCGGGTCGCCGAGCACACCCTCGACATCGGGCTGATCGAAGCGCCCTCGCACCTGCCGTCGCTGCTCACCGAGATGTGCTGCGAGGACGAGCTGCAGGTCATCGTCTCGCCGCAGCATCCGCTCGCGAAGGCGAAGAACGTCACGCCCAAGCAGCTCCTTGCGTACCCCTACGTGAGTCGCGAGAGCGGCTCGGGCACTCGCGAGTTCACCGACCTCTACTTCCGGAAGGCGGGCGTCAACCCTGCGGAGCTGAGCGTCGTGATGGAGCTCGGCAGCCCGGAGGCGCTCAAGGGCGTGGTCGAGACCGGCCTGGGCTTCGCGATCCTGTCCAAGGCGACCGTCGCCAAGGAGCAGAAGCTCGGCGAGCTGGTCGCCGTCCCGCTGACGCCGAAGCTGCTGCGTTCGCTCTCCCTCGTCTATCCCAAGGAGAAGTTCCGCTCCCGCCTGGTCAACACCTTCGTCGAGTTCGCGCAGGCGCGGATGAAGGACACGGTGCTGTAGCGGTCGGGCCCGCATGATCCGTTTCCTGGCGATTCAGCACACCTTCTCGGAGTTCTTCGGCGCGCTCGAGCCGCAGTTCGAGGCGCGCGACATCGCGTTCACCTATCTGCGGCCGGTGACGGGGCAGGACGTGAGCGCGGCGGCCGGCCAGTTCGATTGCCTGTGGCTCCTCGGCGGCGCATATCCGGTGATCGACCGGGAGCGCTGTCCCTGGATCGACGACGAGCGCCGCCTCGTCAACGCTTTCGCGAGATCGCGCCGGCCGGTGGTCGGGCTCGGCTTCGGCGCGCACGTCGTGGCACTCGCGCACGGCGGGACCGCTCATGCCGACCCAGCGCATGACGCCTACTGGACGATCGCGCACGCGACCGACGCCGGCCGGGACGACCCGCTCGCGCGCGCGGTCGACGGCCGGAACGTCCTGGTGATGACCAACGGCCGCGTCGACCTGGCACCCACCCTCGCGCCCCTGGTCGTGGACGAGCGCGGGCGCTGGCTCGCGATCCGGCCGACGCCCCTCGCGTACGGACTCGCGTTCCGTCCCGAGCTCAAGCCCGGCATGATCGAGGACATGATCATGGAGGACGATCGCCCGGTGCCCGAGAACATCGGGAGCCTCCTCGACGAAGCGCGTGCACGCTGGGACGAGACGCAGGAAACCACCGCGCGCGTGGTCGCGGCGCTCGTCGACGCGCTCGATCTGATGCAGGAGCGCCGCAAGATGCCGGTGTTCAGCCTGAAGGCCGTGAAGGAGGACGAATGAAAGAGGTCGGCCAACGCAGCCGATCGGGCGAAGGCCGACTCCTCGGTCTATGGCGCAGGCTCGACGCGGAGCGGCGCGTCGCGCTCCTCGAGTTCGCCGAGTTCCTCGCCGCGCGCGGCGAGGCGCCGCGATCGGCCCGGGTGTCCACGCTGCGCCCGGAGCGCGAGACGGTCGTGCACGCGGTGCGGCGGCTGAACGGCAGCTACCCGATGCTCGACCGGGCGAAGCTCCTGCTACCGGTCGGCGATCTGCTGTCGCAGCATCTCGTGGATGGCCGCGAGGCGGTCGCGGTCATCCACGACCTCGAGGCGTTCTACGCCGCGGCGTATGCGGCGTTCCTCAAGTCGCAGTAGGCCGTGCCGCACAGGCTCACCGGGTGGGCCACCGCCCGCGGGTAACATGCGGGCTTTCGCCGCTTGCCGATGCCACGTCCCATCCGCGCCACTTTCGACCTCGCCGCGCTCGAGCACAATCTGAGCATCGCGCGTGCGCGAGCCGGCGATGCCCGGGTCTGGGCGGTGGCGAAAGCGAACGCCTATGGTCACGGCCTGCTGCGCGCGCGGCGTGCTCTCGACGCGGCGGACGGATTCGCACTGCTCGACATCGACGAGGCCGTGCGCCTGCGCGACGCGGGGGTGCGGAAACCCATCCTGCTTCTCGAGGGGTTTTTCGCTCCCGCAGACCTCGCGCCGATCGCGCGCCATTCGCTATCGGTCGTCATTCACTCGAACGAGCAGATGGCGATGCTCGAATCGGTGCGGCCGACCCCGCCGTTCGCAGTGTTCCTGAAGATCAATACCGGGATGAACCGGCTCGGGATCTCCGTCGAACAGATCGGTGCATCGCTCGCGCGCCTGGCGGCGACCGGGAGCGCCGCGGGGATCACCTTGATGACCCACTTTGCCGACGCCGACGGCCCCGAGGGCGTAACCGCGCAGCTCGCGCGCTTCGAGTCGGCCACGCGGGGACTCGCGCTGCCGCGCAGCCTCGCCAACTCGGCGGCCCTGCTGCGGCATCCCCAGGCGCGCGCCGACTGGGTGCGGCCGGGGATCATGCTCTACGGCTGCTCGCCGTTCGCGGATGAGACCGCGCAGGCGCTGGGCCTGATGCCCGTTATGACGCTCACGAGCGAGCTGATCGCGGTGCGCCACCTCGCCGCCGGCGAGCGCGTCGGCTACGGCGGCACGTTCGCGGCGGACCGCGCGATGCGAATCGGCGTGGTGGCGTGCGGCTACGCAGACGGCTACCCGCGACACGCGCCGACCGGGACGCCGATCCTGGTCGCCGGAAGACGCACGCGGACCGTGGGCCGCGTCTCGATGGACATGCTCACCGTGGATCTCGAAGGCATTCCCGAGGCGGGGATCGGAACGCCGGTCACGCTCTGGGGCGAGGGGCTGTCGTGCGACGAGGTGGCGGCCGCCGCCGGGACGGTGAGCTACGAGTTGCTCTGCGCGCTCGCCGCGCGGGTCCCTCAGACCGAGCGCGCCTAGGCGATGGCCAAAGCGAAATCCGTCTACGTCTGCGGCGAGTGCGGCGGGGCGTCGACCAAGTGGCAGGGGCAGTGCGCGCACTGCGGTGCGTGGAACTCGTTGCTCGAGACCGCTGCCGAGCGGCCCGCGCAGCACCGGTTCGGCGGCGCGGCGAAGGCGGCGTTGCTGACCCCGCTCGCGCGCATCACCGCGAAGGAATCAGCGCGCATGCCGACCGGCGTGAGCGAATTCGATCGGGTGCTCGGCGGCGGACTGGTGGCGGGTCAGGTCGTGCTGATCGGCGGCGATCCCGGCATCGGCAAGTCGACGCTGCTGCTCCAGGCGCTGGCGTGGATGAGCGCGTCGCGCAAGGCGATCTACGTAACCGGCGAGGAGTCGGCGGAACAGACGGCGCTGCGGGCGCAGCGCCTGCAGGTCGACACCGCTGACGTGAAGCTGCTGGCCGAGATCCAGCTCGAGCGCATCGCGGCGACGCTCGAGGCCGAGAAGCCCGAGATCGCGGTGATCGACTCGATCCAGACGCTCTACTCGGATGCGCTCACTTCGGCGCCGGGTTCGGTCGCCCAGGTGCGGGAGTGCGCCGCGCAGCTCACGCGCGTCGCGAAGGGTCACGGCATCGCCCTGGTGTTCATCGGGCACGTGACGAAGGAGGGCGCGCTCGCCGGGCCGCGCGTCCTCGAACACATCGTCGACACGGTGCTGTACTTCGAGGGCGACTCCAACTCCAGCTTCCGGCTGATCCGCGCGTTCAAGAACCGGTTCGGGCCGGTGAACGAGCTCGGCGTGTTCGCGATGACCGAGAAGGGGCTGCGCGGGGTGAGCAATCCGTCGGCGCTCTTCCTCTCGCAGCACCGCGAACCGGTGCCCGGCTCGTGCATCCTCGTGACGAACGAAGGGACGCGGCCGCTGCTGGTCGAAGTGCAGGCGCTGGTGGACGGCGCGCAGGGCATGAACCCGCGCCGGCTCGCGCAAGGGCTCGATCAGAGCCGGCTGGCGATGCTGCTCGCGGTCCTGCATCGACACGCGGGGGTCGCGTGCCACGACCAGGATGTCTTCGTGAATGTGGTCGGTGGCGTGCGGATCAGCGAACCGGCGGCGGATCTCGCCGTGCTCTTGGCCATCGTGTCGAGCGTCCGCGGGCGCCCGCTGCCGGAGAAGCTCGTCGTGTTCGGGGAGGTCGGGCTCGTCGGCGAAGTGCGTCCCGCGCCGCGCGGTCAGGAGCGGCTGCGCGAGGCCGCAAGGCTCGGTTTTCGCCGCGCGCTGATCCCGCAGGCGAATGCACCGAAGCAGCCGGTCGAAGGGATCGCGGTGACCGCGATCGAACGACTCGCCGACGCAGTGACCGCAGTTCAGTGACTGAGCGCCAGGCGCGCCGCGGCCACGCCGCTGCGCACGGCCGATTCGAGCGTCGCCGGGTAGTCGCTCGCGGTGTAATCGCCCGCCAGCAACACCTGTCGTACGGGCGTTTCGATCGCGGGGCGCGCGAGGCTCGGGCGGCAGCTGAAGGTCGCGCGCCGCTCGGCGATCACGCGGGTCCAGCGCGGCGCGGGGAGGTTCGGCAGGCCCGCCGCCAGCTCGCCGTGGATTGCGGTGGCGAGGTCCGGGTGGGTGAGCGCCTCATGGCGACCCGATGCGCTCAGGACGCCTGCGACGAGGCCGCGGTGGCCGGAGAGGGCGCCCCGGTCGAAGGCCCACTGCAGCAGCCCGTCGGTGAACCCGAGCATCGGGAACGGCAGCGACACGGCTTCGGGGAATTGCAGGTACACGGTGTAGATCGGTTCGTGCTCGAGTGCCTCGATCGTTTGTGCGACGCCGCTCAGCCGCTGATCGGTTTTCAGCAGCGGAGCGGCGTGCTGCGGTCCGCACGCGACGATTGCGCGCGCAAACGGGGCGGGGTCCACGTCGAGCCTGATGCCGTCGGCATCAGCGTTCAGACTGCGCACCGGGGTCCCAGGGCGGACCTCGCCGCCGCGCCGCGCAATGAAACCGGCCGCCGGCTCCGGGAAAAGCGCGCCGAGGTCGGTGCGGGGGAGCAGGAGATCGCTCGCCGCACGCGCCCCGCCGAGCGTGTCGCGCAGCACGTTCGCGAACACTTGCGCCGAGGCGCGGTCCGACGGCGTGTTCAGTGCGGACACGCATAGCGGTTCCCAGAGCAGGCGCCGCAACACCTCGCTCTGTTCCCACGTGGCGAGTAGCGCTGCGACGGAATCGTCCTGCCGCAGTCTGAATCTCGCGGTACGGAGGCCGTGCATGAAGCGCGCGGCGCGCAGCCGGTCCGCGAACCCGAGGCCGCGCGCGCCGAGCAACCCCACGGCGAGATGCAGCGGTGCAGGAAGGGGCGCGACCTTCAGGTGGAAGCCCGACGCGGTCCTGAGCTCGAGCGGGAGCCGCAGGAGCGCCACTTGCGGATTCACGCCGACGACCTGCATCAGGCGGAGCGTCTCGGTGTACGCACCGATGAGGATGTGCTGCCCGTTGTCGAGGTCCGCGCCGTCGACCGTGACGCGGCGCGCCCGGCCGCCGAGCTGCCGCGACGCTTCGAACACCACCACCCGCGCGCCGTGCTCGATCAACGTCACCGCGGCGGCCATGCCCGCCCAGCCTGCGCCGATCACCGCCACCCGCGGCGCGTCGGCACGGGTCACGCCGTGACCCACGTCTTCCAGGCGATCCAGAGCTTGCGGATGGGCGTGAGCGCGACCCGGTGGTCCAGGACCCGGTAGCCGTCGCTGCGAATCTCGGCGAGCAAGGTGCGGTAGATGGCGGCCATCACGAGGCCCGGACGCTGCGCGCGGGCGTCCTCCGCTGGCAGAAGCACGAGCGCGCTGGCGTAACGCGCCTCCGCCCGCTCGACCTGGAACGCCATCAGCCGCGTGAACGCGTCGGTGTGGCGCCGGTTCAGGATGTCGGCGGCGGGAACGCCGAAGCGCGCGAGATCCTCCAGCGGCAGGTAGATGCGATTCTTGCGCGCATCCTCGCCGACATCGCGGACGATGTTCGTGAGCTGGAACGCCGTGCCGAGCGCTTTGGCGTACTCGAGCGTCTGCGGATTCGCGTAGCCGAAGATGCCGGCGGCGAGCAGCCCGACGACGCCCGCCACGTGATAGCAATAGCGCTCGAGCCCCGCGAGATCGGCATAGCGCGATTGCCGCAGATCCATTTCCATGCCGTCGATGATCTCGCCGAGCCGCTCCCGTGTGATCCCGTAGGTGCGGGCGAGCGGCGCCAGCGCCTGCGTCACCGGATGCTGCGGGGAACCCGCTTCGAGCGCGTCGATCTCCTGCCGCCACCAGGCGAGCTTCGCCCCGGCCACGTCGGGATCGGTGCACTCGTCGACAACGTCGTCCACCTCGCGGCAGAACGCGTAGAGCGCGGTGATCGCGCGCCGCCGCTCCGGCGGCAGGAACAGGAACGCGTAGTAGAAGCTCGAGCCGCTCTGCGCGGCCTTGCGTTGACAGTAGTCGTCCGGAGTCATCTGGGGTAGCGGGCGGCGGCGCGCCACAGCATGAGGAGCCAGTCGGGTCCGCGCAGGACGGGCCGGTGCCGGAACACGTCGCCGCGCACGCGGTCGATCTTGTCGAGGATGCGCAATCCGCCCTGGATCACCATGCGCAGCTCGAAGCCGCTGCGTCCCGCGACGGCGCGCGCCAGCGGCGCGCCGGATTCTAGCAGCGCACGTGCGCGCGACACCTGGAAGGCCATCAGTTCCCGGAACGGCGCATCCGCCCGGGCGGCGAACAGATCGGCTTCGCTCACGCCATGGCGCGCCATCTCGTCGCGGGGAAAATAGATTCGATCCTTGCGCAGGTCGACGGCGACGTCCTGCCAGAAATTGACGAGCTGCAGTGCCGTGCAGATCGCGTCCGACCAGGCGATGTTCTGGGCCGTCGCCGCGCGGAAGAGGTGCAGCATCAGCAGGCCGACCGGGTTCGCCGAGCGCCGGCAGTAGTCGCGCACTTCGTCGAAGCTCGCATAACGGCGCTTGACGACATCCTGGCTGAACGCGTCAAGGAGGTCGTGGAACGCCTGGATGGGCAGTCCGTGCGTGCGAATTGCGCCGGCGAGGCGCTCGAAGCGCGGATCTGCCGCCGGCCGCCGGCTCGCGATGCCGCGCAGCGCCTCGCGATAGGTCTCGAGGCGCGCCAGGCGTTCCGCGGGCGGCAGGTCGCCTTCGTCCGCGAAGTCGTCGGCCGAGCGCGCGAACCAGTAGATCGCCGCAACCGCCGGCCGCAGGCGACGCGGGAGCAGGACCGAGGCAACCGGAAAATTCTCGTAGTGGCCGACCGACATTTCCCCGTTTCATCAATGGGATCGGGTGTCTTTTGGCTGACAGTATAGGGGCATGTCCGGTAGAATCCCGCGGCGGCGCGAAGGTGGCGGAATTGGTAGACGCACTGGATTTAGGTTCCAGCGCCGTAAGGCATGGGGGTTCGAGTCCCTTCCTTCGCACCAACTTTCTTCCACGAATGTCGAGTCAACCGAATGCAGAGCAATCTTGAAGCACTGGGCCAGCTGGAGCGCCGCCTCACCATGGCAGTGCCGGTGGCCGACATCGATAAGCAGGTCGACGAGCGGCTGAAGCAACTCGCGCGGACGGTGCGCATGGCCGGCTTCCGGCCGGGCAAGGTGCCGCTCAAGCTGGTCGCGCAGCAGTACGGGCCGCAGGTCCGATCCGAGGTGATCGGCGATGCGGTCGAGAAGTCGTTTTCCGCCGCGGTGCGCGACCAGAACCTGCGCGTCGCGGGCTACCCGCGGATTGAGCGCAAGGAGGCGGCCGGCGACGATCGCCTGGAGTTCAGCGCGACCTTCGAGGTCTACCCCGAGGTGCAGCTCGGCGACGTCTCGAGCGTCAGCATCGAGCGCCCGACGCTGACGGTGACCGATGCGGAGGTGGAAAAAACCATCGCGGTGCTGCGCAAGCAGCGTACGCGCTACGAGGCCGCCGACCGTGCCGCGGCGCAGGGGGACCGCGCGACCATCGACTTCACCGGCACCATCGAGGGGATCGAGTTCGACGGCGGCAAGGGGACCGACTTCACGTTCGTCCTGGGCGAGGGCCGGATGCTGCCCGACTTCGAGGCCGGCGTGATCGGCATGAAGCCGGGCGAGTCGAAGGTCTTCCCCGTGGCGTTCCCGGCGGACTACCAGGGGCGGGACGTCGCCGGCAAGACGGCAAGTTTCGCCGTCACGCTCAAGGCGGTCGAGGCGCCCCGGCTGCCGGAGGTCGATGCCGAGTTCGCGCGCTCCCTGGGGATCGCGGACGGGGACCTCGGCAAGATGCGCGCAGAAGTGAAAGCCAATGTCGAACGTGAGGTGAAGAAGCGTCTCGGTGGCGACCTCAAGAACCGGGTCATGCAGGCGCTGTTCGACGCGGCGCGGCCGGAGTTGCCGAAGTCGCTGGTCGACATGGAAGTCCAGCGGGTCGTCGCGGGGGCCCGCGCCGATCTGCAGGCGCGCGGCCTCAAAATGGAAAGTATGCCGATCGATCCGCAGATCTTCGAGGACCAGGCGCGACGCCGCGTCGCCCTCGGCCTGATCGTGGGCGAGCTGGTGAAGAAGCACGACCTTGCCGCCAAACCGCAGCAGGTCCGCGCGCTCGTGGACGAGCATGCAGCCAGCTACGAGCAGCCCGGCGAGGTGGTGAAGTGGTACTATTCCCAGCCAGAGCGGCTCGCGGAGTTCGAAGGTCTGGCGGTCGAACAAAATGTCGTCGACTGGGTGCTAAGGAACGCGAAGACCGTCGACAAGGCGGTTGCGTTCGATCAACTCATGGGCGAGACGACATGACGCGCAGGACCTGGATCCCCGCAACGGGGATGAGCGATTTCCAGCGGGTCGAGCCGCAAGGGCTCGGTCTGATCCCGATGGTGATCGAGCAGAGCGGCCGCGGCGAGCGCGCCTACGATATCTACTCGCGACTGCTCAAGGAACGCGTCGTCTTCCTGGTCGGGCCCGTCAACGAGATCTCGGCCAACCTGATCGTTGCCCAGCTGCTGTTCCTCGAGTCCGAGAATCCGGACAAGGACATCTCGTTCTACATCAACTCCCCCGGCGGCTCCGTGTCGGCGGGGCTGGCGATCTACGACACGATGCAGTTCATCAAGCCCGACGTGTCGACGCTCTGCATCGGCCAGGCCGCGAGCATGGGCGCGCTGCTCCTGTGCGCCGGCTCGAAGGGCAAGCGGTTCTGCCTGCCCAACT
>Ga0180085_1000849_pt1 | contig 10410 bp, 7 predicted proteins | sample EasRiv730_16_10D_FD_123013 | JGI IMG/M metagenome (GOLD analysis project Ga0180085, IMG submission 123013) | Soil microbial communities from meander-bound floodplain in the East River, Colorado, USA - East River metaG ERMLT730_16_10D | ecosystem: Environmental > Terrestrial > Soil > Floodplain ... | reverse complement strand
TTCGGAGGGGAAGCCGAGACAGCTATCTGCCCTTATGCATCAAGCTGGCCCAGCGTGGATATGTGGCAGCAACCATCAGTTACCGGTTGTCTCCCACAAGCCAGTTTCCAGCTCCCGTGCATGATGCCAAGGCCGCAGTGCGTTGGCTGCGTGCTAACGCCACGCAATTCGCGATCGATCCGGAACGAATTGGCGTCACCGGCGGTTCGGCAGGAGGTCACCTGGCTCTGTTTCTCGGATTGACCGGAGGGATCCAGGAATTTGAAGGGTCGGGGCCTTTTCCGAACCAGTCCAGCCGGGTTTCTTGTGTCGTCAACTACTATGGCCCGACGGACTTCACCAAGTCGTACGGAAAGAGTGTCGACGCCGCCGAGGTGCTTCCTCTATTTTTAGGTGGGGATTTGGAGCATCAGCGACTGGCTCACATCAAAGCAAGTCCTCTGAATTGGGTCAGCCCGAACGCTGCACCCATCCTGACCATCCACGGTACGGAGGACAAGTATGTTGCCTACGAGCAGGCAGTCTGGCTGACGGAGCGAGTCAAGGCCGCTGGCGTGGACACAGAACTCCTAACGCTGGATGGCGCGGGCCACGGATTCAAAGGTAACGATGCCGACCGTGCCGAACACCGCCTCTTTGAGTTCTTCGACAAACATCTGTCGCCCCCAAAGGAGGAACGTCGCATCCTCGTGGCGGATCTCAGCGCAGGTGCCGAGGTGCTGGCCCTTTCGTGGCCCTCTGGCCGAGTCTTGTGGAAGGTGCCGAACAATCGCGGCCATGACGTACAAGGCTTACCCAACGGACATGCGCTCTTCACTCTGGACGCGGCGCGCCGAGTCGTCGAGATTGATCAGGACCAGAAGGTTGTGTGGTCCTACGGGACCGGCGAAGGTTTGGAAGTTCCCCTCGCTGCGCAACGTTTGGAGAATGGGAATACCCTGATCGGCGATGCAAGATTAGGAAAGGTGATTGAAGTCGATAAGACTCGTCGTATCGTGTGGAGCTATGAGAACCCCGATCTCGCAAACATGCGGATGCGGAATTGCCGCCGCACGCCAGCTGGAACGACGTTGATTGCGGTCGAAGCTGCCGGCAAGATTATTGAAGTCGACTCGAAGGGGCAGATTGTCTGGACTTATATGGCCCCGGACGCCGAGCATCGGTATCCGTATCAGGCGCATCGCTTGCCCAACGGCAACACCTTGGTGAGTCTCGCCAACCCGGGCGAAGTGGTGGAAGTGGACAAGGCGGGCTCGATTGTTCGATCCATCGGTGGAAATAAGACGGACCTTCGCTTGGGTTGGGTGAGCGGAACGCAACCGCTCCCGAACGGCAGCCTGCTACTGGCGGACTACACAGGAAGGCGTCTTCTAGAGATAGATGCTTCAGGGAAGGTCGTTCACAGCTTCAACACCGGGTCCCGAGCCTTTGCGAGTGTTTCGTTGTTGCCATAGAGCCCGTCGCAAGTCACCGTTCGAGACAGCCCGCAGGCCAAGCAGAGCAGCTTCTCTGCTCCTCTGTCCAACTCAATCCATTCGGAAACAATCCTCACTCCAGCCGACTCGCCGGGAGCCTCGGCAGGGAACGCGTCATGCCGCTGGCCACGACGGCGGTCCCTCCGTCCGTGAGAGAGAGTGTCATTTGCTCAGCACTAGACTCTTGAATCGCGAGACGCTCGCCTGAGGCTTGCAGAAACAGGCCTAGCCGTAAGTGCACTTGATCTATCCCTTCAGGCAAGCGGTAACGGAGACTCTCGTTGGCTGCCCAACCTTGTGCCTTCGCCAAACTTGCATCACCCAGAATCGCATGATCCAGAAATCCCACGACTTTTCTTTGATCGTCAAGAATGTGGGTGAAGCACAATAGCTCTTGATCCAATCTGCCCATAGAGCGCCACCGATAAATCACCTTTAACCATCGGTTCTCAATCCCGAACGCCAGACCTGTCAGTCTGATCACATTGCCAAAGTTCACGTTGGTGGCCGGCAACTCGACCCTGCCCCAGTCCACGCCATCGCGATAAAGCTGCGTCTCAACGATCGGGGAGTTTGGCCAGTGATTCTGGTAAACCGCCAACTTGCCACCATCGGGAAGCGTCGGCAACTGCGTGAAGTCAGGGTAGCGGGACATGCTAAAGAACTTGCCACTGTGCTGCACATCCTCTACGAGTGCTGTGAAAAAGCGGTCCGTGAACCGAGATTCTTGTTCACCACCCTCCTTATAAACAAGAAACATCTTCGAATTCGCAGCGTTCACCAAGGATGGGAGATCGTTCTCGTAAGCCGACGTGGAGACCTCGAATGGGTACAGGCCGTCTGCTGCCGCCAATTCAAAGTTGTTGGCGTTGAAATGCGGCGTATCGCTGCCGAGCATCAGCGTTCTCCTGCTGCCAGATTCACTATGGGAGCGCAAGATTTCGAGAATCTGCTTATGCGGCCAGGGTTTGCGATCTGGCGGCCCAGCATGGCTCAAACGCGGAGCAAGCACGACCAGGTCGCCCCAAGCCAGGCGGGTGTCACCGAGCAATCCAAAAGAAGTGTGTAGGTAGGCCGCTAGCGGAACGGAGAGCAAGAGAACCAAGGCCAATGTCCCCCAACTCTTCAGCGAACTGAATACAGAGTCCGCCATCCAGGCAAGAGTGATTGCCACCGCCGGCAGCAATGGCGCGGTGAAACGAATGTCCTTGTTGCGCCCAAACAAGAACACGACGAAGGGTAGAAACCACAGAAAAATGACGTTCCGGCCTTCAGGGGGTAGTACCGGCCGGTTCATTCGAACCTTGTACCAGAATGCTGTTCCGGCCAAAGCGATCAGCAACAGAAAGGATGTTCCGGAGATCGCGTCGTTCACCCAATGGGTGACATAACGCCAGACTACGGCGAGAGAGAAGGGGTCTCCCATCCCATACGGATCTGCCATCGGCGAGAAGCCGCTCTTGAATGCATGATCGAGGGTCTTGCGCCAGTTCCGCCCGTACCAAGGCAGGGAAATGAGAGCCAGCGGCGCAACGAAAGCAAGCAGCCACATGAGCACAGAAGACCGCGTTGGTCGTGGATGTGGATTGGAAGGCGAGGCACCGATCGGTTCGGGCACGAAAATTCCGATGCAGGCAAAACAGAATGGAAGGAAAACGTAAAGCGGGAACGTGATCTTCATCATGAGGCCGAGCCCACAGAGGAGACCCAGGCAACAGGCCTTCCGGGCATCTCGCAGCCAGCGCGATTCCACAAGACAACAGATCGTGGCAGCTACCAAGGCCGTCAATCCGTACTCCACCAGATACTGTCGCGAGAGCCCATAAAGCAACGGCATGGTAGCAGTGAGAAACACAGCGACAATGCCGGCCCGCGAACTGCTGTAGCGCCTGGCTAAGCGGTAGACGGCTCCAAACAACAGAGCCATGAAGACCAGATTCACTCCGTACGCCACTCGTGAGTGGCGGCCGAACAGCCTGTAGAGTGGTGTTGGGAGAACGGCAATTAACGGCGCTTTGAACTCCAGCACGCCCAGGAATTTCTTCCAATAGGCAATGGGTCCGTGGTCTATCAGAGTGTCATAGAGGACGAGGCTATTCGTTAGATACCAGGCGTCATCCCAGTTCCCGGGGGATTGGTCGAGCGAAACCCACAACGCGGAGGTGCCCACGAAAAAGACAAACACCAGGACCAGGCAGACATTCGCGGTGCTCGGTCTGGTGACGATGCGGTAGGTTTTCTTTGGAAGGAGGCTCAAAGCTACCTGAAGAATGGAAATAACCTCCGGCCCACCAGACATGCACGGGCTGCCTGTCTGAGACCTGATCTTCAGGAAATCACTGGATTCCGGCCCCGGCTTACTATCCGCCTAGGGTTACGTTCTTCTACCGGAATGACGGGACATAGAGAATTCTTCTGTGCACTTCCGCTTAGGCAGGCTTTGCTCCTGAGTGTCATGCAATCGCATCCGCGCGAATCAGGGCGCTCACTTTTCGAAAAATGGAAACAACCTCTTCAGTTCGGCCTTGTTCGGCTGCTGCCCATACTCGCAAATCTCGAATGCTTCCGCATGGCGCACTTTGGCTCCCTGCTCGGCTCCATACCACTCCTTCAATTGGGCTCGAAATCGATCCGCCAATCCTCTAAATCGAGCGGCCTGCTCATCGCGAACCTGCTTCACCCGTGCCACTCGTTCAGCCGGCGTTTTAGGAATCAGGCCTTCGTCGCCGTTGGCACCGCCTTCCAGAAACTGTGATTCCATCAACGCCAGCGCGTCGAGTTTTTTCTCGACGACAGAGTCAATGGAAATGGCAATGTCCGGCTGCGACGGATTGGGCTTCTGAAAGCGGTCGGTGTAATACATGAACACCGGATTCTTCTTGAGCGGCGGCAGATCGGGGCAGATGAAGGGCACCGTCACCATGTAAGCTGCGTCCTGCACCAGGATGCCTGTGTAGCGGTGATCGGGGTGGTAGTCGTTGGGCCGCGGCCCAATCACCAGGTCGGCATTCCACCGGCGAATGAGACGGATCAGCTTCTGACGGGCCTCCAATGTCGGCAACAATTCTCCGTCGTGGATATCCAAGATTTCTACAGTGATTCCCAGCATCCCGTTGGCTTTCTCCACCTCGAGTTTGCGTCGCAGGGCCAGCGGCCCGCCCGCTTCACGCCAATGGCCAATGTCACCGTTGGTCACCGAAACAAATTTGACGTGATGGCCTTTGGCAGCCCACAGGGCTCCAGTTCCGGATGCCTGAAGTTCGCAATCATCCGGGTGCGCGCCAAAAGCGATGATGCGAAGTTTCCCATCGCTGGCTGGTACTTGGGCAATGAGATTCGTAGCAAGGACGAGAGCCGTCATCGTCAACATCCAGATCCATCGATCCAAATGGAACAAATTTGAAGGGTCAGTCTTGTAGCTCGTCTTTCTTTTCATCATTACTCATTCTCCTCTAGGTCTCTTCGTTGCACCCGTTATCCGACTGAACCCCGTTGCCGGAAACCAGTTTGTCCCCCTTGGCAAGGGGGACGCCGCGTTTCTTGCGGCAGGGGGTCAATGGCTTTCTCTATTTCCTTTGTTTTCCGATAAATCGCTTCAAGTACTCCCCTAAGATTCCTGCGAATTTCGTTGTTGCGAAATCGCAGAAACTGAATCCCGACAGATTCGACGACCGCTGCCTTGTCTCGTCTCTCTCTTGCTCCCCAGGCTGATAATGGCTGTAGCCATCTACTTCAATTGCGAGCTTCAGCTCTGGGCAGTAGAAGTCCACCACATAACGACCGATACTGAATTGCCGTCGAAACCTTCGGCCGCAGATTTGGCGATTCTTTAGCTTTGACCATAGGATGAGTTCGGCTGTAGGCAAGCTGATGCGAAGCGCTTGCCGCGTTTCCTTCTCAGATTGCCGGTTGAAGATCTGGGTCATGATGACTGCTCGACCCCCTGCCGCGAAAGGCGCGGCGTCCCCCTTGGCAAGGGGGACAAAAAACACGGAACCTCTATTTGGCGACCCGAACCTTGCGGATCCAGTGGTCGGCGAAGTCCGAGTGCTTCATGATTGCCTCGCGCGGCATGTGGCAAGCGACGCAGTCTTTCTCTGAAATAGGACAGGAGCTCCCGATTGCCCCCTTCCCGGCGTGGCACGACAAGCACTTCGGATCGTAAACTACCATCGATGTCGGCAGGTTTTCGTGGGGATTGTGGCAAGTGGTGCACTTCAGCTTGCCATCGCTTTCGTCGTAGCATCGGCTTAACACCAGGCGTTGGGCTGGAAAGCGGACTGTAGCGTTGTCAAGAATGACTTTGGATAATTCTTCCAACGGCTGGCGGTGGCACACACCACAGAACCGCAACTGCTCGCTGGCGCCCAGTTTTCCCGGATTCTGAATTGCCAACCCCTCTGAACCCTTTCCTTCAGTGATGAACTGGGCATGCTTCGAGCCGGGGCCGTGGCAACGCTCACATTGGACGCCTCCGCTCGATTCCTCGATCTTTTCCGGCAGAAGGTCGGCGTTGCGAGTGAGGTGGCAGGCAAAACACTCGTGGCGCGCCTCATGCGACTGGGTTTCGCCGAGAGCATCGTGGGCATTCTGCACTTTTCTTACTTCCGCCCCGGTCGTCACGTCGAGCCCCTGAATTTTTTCGTACCAGCTCACGCGGCTTTGAACATACTCGCCTTGCGCCGTTTTTCCCAGGAAAGTGACGCCCTTCCTCCCAGCTCCAAAGGCCCAGATCAGTTGCATTCGTTCACGACGGTGATTCTTCTGGGCAACAAGGTCGATTGCTGCCCCACCTGTGGATCGCTCCAAACGGTATTCCACGCCATTCTCTTTGTCGTCAAAGTGAATGGGCAGCTTCCGGAGAAGGTTAGATAGATCGGTCATTGGACGCAGCGTGTGGGCGTGATCGCTGCGTTGCTGTGTCGCACCGATCTCGATGTGACACTCGGCACAGCGCGCCGATCCGATGTAGCCATTTTGACTGTTGGACGAACGGCTGTCCTCAGACTCACGCACGGCAGAACTCCCAATGGCTACAATCATCAAAATGGCCGAAACCATCGTTCCTGCTCTGGTCGGTCCGAAGATTTGAACTCTACCCCTGGACATTGGAACTCTCCAGGCAAACATGCAGCCAGTCTGCCAGCTGCCTCGGGTGCAGCACTGCGGTCTCTTAAGGGGTGCGGACCTTGCGAATCCAGTGGTCCGCAAAGTCCGAGTGCATCATCAGTTTTTCGCGAGGCATGTGGCAAGAAACACAGTCCTGGCGCGAGACCGGGCAGGCTGAAAAGCGGCCCGATTTGGACGAGTGGCACGCCAGGCACTTGACGTCAAAGGCTGACAAAGAAGTCGGCAGCACAGAATGCGGATCGTGACACGTTGTACACTTCAAGCGTCCGTCACTCTCATCAAAACAGCGGCTCAGAACCAAGCGCTTTGGGGGAAACCGGACCGTAGTGTGGTGAGCGATGATCTCGGACAGAGCAGTCAAGTCGGATTCTCCTGGCGGCTCGCCGTGACAGGCGCCACAAAACCTGATCTGTTCTCGAGCACGCAGAGAGCCAAGATTGCCAATCTTTGAGCCGGTTTGGCTTGCGCCTGCACGAATGGCTTTCACATGAGCTTCTCCCGGGCCGTGACAGCGCTCGCACTGAATGCCTGCGATGCTATTGTCGATAACCTCAGGCAGTGTCTCCGGTGCACGCGTCACATGGCAGCTGAAACACTCCACACGCTTTGCAGGCGTCAGTCCGTCGGCCAGTGCATCTGTGGCATCGCTCACGCTCCGATCCAGACCCGTCGTAATATCGAGGGCGTTCAATTTCTGATACCAACTGACCAAGCTCTGCCCATAGCCACCGCGATCTGTCTTGCCGACAAAGGTCACTCCGCGGCGGCCAGACCCAAATCCCCACGACAAGTGCAGTCGATCAGTCAATTGCCCTTTCACAGCTACGAGGTCCAGCAGATATTCGGGCTTCGAAGACTTCTCGATGCGATACTCCACATCATTCGACTTGTAGTGAAACTTTAGAGAATTTGCCTGCAGTAATTCGTCAAGCTCTTCGACTCGCCGCAACGTGCGGGCATGATCGCTTTGCTTGTGCGCCGCAGCAATTTCGACATGGCAGCCAGCGCAGACCTGCGATCCCACGAAGCTATTCCCGTCATTTTGGGGGTGAGCATCGGAACGAGCGACTGCCAAGGGAGTATGAACCGACAATGCAATCCGAAGGAGCAGTCCGCAAGGAAGAAGCTGGCGCGAGAATGAGTGGCGCCAATTCTTCTCGAACCTCAATGGCCTTGGTTTTAAATACATCAACCGTTCCACTTCGGAATGAAGGTGAGCATGTCTCAACGGCGGGCAGCGGACGGCTGCTGTGGCGTTGCGCCTGCTTCCGTGGTACTTGCGGCCTCTCCTCGCCTTTGCTTGTCGAGCTCCTCCAGTCTCTGGAATTCGGCACGGGCGCGCGCCGCATCCTGAGAACGCCCCGCGCGGGTGTAGGCACGGGAAAGCACGAACTGTACACTTGGGATACTCGGCGCAATCTTCGCGGCCTTTTCCAAAACAGTCACCGCTTTGTCTACCTCATTGAGTTCCAGGTAGATTCTCCCTAATGCGTAGTGGGCTGCAAAGCTCTCCGAATCGATCGCAGCTGCCTGCTCGGCGTAGGGCAATCCTTCCGGGTATCTGGATCGCTGGATCGCCAACAGGGCCAGCTTCACAAGTGACGGAGCATGACGCGGGTCACGCTCCAGCTCGCGCTTAAAGGCGGCCTCAGCTTTTTCATACTCGGTCAAGTTCACGAAAGCTAACCCTGAAGCGTAGGCCACATCGGGCTGACCACGGTAGCGCTCCTCCAGCTCCTGGTACGCAGTCAGAGATTCTGCGGCCTTGCGCTCTCCAGCCAGAAACTCCGCCTTACCAAACTGACGCACCATGTCACGTTGTTCGGGCGTCAGCTTTTCAAAAGGTGCATGGATGCGCAAGACTGCCATCCCCATTGCATCAAGGATCGTTGCGCTCTCGAGCTGTTCCCGGGCGAAGCCCTTCAGAAGGTCCAGAGCTGACTCAAACTGCCTCCCTAGCGTAAACAGCACGGCCTGATGATATCGCACCACGCGAGCCAGATCCTCGTTACCTCCCAATCCCAGTGTGCGCGCACTTGCCAGATGATCCAGCGCCGAGATGTAGTCCTTCAGGCGGTACTCGCAAAGTCCCAGCATCGCCCATCCCTGCCCGTTTTTCGGCTCGAGATCGGTAAAGCGCTTGAAGGCCAGAGCGCCGGGTGGATACTGGTCGGTGTCGTAATGAAGCGTACCGAGGTACCACCACCCCTCCGGCCAGCTTGGTTTGGCGCTCAGCAATTGCCTGTATAGTTGAATCGCTTCTGAGACCCGATTCGCCTGCCGAGCCGCGTCAGCCTTGACTTTCAATGCTTCAAATACACCGGGAGGTATTTTGGTGGCCTGTCGGGCAGATGAGGAGGGACCGGCAGGCTTTCTCGGAGCAGAGGCCTGGCCGCGCGCGGTCTGAGCGCCTGAAGCAAGAGCGAGACCGACATCAAGAATCAGGATCATGGTCCGGACAAAAGTAGAGTTCACGATGACCATCAATTCGGTTTTCATGGAGCAGTGAAGATCTCAACAGGCACGGTTGCCGGAGACAATTTCTGAGACCAGGTTGAAGAACAAGTCCTAACCGTCTGTTGCCTTCAACGGTATTCAACGTTCATTGTGGTGGCGAGCCTGCCACGGGGGCAGGCCCCGTCGTTGATTTCGAGCCTGGCTGGCGCTTTTGTTGTTCAATGCGCAGGCGCTCGATGATTTCCTGCTCCCTATCCCCTTCCGCTTTCATTTTCTTCCGGTAATAAACCCTCGCCAGATTGACATGCGCATCGATGAAATCAGGGTACTGCCTGACGATGCCTTGCAGCTTTTGTTGCGCTTCATCCCATTTTTGCTTGTGGACCGCGACCAGGGCAACCTCGAACTGGGCCGACACATCCTCAGGTCGAAGCTCCAGGGCCTTTTTCAAATAGGGCACTGCGTCGTCCACCTGGCCATTCCGCCGGCGCAACAAGCCGCTGTAGAGGTTAGCCGCGAAGTCGTGCGGATTGATTTTGAGTTCAGCTTCAAATTCCCGCAGCGGTCGCTCATTTTCGCCTGACTGGAGCAAGGCCTTCCCTAGGCTTGAGTGGGCAAGGGTGAGGTTTGGATTGAGCTCAATCGCCTTCTCAAACTCCTCGATGGCGCCCTTGTTGTCGAAGATCTCCGCGCGAACCGTGCCTAACATGAGATGAGCTATGGCCGGCTCGCCACGACGAAAGATTCGATCGATGAGCTGCTCGCCTTTCTCGCTTTGTTTCTCGCGAATGAATGCCATGCCCAACAAGTAAGCAAGGGACAGGTCGTCCGGTATCTGGTCCACATAACCATTGAGCAGCTCGATCACCTTAGAGTAGTCGCCTCGCTGAAAATAACAATCTGCCAGCAACGTTCGAGTCTGCAGATTTTTGGGATCGCTATTCAGCACATCGTCAAAAAGTGGGATCGCATTCTGGAGATTCCCCATTTTGTAGTGAGCCAACCCCAGGTTCAGCTTGACCAGAGGTTGTCCGGGGGCCAGCTTTAGCGCCTCCTCATAGCGTTCTACGGCTTCGCCAAACCGGCCCATGCGAGCATAGATGCTTCCCAGATTGGCCAGTACCGGAAACTGCGGGCCGGCTTTCAGCGATAACTCGTATTCTTGAATAGCTGCCTCCAGTTTGCCGGAATTTTGCAGCTCAAGTCCTTTGGCGAAGTGCGGATCCTGGGCGAACAGAAGGCCAGGCCGCAGCCAGACTGAAAGTGCTATGAACACCATCCGGCTGGCAAAACAAAGCTGCGAGATCACTGCCGGCACGCTCTGATTGATTTCCAAGTTCATTTACGA
>Ga0180085_1000848_pt1 | contig 10415 bp, 6 predicted proteins | sample EasRiv730_16_10D_FD_123013 | JGI IMG/M metagenome (GOLD analysis project Ga0180085, IMG submission 123013) | Soil microbial communities from meander-bound floodplain in the East River, Colorado, USA - East River metaG ERMLT730_16_10D | ecosystem: Environmental > Terrestrial > Soil > Floodplain ... | reverse complement strand
CGGCAGCGGCGCGATGCCCCGTGGCCCATTTGCCGGAGGCAGCGGACCCTTTGCATCCGGTGGCGCGCCGCCGCTTGGAACTACCGAAGCGAGCACCAGCGCAGCACGCAGCAAACCGAAATACTCGCAGCCCGAAGGTTGGACCGACGGCGAGCTGAATCAATTCCGCAAGGCGGCATTCAATATCGTTGATGGTGACAAGAAACTGCTCGTGACGTTGATCGACCTCTCGCCAAGTCCACTTTTGGCAAACGTCAAGCGCTGGGCGTCTGAAGTGGGACTTGATGCGGTTGCCGATGCCGACCTATTGAAACTTGTAAAGAAGATCGAAGTCGCGGGCCAACCATGTGACTACGTGGAATTGGTGGGGACGGCGGGCGATTCTGGTCCGACGACCATCCTGGGTGCAATCGTGCCGCAGGGGGACACGTATTGGTTCGTCAAGCTCAAGGGAAACTCGGAACTGGCCCAGCGCGAGAAGGCCAACTTCGAGGCGTTCGTCAAGTCGCTCAAGTTCGAATAATCCTGATTGGGATCTGATTTCATGTCCGCTCCCGCCTTTCCCGCTGAACACGCGCGATCGCTCCCCGCGAAGCCCGCCGCCACGGACCTGTCGCTGGCATCAGCCCTCGACGCGGCGATGCAGGCCGTCGCCTCGCTCAAGCTGACCGTCGTGCTGTTCGCCCTGGGCATCTTCGTGGTGCTCGTCGGCACGCTGGCCCAGACGCAGGCCGACATCTGGCAGGTGGTCCGCGATTACTTCCACGCCTGGGTGATGTGGGTCGATATCAACCTCTTCTTTCCGCAGTCGTTCTTCCCCCAGATGCAGAAGCTGTCGTTCCCGCTCATTCCCGCCCCGGGCGGCCTGACGGTCGGCTCGCTGATGGCCCTGAACCTGATCGCGGCTCACGGCTGGCGATTCAAGATCCAGGCGTCCGGCCTGCGACTATATGGCGGATGGGCCGTCATCGCACTCGGCGTGCTGCTGACGGGGCTGGTGATCCTTTCGGGACACAACGATCAGGGCTTCCAGTCCAAGCCGCCGTTCAGCTATTCGCAGCTCTGGGGTTTCCTCCAGATCGGACTGGCCCTCTCGCTCGTCGCCGGCCTCGTCGCACTAATGCAAGCCGGCTATCGGCCCGCATGGCAATCAGGCAGCGTCACCTGGATGCGAATGATCGTCCTGGGAATTGCCACCGCTCTGCTGGTCGTCGTCGGCATGCTGCTGGCCCTGTCGCTCACTCGCGGCTGGTATCCCGGCAATGAGGCACTGCGAGTGCTGTGGCAATTGGTGCAAGGCAATCTGGCGGGAATTGTGCTACTCGTCGGCTGCATCCTCATTTTCCGCAAGCGCGGCGGCGTCGTGCTGCTGCACGCGGGGATCGGACTCTTGATGGCCAACGAGTTGCTCGTGGCTCGCCAGGCGGTCGAGTGGCAGATCTTCCTTCAGGAGGGCCAGACAACCAACTACATGCGTGACATTCGGACCACCGAGCTGGCAATCATCGACGCCGCCGATCCGAAGACCGACGAGCACATTGTCATCCCGCGGCGGCGGCTCGAAGAAAGTCACAAGCAGACGCTCGCCGCCGCCAAGCGCGAGCGCCCGCCGGTCAATGTGGTGGATCGAAACAAACTGCTGCCATTTCAGGTGGCTGTTATCGAGTACCATCCCAATGCCGACGTGCGGCCGCGCCAGCCCGACGAAAAGAGTCCTGCCACAGCCGGCCGCGGCTTGAAGGAGGCCCTCATCAGCCTTGCCGCCGCCAAAGGGACGGACATGGGGGGCGGTGTCGATTTCGCCGGGGCTTACGTCAAGCTCACCAGCAACGACGGCAAAGACCTGGGCACGTTCCTGCTCTCGCAACTTGCCTCGGAGCAGAAAAACCCCGAGCGTTTTGCCGAGCGCGTGACCGTCGATGGCAAGGAGTATCAGCTCTTCCTGCGATTCCAGCGCCAGTATCTGCCGTTCACCTGCAGCCTGAAGGACGTGCGCAAGGACGATTACGTCGCCTCCAACACGCCGCGGAATTACTCATCCGACGTGCACCTCGTCGATCCGGCCAGCGGCGTCGATCAGCCGGTGCACATCAAGATGAACGATCCGCTCCGCTATCGGTCGCTGACGTTCTATCAGAGCGGCTACAACGTAACGCCGGAAGGCGAAGCCACGACGCTTCAGGTCGTCCGCAACCGCATCTGGATGATTCCCTACGTCGCCTGCGGCATCGTGGCCATTGGGATGTTGGCTCACTTCTTGATCACGGTCACGCGGTTCATCTCCCGCCGCGAGAACGAGGAACTGGCGACGGGCGATGTCGTCCGTGCCGAGCTGGCTGACGATGGACCGGAATCGAAAAAGGGCTCGGCCGCCTCGCGGCAATCGGGCGGTCTCAACTGGTCGTTGATCGGCCTGCCGGCTTTGGCGGTCGGCCTGTTCGCAATCATGGTCGCCTATTCGTTCCGCACGCCCAAGCCTTCCGACAGCGGCATGGACCTGGTTCGCTTCGGCCAACTGCCAGTCGCCGACCAGGGCCGCGTGAAACCACTCGATTCGTTGGCCCGCAATTACTTGCAGGCAATCTCGAATCGGGAATACGTAAAGCTCCAGGACGGAACCAAGCTCTCGGCTGTCGAATGGATGCTCGACGTGATCACGGGCAGCGTCCGGTCGCAGGAAATCCGCGTTATCCGCATCGACCACCCCGATCTGCTGAAGATCTTCGAGCTGGAACCACGGCCGGGCAGTTGGCGCTATTCGGTCGATGAAATCCGCCCACACATCGAGAGTCGCTTCGTCCCCCAGGTGGCCGCAGCCAGCAAGTTAGCAGCCGAGGATCTCTCGACCGATCAGCGGAAGGTTCTGGAGCTCGACACGCGGCTGAAGAAGTACCTGACGCTCGTCGAAGCGTTCCATCGGCCGCCGCTTCCCGATTTGCCGACTCCTCAGGAGTACAAGCAGGATCTCCCGCTGGCCAAGCGCAAGGCCGATGCCTTCAGGCTCGCGTATCTGGAGAGCATCGAGCGGATCAAGCAGATGAACCTGCCGCGGCCGATTCCGCTGGAAATGCCCGCCGGAACGCCCGACACCGAGCACTGGCACGCCTACCCCAGCGCCGCAACCGAGGCCTATCTGAAGACCCAGTTCGGCGACGAGGCCGACGAACAGACGCTGGCGTTCAACGAAATCCTGCTGGCGTATCGACAGGGGGACGCCGCCGAATTCAACCGGCAGGTTCTCAAGTTTGACAACCTGGTGGCCAGGCAGAAGCCGCCGCTGTGGAACCCGTCTGATATTGCCAGCGAAGCTGCTTTCAACCAGGCGGCGCCGTTCAGCCTGGGAGGCGGGCTGTACCTGGTCGGCTTTCTGATCGCGCTGGCCGGTTGGCTGTTCCGCTATCGCCCGCTGAACTGGGCGGCGTTCACGCTGCTTATGCTCACGTTCGCTCTGCACACTTGGGCGCTCTACATGCGAATGGAAATCTCCGGACGGCCGCCGGTTACGAACCTCTATTCATCGGCCGTGGCGATCGGCTGGGCCTGCGCGCTGTTCGGCCTGGTCATCGAGCTGATCTATCGCCTCGGTTTGGGAAACGTCCTGTCGTCGGTGTCCGGCTTCATCACGATCCTGATCGCGGGCCTGTTGGCCAGCGGCGGTGACGACACGGTCGGCGTCATGCAGGCAGTCCTCGACACGCAGTTCTGGCTGGCCACGCACGTGGTGTGCATCTCGCTGGGCTACGCCTCGACGTTTGTGGCGGGGCTTATCGGGTTTCTCTACGTCGTCCTCAGCATCTGCACGCCAAGCATGAACGAGCGCTCGGCGAAAGATCTGGGACGCATGATTTACGGCGTCGTCTGCTTCGCAATCTTCTTCAGCTTTGTCGGCACGGTGCTCGGCGGCCTGTGGGCCGACGATTCCTGGGGCCGCTTCTGGGGCTGGGATCCCAAGGAAAACGGGGCCCTGATGATCGTGATGTGGAACGCCCTGGTGCTGCACGCCCGCTGGGACAAGATGGTCGGCGACCGCGGACTGGCCGTGCTGGCCCTGGGCGGCAACATCGTCACCGCCTGGTCGTGGTTCGGCGTGAATCAACTCGGCATCGGGCTGCACTCCTACGGCTTCACCAGCGGCGTGGTGCGGGCCCTGATGACGTTTGGGATTTACATGCTCGTTTGCTCGGCCTTTGGAGCACTGCCACTCTCGTGGTGGTGGAGCCGGGCCAAGGACGGCAACCAGCGGACCTTTGCCCAGCAACTGGGACTGGCGTTCCTGGCGGTCAACGCGATCTTCCTGGGCGTGTTCGGGTGGTACACGTATCAGGCCTTCATCTAGATCAGCCGATCGCCGCAGCGCTCGAACTCAATTTGCAATTTGCATTGATCATTTGACAATTTGCAATCCTGCCCGTCGCGAGCTGCGACCCGCTTCAATTGCAAATTGAACCATTGCAAGTTGCAAGTTGCAAAGTGCAGCCGCGGGCATTACGGCCCCCCAATTGCCCCTTCACGGGGCGCGCGGTATGGTCGCTGGAAGACCGCTAAACTTCTCGCCACCCTTGCCGCAGGAGCCCTCCGATGGCTTTTACCTTGCCTCCCCTGCCCTACGCCACAAACGCCCTCGAGCCGCACATCGACGCGCGGACGATGGAAATCCATCACACCAAGCACCACCAGGCTTACATCAACAACGTCAACACGGCCATCGCCGGCACGGACCTGGAGAAGCTCACGGTCGAACAGTTGATCGGCGATCTCGCCAAAGTTCCCGACGACAAGCGGGGCGCAGTCCGCAACAACGGCGGCGGCCACGCCAACCACTCGCTCTTCTGGCAAGTCATGGGCCCCAAGGCGGGCGGCGCTCCGACGGGCGATCTGGCCCAGGCGATCACCAGCACGTTCGGCAGCTTCGACACGTTCAAGGAGCAGTTCGCCAAGGCGGGCGCCACCCGCTTCGGCAGCGGCTGGGCCTGGCTCGTCGTGAAGGGGGGCAAGCTGGCGGTCGGTTCCACGGCCAACCAGGACAGCCCGCTGATGGGCGAAGCGGTCGCCGGCATCGGCGGCACGCCGATCCTGGGCCTGGACGTGTGGGAACACGCCTATTACCTCAACTATCAGAACCGCCGCCCCGACTACATCGCCGCCTGGTGGAACGTCGTGAACTGGGCTGAAGTCGCCAAGCGGTTCGCGTCAGCAAAATAGCCGGGATCAAACTTGGTCCCGGCGCATCTCGAATCGAGGTTCTCGTTCGGTCCCACGCTCTGCGTGGGACCACACGGGTGCGACGCTCCGCGTCGCTTGGACGACGCAGAGCGTCCGGGCTGGCGTTCCCACGCAGAGCGTGGGAACGAGGATCATCGCTTGCCCGCCTTCTCCTCCGCCGCGCTGACTCGCAGGTACTTCGGCGCGAGCTTCCACAGATCGTCGCGCCGCCCGGCCTGATAGTCGCGCCATGCCAGCCGTCCGACCGTCGCTGCCTGCGGGTCGCGCTGTAACTCGGGTGCGGCGACCACGCCGGCCGGCAGCCGGTCGATCAGTCGCTTGATGCCCGGCCCGGTCACCGTGGTCCCTGGAGCAAGTCCGGCGAGCCATTGGTCAGCGGGAACAGTCCGATTTTCCTCCAATCGTACCGGTACGCTGCCGTCCCAGCGGAACCGCGCCAGAAACAGCTCCTTTCGCTGCGCGTCGAGCACCGCGTGCAGTTCGCCACTCGTTGGCGTGCCAAGTGGTACCTGAGCCGCAATCACTTCCAGCGTGTCCACCCCCAGGCATTCGCAGCCGGCGGCATAGGCAAACGTCTTGGCAGTGGTCACGCCTACGCGCAGCCCGGTGAACGACCCCGGCCCAATAGTCACCGCCACCAGCCCCACATCGGCGGGCCGCTTTCCGGCCTCAGCCAGCACCTGGGCCATTGCCGGCGCCAAGGACTGGGCCGATCGCCGATCGGCCGAAAGCAAGCATTGTGACAACACGCTGTCACTGACCTCCACCCCGCCAACATTACAGTTGAGTAAGGCGACCGAGCCCGCCTGCGACGATGTTTCCAGCGCCAGAATCAGCACCGCGTCACACTCCCTACAATTGCCACGACCCAGCGCCCATCGGCCTCGACCTGGGGAGGCTTACCACGGGCCGGCTTCGCACGGCAACCCGCAGGGCGAGCGGCCCGGCCCAACCGGCTTACCTTGACCAAACCCTATACCAGTTCTAGACTTGGCTGTTTGATCGCCGTCCATCGCGGGGCCGCCCCCACCCATCTGCCCCCCGTGCGTTCTGTGTGTCGGTGCCCCGAGGTTGTGGCGTGAAGCGTGCCCTGATTAGCGATATCCATGCGAATCTGGACGCGCTCCGGGTCGTCCTCGACGATATCCGCGGCCAGGGCATCCGCGAGACCTATTGTCTGGGCGATATTGTCGGCTACGGACCCAATCCGTGCGAGTGCCTGGACGAGGTGATTGCCAAAGCCAAAGTCACGATTCTCGGCAACCACGACCAGGCCACGCTTTTCGATCCCGATGGCTTCAACCCCATCGCGCTGCGGGCGGTCTATTGGACCCGCGACCAGCTCGAGCACGGTCCCGGCACCCCCAGCCAGAAGAACAAGCGCTGGGACTTCCTGGGCGAGCTGCACCGGACGCATAGCGAGGGGGATTATCTCTTCGTCCACGGCTCGCCGCGCGAGCCGACTAACGAATACGTTTTCCCTGAGGACATCTACAACCAGCGGAAGATGGATGCCCTGTTCGGCCGCATTCAGAAATACTGTTTCCAGGGCCACACGCACCTGCCGGGCGTCTTTACCGAGGACTTTCGCTTCATCACGCCCGAGGACTGCAACTATCAATATCGCCTGATCGAGCAGAAGGTGATGGTCAACGTCGGCAGCGTCGGCCAGCCGCGCGACGGCGATCCGCGGGCCTGCTATGTGATTCTGGAGGAGGGCCTGGTCACGTTCCGCCGCCTGGAGTATCCGGTCGAAGAGACGCGGCGTAAGATTTACGCCGAAGCCGACCTCGACAACGCCCTAGGCGACCGGTTGGTCTCGGGGCGATAGCCCGCGGCGGGAAACACAAAATCCCAAGTACCAAATCGCAAACAAGCACCAAGTACAGAATTCGAATGACCAGAACGTTTCTTCTGGCCGTTTCGAGCGTTAGGATTTGATCCTTCGGATTTGTTTGGTCATTGGTGCTTGGTCATTGGTGCTTCTTTACGATGTGGCGCTAAGCAGCTCTGACGCCGACCCTATGAAGCGGGCCATTATCAGCGACATTCACGCCAACCTCGAAGCGCTCGAGGCCGTGCTGGCCGATATCGGCAGCCAAGGCGTGGACGACATTTTCTGCCTGGGCGATATCGTCGGCTACGGGCCCAATCCCCGCGAGTGCATCGACCGCGTGATGGGTTTCGGCCTCTCGATCCTGGGCAACCACGACCAAGGCGCCCTCTACGATCCCGAGGGCTTTTCGAGCGGCGCCGAGCGGGCCATTTTCTGGACCCGCGATCAGCTCGAAATGGATAACGGCGATCCGGCCCAGCAGGCGCGGCGCTGGGAGTTTCTCAGCGAGCTGCCGCGAACGCACCGCGAAGGGCATTTCACGTACGTCCACGGCTCGGTCCGCAATCCGCTGAGCGAGTACGTCTTTCCCGAGGACGTGCACAACTTCCGCAAGCTGGAACGGATTTTCGCCCTGATCGAGCACTATGCCTTTCAGGGGCATACGCACGTGCCGGGCATTTTCACCGAGGATGGCAGGTTCTTCAGCCCCGACGAGATTGCCGCCCGCTATCCGCTCCCCGGCAACAAGATGATGGTCAACGTGGGGAGCGTCGGCCAGCCGCGGGACGGCGATCCGCGGGCCTGCTACGTGATCCTCACCGACACCCAGGTCGAGTTCCGCCGCGTACCGTACGCCGTGGGGACGACGATGGCGAAGATCCATGCGATCCCCGAGCTCGATCCGTTCCTGGCCGATCGGTTGCAGGACGGGCGTTAGCGACCGCTTTTGCGAGCTCGACCATCGCTCTTTGCTGGAGGTCCATCATGTCGAGAAGCGTCTGCATGGCTGTTTGGCTATCGTGTGTCGGCACGGCGACTCTCGCTGCCGAGGCCGCCGGGCCGAATATCGTGTTTGTGCTCGCCGACGATCTCGGGTGGGGCGACCTGGGTTGCTACGGCCATCCGCAGATCAAGTCGCCAAACCTCGATCGACTGGCCCGCGAAGGGACGCTGTACACGCAGTTCTACGTTTGCGGCTCGGTCTGTTCGCCCAGTCGCTGTGCGTATTTCACGGGGCAATACCCGGCTCGGCACAAGATTCACGGACATTATGCAACGCCCGAGCAGAATGCGGCTCGCGGAATGAGCCAGTTTCTAGCGCCCGATGTGCCGAACCTGGCGTTGCTCCTCAAGAAGTCCGGCTACGCGACGGCGCATGTCGGCAAGTGGCATCTGGGGAGCAACTCGGGCGGGCCCCCGCCGGACAAGTACGGATTCGACTTCGTCGGCACCAGCGAAACCGGTGGACCCAACGGCCCCGCGAGCGATCCGCACTTCCGGGCGAAATCGACCGAGCTGTTCGTCAATGAATCGCTGAAGTTCATTGCCGAGCACAAGGACCAGCCGTTCTATTTGCAGCTTTGGACCCTCGTGCCCCATGCCACGCTCAATCCGACCGACGAGCAGATGGCTCCCTATGCCCGCCTGCACCCCGGCGGGCCAAACTTCCCGCACCGCAGCGCCGCGGAGATCTTCTATGCGTCGGTGACCGACCTCGATACCCAGATCGGCCGGCTGCTGGCCGGTTTGCAGGAGATGGGGCTGGCCGAAAAAACGCTGATCGTCTTTTCGAGCGACAACGGCCCGGAGGACATTCACATCGGCAATGCCGGCCATAGCGGCGTCGGCTCGGCTGGCCCGTTCCGCGGCCGCAAGCGGAGCCTGTATGAAGGGGGCATCCGCGTGCCGTTCATCGTCCGCTGGCCTGGGCATGTGCCAGCCGCAACAATCAACGAGACGTCGGTTGTCGCGGGCTGCGATCTGCTCCCCAGCGTCGCCAGGCTGACGGGAGCCGCAGTGCCGAAAGAGCACGCGCTCGACGGCGAGGACATGAGCGACGTGCTGTTGGGTGCTTCGCGGAAGCGCGAAAAGCCGCTGTTTTGGAACTGGCGGTTCCGCATTGCCGGCGAGCCGTTTCATCACAGCCCGATGCTGGCGATGCGTGACGGCGACTACAAGCTGCTGATGAACCCCGACCGTAGCAGGATGGAGCTGTACGATATTCCAAACGATCCAACGCAGCTCACAAACCTCGTCGAGAAGCACGCCGACATGGCGGAGCGGATGGCGGGCCAATTGCTGGCGTGGCACGCGACATTGCCGGCTGGGCCAACCGATCCGGGGGCGGGCAAGATGAATTATGGTGCGCCGGGAAGGGCCGCTGCGCCGCAGACCGACCCCGCAGGGAAGGCCAAAGCTAAGGGAAAGTCCAAAGCAGATGCACCGAAGCAGCAACAGACGCCGGGCGTGACGGCTGGCAACTGAGGGGGTTAGACTGACGGCATGTCCTCCCGCCAGTCCACACTCTTCGATGCCGCGCCCGATCCGTGGGAGCTGGATGCCGCGACCGAGCAATTGGCTGCCGAGGTGGTCTTTTTCGATCCGCCGCATGGGCCGTTTGACTATCTGATTCCAGCGCCGCTGGCGGCCCGGCTGCATCCCGGCCAGCGGGTGCAGGTGCCGCTGGGGCGCGGGAACCGGCCAATCGTGGGCTATTGTACCGCCGTTGCCAATAAGCAGGTCGGCCAGCGGACGCTGAAGGCCATTGGCCGGATCGTCGATGACCAGCCGCTGTTGTCGCCTCCCATGCTGCGGCTGGCCCGCTGGATGAGCGACTATTACCTCTGCCCGCTGGGGCAGATTCTCCAGACGATCATTCCCGCCGGCGTGCGCGGGCAGGCCGGGACGCGGGAAATGACTTTCTTGAGCGTGCCCGACCCAGTCAAGGAGCAGCTCGCAGCGGGGACACTCAAGGCGGGGGCAAAACAGCTCGAATCGCTGAAAGTCCTGGCCGCTTCAGAACGCCCGCTGACGCCGCCCGAGCTGGCCCAGGCGGCCAAGTGCACGCTGGTGCCGATCGCCGAGCTGCGCAAGAAGAAACTCGTGACGGTCCAGGTGCGCCGCATCCAGCAGATGGAAGTCGATGAGGCGATCGCGCACCGCGAGGAACAACTGGTTCTGAACCCCGACCAGCAGGCGGCTCTCGATTACATCCTCGCGGCACTCCGCGAGCGCCGCCACGAAACGGTCCTCATGCACGGCGTCACGGGCAGCGGCAAGACCGAGGTCTATTTCCGCGCGGCCGAAGCGGCGCTCGAGCGCGGACGGGGCGCGCTGTTCTTGGTGCCCGAGATCG
>Ga0180085_1000846_pt1 | contig 10420 bp, 11 predicted proteins | sample EasRiv730_16_10D_FD_123013 | JGI IMG/M metagenome (GOLD analysis project Ga0180085, IMG submission 123013) | Soil microbial communities from meander-bound floodplain in the East River, Colorado, USA - East River metaG ERMLT730_16_10D | ecosystem: Environmental > Terrestrial > Soil > Floodplain ... | reverse complement strand
TGCCTCAAAGCAAATGGTTCGCCAAGGAAAGGATTGTTCCTCTAGAAATGGGCTCTGCAACTGTCAGCGAATCATGAATTTGTATGTTCTAGTGGCGGAGGTGGGAGAGAGCGATGAACAGACTGAGCTGTGGTGGTGCTCTGGACAGCCCTGAACTTCCAAAAACAGTTTTGGACATGTACGGAACTTGACGACTCCTTCAGAGGATTCAAATTGTTAGAAGGGGAATATCACTTTTGAGCAAGAATCTGGATGGATCGGGCCGACTAGGTGGCGCTCATTGGTGAGGTGTTCTGTCCCACAATGCAGGCGGGCGAGATTGACTTGGGTGAAAGTATGTGACTCGCAACAAACGATTTCGTGGTCTACGAAATGACCCCCAAATGGGGCCCTGCAACTCCTGAGAGGGCAGTTGGCATGTTTTTTGCTCTATTCATTAATGGAGAACCCCTATAAGGTCAGCGGGACAGCTTTGGGAGACAACGCAAATGATTGGCAAAATGGTGAAAGGCTTGTGGACCCACCTCCTGATCGCGTTCAGTGACAACTACACGGTCGAGGGGTTTGAAAAAACCAACAAGAAATTTGAGCTGCCTGCGAACCTCATCGAGTTGGAGCCGGCACGTAAACGGCAACTCACGATTTGCAACCTGTTCGCGAATCAAAATCTATCCATCTTTGAGATTGTAAAGGTTCTCGACAGCAGCTTGCACCAGGTGGTTCCGGCCTTGATTGAACACGGTTTGATCAAAGAAAGGCGCCGAAATCGCAGCGAGCGTGGAGCAACACCACCGAAGGCAGGTCACAGCGGAACACTCTCGATTCTACCTGAGGAGACGCGGGCAAACGAGGAAACCGCGGTACCGGGGCAGCACAGCAACGCAGCCAAAGCTTGTTTGATGGAAGAGATTCAAGGCAAAGGTGCCACACCTGCATTGGTTGATCTCGTACCGAGTGGCCGTAGGATGGTCTCGTAGCTAACGTTCAATTGTGGCCGGTGAATTCAAAGTTTAGGTTATAAGTCTGGTTGGGCAGATCGACGGGCACCGTGTATTTTACGGTTATGTAGACCTTCTCTTCTTCCTGTCTTACCTTGACGTCCTCCCGCTTGAGCTGAATTCCCATCTCCTTCGCCTTTGCTATCACTTCCTCCTGAATCGTTTGTTTTTCCGAACCGCCCTTGGCGGCCCGGTAAACTGCAATCTCGCTAAGCGCGTCTTTCAGTTGGAAATGGCTCACGTAGTGCGGGACAAACTTATAGCCGAGGTAGCCGAGCGCCACCACGATCAGAAGACTGAACAAGCAACCCAAGTTGCCCTTGCCCGACGATCCAAACAATTTAGCTGCTGGGTTATTCATTGGCGAGAGGGGTTGCGCTGTCTGTGGTTTGGAAGAAGGGTTACTAATTTTGAAGAACCTCACTTGCTTTCGCAATCACCTGGTCAAGCGGAATGTCCTCTGATCTTCTCGATGTGCGCTCGACCCATTCCACTTTCCCTTCCTTGAATTTCTTGCTTCCAAAATTGATCCGATAGGGAATGCCAATGAGATCGGCGTCCTTGAACTTGACTCCAGGCCGCTCATCACGATCATCGAGCAACACGTCTATTCCGCCAGCTTGCAAATCTTCATAGACTCGTTCAGCTGCTTTCACCAAGCCGTCCTCTTTGCTGCTCAGAACCGAAATCACGCAGCGAAATGGTGCAATCGACACTGGCCAACAAATGCCATCCGCGTCGTGCGAGCCTTCAATGGCTGCGGCCAGGATTCGCTCCAGACCGATGCCGTAACTGCCCATCACAATCGGCACCGGCTTCCCTTCGGAGGTGAGAACATTAGCACCCAGGCTTTCTGAATACTTTGTTCCCAACTTGAAGATGTGGCCCACTTCCAACGCTTTGCTGATTGAAAGTGGCTTCCCGCATTGCACGCAAGGCTCTCCCGCCTGGACCAAGCGCAGATCGAAATACTCCGCTTGATAGTCGCGCCCCGGTGTGACTCCTGACAAATGGTGGTCATCGCGATTGGCGCCGCAGGTTAGACTGCGCCGGCCTTGTAATGCAGGGTCGGAAAGAATGCGGAGCTTGGAAACTCCCACCGGGCCGAGGGATCCGGCAGACGCTCCCAGAGCTGCTTCAATCTCAGCTGGATGTGCCGGGCGAACCTCAGACCCCAGGGCAGACTGGAGTTTCGTTTCGTTCAACTGATGATCGCCTCGCACAAGGACCAGGACCGGCCCCTGCACGGCGACATAAACAAGCGTCTTGATTTGTTGCCACGGATGAATCTTCAGGAACTGAGACACTTCTTCGATGGTTTTCTGTCCCGGCGTGGAAACCAACTCGGGCTTCTCCGGGCCACGCTCGTCAGTGATTGGAGCCAATCTGGAAGTGGCTTTCTCGAGATTTGCAGCGTACCCGCACTCACAGTGGGCGATCTGGTCTTCGCCCGCATCCGTCACCACCATAAATTCGTGCGACTGTCTGCCTCCCATCATGCCACTGTCAGCTTCAACGACGAGGTACTTCAATCCACAGCGGTCATAGATGCGGCAGTACAGCTCGTAGTGCTTCCGGTAGCTGACATCCAGACCTTCCCAATCGATGTCGAAGGAATAAGAATCCTTCATCGTGAACTGTCGAACCCGCAGCAATCCTGACTTCGGACGGGGTTCGTCCCGAAACTTTGTTTGAATCTGGTACCAGGTCTGAGGTAAATCGCGATAGGAACGAATCTCGCTGCGAGCGATCGCCGTGAAAACCTCCTCGTGCGTCATCCCGAGGCACATGTCTCGACTCGCGCGGTCCTTGAGTCGAAACATGTTCTGCCCCATCGCTTCCCAGCGTCCGCTTTCCTGCCAAATTTCGGCGGGATGAAGGGCGGGGAGATAAAACTCCTGCGCGCCCATACGGTCCAGCTCTTCACGGATGATTTGCGTGATCTTGTTCATCACGCGCTGGCCGAGGGGCAAATAGGAGTAAATGCCGGCCGCAAGCTGACGAATGTAGCCGCCCCTCAACAGCAGAATATGACTCGGGACTTCTGCGTCGGCGGGCGCTTCCCGCAAGGTTGGGATGAACATCTGGCTCCAGCGCATGAAGTCTCCACGGGGTACAAAAGATCCGCATCAGGCAGCGATTGAACGCCAAGGCAAGCTGAGCAGAGGGTATCAGACGACGTAGTCGAGCGCTAACGTAGTGTATCTCGCTGCGAAGCGTCAAGAAAATTTTCACTTGCAGACTTCTCTGAAACCCAATAGGGACGCGGAACTACAGCCACAATGGGTTGGCGCAGACATTGTCACAACGCCGGTTCTCTAGTAAGATAACGCAGTTTCGACGCATACCGTCCCAACCCTTCGGTGTGCGTCTGGCCTCATCTCAAGATCCTGTTGGGACCGGTCAGCCGACGAAGCAATCCAAACAGACAAGGGGCATTCAAATCCATGCCAGCGACAGCGAATACCGCCAGAACCCAAGCCTTGCAGAGCATAGACCCGGCTGTTTTTGATGCAATTCACCATGAGACTCGACGACAGGCCGCACAACTAGAGCTCATTGCTTCGGAAAATTTTGTGAGCGAAGCAGTGTTAGAGGCGATGGGTAGTGTTTTTACGAACAAGTATGCCGAGGGGTATCCCAGCAAGCGCTATTACGGTGGATGTGAATACGCCGATGTGGTCGAGAACCTTGCTATCCAGCGCGCCAAGGCACTGTTCTCTCCGGACCACGTGAATGTTCAGCCCCATTCGGGAACCCAGGCCAATGTCGCTGTTTACATGACAGTGCTGTCGCCCGGAGACACAATTCTTGGAATGAATCTCTCGCATGGTGGTCACCTGACTCACGGCCACCCTCTTAACTTCTCCGGCAAGATGTATAAGGTCGTGCCTTATGGAGTCCGCAAGGAGGATGAAACTCTCGATTATGACGAACTGGACCGGCTTGCTCACGAGCACAAACCGAAGTTGATTATCGTTGGCGCCAGTGCATATCCCCGTGTCCTCGATTTTGAACGAATCGGCCAGACGGCCCGTAGTGCGGGTTCCTTGTTGATGGCAGACATGGCACACATCGCTGGTTTGGTTGCAGCGGGACAACACCCGAGTCCCGTGCCCCATTGCGACTTCGTGACGACCACAACTCACAAAACGTTGCGAGGTCCTCGCGGGGGCATGATTCTTTGCAAGGAGGCTTTTGCGAAGGATTTGGATCGAACCGTCTTTCCAGGGACCCAAGGTGGACCGCTGGTCCACATCATCGCCGCAAAAGCAGTTTGTTTCTTGGAAGCTCAACAACCTGAGTACAAGTCCTACATCCAGCAGGTTGTCAAGAACGCACGAGCCTTGGCTGAGACGATAAGGACCAGGGGCTATCGCATCGTTTCTGGGGGAACCGACAATCATTTGCTGCTTGTAGATGTTTTTTCCAGAGGCATTACAGGCAAGCAAGCGGAAAAGGCCCTTGAGATTGCGGGCATGACTGTAAACAAAAACACCATTCCTTATGATGTCAATACTCCAATGGTGACCAGCGGCATCCGCTTGGGAACCCCGGCCTTGACCAGCCGAGGAATGGAAGAGGCCGAAATGAAGACAATTGGTGCCTATATTTGCGACGTTCTCGACGCCATCCAAGATGAGGGCATACAGGCTGCAGTCAAAGCCAAGATCGCTGAACTGACCAAGCGATTCCCTTTGTACCAGTCCCGACTAACCTAAATTCGCTGCAGATTGGCGCGTTTGGTGAAAAGGAAACCGTTTACCACCATGTGCCCAGTCTGACCTATTTCAGGACATTTTGACGGAAGATTGGAAAGAGTTCAGTTGGGGCTCATGTTTGATGTATATTGCTGATTATAATATTCTTAAAGTTCCAGTCACAGGTTTGAAGATTTGTTCTTGGGTTGCCAGTTCGGGTTGCTGGCTCCAGGAGAAATTTTTTCAAAACCTCAACTTTCAGCTGAGCAGTCGCTTAGGTGAAGCCAACTTTTCAGGGTCATCCGATATCTACTCTTTGGTGCAGGAACTGCTAAAATACCGGGTGAAATGAGACGGTTCAGCACAGTCACCGTCTTGGGGAAAAGAAAGAAGATCTCGAACCTTTAGGTAGAAAGCAGGGAACTTCGGGTCGAGATAATGGGGACAAGGACAAACACCATGACTAGAAAATTCTGGCTGAAGCTTGGTAAAGCACCACAGATTCATGTCAGGCGGGCTCTCGATAATCGTATTGTATTTTGTGCAAACTGCGAAGCCAATCGCACTTTGGGGGTCTCATCTTCAGGAAATTTGTCTTGTTCGAGCTGCGGCTCAGAGAATTGGATGTATCTTTCGGCTCCCATCATTGCTAACTTCAAGGAGTACGATGAGCGAAAAGTCCAAGAGCGCATTGCTGTGGACAAATACATGGACAAACTTGAGCGTGAGGTATTCTTCACTCCAAATGGAGCACTAGTCTAATCAGCGATGCCTCGAATCTAACCTGTAATTGCTCTCCTCCTCCTTGGTAACTGGGAGAGAACAGTCCTCGTTCTCTCCCTTTTTTGTTTTCCGGTCATCCTTCTTCAGTTTCATCGCCCTTCTCCTGCCAGTAGCGCGAGAACTCCGGCAGGAAAGTCAGCGACTCAAACGAACGCATACGGTCGAGGTACACCTTCCCGATCAGGTGATCGTGCTCGTGCTGAATAACTCTGGCGTGAAAGCCTGTGGCACGAAACTCGACGTGCTGGCCCTCCGCTCCAAGTGCTCGGACTTGGACCTCACAATGTCGGGGCACGCGGCCACGAAGATCGGGAATGCTGAGACAACCCTCCCAGTCTTCCTCCAACTCATCAGACAGAACAGTTAAAGCGGGATTGATCAAGACTTGAAGCTGGGTAGGTTGCCTTTTGCCCGGTCCAGCGTCCTCTAATCCCTCGATGACGGCGATCTGAACTGACTCGTGAACCTGTGGAGCCGCCAACCCGACTCCACCGTACTCTCGCATGGTTGTGACCATGTCTTTGATGAGGCGCTGAATCTCATGACTTCTGATCGCTCCTGCCGGCACCGGCTTAGCGATCTGTCTAAGCACTGGATTTCCCAGCTTGGCAACCTTGAGTATGGACATCGCAAAAATGGAGGCTCTTCCCAATTTTGAACATGGCCACAGCCTTGGCTGTGACCAGGCTGAAGATTTGTGCCTGTCAGGCTCGGGATGGCCCGGGATCATCCTTAATCGGTACCGGTTCAAAGCAGCGACGGCACCGAGCCTCATAAGTGCCAGTGGCTCCTACGAGGACTCGATCTGAACTGTCCACCAACCTCTGCGTGTAGTTTGCCGGATTTCCGCATTTCATGCAGATGGCGAGAGTCTTTTCAATGTATTCAGCAATCGCCATCAATTGGGGCATCGGCTCAAATGGTTTGCCGAGATAGTCCTTGTCCAGACCGGCGACAACAACCCGCTTTCCCAAGTCTGCCAGTTGATTGCACACCTGCACCAGCTTGGCGTCAAAGAACTGTGCTTCGTCGACACCGATAACCTCGGCCCGCCAGTCAATCTTCTGCAGAATCTCATCTGCCGAACTGACGACCTCTGATTTTAGGCGCATCTCGCTATGAGAGACCAAGTGGTCCTGACTGTAGCGTTCATCGATCTTTGGCTTGAAAATCTGGACGCGTTGCCGCGCGATCTGGGCACGCCGCAGCCGTCGTATCAGCTCTTCGGTTTTGCCGCTGAACATGCTGCCGCAAATGACTTCAATCCAGCCCACAGTGCCTTGTCGCATGGGTTGGTAACGTTAGTGAATTCCGCCGAAACTGTCAAACCGGCCCGCAAGAAAAACTTGATCACACCCGATTTCTGCACGCATTCGGCCCGGGTAGAAAAGCATAGACAAACCGCAACGCTTGGATACAATGAAAGCCCAGTGAGTGCATCCAGTTGCCGTCGAGTTTGGTTATCCAGGAGTCGTTATGCCATTAAATAAGAAAGTGGACCGTCGCACAGCAATCAAAGGGGTTGCCGTTGGCATGGGTGCCGTCTCCAGCCTGCCGATTCTGAGCAATCTGGCCTCGGCTCAGGCTCATCAACATCATGCGGTTGCTCCCAAGGTTGCAGAGACAGTTGCGAAGGCGCCAGCTTTCTTTAACAAACAGCAATACGCTACGATTACCGAACTTGCCTCGCTGATTATTCCGACTGACGAGACACCTGGTGCGCGTGAAGCCAAGGTGAATGAGTACATTGACCTCATCGTTGGTGAGTCGCCGTTCGATGTTCAAAAGGTGTTTCTGGATGGATTGGCCTGGCTGGACAAGGCAAGCAAGGGTCGCCACAAGAAGAACTTCGTAAATCTCTCGAACGCACAACAAGTGGGCCTCCTAACCGAAATCAGCAAGATCAAGAACCCTGCGCCGAATGAAGCCACCCAGGCAAAGTTCTTCAAGGCCATCAAGGACATGACGATTGATGGTTTTTACACTTCGAAAATAGGCATCGAAGAATTGGGCTACGTGGGTAATACCGTCCTCGACGAATTTCCTGGCTGCACCCACCCGGAACATCAGGCGTGATCGGTTGACCTTGATGTGTCAGGCTTCCCGGCGCGGTGACCCAACAGCCTTCGACAACCTACGGACAAATCATTGATTTCCAGAACTGCCTATCGAGCTTTCACGCTCGTCAGCCTCTGCATGATCTCGGCTGTCAGCTCACTGTTAGCCCAAACACCCACCGAGCCTCGCTTCTTCTCAAAGAGGCTGTATCCAGCGCTTCAAAAAGCGGGCTGTAACGGTTGCCACGCTGACGATGGAGTCGCTTCTGCGACTCGCCTGCATTTCCCGACAGAATCAGCCTCCGATGAAGATGTTGAAGCCTTCGGCAGGCGGTTGGTTTCACTGGTAGATCAAAAGAATCCCGAACAATCACTTCTGGTCACCAAGCCGACCAATCGGTTGGAACACACTGGGGGGCAGCGTATCCTGACGGGCAGCCCGGAAGAGAAACTCTTGCAACTTTGGGTAAGGCACCTGGCTGCAGGCTCGGCCGACTCCCCGTCTTCGATTTCCGGCGCGCCGGAACCGGAAGCCCAGCCCGTGTTCATGAGCCGCCTCACACACAGCCAATACAACAACACGGTGCGTGACCTGTTGGGAGACGAAACCCGGCCGGCGGATCAATTCCCACAGGAAGATTATGTTCGTGGGTTCAAGAACCAATCGGAAGTTCAGAGCATCCCGGTCCTTCTTGCTGAGGCTTACAGTGCAGCAGCGGAAAAACTGGCTCGTAATGCCTTTCGCACTGCCGAATGGAAGAAAATCGTTCCCTGCCGGCCGACTTCTTCTGTGCATCCCGCCTGCCGCAACCAGTTCGTCAGCCATTTCGGACGACGCGCATTCCGACGACCGCTGACCCCGGGTGAATCGCAGCGATACAACAGATTGTTCGTTCGCGAGGCCAAGAGAACCGGCAAATTTCTGTCCGGGGCCCAACTCGTGGTTGAGGCGATGTTGCAGTCTCCTAACTTTCTGTTTCGTATGGAGCGAGGCCCGGCCGCGAAGTGGGCAAACTTCGAGATTGCCAGTCGGCTGTCGTATTTCCTGTGGGATTCCATGCCTGATGAACAGTTATTCTTGAGCGCGGCGTCCGGCCAGTTGGGCACAGTCGCCGGCGTGGAGCAGGCCGCGCGGCGGATGCTCCAGCAGCCCAGGGCTCGCCAAGCCTTGGACGAATTTGTCTCGCAGTGGCTACGTTTTGACCGGGTCCTGAACGTGGTTCGCGACCGTCGCCTGTTTCAGCAGTTCAATTCAGGTCTGGCTGTGGCCATGACTGAGGAGACTCGCCGTCTCATAGCCCATCTGGCTTGGAACAACCAGAACTTCATGGAGGTTTACACGGCTCGCTATGGCTTTCTCAGTTCTGAGTTAGCGGCGCTCTACAGTTTTCCAGCTCCGCCGGAAGAGTTCGGCATGGTTCGCTTTCCAGCCTCTTCAGATCGTGCCGGTCTGCTCGGACAGGCGACGTTCCTGACGCTGACGAGCAAGCCTGAAGAAACCTCGCCGACCGAGCGCGGGCTTTTCATTAGGGAACACTTTCTCTGTCAGAAAGTTCCCTCGCCGCCCCCTGGTGTCAGCGCAAGCTTGCCACCGCTGTCTGAGACCAAGCCCATGACCAGCCGCGAGCGCCTTCATGTTCATCTAAGTAATGACAGCTGTGCCAGTTGTCACCGGCTGATCGATCCGATCGGCTTTGGGCTGGAGAAGTTCGACGCGATCGGAAGAAAGCGCGAAAAACTGGCGTTGACTTTTTTTGCGGCTCGCGGCGAAACCGAACGAAAACCGACTAAGGTGGAATTGGAGCTCGACACCAACGGCCGAATCAGCGGGATTCCGGACTCAGATTTTTCCACTCCTGCCCAACTCGGTGAGGTGCTGGCAAGCAACTCTGAGTGCCAGAAGTGTGTTGTAAAGCAGGTTTTTCGGTACGCAATGGGGCGTCCCGAGACGCCCGCCGACGGCCCAGTCATCGAGAAGGGATTTGACGATTTTAAGCGCTCGCAATTCAAGTTTCAGCAGCTTATAATTTCCTTGGTAACATCCAAGGCATTCCGTGAGACTGCGAGGTACGACTGATGGCATCGAGAACCGTTCTTTCGCGCCGGGCCTTTCTGAAAGGCATGGGCATTTCGGGCGCAATGGTTTCTGTCGGCCTGCCTCCGCTGGAAGGCATGTTCAACTCCAGCGGAACCGCGTACGCCACAGAAGCTGCGAGCCCTTTGATTGGCGCCGTGTCCGCAGAGCCGAGATTTCTTCTGTGGTTTAACGGCAATGGCATCGCCGAGAAGTATTGGATTCCCGCTGAGACCGGTTCGAACTACACCCTCACACCTTGCCTGGCACCGCTTGCGCCCTTCCGCAATGACGTCCATGTGATCACGGGACTCGACAACCCATCGGCCCGCAAACCCGGCCCTGGCAATGACCATCACCGCTCAATGAGTGCTCTGGTGACGGGGACCTCCTTTACCGGACAGGGGGCTGGCGGCGCCTCGATTGATCAGCTCGTCGCAGCCAAACTGGGTGCGGATTCTCGTTTCCGCTCTCTGCAGGTCGGCGTCTGCCAGGAGTCGTTCGGCGAGAGTATTCAGCGAAATCTGAGTTGGGCGGGCCGAGACCGTCCTCTGCCGCCGGAAATGCTCCCGCACAAGCTTTTCAACCGGTTGTTCGGAACCAAAGACGCTGATTGGATGGACCGTAAGCGCAGTATTCTGGATGCAGTGCGTCAAGATGCCACCGCTCTGAAGTCTCGCTTGGGCAAGCATGACCAGGCGCGCGTCGAAGACTACCTCGGTTCCGTTCGAGATCTGGAGCGGGCCATTGCCAGCCTGCCGCCAGAGTACACGCAGGTTGAAGAGCCCGCAGAAGGCGGCGATATGA
>Ga0180085_1000843_pt1 | contig 10453 bp, 5 predicted proteins | sample EasRiv730_16_10D_FD_123013 | JGI IMG/M metagenome (GOLD analysis project Ga0180085, IMG submission 123013) | Soil microbial communities from meander-bound floodplain in the East River, Colorado, USA - East River metaG ERMLT730_16_10D | ecosystem: Environmental > Terrestrial > Soil > Floodplain ... | reverse complement strand
TGGCGACGCGATCTCCTCCGTCGCGCTCGGCGAGCGCGCGGCCAGCGTTCAGCCGACCGACCTGGCCACGATCATGTTCACCTCCGGCACGACCGGCACGCCCAAGGGCATCCGCTTCTCGCAGCGCAACTTGGTGTTCAAGCGCTTCGCCCGCGCACTGGCGCTGCCCGAGATCGGCGAGGACGACACGCTGCTGTGCTTCCTGCCGCTGTACCACACGTTCGGTCGCTTCCTCGAGATGCTGGGCTGCGTGTTCTGGGGTGCGACCTACTGCTTCCTCGAGAGCCCGGACGTGGACGCGCTCGTGCGCGGGATGCGCCGATTCCGGCCCACGGTGTTCATCAGCGTTCCGAAGAAGTGGATGCAGCTGCACGAGGCGATCGCCGAGCTGGCCGACCCGAGCTCGGCCAGCGATCTCGAGCTGGCCCAGGCCACGAGCCGGATCACCGGCGGCAGGCTGCGCTTCGGGCTGTCCGCCGCGGGCCACCTGGACGCCGACGTGTTCCGGTTCTTCCAGCGCCAGGGCGTCGAGCTGCTGAGCGGATTCGGCATGACCGAGGCCACGGGCGGGATCCTGATGACGCCGCCTGGGGCGTACAAGGACGACTCTCTCGGTCCGCCCTTGCCCGGGATCGAGGCGCGCCTGGCCGAGGACGGCGAGCTGATCGTACGCGGGCCGTATCTGATGCTGGGCTACCTGGACGCTCCGGGGAGCGCTCCGTCGTTCGACGCCGACGGCTGGTTCCACTCCGGCGACCTGATGGAGCTGGATGCCGACGGCTACTTCCGCCTCGTCGATCGAAAGAAGGAGATCTACAAGAACATCAAGGGCGAGACGATCGCGCCGCAGCGCATCGAGAACCTGTTCCGCGACTTCGACTCGGTCGGACGCGCGTTCCTCGTCGGCGACCATCGCGAGTACAACACGCTGTTGCTCTACCCGCACCCCGAATACCGGGCGCGCCACCTGGCCGACCTCTCCCCGCGCGAGATCAAGGACCACTACCGGTCGATCGTCGTCTCGGTCAACCGGTTCCTGGCGCCCTACGAGCGGATCGTCGACTTCGCGGTCATCGACCGCGACCTGGATCCGGCGCTCGGCGAGTTGACCGAGAAGGGCACGCCGCGCCGGCCGCAGGTGGTGCGCAACTTCGAGCCCGTGCTGCGTCAGCTCTACCGGCGAACGGTGCTGCCCCTCGGCGGCCTCGAGCTGACGGTGACGAACTGGATGTTCCAGGTGCTCGGATTGACCGCGAACGACCTGCGGGTCACGGAGGACACGATCGCCTTCCCCGGAGGCGCGCCGCTCGTAGCCCGCCGCACCGCGCCGCACACGGCGCTCGTCGGCTCGTGCGTCTATCGCTTCCCGTCCGGCGGCCCGCTCAATCTCGGCGTGCTGCTGACGACCCCCCGGCTGTGGCTGGGCAACGACGCGCTGGTCCAGGCCGTGCCGATCGATCTGACGCAGCGCGTCCGCCCGGGTCGAGCCGCGGAGGGCATGCTGTGGGTCGAGCGTCCCGCGCCATACGCGCCCAAGGAGGGCGACCGCGCGGCACTGGCCGAGGCGTTGCGCCACGGGCGCCACGACCTGACGACCGTGCACCTGGCCGCCTGCCTGCTCGGCGCGGCCGATCCGCCGCTGGCGCTCGGCGCGGTCAAGCTGCTCGGCCGGATCGTCGGCTCGGGCGAGGAGGCGCTGGTCGAGCCCGCGCGCGCAGTCCTCGCCCGCGCCGCCGAGTCGGCCGATCGAGAAGTCGCGCGTCGAGCGTTCCAGCTGCTGGTTCCCGCCGAGCGCGACTCGCGGTTCCGCGCCACCGTCGAGCGGTTCCTGGCGCACGACGCCGAACTGATCGACGCCGACACGCGCGCCGATCTGGCCAAGCGTCAATTGCCGCCGGCGAAGCTGGACGCGCTGGTCGACCTCGCGCGCGAGGTCACGACCGAGGGGAGCGAGGCGATCCAGCCGCGCGCGGTGACGCTGCTGCGCTTCCTCGCCGCCTACGGCGCGGCGCACCCGGCGACCTATCGGCGCCTGCGCGCGTTCCTCGTACGGATGAGCCTGTTCGGGGCGGTCCCGGCCGTGCGCGCCGAAGCCGAAGAGGCCGCGGACACGCTGCAGAAGGGCTTCCGCGCGTGGCTCGGTCCGAACGCACGCATCGCGGTCGATCCGGAGACGGGCCAGGAGTACAGCTGGGACGACGTCGTGGTGTTCGACGACGAGACCCCCGAGGCCGACCGCACGCGCATGCTCTCGGCGATCAAGAACACGCCGCTCCTGCGCGAGGCGTCGTTCTTGTTCTCCAAGGGCGTGCTGCTGCGGATCGACGACATCCCGCCCGGTGGGATCTGGATCCGTCCGCTCGGGGCGCGGCAGGGCAAGGCCACGTACCGGCTGACGATCCAGACCCGCTTTCACGGCGGCTACGACGTGGTGCTCAGCGTGAATCACGAGCAGTCGGCCGAGCAGGTGGAGGAGGCGATCCGCTGGCTGATCCTCAGCGGCGAATCCACGGGCCAGGAGCCGCTCGTCGCCGATTTCGGCGGGTACTGGAAGCGGCAGGATCTGTGGAGCGCCGAGTTCGTGACCGGCGAGACGCTGCAGCGCGCCCTGCGCCGCCTGGCCCGGCGGCCCGAGGACCTGGAGCGCTTCCGCCAGATCTGGCCGTTCCTGGCCTGGACGGCGCTGGCCGGCTACGTCGACTTCTGGCGTCGCTGCGGACGGCTGTGGGAGATCGCCGACCCGAGCATGACCGACATCGTGGTCCCGACGGACGATTACCACACCGGTGTGCGCATCGTGTCGTTGACCGGGAGGCGGGCGCACCGCGGGCTGCTCGTCATGCTGCGCTCGTTCTGGGACGAGCTCGTGCGGCCGGCCGAGGAGCAGTACCCGCAGCTGGCCGGCCTGGTCGGCCCGGAGATCGTGCTGTCGGCGGTGCTCGAGGTGTTCGGCGAGGAGGCAGGGCTCACGCTGCTCGAGCATGCGTGGGCCCACGAAGCCGACCCCGGCGACAGCGAGCTGGGCCGCGCGCTCGAGGAGTTCGTCCGCGGCGTGCGCCGGCGCGGCTTCCTGCCGCGCCGCCTCCACTTCGCGGTCGAGCGCTATCTGCGCTGGGAGCGGCTCAGCACGGACGCGACGCCGGTCGCGCGCGCGCGCACGCTGCAGGAGCTGTACGAGACCTATGGCCTGCCCGCGCTGGCCCAGCAGTATCCCGAAACGCGGCTGCGCTTCTTCCGCCAGACGGTGTTCCGCGAGGGTCCGGCCGAGCTCCTGGCCGGGCTCGACGAGCTGATCGACCAGCTACGCGGCCGCGTCCTCGTGGGCGACGAGCTGATCGACGCGGTGGCCGAGCTGCGCGCACGCCTGCGTCTCGGCCCGGACGAGGACTACTTCCTGGCGCGGCTGTCGCTGCCCTACTTGCGTCCGGAGGACGCGGCGAATTTCGTCAGCAGCGACCTCGGCGGGCGGCCGCAGAGCGAGATCGTGGTGAATCTCGAGGACCAGGAGGGCGGGCGCTTCCGCGTGCGCCACGCGCTGAACCCCAAGGAGGTCGGCCGCCTGCACCGGCTGTACCTCGCGGCCAAGCTCGACATCCACTTCCGCCCCGAGCACCGCTACCTCGTGGCGATCAACGACCGGCAGCAGATCCTGGGCGGCATCTACTACGAGATCGAAGAGGGCGGCGAGACCGCGCACCTGGAGAAGATCGTGGTCGCCGAGGCCTGGCGCCGGAAGGGCGTGGCGGACGGCCTGATGAAAGAGCTGTTCAACCGGCTGCGCGCGGCGGGCGTGAAGGCCGTGACCACGGGGTTCTTCCGGCCGGAGTATTTCTACGCCTACGGCTTCCGCATCGAGAAGCGCTACGCGGGCCTGGTCAAGTCGCTGGCCGAGGAGCCGCCGCGCACGGCCGGGTGAGCTGACGAGGGCAGATCAGACCCGCGCCCGAGCCCCGAGCCGCACCACGCGGCGGATCGCGAGATAGAACATCGCGCCCGCGACCCCCAGTTCGAGGTCGCGCAGCGTGCCGGTCACGCTCGTGTGCGCGTGCGTTCCGAGGTAGACGTCGCAGAGCTGCTCGCCGAACTCCCAGAACAGCGCCGCGGCGCAGGCGAGCCCGAACGCCAGAAGATCCGCGGCGAGCGGGCTCGGCGACCCGAAGAGGCGCCCGCCGATGGCACTGGCCCGTCTGAAGAAGAACGCGGCGGCGACACCGCCCGAGAAATGCATGACCGGATCGACGATCGGCTCGTGCCCGAAGCAGCGCGCGGCCACCTCGTGAGCGACGATCACCGCGAGCGGTGCCCAGCCGGCCGGCAGCAGCACGCGCCGGACGGTTCCGGCCACAGTCTCTGGCTCCCGGTCGATCAGCTCGCGCCGTGGACCTGGCCGAGAAGCCACTCGGTCGTCACGCTCTTCGGGCGCTCGAGCGACAGGCCGAGCGCGCGGTCCCACACCAGCGACGCCAGCACACCCATCGCGCGTGACACACCGAACAGCACCGTGTAGAAGTCGTACTCCACGACGCCGTAGTGCACCAGCAGACATCCCGAGTGCGCATCGACGTTGGGCCACGGGTTCTTGGCCTTGCCGTGCTCGCGCAGGATGTTCGGCACGACCTCGTAGAGCAGGGCGACGATGCGGAAATTCGGGTCGTCCGGCAGGTGCGTCAGCGCGAACTCGCGCTGCGCCGTGTAGCGCGGATCGGTCTTGCGCAGCACGGCATGGCCGTAGCCGGGTACGACTCTCCCGCCACGCAGCGTCTCCCACACGTACTGGCTCAAGTCGTCGCGCGTCGGCGCGTGGCCCAGATGGTGCTTCAGCTCCTCGATCCAGCGCACGACTTCCTGGTTCGCCAGGCCGTGCAGCGGCCCGGCCAGACCGTTCATACCGGCGGCCAGGCACAAGTACGGATCGGACAGCGCCGAGCCGACCAGATGCGTCGTGTGTGCGCTGACGTTCCCGCCCTCGTGATCCGCGTGCAGGGTCAGGTAGAGTCGCATCAACTCGCGGAATTCGGGCGCATCGATCCCCAGCATGTGGGCCAGATTGGCCCCCCAATCGAGCCCGCGCTCGGCTGGCGGCAGGTGCCGCCCGCTCTTGTACGAGCGCCGGTAGATGTACGCGGCGAGGACCGGCAGGCGTCCCAGGAGCGCCATCGCATCCGCGAACATGGAATCCCACAACTCGCTCTTGGCCCGTCCCTCGCGATAGTCGCGGGCGAAGATCGAGTCGACCTGCATGCTCTGGATGCCGAGCGCGAACTGTGTCATCGGGTGGCTGTCGATCGGCATGGCGTCGAGCACGCGCTGCGTGTGCGCCGGGAGCGTCTCGTGGCTGCGCCAGGCGGCCGAGATCTCGTCGACCTCCTGCTTCGTCGGCACGTCCCCGGTCAAGAGGAGGAAGAACAGCCCTTCGGGCAACGGCTGTTCCCCGCCCGGCGCGCGCGGCAGCAGGCGCGCCAGCTCCGGAATGCTGTAGCCGCGGAAGCGGATCCCCTCGTCCGGATCGAGCGCCGACGTCTCGGTGACCAGGCCCTTGACGCCGCGCATCCCGCCGTAGGCCTGGGCGATCGTCACGTCGGAGATCTTGCGCTCGCCGTGCTCGGCCAGCAGCGTGCGCACCGACTCGCGCACACCGGGGATCTTGGCCGCCAGACGATCTTTCAGCAGCGACATCGAAGTGTCAGATTAGAGAGCCGCCCCCGCGGTGTCAACTCGCCGTGCGCCTCGTTTGGTCGCTTTTCGAGCGCCCCCGCCCGGCCCCCCCGGCGCGAGGAGTCGCCGCAGAAACTCGCCCGTGTAGGAGCCGCGGACCGCCGCCACCTGCTCGGGCGTCCCCTCGGCCACGATGCGTCCGCCGGCATCGCCCCCCTCCGGCCCGAGGTCCACGATCCAGTCCGCGGTCTTGATCACGTCCAGGTTGTGCTCGATCACGACCACGGTGTTGCCCTGGTCGACCAGGCGATTCAGCACCGCCAGGAGCTTCTTGATGTCGTCGAAGTGCAGACCGGTCGTCGGCTCGTCGAGCAGGTAGAGCGTGCGGCCGGTGGCACGGCGCGCCAGCTCTTTCGACAGCTTGATCCGCTGCGCCTCGCCGCCCGACAGCGTGGTCGCGGCCTGGCCGAGGCGGATGTAGCCCAGACCGACGTCGTACAGCGTCTGCAGCTTTTCGCGCACGGGGGGCACCGCATCGAAGAACGCGAGCGCCTGGTGCACGGTCATCTCCAGGACCTCGGCGATGTTGCGCTGCTTGTACAGGATCTCGAGCGTCTCGCGATTGTAGCGCTTGCCCCGGCAGGTATCGCACGTCACGTAGACGTCGGGCAGGAAGTGCATCTCGATCTTGAGCACTCCGTCGCCCTCGCAAGCCTCGCAGCGCCCGCCGCGCACGTTGAACGAGAAGCGCCCCGGGGCGTAGCCGCGCATGCGCGATTCGGGCACCAGCGCGAACAGGTCGCGGATCGGACCGAACAGGCCGACGTAGGTCGCCGGATTCGAGCGCGGAGTGCGACCGATCGGCGACTGGTCGATGTCGATCACCTTGTCGATCGCCTCGAGCCCCTCGATCCGCAGGTGCGCTCCGGGCTCGTCCTCCGCGTCGTGGAGCGAGCGGGCCAGCGCGCGGTGCAGGATCTCGTTGACCAGCGTGCTCTTGCCCGACCCCGAGACACCGGTGACGCAGGTCAGCTTGGCCAGCGGAAACCGCACCGTGATGCTCTTGAGGTTGTGCTCGGTGGCCTGGACGACGGCGATCGACCGGCCGTCGCCGGCCCGGCGCGACGGTGGGACGTGGATCGCCTCGCGACCGGAGAGATACGCGCCGGTGAGCGACTTCTCCGAGCGCTCGATCTCGGCCGGCGTGCCCTGCGCCACCACCTCGCCCCCCAGCTCTCCCGCGCCGGGACCCAGGTCGACGACCCAGTCCGCGCTGCGGATCGTCTCCTCGTCGTGCTCGACGACGATCACCGTGTTGCCCAGATCGCGCATCGCGCGCAGCGTCTCGAGCAGGCGACGATTGTCGCGCTGGTGCAGGCCGATCGACGGCTCGTCGAGGATGTACAGCACGCCGGTCAGCCGCGAGCCGATCTGCGTGGCGAGGCGAATGCGCTGGCTCTCGCCGCCCGAGAGCGTCGTCGCCGAGCGGTCGAGCGTCAGGTAGCTCAGTCCGACGTTCTCGAGGAACCCCAGGCGCTCGCCGATCTCCTTGCGGATCGGGGCCGCGATCAGCCGCTCCTTCTCCGTCAGCTCGAGCCCGTCGAGAAAGCGCCGCGCATCGGCGACCGAGGCCCGTGTCTGCGCGGTGATGTCCTTGCCGCCGACCTTCACCGCCAGGCTCTCGGGCCGCAGACGCTTGCCGCCGCAGGCCGCGCAGGGCTGGACGGCCATCCGCGCTTCGAGCTCCTCGCGTCGCGACTCCGAGGTCGTCTCGCGGTACTGCCGCTCGAGCGTGGCCAGGATGCCGCTCCACGTCTTGCGGAATTCGTAGGTCGAGCGCGAACCCTGCCAGCGAAAATCGAACTCCTTGGTCCCGGCCCCGTGCCACAGCACCTTCTTGAAGCTCGCCGGGAGCTTGCGGTAGGGCAGCTTCGGATCGACCTTGTAGGCGCGGAACAGGCTGGTCTCGAGGATCTGGTGCCAGCTCGCATCGCCCCAGGCCAGCGCCCCGTCGCGCAGCGTCTTGTCCTCGTCGAGCACGAGTCGCGCCTGCGTGAACGCCTTCTTGACTCCCAGCCCACCGCACTCGCTGCATGCCCCGTAGGGCGAGTTGAACGAGAACATCCGCGGCGCCAGCTCGGGCACCGAGACGCCGCAGGTCGGGCAGGCCAGGTGCCGCGAGAACAGCAGGTCCTTCTTGCCGTCGACGTCGATCACGACCAGACCGTCGGCCACGCCGAGCGCCGTCTCGACCGAGTCGGTCAGCCGACCGAGGAGATCGGAGCGCACGACCAGCCGATCGACGACGATCTCGATCGTGTGCTTCTTCTGCTTGTCCAGATCGATCTCCTGGCCCAGCTCGTGCTCGACGCCGTCGACTCGCGCGCGCACGAAGCCCTGGCGTGCCGCGTCACCCAGCTCCTTCTTGTAGATCCCCTTGCGGCCGCGGACGATCGGGGCGAGCACGCGAATCTTCGTGCCCGAGGGGAGCTGCAGCACCGAGTCGACGACCTGCTGCACCGACTGCGAGGCGATCGGCTTGCCGCACTGGTGACAGTGCGGCCGCCCGATCCGCGCGTAGAGCAGTCGCAGGTAATCGTAGATCTCGGTCACGGTGCCGACCGTCGAGCGCGGATTGCGCGCCGTCGTCTTCTGCTCGATCGAGATCGCTGGCGACAGGCCCTCGATCGACTCGACGTCGGGCTTCTCCATCTGTTCGAGAAACTGCCGGGCGTAGGCCGAGAGCGACTCGACGTAGCGCCGCTGCCCTTCGGCGTAGAGCGTGTCGAAGGCCAGCGACGACTTGCCAGAGCCCGAGACGCCCGTGACCACCACGAGCCGGTTGCGCGGCAACGTCAGGTCGAGGCGCTTGAGATTGTGCTCGGACGCTCCCCGGATGACGATCGATGTCGAGCCCATGCCGCGGGGATTCTACCAGCCGGATCGATGCGCGCGGTTCTGCTATCGTCGCCGCGTGCTCAGCGGTTGCCTCCTGGTCCTTGCGCTGCTCGCGGGCTCCGGGCCCGCGGGGGCGACCCCGCCCCCGCCCCCCCCCGTGCTCGTGCCCGACACGAGCCAGCCCGGCCCGCTCGTGCTGCGCGGCCAGACCTGGGCGCTCGAGACGGACGAGGTGACGATCCATCTGCGTCTGGTCGACGACGCCGAGCGACTGAACTTCATCGGTCACGTCACCGGCCTGGCGATCGACCCCTTCGACGCGCCGTACGACGAGCCGCCGCGCTTCCTGTCCTATCTCGTGCACATCGAGAACCGGGGCAAGGAGGCGCTCGAGTTCAACCCGGTCAACAGCTGGCTGACCACGAACCGCAAGCAGATCCTGTACCCCGTCGGCCTGACCGACCTGCTGTCGATGTACCACGAAGGCGGTCTCGAACTGCCCGAGGCCTACGAACGCGTCGGGCCGGCCGTGCTCGAGCAGGCTCGCACCGTCGAGGCCGGCAAGACGCTCGCGGGGCTTCTCGTCTACCACGTCGTCGACGCGCGCACTAAGAGCTACCAGATCGACATCGAGCTGACGCGCACGAACGGCAAGGCGGTGTTGTTCGCCGCACGCTACCGCCGCCCGCCGAAGAACGAGCACGGATCGTGAAACGCCTCGACGGCGCGGCCACGGCGCGACGCATCCGCGGCGAGGTGGCCCAGGGCTGCGCGCGGCTGGCCCGCGAGCGCGGCGTCGTGCCGGGCCTGACCGTCGTGCTCGTCGGCGACGATCCGGCCTCGCAGATCTACGTGCGCAACAAGGAGATCGCGGCCCGCGAGGCGGGCCTGAGCTCCAGGGTGCTGCGCCTACCCGCCGACGCCGTCGAGCGCACCGTGCTCGACACCGTGGCCCGGCTCAACGACGACCCGGCCGTCCACGGGATCCTGGTGCAGCTTCCGCTGCCCGCGGGACTCGATGCGCAGCGGGTGGTCGAGGCGATCGATCCGCGCAAGGACGTCGACGGCCTGCACCCCGACAACGCCGGCCGCCTGCTGCTCGGCTTGCCCGGTTTCGTGCCCTGCACCCCGGCAGGCGTGATCGAGCTGCTCAGGGACCACGACGTGCCACTGGCTGGCCGCCGCGCAGTCGTGCTGGGACGCAGCAACATCGTCGGCAAGCCGATGGCGCTCCTGCTCCTGCGCGAGCAATGCACGGTGACGGTGTGCCACTCGAGGTCGACGGGCCTGGCCGAGATCGCAGCCACGGCCGACATCCTGGTGGCGGCGATCGGCCGGCGCGCGATGGTCACGGGGAGCTACATCAAGCAAGGGGCGGCGGTCATCGACGTCGGGATCCACCGCGTCGAAGACGAGGCCACCTGCCGCGCGCTCTACGGCGACGATGCGCAGCGCCTGGCCACCCTGCGCGAGAAGGGGTCGACCCTCGCGGGCGACGTGCACCCGCTCGAGGCGCGCGCGCGGGCCGGGTGGCTCACGCCCGTGCCGGGTGGCGTCGGCCCGCTGACGATCGCGCTCCTGCTGCGGAACGCGCTCGACGCCGCATGCCGCTGAACGCGCAGGCGCCCGCGCTCCCGATCCTCCGCGTCGGCCTCACGGGCGGGATCGCGTCGGGCAAGTCGACCGTAGGCGGGTTCTTGACGCAGCTGGGGGCCGGCGTGATCGACGCCGACGCCGTGGCCCACGACGTCGTGTCGCCGCAGGGCCCGGCCTACGGCGACGTGGTCGCGCGCTTCGGGCGACGCGTGCTCGACGCCGACGGCCGGATCGACCGCGGGGTGCTGGGCGGGATCGTGTTCTCGGACCCCGGCGCGCTCGAGGACCTGAACGCGATCGTCCA
>Ga0180085_1000842_pt1 | contig 10458 bp, 6 predicted proteins | sample EasRiv730_16_10D_FD_123013 | JGI IMG/M metagenome (GOLD analysis project Ga0180085, IMG submission 123013) | Soil microbial communities from meander-bound floodplain in the East River, Colorado, USA - East River metaG ERMLT730_16_10D | ecosystem: Environmental > Terrestrial > Soil > Floodplain ... | reverse complement strand
TTCAGAACCCACAGGAACTTGTCGCGATTGATTTTCCCGATGGGTCGCAGCGATCCGGCTGGTTTTCCACGCGGAATTCCCGCTTCACGTATGGCCACTGGGAGCAGATTCAAGCCCGGCAGGAGGCTTTCTCGGGGGTGCTGACTTGGAGTGCGTCGCGCTTCAATCTTACGGCTGGTGGAGAGGCCCGCTATGCCGAAGGTCTGTATGTCAGCGGCGAGTTCTTTCGCCACCTCGGCGTGCAACCCACGATAGGCCGCGTGTTCACGGCACAGGACGACAGTCCGGCTTGCGGCGACCCGGCGGTGGTGCTGAGCTATGGCTTCTGGCAACGCGAGTTTGGCGGTGACCGAAACGTGCTGGGTCGAGCGCTCAAGCTCGACGGGTATGTTTTTCCGGTGATTGGCGTCACGCCTGCGCCTTTTTTTGGCGTGGAGGTCGGACGAGCCTTCGACGTGGCCGTTCCTCTTTGTGCGGATCAATTGCTGGCCGCAGACAAGAAGGGCCGAAGACCACTTCCGTGGGCGTGGTGGCTCGCAATCATGGGGCGTCTGAAGCCGGGCTGGACGACGGAACGGGCTACGGCCCATCTTCAAACCCTGGCGCCGGGCATCATGGAAGCCACCTTGCCGCCGACCTATCTTCCCGACACAGCCAAACGGTATCTGGCAAACAAGCTGGTCGCATCGGAAGGCGGCACCGGAATTTCCGGATTACGCAGCCGATACGAAAGACCTCTCTGGCTTCTAATGGCAACCACAGGGTTGGTGCTGCTGATTGCCTGTGCCAACCTCGCTAACTTGCTCCTGGCCAGAGCTAGCGTGCGCGAACGGGAGATCGCGGTGCGCCTGGCCATGGGCGCTTCGCGAGGACGACTGGTGCGACAGCTTCTGGCGGAAAGCTTGCTGCTGGCGATCCTCGGCGGGGCGCTGGGTTGCGGGCTGGCTCAGGCGCTCAGCCGCGGCATCATTGCCTTCTTTGGTACTGCCAACAATCCAACCTTTTTGGGCCTAGGCCTGGACGCACGGGTGTTTGGGTTCACCGCGGCGCTGGCGGTAGCCACTTGCTTGCTCTTTGGATTGATACCAGCCATGAGGGCCACGCGTCTGGCGCCGGCTGCAGTGATGCATGGGGCGGGGAGGGGCACAACTGCGGGGCGGGAGCGGTTCAGCCTCCGGAGAGCGCTGGTGGCGACTCAAGTTGCCTTGTCGCTGGTGCTGTTGGTGGGCGCACTGCTGTTTGTTCGCAGCCTGCGCAATCTGCTGGCCGTTGACGCCGGCTTCCGTCCGGAGGGTGTGCTCGCAGTGAGTCTCGATCTTCGACGGCCCGACTATTCGAAGGAGCGCCTGCCAGTTGTCTATCGCGAACTGCAGGAGCGGCTGTCCACGCAGCTTGGAGTTCTCTCTACGGCGCAAGTCAACTTCACGCCGATTAGCGGCAGTGGCTGGAACAACAACATTGGTCCGGATGGAACTGTGGCAGGAGGCAGCGGGAAGGAATCGTATTTCAACCGAGTGGGGCCGGGTTACTTCCGCACGATGGGCACGCCAGTGATCGCTGGCCGGGAATTCAACGAAGGAGATACGCTCTCCTCACCACAGGTGGCGATTGTTAACGAATTGTTTGCGGCAAAGTTCTTCAATGGCGCCAACCCCGTTGGCCGCACCTTCCATCGTGAGGTCGAGAAGGGTAAGCAGGAACCCCTGTTCCAAATTGTGGGTTTGGTGAAGAACACCAAATACTACCAATTGCGGGAAGACTTCCTGCCAATCGGATTCTTTCCTGTAGCTCAGAACGACGACCCAGGAGCTGGTGCAACGTTTGTGTTGCGGATCACCGGATCCGTAGGTGAGGTAATGGGCCACGTCAGAACGGCTGTAGCCGAGGTTAATCCGGCAATCGGCATCGAGTTTCGGCTGATGTCAAAACAGCTGGAGGAGTCACTACTGCGCGAGCGTCTCATGGCTACATTGTCCGGTGGCTTCGGATTTCTGGCGGGACTGCTCGCCACACTTGGCCTGTACGGCGTCATCTCGTACATGGTGGCGCGGCGTCGTAAAGAAATCGGCGTGCGCATCGCTTTGGGTGCAGACCGCGGCCGCGTGGTCCGGCTTGTGTTGCGCGAAGCTGTCCTGCTGCTGGTGGTGGGACTCGGAATCGGCGCACTGCTCGCTTTCTGGGCCGGGCGCGCTGCCGCAACACTCCTCTTTGGTTTGAAGCCGTACGACCCGATTAGCATGCTTGGGGCGATAGTAGCTCTTTCGATCGTCGCGCTGGCTTCAAGCTTTTTGCCCGCGCGGCGGGCTGCCGCTGTTGAGCCCATGGTTGCGCTGAGAGATGAGTGAGAAAAATCCCCCTTAGAAAAGGGGGGCAACGCCGAAGGCGTGGGGGTTGTCTTGCGAGACAGGAAGGCCGAGAGAAGAGGTGGGTTGATTCGAGACACGCCGACGCGCTGAGTCGAAGCCTTTGCGAATTTGGAAGACAAGCCCCTGACGGCACCGCCACCGCGTGAAGTTTTCTCAAGACTTCACCTACGCCGCCGCCCCCTTTTTCTAAGGGGGAATTGCTACGCGCCTCAGAGTCTCTGAGCACCAAGTTAGCGCACACGCTGCACGACGCAGTTATAACAAACCGACGACATGAATACCCTCAACCTTGGGGCTAGTTTGTGGAAGGATTTCAAATACGGCGTGCGCCAGATTCGCTCGAGTCCTGGCTTCGCTCTGGCGGCCATCTTGTCTCTTGCTCTGGGGATTGGCGCGAATTCAGCGATCTTCACGCTGGTCGACCAAATCCTCTTGCGGCTTCTTCCGGTCGATAACCCGCGTGAGCTTGTCCAGCTCCGATTGCTGGGCGGCCGCTTTGGTGGCAATGACGGAGACGGCCAGCACACCTTTTCATATCCGCTCTTTCTGGCATTTCGCGAACAGAACACGGTCTTTTCGGGTCTGACCGGGCAGCGCTTCGAGCTGGCTAGTCTCGTGGGCGAAGATCGCAGTGAAATGGTCCGCGTAGGGCTCGTGGCCGGCAACTATTTTCAAGTTCTCGGCGTACGCCCCTATCTTGGTCGGGTTCTGACACCGGAAGACGACAAGACGCGCAACGGCCATCCCGTTGTCGTCCTGCAGTATCGTTTCTGGCAGAACCGGTTCCAGGGCAAGAGCGACATTGTGAACTCCACGATTCGCCTGAACGGGTCTCCGTTCACGGTTATTGGGGTTGCTGCCGCAGAGTTCGAAGGAACGGATGTGGGCATTCCAAGGGACCTGTGGGTTCCCATCATGATGAAGCCCACCATTACGCCGACTTGGGACGCGCTTGACGATGAGCGGTATGCCTGGTTCTACCTGTTTGGCCGTCTCAAGCCTGGAGTCACCCTTGAGAAGGCGCAAGCTGCCATGAAGGTGCTCTACCGCCAGCGTCAGGAGGAAGAGCTGAAGGGGAAATTCTTCGCGGAATTTCCGGAAGCCAGAGAACGCTTCCTGCGCCAGGACTTCACGCTGATTCCCGCCAGTGGCGGCCAATCGTCTCTACGGCAAGGATTCGAACGCCCACTCATCGTATTGCAGTGATTGGTTGGTGTCGTCCTGCTGATCGCGTGCACGAACGTGGCGAATCTCCTGCTCGCCCGCGCGGCTGCGCGTCAAAAGGAGATTGCCATACGCGGGGCTCTGGGAGCCAGCCGTGGGCAGTTGGTGCGACAGCTCCTTGTGGAAAGCCTGACCCTGGCAGTGGCCGGCGGGGTCGCCGGTTTGCTTCTCAGTTTCTGGCTGGCAAGAGTGCTTGTGCGATTGCTGCCTTTTGACCCGGCCAACATGTCTCTCTCTGCTGTGCCAGACACCCGTGTGCTGCTGTTTACTACCGGAATCACGCTACTGACTGCGCTCTTCTTTGGACTAGTGCCTGCCCTCCGTGGCTCCCGAGTCTCAGCAAGTGCGACACTCAAGGAAGGTACAGGCTCGATTGGCGGCAGTCATGAGCACGTGCGGCTGCGCAAGACGTTCGTGGCTCTGCAAGTGGCGCTCTCGTGCTTGCTTCTTCTCGGGGCGGGTCTGTTCGTGCGTACGCTTCAGAACCTGCAAAACGTGGAGCTCGGGTTCAAGACAGAAAACGTGGCGATGTTCACTGTGCGTCCTGCCACCGTCTACGATGAGGCCCGGAAGATTCAAATCTTCCGCTTGCTCATCGAGAGCCTCGCGACTGTGCCAGGAGTCAAAGCCGTCGGTGCGAACAGCACGCGTCTGCTCATGGGCGGCCGGTGGGACAGCACGATCACCATCCCTGGTGTGGTCGCCAAGGACGGAAACCGCCCCTGGAGCTTTTTTGACGCCATCACTCCGGGCTATTTTGACGCGATGGGCATCCCCATCAAGGCGGGCCGTGACGTGAGCTGGAGAGACTGGGGATCTCGCAAAGTTTGCCTCGTAAACGAAACGTTGGCCAAAGAATACTTCGGAGATACGAACCCGGTCGGGCGAATGATGGCGCAAGGAGCGAATCGACCGCCTGACTACGAGATTGTGGGCGTCTTCGGCGATGCGCGCTACGACGACGTGCGCGGAAGCATTCCACGCCAGACCTTTGTAGCCATGGATACCCGTGCCCGTTTTATGGTTTCGATCAACGTGCACGCACGCATTCAGGGCGATCCGCGGCAGGTGCTGCCGCAACTCCGCGAAGAAGTCCGGCGCGTGGATGCCAATCTCGTAGTTTCCGACATGCGCACATTGAACGACCAGCTCAACATGCGGCTGTCGAATGAACGCATGCTCTCGTTTCTGTCGGTCGGAATGGCATTGCTGGCGACCTTGCTCGCCGTCGTGGGCCTTCATGGTGTCCTGGCTTTTGTCGTCATGCGGCGCACTCGTGAGATCGGGATCCGGCTGGCATTGGGCGCGCAGACAGGCAATGTCATCTTCCTCGTGGTGCGCGAGATGCTCCTAGTGATTCTGGTTGGAATCGTGGTTGGTGCCCTCGGTGGCGTTCTGTGCGGGCGCTATGTGGAAAGCCAGCTCTTCGGCGTTAAGGCTCTCGACCGGTCTGTTTTCACTATCAGCATCGCAACTCTTCTCGCAGCCTCACTCACGGCTACGCTCATCCCCGCCTGGCGTGCCTCCCGTCTCGACCTGATGCGCGCCCTCCGTCACGAATAGCACGACGATCTGCTGCTTCCTAACCTCAGTTGTCCTTTCCACGACGAAGCCCCAGCCCACTGGCTGAGGGGTGCGGCTGCCCGTGCAGTTACGGAGTGGACGAACGCCTGCGAGCCGTTCTAAACTTTGATAGTCGTGAATCTTCCATGAAGAAACTCTGTAACTGGAGCCTCCGGGGTATCGTAGAGTTCACCATGCCAACGTTGCCGTCTGTTGAAGTGGATCCATTCCGGATTCAGAAATTATTGTGAATTAGGAGAAATGTCATGCTTCGTTTCTGGATGACTGCTTTGATGCTGGTGATTGCCAGCGTTCCTGGGTTGGCCCAAGTGTCAACGTGGGAGATTGACTCCGCGCATTCAGGTGCGCACTTTTCCGTTCGCCACATGATGATCGCCACGGTACGCGGCGAGTTTCGCAAAGTGACAGGCACGATCCAGATGGATGAAAAGGACATCAGCAAATCGAGCGTCGAAGCTGTGATCGACGCCACCACGATCGATACGCGCGAGGAACGACGGGACAATGATCTCCGGAGCGCTAACTTTTTTGACGTGACTAAGTTCCCCACCATTACCTTCAAGTCCACGTCAGTGACCCGCTTGGGAGAGGGGAAATTCAAAGTGGCCGGCGATCTGACGATGCATGGCGTAACCAAGGAAGTGGTTCTCGACGTTGAAGGGCTGACCACTCAAGTTAATGATCCGCGACGTGGCCCCAAAATGGGTGCCTCGGCCACAACGCAGATCAAGCGCAGCGATTTCGGCCTGACGTGGAACCGGGTCGTCGAAACCGGAGGAGTTGCTGTGAGCGACGAGGTGGGGATTATCATCGATCTGGAGTTGGTGAAGAAAGCTCCTGCAGCGCCCACGACGAGCGGTGGGAGTTCGAAGTAGTTTCGGCTGGAAGGATTGGGGTCAGCACGCGGGTGCCTGGGTCCGAGGGGAGCCGAATTTTTTTGAATTTCAATTTTTCACACCTCACCAATTTCAGACTCGCAACGCTGGTTGTGTAAGACCACGGAGTTCATCATGAAAACACGCACCCTCCTGATTTCGGGTCTGTTGATTGTTCTCGGGTTTTTGTGGCGCGACAGGACGATGCGCTCGCAGCTCCCGGCGGGCGACCGAGTGGAGCGCTATCGAAAGATGTCGGCCGACGCGGAAACCCAAGGGCTGGCCGAGTCGTTCAAAGGAGTGACGACGAGCGGCAGTGTTGTCACCGGTTTGTTTCCGATCCGTTCCACGGGAGTTTCAACTGAACCCGTCCGCAAGGCCGCCAACGCCTTTCTCGCGTCGCTGAGCGCCGACTTCCGTGCGAAGACCGTGTTTCCCGTGGATGATTCGGAATGGCGCAAGTGGATGAACCAGCATTTCTATTTACGGCAGGGCGTCAGCTTTAAAGAGATGAGTGAGGCGCAGCGCGAAGCAGCCATTGGCTTGATGCGCGCGTCGCTCAGCGCCAAGGGACTGCAACTGACGCGCGACATCATGCGGTTGAACCACACGCTGGGAGAGCTGAACAACAACAACTTTGAAGAGTATGGTGAATGGTTCTATTGGATCACCGTGATGGGCTCTCCCTCAGCCAAGCAGCCTTGGGGCTGGCAACTCGATGGCCACCACGCCATCATTAATTACTTTGTGCTGGGCGATCAGGTGGTGATGACGCCGTTCTTCGTCGGCTCAGAGCCGGTGATTGCTCACTCTGGCAAGTTCAAGGGCGTCGAGATTCTACAGGACGAGCAAAGCAAGGCGCTTACTCTAATCAACGCGTTGACCGAGCCGCAGCGCAAGAAAGCGATCCTCGAGACTTCCAAAACCGGCAACAACTGTCTGGCACAGGCGTTCAAAGACAATCTGGTGCTCGACTACGCCGGCATCAAGGCTTCGGAGCTTGCACCTCCTCAGAAGGAGCAACTGATTGGGTTGGCTGCCGAATACGTGCGCAACATGGACGACGGGCACAGCCGTGTCAGAATGAACGAGGTGCGCCAGCACCTCGACGATACCTGGTTTGCCTGGATTGGCGGCACCGGACCGAACAGTGTCTTCTACTACCGCATCCACAGTCCGGTGATTCTAATCGAATTCGATCACCAGCAGCCGGTCGGCCTCCGCCATCTTGCCGCGGACCCGAAAGCGCCGAACCGAGAGCACATCCACGCCGTGGTGCGCACCCCTAATGGCAACGACTACGGCAAGGATCTGCTTCGCCAGCATTACCAGCAACATCCGCATACCAATTGAAGGCAGGCTCCAGTGAAGGTCGTCAAACGGTGAGGTTCCTGCGGACCCGCGCTGCGACAGCGGCCTATGACTGTCTGGATTTTCTCCACACTCTGGATTTTGGGTAGCCCAGATTGGATTCCGGGAACGGTGCCAGGGCTGCTCGGACAGCCGCGTTCACGCGGCTTGTCTTGAGATTGAAGGCCAGCCGTTTTACGGCTGGTGTAGATGGGAGCAAGGCAAGACCCGAGCCCGTTTCTAACGGGCTTTCTGCATGCTTTAGCCGTAAAAAGACGCAAAGGCAAATGATTCCTTACGAAACGGATTGGTATCGAATTCGAGCCCTGAAGCCCGTTGAAACGGGTTACCCGAAGTTTAGCCGACTTTGCTCACCAGCCGTATAACGGCTGGCCTGAATTAGGAAGAAGCCGCGTGAACGCGGCTGGCAGCCCGAGCACGATAACCGGGCAGCGCTTACCTCCAACTGGTGTACGGCTTGTTTCCATCCGGAACTTTAGAAACCGTGGAAACTCCAGCCAGCGGCAGGGATGCCGCTGCCACTCTTGCAGTTCAGATCTGGCCCTCTATCGCAGAACCACCTCTTGCACCGGGTCGGGGCCCGAGCCCTTTTTGGTCTTGATTTCGCGGGCCAGTTTTCGGTCAGGAATTGAGACCACATAGACCGTGTCGTCATCCTGGGCCGAGGCGAAGGCATATTGGTTGTCGCGCGAAATCGTGAGCGACACTGGCCTGCCTGGAAGAGCGACTTGTCCGAGAACCTTCCGTGTTCTCGGGTCGGCGATCTCCACTTTGTTTTCGTCGATCAACGAGTAAACCAGATAGCGCTCGTCATCGGCGAGGGCAATTCGGTTGGGGCCTTTGCCCGTCGCGATTCGGTCCTTCTCGGTTTGCTTGGCTGTGTCGATGATGCAGATGCCTTCCCGCGTGGCGACGTAAAGGGTTGAACCATCCTTCGAAAGCACGCTGCCTTCCGGACGCCGGGTGGTGAGAATCAGCTTTACTTTCCCTGACTGTAGATGAATGGCAGCGACGTTGTTGGACGTGCTGTTGCTGACAAACGCCCACTCGGCGCCGGGTCCCAGGGTGACCATATGGGAGGTTTTGCCCAGGGTGTCGTAGTCGCGCAAGACCTTGCGGGAAACTGGATCAACAATGAGCAATCGATCCGGCAGTTCGCAACTGATGGCCAGGCGTCCGGTCTTCCGATCCAGGTCAATGCCATGCGGTCGGCGAAACTCACCCAACAGAATCGTGCCGGCATTCTTGCGGCTCACCAAATCGACAATGGAAATCGTGTTGCCGCCCTGGCCCGGAGTTTCGAGCAGCATGGAGCCATTGTCCGTGGTATAGGCGTAGCGGCCGTCGGTGGAAATAACAAACTCGTGCGGATGTTTGCCGACCGGCACGCTGGCGAGATGCTGGCCTGCGGGCGTATAGAAGCCCATAGAGCTCTCAGCTTTTTGGAGAATGAGGTAGGTTGAGCTCTGAGCCAGAGTCGCAACGCTGGAAGACAGCACAGCCAGGACCGTGAGCACGACAGACAGCGCGTGTTTGTTCATTACTTCCTCCTGAAATCGAACCGTTGTGATTTTCCGTTATCTTACCTCAGCTCTCGTGAAAATAGTTGGAGGGGATGATCCGAATCTTGAGGTAGCCATTGAAAGCAGGTAGAGCGCAACCGCAGAGACGGCCGAGACACAAAGAGTGTCTTCGTGACATACTACGATCCTCGGCAGTCACACTTTGCACGGAGGATTCATCCGTTGAATACGCGAACTCGTCGTCTCTGGTTGTCGTCAGTCGCTGCAATCGGCACTCTTCTGATGGGTGTGCCCAGGACGCAAGCTCAAACCCCTGAAACTGGATTCCAATCGATCTTCGACGGCAAGACTCTGGCCGGCTGGCATGTGAGCGCAAAATCGAACCACAGCAAGACCAGTGGGAACAAGAGTGGTGGGCGCTGGGTGGTCGAGAAAGGAGCAATTGTCGGCAGCCAGGACATTCCGGGCAACGGCGGCATCGTGATTACCGACAAGCCCTTCGGAAACTTCGAGGTGGTGCTGGAAATGAACAACGATTTTGGCCCGGACAGCGGACTGTTCATGCGCAGTACAGAAGAAGGATCGGCTTATCAAGCCATGATCGATTACCACTCCAAGGGTAATCTGATGGGCGTCTATGGCGAGCGGATGCAGGGCAAACCCAACGCACGGAACTTTGATTTTGGAGAGACAGTGACAGAAATCGTTGCCACCAATGAAGGCGTGCCGACCGTGTTGCCCGTATTGCCGCAATCCTGGCGGTACTTCTGGCGGCATGGCCAGTGGAATGAACTCCGTGCCCGAATCGTTGGCAACCCACCCACCATCACCACCTGGATCAATGGTGTCAAGTTCATGGAGCTTGCTGACACCGAGAAGCGGCTGCCGGACACAGGCGGCATCGCCTTGCAAGTGCACGGCGGCGGTGACAGTACGAAACAGTTTGTACGCTATCGAAACATCCGCGTGAAACCGCTGGATTGATCCACGAAGAACACGAAGGGCACGAAGACGGCTGATTGCACGCGGCCGTCCCATCCGTGGAGATGCAGAACACTCCAGACAAGGCACTCGCTGTGATCCGGCCCTTGTCGGGTTGAGTTGCTATTGTCGTCATTCCGGCTAAAGAAGGAATCCAGCAAACCGACTTCAGAAGAAGCCTGGATTCCCGCCCCGGCTTACTGTCCGCCGGGGTGACGTTCTTTCGCGGGAGTGACGAATCAAGCCGTGGGGTCAACGTCACCTTTGCACCGCAGATCCCGGCAAGGTCTGGTGTGAGGTCTGATGAAACATCTTCTGATCGCCGTTCTCCTTCTGGTTTCCACGCTTCCAGTCTCTGCACAATCCCGCCCGAACATCCTCTGGATTTCTGCGGAGGACATCAGCCCCGATCTCGGCAGTTATGGCGATGGCTATGCGCGCACTCCGAATCTGGACAGGCTGGCCAACGAGGGTGTGCGCTTTGCGAAGGCGTTTTCGGTGGCGCCAGTTTGTGCGCCCAGCCGCTCGGCCATC
>Ga0180085_1000841_pt1 | contig 10462 bp, 7 predicted proteins | sample EasRiv730_16_10D_FD_123013 | JGI IMG/M metagenome (GOLD analysis project Ga0180085, IMG submission 123013) | Soil microbial communities from meander-bound floodplain in the East River, Colorado, USA - East River metaG ERMLT730_16_10D | ecosystem: Environmental > Terrestrial > Soil > Floodplain ... | reverse complement strand
TTTCGGCTGATGCTTTCCATCACGCACATGGCATTATGCCAGAGCGCATTGATCTCGACTGCTTTGCCTTGGCGGGGTGTCACCACCCAGTCTCCAATCTTGGCATCCATCCAGGTGAGCTGTACGCCAGGCTCTCCGGCCGAGAGCAGCCCGTCCGCTGCATCCATACGAATGCCGTAGCGCGTGCCCTTCATGTGCCAGTCGATGACTTCTTCGAGTTTTGGGAAGGCCTCGTTTCGCAGAAACGCAAGGTCGCCGGTTGCCAGGAAAAACTGATGCACCGCATGAAACAGCCACAGTGTTGCATCCACCGTGTTGAATTCCGGAGTACTTTCCCGATCCGGAAAGCGATTGGGCAGCATGCCCTGGTCACAGTACTTCAGGAATGACGACAGAATGCTCTTGGCAAGTTCGAAACGGCCCGTCGTCAGTATAAGACCGGGCAGTGAGATCATCGTGTCGCGGCCCCAATCGGTGAACCAGTGATATCCGGCAATGAGGGAGGACGCGCCGTCGGCCCGGCGAATCACAAAGGCATCTGCAGCCAGTTGTAGCTGTTGTACAAACGGATCTGCGGAAGAAGGGCTCAGCATGATGGCGCGGCGTCGCGATTCTTCCTGAGTTTCCCAGGTTTCAACCTGCTGAGTCGATACGGAACCCTTGTCGTCCAAAGTGGCAACGACGAATGCCAAGGGGTTCTTCGAACTCAGCTCAAAGCTGAGGTATCCGTGTGTAAACAGGTCTTCGCGGAAGTCTAATCCTCGGTTCAATTCTTCGACGTACTCGAACTGCCGGTACCAATCCGGCCGGACTGTGAAACCGATCGCGTTGTGATGCAGCGTCAAGGCAGGCAGCCCATCGTACGGGCGCAACTGGAGCAAGGCAGGCTCTTCTCGAAGCGGCAACCGTTGGATTACGTCATTCTCGCCGGCCAGCGAGTGATAATCCCGGAATGCGACAAACGGGCGCAACGCCAGCACGGCAAATCGATCTTCTTCCGGCCGCAGGAGTCGGTAGCGAACAACGGTCGTGTTCTCGCCCGGCAGCATGAATACGACCTTCTCCAGCAGCAAGCCGTTTACGTTGTAGATCCAGCGCGGGAAGGAGTTCAAACAGAATTCTTGAATGAGGTAGTGTCCCTTTGGATTGATCGTTTCCGGAAACTGATTGGCGGCGAGCTCGAAATACTGCTTCCCAACCAACACGGTTTCTTCGAGCTTGGAGAGTATGACGAACCGATCCACCGGTGGATGCAGCGACGCGACCAGCAGCCCGTGGTAGCGTCGCGTGTTTGCCCCGCTCACCGTGCCCGAGGCAAAGCTTCCGAGACCGTTTGTTTCGAGCCACTCCAGTTGACTGGACTTGGAGTAGTCTCTACACGTCATTTCGCCGATGGTAATCAGGGTTTGCTCCAATTGCGGTAGTGCAATGACGGGCGACATCAAAACCTTCCTGGATTATATCTGGCAGAATGACAATGCGTGAACCATTTGGCCAGGGCGTCCTTGCTTTGCGTGCGGTCCGGCCCGAGGTTAGAGCGTCACGCTTGCTCAGTGTTGGGCCGACGATCCTAATCGGTGGATGAATGCCATTTGTATCGGGCTTTTATTCCACCGCTAGCCTAGAAAGAGATGTGAAATCCAGAACCTTCCTGCTGTCGCATCAATCGGGCGATCCGCTTGCGGAGGGCAGGAGAGACTGCATCCCTCAAGAGAACCAACTGGAGGCGCTCCTTGAGCCCTTCCCGTATGCCAAACTCCTTCTGACAAGTGAGACACTCTTCGAGATGCCTGCCGATTAGAGCTGTGGTTTCGACCGTGAGTTCGTTGCTCAAATAAGCATCCAACAGAGCCAGCGCCCTCTTGCAGTCGGGGTTCCCGATATCCACGCGTTCCATTTCTGGCTTTTCTCCAAAGTTCCCAACCTCAAAGGCTGGAGGCACGTTACAGCCACTCCTATAAGGTGGCCGATCGCAGCTTTTATTCCGGAGGCTAGCGGGCGGACTTCAGGTGTGCCCGAAGAAAACAGTTGCAGCGGGAGCATCAGGGTTTGGCCGGACTCTGCCGTTGGACCGGGCGATCGCGATGCACCCGGGCCACATCGTGCATGTAACCCGAGCCGGAGTAGCGATCGGCAGCAGCGTTACGAATGTGCTTCAACGCCCGCTCGGCATCGCCCAGCGCCTCCAGGTAGAGGCCCGAGTACAATTCTGCGTAGAACTGGCCTTCGGGCTGGGTTCCACCCGCTTTTAGAACCTGTTCGACAGTGAGTTCTCCACGAAGCATGCGGTAGACCTGGCTCATGGGAACCCGCGAATCCGGCCCAACGGGCAGAAGCGCGGCTTTGGCCTTGGTGGGCGATTCGGCGCGCGCCACGCAAAGAAAATGCCACGCCGCGTTTTCGACATCGTTTGGGTTCACTGTGCGATGGGACTCAAACTGCGCTCGACAATCCTTGAAGCGCCCGACGTAGTAGAGCGCAATCCCACGCTGCCAAAGTTGCGGCAGCGCATCCGGCGCTAACTTGACCAACCGATCGAAGCCTGCAACCGATTCCTCGATTCGGCCGCCTTGAAAATCCGCCACGGCGCGGTCAAAGACTTCTCGGGGCTGTTGTGCTTGGGCAATCTGACAAGTGAGAACACTGATCGCCGAGAGGAGAAGCACAAGCATCGGTACTGGTCGAGTCTTCGCGCAGAGGGAACGAACGGTGGTTGTTCTTGGTTGAGTCATTGCCATCGGGCTCCAGGCAGCGGATGCATTTGTCGAACTGGCTAAAACCGAGACGCCGTCAGTTTCACGTCTGCTTGAGCCCAAGCTTTCTGAAACCGCTGTTCGGCCAAGGCGGCTTCTTCGTTCTTCCCCTGTTTCCGCAGGCTCTGAGCCAGGCCGAAAAGCGACCAGCCGTTGTGAGGGTAGCGTCGCAGATCCTCCCAATAGACAGCCTCGGCTTCAGCGGCTCGCCCCGCTTGCAGCAGCACGGCTCCCAGGACCTGGCGCGTGGGAAGATACCAATCGGGCGGCTCGATGTAGACCAGCGCGTCCTCAAGCCGCGTGGCCGTCTCCAGATGCGTAATGGCTTCGGGGAACTTGCTTTGCCGCGCCAACAGTTCGCCGGCCAAAACCTCGGGAGCAATGCTAAGAATCGTGCGCGCTGTGTTGTTGGAGAATGATGCCGGCATTTCATCCAGAGCTTTGTCAGCCAAAATACTCTTCAATCCCTCCAACTGCGTCGTGGCTTCCTCCAACCGTCCGGTAGCTGCGAAAGCGGTTCCGCGAACGTAGTGGTGGATGCCTTTGAGGAACAGCGTGTCGTGGGCTGGAGCCGGGCGCTTCAAGATTTGCTCCCAGCGCCCAAACCTCGCCAGAGCCAGTTCAGGAATCGCCAGGAAGCCCTGCAGCAGCGGGAAATCCTTCAAGGCATGATGAGGAATAGCCGCGGCCACCTTCTCAGCCGCCAGGATCGTCAGCTCGCTGTTTCCTTCAAAGCTGGCGGCTGAATACAAGAAGTGGAGGTTGTGCGGGTAGTAAGCCAGGGGGTAGATGCCTTGGGTTCGGCACTGTGCGATGTACTCTTCATCGACGGCCGAAGCTTGGGAATTGGCCTTGGAAGCGTCGGCATATCGGCCGACGCGAAAGTAAATATGAGACGGCATGTGAACCATGTGGCCGGCTCCCGGCATTAGCTTGAAGAGGCGGTCCGCCGCCGCTTCTGCTCTTTCGGGACTCTTGGTGGCTTCAACCGCATGAATGTAAAAATGGCAAGCGCCGGGATGATTCGGATTGCGCTTCATCACCGATTCGAGAAGCGAAATGATTTCAGGAGTGTCCGCGTAAGGCACACCGTCGCGAGTCCAATAGTTCCACGGTCGCAGGTCCATGAGCGATTCGGCATAGAGCGTCGCCGCATCCAGATCATCGGGATACTTCTTCGCAACGCTCTTCATGGCATTGGCATAGGCTTGGTCGAGCGCTTTGCGGTCTGGCTTGGCATCACCCGAGTAACGCTTCGCCAAGGCATCGATGTAATCCCGTTCCTTCGAACTTGCGTGCTGTCTTAGCTCAATCGCTTTCTGAATCAGTTTGTAGGCTTCCGGTTCTGCCTCGGGAGGCATGGGCATGTTGATGTTGGGACCGAGTACCAGAGCCTGCCCCCAATAGGCGATGGCACAATTGGGATCCAGTCTCGCGACCTCACGAAAAGCACGCATCGCTTCGGCATGGTTGAAGCCGTAAGAAAGATTGATTCCCTGGTTGAAGAACTCCTGCGCGCGCTTCGAACGTGTCTTGATTCGAAAAGTATGACTGCCTAGATTTTGCAGTCGAGGCGCAATCTGGCCTTGCGCGTTAGGGGGTGTGTTCAGACCGTTCTCAGGACCGTGGGGTCCGTGTTGGGCTGAGAGCGAGTTGAGCCCGATACCGAATTCAAGCAGCAGAGCCAGTGCGATTTTGTCGAGTCTACGACCTTGAAGCCTCATGAACCTCCTCCTCACGTACGCCTCAGGTTGAGCATGCACCTGAGACCATTGCATTCGACCGACGGAGAATTTTGTCCAGAGAGGAGCTTTCAGTCAAGCGGGACAATCCGTGATTTAGGATTGAGAGTGAGAGCGGGCCTGTCAAAGAAAGTTAACCGCAGGGGCACGGAGACGCAGAGAGAATTAAGGAGGAGGCATACATCTACGCTGCTTTCACCAAAAGAGGCTCAACGAAAACACGTTAGGACTATGCTGGAAGGCAACCAGTTGAAATGCATAGGTCCTGACTTTTGATCGGGTCCCGGAGCTCTCCGCGCTTCAGCGTCTCCGCGGTGGCTTTGGTGTCTGGATGTGCCACCGGGAGCTGTTAGATCTCGAATTCTTTAACTTTAATCTTCTTCAGGTCGTGCACCCCAAGCCCGAGGGTTGATGCAAACTCCACATGGCCGGGTTCACGGATCAGGATATTGACGTTTGGATCGTGATTGCGGGTCCGCTGTGAACCCAGCGATTTCCGGGAGCGATCCCAGATTGACATCGCTCCTTCTGCTTTTCGCTTGGCCTCAATAATGTCCAGCAACAGCCGGTCAATGGCCACAGGATCGGTCCCGAATAACATCTGCTTCGGATAAAAGCGGAAGCGAGGATCGGTGACAAACGGGCCGCCATGCCACACCCCACGCAACCCATCCATGATCTGCAACACCGTCCGGGAACGCAGTGGTTCCACCGCGGCCAGCGTGCCGATGAAAGACAGAGTATGGGATTTGCCTGCCTCCGGATTGCTAAGCGCTGCCGGGCCACCGTCCCCAGCGCCAAGGTGTGAGCGAGCCACATTCGAAAAGCTTCCATAGGCTATGTTCTTCAGACAGCCCGTCACTCCCGAAGCGCCATGATCCTTCATGTTCGGAACGTTGATGATTTTGGTGACCCGTTGCGAAACCAATTTCATCAGGTTCGAACGCGTATCCTCTTCGCCGAAGAACTCCGCTTCAACGTAGACTGCAGGATCGTAGCCTTGGTTGTCGCCACGTCCTTTCTCAGCAGCCGCAATCTCAACCCCTTTCGGAAGGTGTGGCGTGTAGTTAACGTCGTTAAGCTGAGACTGAAAGCGCTCGTAAATGACGATCTGCTCCGGCTTCACGCCTACGGCCTGCAGATTCCGAATAATCTCGACCACGATTTCCGGTGACGACACCACATCCGGACGGCCGCCACAATTCACCTTGATACCGACAATGTCTTCCGGCACAAAAAAACTCTTCCAGGCCTCCAGGGGCTGGGAGCGACCCGTCAGCTCGCACATCCCGCGAGACATCATGTCGCGCACCACGGCCGCATCGACCTTGCCCGTGGATTCATTGATGCATTTGGGTGAACGGGCCGAAACTACCTTGCCAGGGTACGGACCTGGCATGCCTGGTATGCGAGCGGCTTTGTAGGGGCTGACCACACGATACTGCGGTAGAGCCAGCGGAGGATTGTCAAATGCCAATGGTGCTGCGGCCAACATCTGCAAGAAGGTTCTTCGTTCCATGTAGGTTCTGTCCTCAGGTGATGGGTGTTGCCATCGAGGTCTTCCGCTCACGGGTGACCCTGCTTCATGCGGCCATCCTCTTCGATTTCTAGAACATGGTACGCATTCTCATCCAACGGAAGTTTCTTTAGCTCATTCAAGTCAATATTTCGCACCAAGGTGCCTTCTCTTTCAACCTTCAGCGTCTGCGTACGGAATTTGCTGCCACGAATCTTGATGCGGTCTAGAAAATAAACACTGCAAGTTCCTCTGACTCCGGGAACTTCTAGTACCACACGGCCATCAGCCGAGACAGCATGCGGTTTCCCGGATTCCACGCGCACAAAGTATTGGTCGGGCTTTCTTGCAACTATCTGCAGTTTGTGCTGCGAAGGTGGAGGAATAGCTGGGAGTCGAAATACGCATCACTGCATCCAGAATATGCTCAAGAAAACTGAAATTACTCCTTTCTCCATATTGTCGGAACGGCCGCTAGATACGTTCCTGTCCCGCGCCGAGCAGTCAGCGTTTTTGGCTCACTTCGAAGACATCCTTCTCAACGTGTCCCTCCATTTGATTGTCTTCAACCTTCACGTTGCCCACGCCTGCGGCCTTGTAAACGCCATAGCGTTGTGTCCGTTCCTTGCCCGGGCGCGTGTCTGTAATTTGATTCTTGGAGATCACCAGGTCGCCAGCGAGTGGCTCAATGTAAAAGCCATATCCTTCTTTCGCGCTGCCGTTGTTCAGTATCTTGTTGCCGCTAAAACTATTCCGATGCCCGCTGTTTTTGAAAGTCTCTTTCCGGAAATAGACGCCTGAGAAGCCGTTGCCCGCAACGGTGTTGTTCACGAAGACGTTGTCGGTGTCTTTGTGGCCGATGGAGATGCCGTATTTGCCGTTGTTCTCAATCCGGTTGTCTTCAAAGCGACTGTCGCGCACGCGCCAGCACAGGAAGAGCCCCACCTGGCCGTTATCGTGAATGCGGCAGCCTTTCACCGTTGCGTGCGGACTGCCTGTTCCCGGATGAACCCCGTAACCCGTGTGGCCATGAGACTCGCTGTTGAGCACCTGGACGTTATCGGTGATCTGAAACGAAATGCCATCACCGTTGTAATTTCGAGCCACACAGTTGCGGACGACGGCATTCTTCGAACGGTAGAGATAGATGGCTCCGCCACGGCAGCCATCGATGTAGGCATTTTCTGCTTTGTTGCCATCGACGATGAGGTCTTCAAAAACAACCCCGTCTGTCTCAATCGCACAGAGAATGGGGAAGCTGTTGCGAACCACAGCCTGCTGTTCCTCGGCATTGTAGTCCCTCAACGTCATGGGATCGATGTGCAGCAGATTTCCTTCAATCGACTTGATCGTGGATACCGAGAGGTCCCAGCCACTGTTCAGCAGTTTGTCCGTGACGCTGATACCCATTCCAGGCCGAAACTTCTGTGGCTCGGCCACTCGAAGCTGGCTTTCTCCATAGTCGCCATCCTCGGCCAACAAACTCTCTACGCCAGCAGCCTTCTTCAGAATGGTCTGGCCAGGCTTTCCCCGAACGGTGACGCCCGAAGGAATGAACAGGCTGTTGTCCATGGCGTAAGTGCCCGCGCCAATCTCGAGGGTGTCTCCACGTTGCAGTGAATCAGCCGCTTTCTGCAAAGCAACATTGTCTGTGCCGACGAAATCAGCCGGCGCCGATTGGGCGACAGTGACAACTCTCGCTTTCCTCGGTCCACTGTCGGCTGACGATTCTTTCGATTGGAAACTACAGCCCAACTGGGCGATAAGGATTGCGACTGTTATTCCTACTAGTAAATCGCGTGTGGTCATGGGGTCACCTATGAATAACTGGCTTATGGTTTGGTTCACACTCGCACTTTGCTCCTCGCCCGGCAAGGCCATGATGCTATGAGGCGAGCCGCGCACAACAAAGCAAGTGGTTAGAAGAATTTCATCGCATCTTTGATGATCTGGCAAGTCTGGTCATAGTCAAATTGCCCGGTGTTAATGGTCAGGTGGTAGAACTGGGCGTCGTTGACATCCGTTCCATAAAAGTTTCGCAAATACGCGGCTCTGGACTTGTCCAGGTCCGTCACGTTCTTGGCAGCCTCTTTTTCTGAGACCTTCAGCATTTCCGCAATTCGGGCGATGCGCACTGGAAGGGGCGCCACAAGTCGAATGTGGAACGCGTCCTTGCGATCCTTGAAGATCATCTGACTGCCTCGGCCCAGCAGGATCACGCCGGGCCGGCTACCCAGTTTGGTGAGAATCTCCTGAGTGGTTTTCAAGTATTTGTCTTCCGTGAAGAAAATCTCCGGTTCAATATTGGCCAGGCTGAAATTGAAGCCGTAGTCGGGAGAGAAGTGACTGCTGATGCGCAGCGAATCGACGATCAAGTTCCACTTGTTGTAATTCTCCTGGTCGTACTTCTCCACCGATTCCTTGGCAACGCCGGCACTCTGCGCAATGTCATAGACAATCTCCTTCCCAAAGCATTCCATGCCGAGTTCCTGGGCCAGCCGGGTGCCGACCGAGCGGCCCCCGCTGCCGCGTTCGCGCGAGATGGTGATGAGATTAATCATGATCGGGTCTCCCTTGGGCCTCGCAGGCTGAACAAACGCCACTAAGCGCCGCATATTCTAACCCTAAACTTCGATCCAAGCGGTCGCGTTTCTGCCGGGTTCGCTGATGTCATTGGTTGCTTCTCAGCGTGGTCGAACCACACCTGCACGGATCAGTCGCGCCACCTGTTCTGCAATCCGTTCCATAAGTCGGGGAGCTTCCTGCATTGCGGCGGCGAGATCCATCGGCCGATTCGTGATGCTAAACAGAGCGGTGAAGCCTTTGCTCGCGAGTTTCCCTGCGTTGTCAGCTATGGATCCGGCTATGCCAACCACGGGCACGCCATGCCGGGCAGCCAGTTTTGCCAGCATCCCAGGTCCCTTGCCAAACTGTGTTTGGAAATCGATCTGGCCTTCGCCGGTGATCACCCAATCCATTCTCGGAACGATCTCGTCCAACTTCAACAAATCAAAAACCAATTCACTTCCAGGGCGCAGTTTAGCGCCCAACAATCCCAGGAAGCTGCCCGCAATGCCTCCGGCAGCGCCTGTGCCGGGGATTCGTTCGAACTGTCTTCCAGTTGCCTGAGCGATCAAGATTGCTAACCGCGCCAGACCGTGGTCCAGTTGCTTCACCATAGCCGGGGTCGCACCCTTCTGCGGCCCGAACACAGCTGCGGCGCCTTTGGGACCGATGAGAGGGTTGTCCACATCACAGGCAACGAGAATCTCAACTCGCTTCAATCCCGGATACAAACGGCTCAAGTCAATCCTCTCGATTGCGAGCAGTCCTGTACCCCCGTGCCCAACCGGCTTGCCTTGCCGATCCAGAAAGGAAACACCCAGTGCCTGGAGCGCCCCAATGCCGCCATCCACCGTGGCACTTCCCCCGATGCCCAGCAGGATGCGGTTGATGCCAAGGTTCATCGCAGCTTGAATCAACTGACCCGTGCCGAAGCTCGTCGTCCGCATGGGATTCCGCTGGACGGGCGGAACCAATGCCAAGCCTGAAGCACGGGACATTTCGATGACCGCGGTCTTGCCGTCGCCCGTGATCCCATACTCTGCCGTTATCCTGTTTCCGAGGGGCCCTGTAACCCTTGCCTTTAGAATGCGTCCGCCGGTTCCAGAGATCACGGCCTCAAGCGTGCCATCACCTCCGTCAGCTATGGGGATTTCGGTAACACGAGCGTTGGACAGGCCTCTCCGAAGGCCCTTGGCAATCGCGCGCGCGGCGTCGATGGCGGAAAGACTCTCCTTGAACGCGTTGGGAGCAACGAGAATCTTGAGTGGTGCTGCGCGCGATGATGGCATGAGAATCTTCTAGAAGATCCAGCGGTTGGGTTGTTCCAAGAAGTGCAGCGGCAAGGAGGCCGCTGCTTCATCTTGAGAGCCCTGGGGCTCTATCAGGAAGAAGCGGCCTCCCGCCGCTTCACAACGGTCCAATTTCTAGGTTCCCGTGAAAGCGGGAATCCAGTCCTTAGCGACTACAAGTGCAAAAACCGCTCTTCCTCTTCCTGATCCTTTTCGGTCTTGTGTCCGATGCGCCGCTCGAGAAACTGGCGGGCTAGATGTCGGCCGCCAAGGCCAAACGCGATGGCCAGCCCGAGAACAATGCCGCCAAACAGAATCGAGAACGTGGCGACGATGGTTGCTTTGCCAATGCCCAACTGCTCAAGCGCCAGTGAAAGCGTGAAGATCATGATGAGCAACTCGACTGAGATGCTCAGCAGCTTGGCCGACCGGATCTGTGCGTTGACCGCACCGATCAGGACGCTGCGGGCGATGAACTTGCTAAACATGAAGCCTATGATGAAAATGAAAATGGCGACGATCAGATTAGGCAGGTAGGAAAAGAAACGCGAAAAGACGCCAGCCATGATGCTTTCGTCCAGCGTTCTCAACCCGATC
>Ga0180085_1000840_pt1 | contig 10464 bp, 10 predicted proteins | sample EasRiv730_16_10D_FD_123013 | JGI IMG/M metagenome (GOLD analysis project Ga0180085, IMG submission 123013) | Soil microbial communities from meander-bound floodplain in the East River, Colorado, USA - East River metaG ERMLT730_16_10D | ecosystem: Environmental > Terrestrial > Soil > Floodplain ... | reverse complement strand
CTCGAAGGTCCGCAGGTTGCGATTGTTGATGCCGATGAGCGGTGTCTTGAGCGCAAGGGCGCGATCGAGCTCGGCCGCGTCGTGCACCTCGACCAGCACCGCCATGCCGAGCGACTGCGCCGCCGCCTCGAGCTCCCGCATCCGCGTATCCTCCAGGCAGGCGACGATGAGGAGCACGCAGTCGGCGCCGAGGGCGCGCGATTCAAGCACCTGGTACGGATCGATCAGGAAATCCTTGCGCAGCGCGGGCAGCGCGCACGCGGCCCTGGCGTCCTGGAGATGCCGCAGGGCGCCCTGAAAGAATTCGGCGTCCGTGAGCACCGAAATGCAGGCGGCGCCGCCTTTTTCGTAGCTCCTGGCGATGGTGGCGGGGTCGAAGTCCGCCCGCAGCAGCCCCTTCGAGGGACTGGCGCGCTTGATCTCGGCGATGACCGCCGGCTGCTTCGCCCGCAGCGCTGCGACGAAGTCCCGGACAGGAGAAGCTTCGTCGAGTTCTATCTCAGGCGTGCGTTTCTTGGCCGCGTCCACTTCCGCGCGCTTCGCCGCGAGAATGCGCTCGAGGATGCTCAAGCCTTCAGCTTCTGCGTGAACGCGACGAATTTCTCGGGCTTCTGCTTCGCGGCGCCGCTCTTGATCGCGTGCACCGCGCGCTCGATTCCAGCCTTGAAAGTCTATGCCACGCCTGAAACGTAAATCGCCGCGCCGGCGTTCAGCGCCACGATGTTATGCGCCGGACCGGGCTGGTCTTCCAGCACCGCCTGGATCATCGCCTTCGATTCGGCCACGGTGTGGACCTCGATCGCGCGCCGGTCGTAAAGCTCCATGCCGAGCTCCGCCGGGTGGAGGGTGTACTCGCTGATCTCGCCTTTCACGAGCTCGCCGACCAGCGTCGGGCCGGAGACCGAGATCTCGTCCAGCCCGTCGAGCCCGTAGACCACCATCACGTGCTTGGATCCCAGGCGCTGCAGCACGCGCACCTGGATGCCGACGAGGTCGGGATGGAATACCCCCATCACCTGGTTTTTCGCGCCCGCGGGGTTGGTCAGGGGTCCGAGGATGTTGAAGAGAGTGCGCACGCCGAGGTCCTTGCGCACCGGCGCGGCATGCTTCATCGCCGCGTGGTACGCCGGCGCGAACATGAAGCCGATGCCGAGCTTGTCGATCGCCTGGGCGGTATCGGCGGGCGTGAGAGCGATGTTCGCGCCGAAGGCCTCGAGCACCTCGGCGCTGCCCGACGAGGAGGACACCGAGCGGCCCATGTGCTTGGCGACCTTCGCGCCGGCCGCCGCGGCCACGAAGGCGGCGCAGGTCGAGACGTTGAACGTGTGGGCGGCGTCGCCGCCGGTGCCGCAGGTGTCCACGAGGTGGCGGTCGTCCGCCACCTCGACCGGCGTGGCGAGCTCGCGCATCACCTGCGCCGCCGCGGCGATCTCGCCGATGGTCTCCTTCTTCACCCGCAGGCCGATGATGAAGCCGGCGATCTGCGCCGGGCTCAGCTCGCCGCGCATGATCTGGCGCATCACGTGCAGCATCTCGTCGTGGAACACCTCGCGGTGCTCGACGGTGCGCTGGATCGCCTCCGCGATGGTGATCTGCTTCATGGTGCCCTCCCCTCGATGAAGTTCTTCAGCAGCCGGTGGCCGTGCTCGGTCAGCAACGCCTCCGGGTGGAACTGCACGCCCTCGATCGCCGCCGTGCGATGGCGCAGCCCCATGATCTCCCCGTCCTCGGATTCGGCGCTGATCTCGAGGCACGCAGGGATCGACTCTCGCTCGACCACCAGCGAGTGGTATCGCGTAGCCACGAAATCATTCTGGATCTTCGTGAAAACCCCGCGCCCGTCGTGATGGATACGAGAAACCTTGCCGTGCATCACCTGCTTCGCGCGCACCACTTTTCCGCCGAAGGCCTGCCCGATCGCCTGGTGGCCGAGGCACACGCCGAGGATCGGCACGCGGCCGGCGAGCCGCTCGATCAGTTCGAGCGTGATGCCGGCCTCGTTCGGCGTGCACGGACCGGGCGAGATCACGACGTGCGAGGGCGCAAGCGCTTCGATTTTCTGCACGCTCAGCTCGTCGTTGCGAAACACTTTCACCTCGGCGCCGAGCTCGCCGAAGTACTGCACGAGGTTGAAAGTGAACGAATCGTAGTTGTCGATCATCAATAGCATGACGCCTGCTATGCGGTTGATTCTACTTAGGGTGCGCCGATGGGCCAGCGCGGGCCGGAGAGGGTCTAGGCGCGCGCGCGCCAGCGCCAGGACCAGGAGAGCTGCAGAAGAGCGAGCGGGGACTTCACGCGGGCAATTCTAGCCCAGATACTTCGCCCATGGGCGAAACCGAAATCGCGCGGGCGCACGGCGAGCTCTCCGCGCGCCAGCTCGCGGGCGGAGCGTACGTACCGGCGCTCGAAAGCCTCATCACGGCGCTTCGCCTCGCCCCGGCTCTGCCGCCGCTGTGGGCGCAGTTCTCCGACCTGATCCGCTACTTCAACTTCCGTCACCCGGCCGAACCGGTGCGCGAATTCCTCGCCCGGGCGCTCGAGCACCCGGCGGTCGATCCGGGCAACCTGGTGCGGCCGATCACGAGCATCGCGCTTTCCCACCCCGAGGGTGCGCTCGCCGAGCCGCTGCTCCTGCGCATGCTCGAGGACGTGGTCATCCGCGACGCCGCGCTCGAGCGGCTGATCACGGATACGCGACGCAGGATGCTGGATGGACCGCTGCCGCTGCCGGTCATGGCGGCCATCGCGCACCAGTGCTTCAACACCGAGTATGTGTTCGACGAAACCGCCGAGGAACGCTCCAAGGTCGAGCGATTGATCGGCCCCTCCGCCCCGCTGCATGCCTACGCGGCTTATGCGGCGTACCGTCCACTGAGCACATTGCAGGATGTGAAGCTCGAGGGTACCGCCCTTGCCTCGCTCGCGCGCCGGCAGATCCTGGAGCCGCAAGAGGAGCGGCGCCTTGCATCAAGTATCGAATCAGTCAGTACAGAGCAAACGAGCGTGTCGGCGGCAGTCCGCGCGCAGTACGAAGCGAACCCGTATCCGCGCTGGGTGCGCATGCAATGGTTCCCCCCTGCGGAGGTGCATCCATCGTCTGAAAAGCCGCGCATCCTGGTCGCGGGCTGCGGCACGGGGCAGCACGCCATCGCCACGGCGCAGCGCTACGCCGGCGCCAGCGTCCTGGCGATCGATCTCAGCCTGGCGAGTCTCGCGTACGCGAAGCGCAAGACGCTCGAGCTCGGCCTGCAAAACATCGAATACCGCCAGGCGGACATCCTGGCGCTGGGCACGCTCGAGGCGCGCTTCGACCTGATCGAATGCTCCGGCGTGCTGCACCATCTCGAGGATCCCTTCGAGGGCTGGCGCATTCTCGCCGGCCTGCGCAAGCCGGGCGGACGAATGAGGATCGCGCTCTACAGCGAAGCGGGCCGCAGGCCGGTGGTGCGCGCGCGCGAGCTGATCGCCGCCGAAGGCTTTACGCCGGACCCGGAAGGCATCCGGGCCTGCCGCGCGGCGATCCGCGCGCGCGCGGCAGACGAGCTCCTCGCCCGGCTCGCGCGCAACGAGGACTTCTACAGCATGAGCGGCTGCCGCGACCTGATGTTCCACGTGCACGAGCACCGCTTCGCCCTGCCGCAGATCGAGTCGCTGATCGCCCGCCTGGGCCTCAGGTTCCTGGGCTTCGAATTTCCCGACAGCGGCGCAACGCTGGCGCGCTACCGCGCGCGCTTTCCCGGGGATTCAGAGCTTGTTCAACTGGGGAACTGGCACCGCTTCGAGCAGGAGTTCCCCGACGCCTTCGCGCGCATGTACCAGTTTTGGGTTATGTAGAATCTGCGAGCTCGGCCGCCCGCAACAGCGCCCGCGCCTTGTGCTGCGTTTCCAGCCATTCCGAGCGCGGGTCGGAATCGGCCACGATGCCGGCGGCGGCCTGGACGTGGAGGCGCCGGTCCTTGACCAGGGCGGTGCGGATCGCGATCGCGACGTCCATGTCGCCGTTGAAGCCGAGATAGCCGACCGCGCCGCTGTAGACGCCGCGCTTCACCGGCTCGAGCTCGTCGATGATCTGCATCGCGCGCACTTTCGGCGCGCCGGTCACGGTGCCGGCGGGAAAGCTCGCCTTCAGCACGTCGAGCGCGCCGAGGCCCGGGGCGAGGCGCCCTTCCACGTTCGACACGATGTGCATCACGTGCGAGTAGCGCTCGATCACCATGCGCTCGGTGACGCTTACGCTGCCGGTCGCGGCGACGCGGCCGACGTCGTTGCGCCCGAGGTCGATCAGCATCACGTGCTCCGCGCGCTCCTTGGGATCGGCGAGCAGCGCAGCGGCGAGCGCGGCGTCGGCCTCGGGCGTGGCGCCGCGCGGCCGCGTGCCCGCGATCGGCCGCAGCGTCACGGTGTCGCCGGCGAGCCGCACCAGGATCTCGGGCGACGCCCCCACCACGTGATGGTCGCCGAAGTCGAAGTAGTACATGTAGGGCGAGGGGTTCACGCTGCGAAGCGCGCGATACAGCGCAAGCGGCGACGCTTCGAACGCCCGCGAAGTGCGCTGCGAAACCTGGACCTGCATCACGTCGCCGGCGAGGATGTATTCCTTGCAGCGCCGCACCGCTTCGAGGAATTGCGCTTCCGTGAAGGAGCAGTCCAGCGTGGCCGGCTTCGGTTTTTTCTCATCTTCAAAAAACCGCTCGTCCGGAAGCGGTCCCGCCAAACGCGAGCGCAAGTGCTCCAGCCGTGCCTTGGCGGCCCGCTCCGCATCGGGCTGGCGCGGGTCGGCGTAAACCACGAGGTAGAGCTTGCCGAGCACGTTGTCCAGGACGGCGAGCTCGTCGGAGACGAGGAGCAGCATGTCCGGGGTGCCGAGCGGATCGGGCTTCTCGGCGCCGAGCGCGCGCGGCTCGATGTGGCGCACCGTCTCGTAGCCGAAGTAGCCGGCGAGGCCGCCGCCGAAGCGCAGCGCCGCGGGAACCGGCGCGACGCGATGGCGTCCGAGCCAGGCGCGCGCGTACTCGAAAGGATCGGCCTCGACGCTTTCGAGGCAGACGTCGGCGCCGCGCGCGTCGCGCAGCAGGCGGCGCACAGTGCGGCCGCGCGCCTCGATGCGCTCCGCGCAGGCGAGCCCGATGAACGAATAGCGCCCGAAGCGCTCGCCGCCCACCACCGACTCGAGGAGATACGAGTACGGCGTGTTGGCGAGCTTGAGGTATACCGCGAGCGGCGTGTAGAGATCGGCCCGCGCCTCGGCGACGACCGGGACCCGCGTGTACTCCGTCAAAGCTTTACCGCTGAAAGGCTCTGCCGCATCTCGCGGATGGTCGCGGCGTAATCCTTGGAGCCGAACACCGCAGAGCCGGCGACGAAGGTGTCGGCGCCGGCGCGCGCGATCTCGGCGATGTTGTCGGTTTTCACCCCGCCGTCGACCTCCAGCCAGATTTCCTTGCCGATGTTGCGCCCCAGATCGTCGATGCGCCGGCGCACCTGGGCGATTTTCGGCAGCACCGAGCGGATGAACTGCTGGCCGCCGAAGCCCGGGTTGACCGACATCAGGAGCACGAGGTCGAGCTTCTCCAGCGTGTGGTCGAGCCAGGCGACCGGGGTCGCCGGGTTGAGGACGAGGCCCGCCTTGCAGCCGTGCTCCTTGATGAGCGCGATGGTGCGGTCGACGTGATCGGACGCCTCGGGATGGAAGCTGATGATGCTCGCGCCGGCCTTGGCGAACTCGGGAACCAGCCCGTCCACCGGCTTCACCATGAGGTGCACGTCGAGCGGCAGCGACACGTGCGGCTTGAGCGCGGCGCACACCAGAGGGCCGACGGTCAGGTTCGGCACGTAGTGGTTGTCCATGACGTCGAAGTGAATCAGGTCGGCGCCCGCGCGCTCGACCGCGCGCACTTCGTCGCCCAGGCGCGAGAAATCGGCCGACAGGATGCTGGGCGCGATGCGAAACGTCATGGCCGCGCGGAGTTTACAATGCCGTCGTGGCACAGGAGAAGCTCTACGAGATCGCGGTGAACGCGGCGACTCTGTACCTCGCCGATCAGTCCGACGAGACCGCAGGCCGCTACGTGTTCGCCTATACCATTACGATCCGCAACACCGGCGCCGTCGCGGCGCAGCTCATCAGCCGCCACTGGATCATCACCGACGCGCAGGGCCTCGTGCAGGAGGTGCGCGGCCTCGGCGTGGTCGGCGCGCAGCCCCTGCTCCAGCCCGGCGAGCGCTTCGAATACACGAGCGGCGCCTCGATCGCCACGCCGGTCGGCACGATGCGCGGCAGCTACCAGATGATCGCCGCCGACGGCACCCGCTTCGAAGCGCCGATCCCGGAGTTCACCCTGTCGGTGCCGCGCGTGCTGCACTAATTACTTGCGCGCTTTCATTTGCGTTTCCTCGGCCAGGTGAACCACACGATGAACGCCGCGAGCCCGAGGGCGAGCGCGATCTCCAGGTAGATGATCCACATACGCTGCGTCGCTTTGATTCTACTGGTTGCCGGCTGCGCGCCCTGCCCCGTTTGTCCGCCGCCGAAGCCGCAACCGGAGAGCGCTCGTTACGAGGCACGCGCATTTACCGATCTGCCGGGCTGGGGGCGCACGCAGCTCGAGCCGAGCTTGCGCGCGTTTCTGGCGGGTTGTTCAAGAGTAAACGCCCTGAGACGGGTCTGCGACCTGGCCAAGAGCCTGCCGCCGGGCGACGAGCAGGCGGCGCGCAAGTTCTTCGAGGCGGAGTTCGTGCCGTACGCCGTGATGTCGAGCGTGAGCGGCGACAGCGGCCTCATCACCGGCTACTACGAGCCGATTGTCGAGGGCAGCCGCACGCCGAGCGCGGCGCATCGCTACCCGATCTTCGGCGTCCCACCTGATTTGATCGTAGTCGAATTGGGTAACGTGGTTCCGGAGGCCCGGCAACTCCGGCTGCGCGGGCGCCTCGATGGCCGCCGGCTCGTCCCCTACTACTCGCGCGCCGAGATCGACGCCCGCGGCGAGGCCTTCGGCGCCCCGGTGCTCGCCTGGAGCGGCGACCCGGTCGAGCTCTTCTTCCTCCAGATCCAGGGCTCCGGGCAGGTGCGCCTCGAGAACGGCGAGCGCATCCGCGTCGGCTACGCCGACCAGAACGGGCATCCGTACCGCTCGCTCGGCCGGTACCTGGTCGAGCGCGGCGAGCTCGTGCTGGAGGAAGCGTCGATGCAGGGGATCAAGGCCTGGGCGGCGACCAATCCGCAGAAGCTGCGCGACGCGCTCGATCACAACGCGAGCTACGTGTTTTTCCGCGAGCTGCCGCCGGCCGACGGCCCGATCGGCGCGCTCGGCGTGCCGCTGCAGGCGCAGGCCAGCCTCGCCGTCGACCGGCGCTTCGTGCCGCTCGGCGCGCCGGTGTACCTGGCGACGACGTTTCCGCTGTCCGAAGAGCCGCTCGAGCGCCTGATGGCGGCGCAGGATACGGGCGGCGCGATCCGCGGCGTGGCGCGCGCGGACTTCTTCTGGGGCACGGGCCCGGAGGCCGGCGCGCAGGCCGGGCGCATGCGCCAGCAGGGACGGCTGTGGCTGCTCTGGCCTATCGGCGAGCCGTTGCCGTCCGGTCCAGCATTTCCCTGAGGTCGCCCGCCCCGAGGCCTCCGGCGACGCGCTCGCCGTTGGCGAAGAACAGCGTCGGCGTGCTGTTGACGCCGAGCTTGTGGCCGACGTCGAGCACCTTGTCGAGCGGGTTCGCGCAGCTCGATCCCGCCTCCGGCACCTTCGGGCGCGGCGCGGCCGCGAGCTCGAGCCAGGCCTTGGCGCGGTCGGGCGAGCACCACACCGCCCGCGAGTGATCGGCGTTCTCGGGCCGGATCACCGGGAACATGAAGACGTAGATCGTGATGTCGTCGACCTGCGCGAGCGCGCGCTCGAAATTGCGGCAGGCGGGGCAATACGGGTCCGAGAACATCGCCAGCACGCGCTTGCCGTTTCCGCGCTGCACCTTCACCGCGAGATCGAGCGGCAGCGACTCGAACTTGATCGCGTTCAGCTTGCGCATGCGCTCCTCGGTAAGGTCGCGATCGGTGCGCAGCTCGATGATGCGGCCGTCGATCACATAGGTCCCGGTCGCATCCGTATACAGCACGCGCATCCCTCGTTCAGTCCGCACGCGCACTTCCCACAGCCCCGGCATCGGCCCGGCCTGCACGCCCTCGATCTTGGCGCCGCCGAGCTTCGGCTCGAGCGCCTTGCGGATTTGCGCTTCATTGGCCCAGGCCGCATTCGCGCACCACAAGACGACCAGGACGAAAATCCTGGCCATCACGAGATTGCCTGGCGCATGAGCATGTTCTTTACGACCGGCAGCCGGTCGGTCAAGTTCAACCCGGCGTTGCGCAGCCGCGTGGCGAAGCCGCCGTGGGCGCCGAACAGCCTGAATAGGGAATCCACCATGGTGTCCATCGCGAGTATAGGCTCGGCGCGGCTGCGCTCATAACGGCGCAAGAGCCGCAGCTCCCCCGGGTCGCGCAGCGGCTCGCGGGACGACAGGACCGCAGCGAGCGCACGCGCATCCTGGAGGCCGAGGTTGAGCCCTTGTCCGGCCAGCGGATGAATCACGTGAGCCGCGTCGCCCGCCAATGCCACCCGCGGCGCGACCATGCGCTCGGCCGCCAGCCGGCGCAGCGCATAGCAGCGCGGCGGCGTGATGAGCGCAAGCTCGCCGAGCACGCCGCGCGTCGCCGTCTCGACGGCACGGCAAAGCGTTTTGTGTTCCATTTCAGAGACTCGTTTTGCCTGGCCCGTCGGCAGCGACCACACCATGGAGAAGTGGTCGCCCGCGAGCGGCAGGAGCGCAAGCACCGCGCCGCGCTGGAACCACTGGTAGGCGACATTCCGGTGCGGCTTCTCGCAGCGGAAGTTCGCCACGACCGCGTCCTGGCCGTAGTCGCTGTCGCTCGCCGCGATCCCGGCCTGGCTGCGCACCCACGAATTGGCGCCGTCCGCGCCCACGATCAGCCTTGCGCACACGTTGGTGCCGTCGCGCAGACCCACCGTCGCCCATTCTTCCCCGATGCTCAGGCGCTCACACTGCGCGAGCACGTCGACGTCGAGGTCCCGCCAGAGCGCCGCCTGGAGCAATGCATCCTCCACGATCCACGCCAGCTCCGGCACGCCGGCGCCGTACGCGTCGAACTCGAGCACGGAAGATTGATCGCCGTGGATGCGCATCGCATGCACCGGGACCAGCCGCTCCGGCGGCATCGCCTGCCATGCGCCGATTTCCTTCAGGAAGGCCGCGTTCCCCGGCGTCAGGGCGTAGACCCGCGCATCGAAAGGCTCGGGAATGATCGAAGACGGGCGTTGTTGAGCCACCAGCGCGACCGACAGCCCGCGCGCGGCGCGCGCGAGGCTTGCGCCGACCGGACCGCCGCCGACCACGGCGAGGTCATGCCGCCCAGGGTTTATAATCGCGTCTCCATCCGTGGCGAATTAGCTCAGCTGGTTAGAGCAGCGGAATCATAATCCGTGTGTCCGGGGTTCGAGTCCCTGATTCGCCACCACCCCATTCTCAATTCGGGGTCACCCCGACCCTGAATTCAAACGCCAGCGGTGGACTTGATGGCGGCGAGCATCGCGTAGGGCTTGGCCGTCTTCGGCAAGTACCACGCCGCCCCCGCCGCGATCGCGCGCTCCATGGTGACGGGATCTTCCGTCGCCGAGACCACGATCACGCGCACGTCGGGCAACGCCTTGCGAAATCGCTCCAGCGCTTCGATGCCGGTGTAGCCCGGCAGCCCGAGATCCAGCAGCGCGAGGCGCAGGTCCGGGAGTCCCATGCCGTGCACGATCGCCGCGCCGAGCTCGCTCTGGGCGTGGACCGTGGCGCCCGGAATCGCCTTGTGCACCATGGCCGACAGCGTCTCGTGAATCAGCGGGTGGTCATCGATGATCAGCACGTCCACGGCGGCTAGGGCTGCGTCTTGTATTCCGACTCCGGCTTCGGCCGCGCGCCGACGAAGCGGGCGAGGAACAGCCCGGCCTCGTAGAGCAGGCACATCGGCACCGCCAGCATGAACTGCGACAGCACGTCGGGCGGGGTCACGACCGCGGCGACGACGAACGCGCCCACGATCACGTAGGGCCGCGCCTCGCGCAGTTTCTCCACCGTCACGATGCCCATGCGCACCAGCACGATTACCACGATCGGGATCTCGAAGGTGACCCCGAAGGCGAGAAACATGGTGATGACGAAGCTGAAGTAGGCCTCGATGTCCGGCGCGGGCGTGATCGACTTCGGCGCGAAGTCGTGGATGAAGGCGAACACCTTGCCGAAGACGAAGAAGTAGCAGAACGCGACGCCCAGGAAAAACAGCACGCTGCTCGCGACGATGAGCGGCAGGGCGAGCTTCTTCTCGTGCTCGTAGAGCCCGGGCGCGACGAAGGCCCACGCCTGGTAGAGCACATAGGGCAGCGCGACCATGAAGCCGACCAGCACCGT
>Ga0180085_1000839_pt1 | contig 10465 bp, 10 predicted proteins | sample EasRiv730_16_10D_FD_123013 | JGI IMG/M metagenome (GOLD analysis project Ga0180085, IMG submission 123013) | Soil microbial communities from meander-bound floodplain in the East River, Colorado, USA - East River metaG ERMLT730_16_10D | ecosystem: Environmental > Terrestrial > Soil > Floodplain ... | reverse complement strand
TTTGGAAAACTGTTCCTCGTCGTCGATAAAGACAATACCCCGGGCACCTTTCTCCCGGGCCGTCAAAGCTTTGTAGCGGAGGGCGTGCTGGCGCTGAAACTGGCCGTGTGGGTTGTCGCCCTCGGGACCATAACGGAGGACGAAGACAAAACGGTCTTTGACGTCCAGGTTCTGATAGTCATCGTAGTTCAACGGTGGCGCTGAGATTCCGTGACCCGCAAACATCGCCGTCCCCTGAAAGTCACCGGTCAGGGAGAAGGATGTGGGCATGAAGTCTCTTTTTAATTCAAGAGATTCGGCGGCGACCGTAAGCCGATTGTTGCTTCCAAGTTCAATTCCAGCCACGAATGTGAACGGCTGCAGGCTTGAAGTTTTACCGTTGGCCGCCGTCAATCCCTGTTTCTGAAATTCTCGGGAAATATAGGCAGCCGCCTTCTCAGCTCCGGCAGTTCCTGCCAGGCGCCCGGCAAGTTCGTCGGAAGCCAGATACTGAATGTGACGGGCCAGCTCCGATGAAGAGATGACCGACTTCTCGTGACCGTTCTGCGCACGCTTGGAGCGAATGACTGCGACGGTCAGCCACGCGCTGGCGAATACCAGAGCGCAGCTTAAAATGATTCGTTTAGCAAAGGGTTTGTTCATCAACGTTATCATTGTGTTTGGAACTCCCTCTCCCTGTGGGAGAGGGTGGCCGAAGGCCGGGTGAGGGGTCAGGAGAAACGAAGCCCAGGCGCTCGCGAGATCTAGACAAATGACACGGCTCCCCTTACAGCCTCCGCAGGTGAAACCCGCCATCGACATTGAAGACTTCTCCGGTTGAAAACGGGAAAGAACCTCCGACGATGGCGGCTACTGCCTTAGCAACGTCTTCTGGCCGTCCCCAACGCGGAATCGGCGTCAAGCCGTCGGCAATCAAGCGGTCGTACTTTTCTTTGACGGCGGCTGTCATGTCCGTTTCAATAATCCCGGGCCGAATCTCAAAAACAGGAATTCCAAACTCAGCCAACCGGTGCGCATATAACTGAGTCATCATCGCAATGCCAGCTTTGGTCAAACAATAGTCGGCGCGGTTGGGAGAAGAAGCGTACGCAGACACCGACGAGATGTTTACAATCACCGGAGAATAGTCGGCCAGCTTCTTGCGGAGCTCAACCATCCAGCGCGACAGTCGCTGAGTAAGAAAATACGGGCCGCGAAGATTTATGGCCATCAGCCGGTCAAAACTTTCCTCGCTGGCGATCAGCATGTCTTCACGCACTTTGGGGGCGACGCCGGCGTTGTTGACCAGGACATCCAGCCGTCCAAATTTCCCGTTGAGCGATTCCATCGTGCGGACATGATCGGCCGTCTGGCTGATATCAGCTTGTAATAATTCGGCGCGCGCCCCGAACCGTGATGCTGCCTTCTGCACTTGTGCTGCAGCTTCATGCTGGCTGGCGAAGTTGATCATGACGTCCAGGCCGCTTTCTGCCAAAGCCAAGGTAATGGCCTTGCCTATACCGCGGCTGGCGCCTGTGATGAGAGCCACTCGATTAGAAGTCATCGCGCATTCCAGTTAACGTTCACTAACCTCAGCGAAAGACTGCGGCAACGGCAAAAGCCGAACCGCAGAGACACGGAGACGTAGAGACCACTCTTTGCGGCACACTCTCTGCGCCTCTGCGGTTTAGATTCCTGCCTGCAGGTTCTGAGCTGTGAATCTCTTACCTCTTCTCACTTCCCAAACGCACCATTCTCCATGCTTTGTCGCCCTCAGGCAAAAAGAAAAGCACCTCGATCCCAGGATACAGATGGAGTATGGCCTTTCCTTTCTCCACGCCCTGAACGTAGAAGGCATTGTCGAGAGCATCGCCGTCAGTGCCGTTCTGGGTGATGACGGCGACGCTGAGCATGTTCTCAACCGGTCGGCCGGTACGCGGATCCATGATGTGCGAATACGTGACGCCGCGCACTTTGAAGAACTTCTCGTAATTTCCAGAAACCGACAAACACTGGTTCTTCAGCAGCACTGTCATTGCGCTCTTCTTGGGGTCGTGGGGCGCAAGCGGGTCCTGGATCTTCACTTCCCAACCCGGACTATCTGGCGGGGCACCCAAACCATACAGAGTGCTGCCGCCGGCGCTCACAAAGGCGCGTTCGATGTGCTGCTCCTTGAGCAGCTCAACGACGCGGTCAACGGCGTAGCCTTTGGCAATTCCTCCAAGGTCGAGTTCCATGCCGGAACGCTCGAACTGAATCGTTCGTTGCGTTGAATTCAGGTGCAGGTGCTGGTAGCCCACTTTCCGGAGCACGTTCCAGAGTTCGAAAGACCACGGAATACGCCCCTCTCCACGAAAAAACCCCCAAGCCTTCATCAAAGGACCCACTGTGATGTCAAAGCCGCCTTCCGATTGTTGGCTGTAACGGACGCAGCGTTCCAGGAAGCTAAATAACTCGGGCTCGACCAGGACTGCGTGCTCACCCGCTTCGCGATTGAGTTGTGACAGCGGGCTCTCAGGCTTGTAGTTGCTCATCAAGGCATCGATGCGATCAACTTCGTCCAGGGCTGCGGTGGTGATCAAGGGGAGCTGTTTGGGGTCGGGTCCGTAGACGACCACTGTGTAGGTGCAAGCCATGGAAACGCGGCTGTCTTCGAATCGGTGTAGCTTCGGGCTGCTGGATTCTTTGGCCTGGAGAGGGGAGACAACCACTACGACAACAAACATCAGGCTGAGGAGGGAGAGTCGCAGGGCAACGAGCAGGGTTTTCAAGTTTGTGGTGGGTATAACCCAGGGCACAGCCGGCTACGTTGGCAACCAGAAGGCATAGAAGAATGACTAACGGAGAAGCGCGAATGACGAAACAATGATGAAGCCCGAATGTCTAAATCGTTCGTCATTCGGATTTGGGATTTCCTTCGTCATTCGTGCTTAGTCACCAGTCATTCGTACAGACAGGGCGCCTCCTTGCTGGAACTGTCAAACCGCGAAGACACACAATGCACTAAATCTTCTTACTAATCTGCGTCAGGGGAGGCGTAGCCGCTTCCTTTGGCCAGAAAACCTTCTGGTTGGTTTCCATCGCCCGGTTGGCATAGATCACCGCGCGCGAGTCGGCGGTACCCACGTGAACATCCGCAAGGGGTTTCTTGCCTTCACGGATGCAAGCGAAGAACGCTTCTTCTTCGACGGTCAGGGCATCGCGTTCCCTGTCTACTTCCATCACACCCATGTCGATGAGCCACTTCTTCGCGAAATCCATCTCCTTGGCAACGAAGCCGAGGTTCCGCTTAGGAACTTCCGGGAAGATGGGGAATCCTTTGCGAACGCCGCGATTGGCCGCGGTTGCGCCAGCCCACCAGTTCTGTTCTTTGGTGTCAGCGGTCTTGACTTTGTTGGTGGGGGCATCCTTGGGCTTGTTCTCCCGGAAGAGCATGGCCTTGGCGCTGTTGTTGCCAAGCGTTATCTCGATGGTTCCTTCGTCACCCATGATCACTTCCGAAAAATCCAGGTGGGCATTGTTGCAGATGGACGTGAAGACAAACTTCTTGCCCTCCGGATACTCGAAGACGACGGAAACGTTGTCGAAAATGTCCCTTCCGTCCTTCCAGTAGTCTAAACCGCCGACACCCACCACCGATACGGGCTCCGATTGGAATGCCCAGTCGGCAACGTCCACTTGGTGGGATCCGAGTTCGGCCATCAATCCGCCTGAATATTCACGGTAAACGCGCCAGTTGAGCAGCCGCTCAAACTTGGGATCGGGGACTGGAATCTTCCAACTGCCGTTGCGGTGCCATTGCGCGCGGATGTACTGCACTTTGCCTAGGGCGCCGCTGTGGATCATCTGCATAGCGACCTGGTAGATGGTGCTGTAACGTCGTTGCAGGCCGACTTGGAATACTTGATTCGGCCTGGCGTTGACGGCCGTGATCACTTTTGGGATCTCCTCGTCGGTCTTGGCCATCACCTTCTCGACAAACACATGCTTGCCGGCACTCAGCGCATCCAACACCATCGGGACGTGCAGGTGATAGGGCGTCACGATAAAGACGGCTTCGATGTCCTTGCGATCCAGCACCCGGCGATAGTCGTCAGGAATCGTGTCGGGATTTCCTCCAATCGTTTCGACGCCCTTCTTCAAATTCGGTGGGTAAATATCGCAGATGACGGCACACCGGCCCGTTGTCACCGTGGCCAGGTGCTTCAGGTGGTTGCTCCCCTGACGTCCTGAACCGATGAAACCATAGTTCACAGGATTCGTAAGGCTCTGCGCGCTGACGATGGCAGGAGCACCTGCAAGGGCAGTGGCGGCAGTAATCGCAGCAGAGGATTTCAAAAAGCTGCGGCGATCCACCGGCTTGGGTGACTGATTCTTAGGCATGACGTCTATCTCCTGTGATCAAGGATTCGATGCATCGAAGAGGACAACCAAAATTTAGCACAGAGCTCACTGCGACGCCATCTGGAACTGACGATGACGCCGATTGAGCTCCCGTCCTTGCCAGTGGGATGTTGTTCCGTTTCATCACACGCCGTCTTCCTTCCGCGACGCAAAATACTGCCTCACGAATTCCTGCATTTCTGGTTTCTCAGAGTTCCAGCGCCAGCAACCATTACAGTCTAGGGCAATATCTTTGTAAGGGTCAAAGTCGAATTGCTCAAACTGTCGATGTCTTTCGACAATTCCGCGATGAGCCAGATCACCATGCCAGAGATGAAACACGACGCCAGGAATATGTCCGACCCGACCACGAACTCTGTTGAAGTAGGGTTTGGCCCAAGCCACGTAGTGCTCGGTTCTTCGCGGATTCATTGGTCGGCTCCGCGTGAAAGCATCAAATACTCCTAACGCCGCCGCGAGCTTTGCCTTGTCCCCAGCGCCCACGATACATGCATCATAAAAGCCGTGCTCTTCGAGAATGTCTCTGCGGCCCGCCCAAGCTAGGCCGGCTGTAGAGCCTTTCCAGGGCTGGATGGGTGCGCAGAGTTCTTGAGTGGTAGTTTCTCCAATCGCCAATTGATAGAGCACCGACTGAGCCTTGAGAATGGATGTCCACGAGCCTGGATTGCCACTCGTGAAATCCCTTGAGAGATCATTTCGCTCCTGAAACAAGTGCAACAAAGCGACCTCATCCAGCGCCCGGTTGGCACGTTCCACCCAACCATCGTCCTCAAACAGGATGTCGCAGTCCAGCCAGGCCACTTTGTCACAACTGTCAGGCAGAGACTTCAGCGCCAAGTTAAGCAAGCGCTCCTTTTGCCAAAGGATGCTAGAGCTGCGCAGTTGCACCAGAATGTCTGCATCGTCCGTCGACAGTTGAAACCTTCCGTCAAAAGAAAGTTCCACGGTCACGAGTGGAACCTTCAATCGACGGTGAAACATACGGTAATTCTCCAGCCGACGATGGTAGCCGACGGGATTGAAGTACGAAGTGATTGCCCAAAGGTTTGCTGAGAGCGGATCAGCCATCTCGACCACTCATATTCCATCTTCCTTCCGCGACTCGAAGTATTGCTTTACGAACGCGTGCATTTCGGTCTTGTCCGAGCTCCAGCGCCAGCAACCGTTTGGGTCCAGCGCAATATCTGTGTAAGGGTCAAAATCGAACTGGGCAAACGATCGATGTTTCGCTTGGTATCCGCGATCGTGCAAATCACCGTGCCAGAGATGCAAGACACGGTCAGGGATGTAACCAATCCGACCCTGTATTCTGTTGAAGTAGGGTCTTGCCCATGCCAGGTAGTGTTCCGTTCTGCGAGGATTCATTTCCATGGCTTGCGCGAAAGGATCGGAGACTCCCAGTGCTGCGCAAAGCAGAGCTTTATCCCCGCTTCCGATAATACAGGCGTCATATAAGCCAACTTCCCTCAGGATATCTTTAGTGCTCGCCCAAGCAAGGCCGTTTGTTGTACCTCTCCGCAGTGCCCCAAGCGTGGCAACATCTTCGGTAGTCGATTGTCCAGCATCCAGTTTATAGACCAGCGACTCGGTCTTGAGAGTGGCCCCCCAGGAGTTCGGGTTCTCGGGCGTGAAATCCATCGGCAGCTCATTGCGATCTTTAAAGAGGTGCACGAGCGCAAACTTATCCAGCGCTCGGCTGGCACGCTCTATCCAATCATCACTCTCAAATATGATGTCGCAATCCAGCCAGGCCACTTTGGTACAGGTGTCCGGAAGAGACCTTAGTGCTACGTTCAGCAAGCGCTCCTTTTGCCAAAGCACAGAGCTGCTGCGGAGTTGTACCAGAATATCGGCATCACCGGATGCCAGTTGGAACTCTTCGCCAAAGGAAAGTTCCACAGCCACCAAAGGAACCTTCAAGTGCCGCCGAAACGTGCGGTAGTTCTCGAGCCGACGGCGGTAGCCAACCGGGTTAAAGTAGCAGGTGATTGCCCAAAGGTTTCCGGAGTGTGAATCAACCATCTCGACCTCTCAGGTGCCGTCTTCCTTCCGCGACTCGAAGTAGTGCTTCATGAACGCGTGCATCTCTGTCTTGTTAGAGTTCCAGCGCCAGCAACCATTTGGGTCCAGAACAATGTCGGTGTAAGGGTCAAAATCGAATTGTGCAAATAGTCGTCGATGCGTTTCGAAGTTCCTGCGATTGTGCAGGTCACCGTGCCAAAGATGGAAGATCCCGCCACGAATATGACCAATACGACCTTGGACTCGTTTGAAACAAAGGTTAGCCCATTCTCGGTAGTGCTCGGCGCTACGCGGATTCATTTCACGAGTGCGCGCGAAATCATCGAACGTTCCCAGTGCAGCGGACAAGATTGCTTTGTCTCCACCCCCTATGATGCATGCGTCATAAAGCCCATGCTGCTCGAGGAAGTCTCGACGACTCGCCCAGGCAAGGCCAGAAGTTACACCCTTCAGGGGCCCGCCGGGGAGGGAAGCCTCCTGAGGCGTAGTTTCTCCGAGCGCCAACTTGTGGACCAACGACCGAGATGTCAGAGAGACATTCCAGTTTGGTGTATCAGGCCTAAAATCCATCGGCAGCTCGTTTCGCTCGTGAAAGAGGTGCACGAGCGCGAACTCATCCAGCGCCCTGCTGGCGCGCTCCACCCAATCTTCGTTCTCGAACAAAATATCGCAGTCTAGCCAAGCTACTTTGTCGCAGCCATTCGGAAGCGACTTTAGCGCGACATTCAGCAGGCGTTCCTTCTGCCACAGGACCGAAGGGCTGTGCACTTGCACTAGAACATCTGCATCCCCGGAACCTAGGTGGAACTTTTTGTCAAAGGAAAGTTCCACGGTTACCAAAGGGACCTTCAATCGCTGCCGAAATGTGCGGTAGTTTTCCAGTCTACGGCGGTACCAAACGGGGTTAAAGTAGCAGGTGATCGCCCAAAGGTTTCCTGAGCGCGCATCGTCCATCTCGACCTCTCAGATGCCGTCTTCCTTCCGCGACTCGAAGTAGTGCTTCACGAACGCATGCATCTCGCTCTTATCAGAGTTCCAGCGCCAGCAACCATTTGGGTCCAGAGCAATGTCGGTGTAAGGGTCAAAATTGAACTGGGCAAACGGTCGATGTCTCGCCTGATGTCTACGATTGTCTAGATCGCCGTGCCACAGATGAAAAACACGTCCAGGGATGTGACTAACCCGACCCCGTATTCGGTTGAAGAAGGGTCTAGCCCATGCCAGGTAGTGCTCCGTTCTGCGATGATTCATTTCGAGGGCTTGTGCGAAATCATCGGGGACTCCCAGCGCCGCGGAGAGCACTGCTATGTTCCCACTTCCCATGATGCAGGCATCGTACAAGCCATATTCCTCGAGGATATCTCTACGACTCGCCCAAGCAAGGCCGGAGGTCGAACCTCTCGGGAGCAGGCCTGGCGTGACAACATGCTTGGCAGTCATTTCTCCCGCATCTAAACGGTAGAGCACCGACTGGGACTCGAGAGTCGCCCTCCACGAGCCTGGGTTATCGGACGTGAAATCCGTTGGAAGCTCATTCCTTTCGCGAAAGAGGTGCACAAGCGCAAACTCATCCAGTGCACGGCTGGTATGCTCGACCCAATCATTGTCCTCAAACAGAATATCGCAATCCAACCAGGCCACTTTGTCGCAGACGTCCGGAAGAGACTTTAGCGCCACATTAAGGAGACGCTCCTTCTGCCAAAGAATAGCGGGGCTGCGTAGTTGCACGAGAGTGTCAGCATCCCCAGAAGCAAGTTGGAACTCTTTGTTAAAGGAAAGTTCCACAGCTACGAGAGGAACTTTCAGGTGCTGACGAAACGTGCGGTAGTTTTCCAGCCGACGACGGTAGCCGACCGGGTTGAAGTAGCAGGTGATCGCCCAAAAGTTTCCGGCGCGCGAATCAACCATTTCGCCCTCTCACATGCCGTCTTCCTTCCGCGACTCGAAGTATTGCCTCACGAACTCTTGCATTTCGGTCTTGTCCGAGTTCCAGCGCCAGCAACCATTGGGGTCTACTACGATGTCAATGAACGGGTCGAACTCGAATTGTGCAAAGAGTCGATGTCTTTCTTGATGCCTGCGGTGGTTCAGATCACCGTGCCAGAGATGAAAGACGCGTCCAGGAATGTAACCAACCCGGCGCGTGACTTTACTGAAGTAGGGGCGGGCCCATGCCAGGTAATGCTGCGTTCTCTGACGATTCATTTCCCGCGCCTGTGCGAGAAGGTCGAACATTCCTAACGCCGCGAAGAGGATGGCTCTGTCTCCGCCTCCTACAATACATGCATCGTACAGGCCATGTTCATCGAGAGTGTCTTTGCGACTTGCCCAAGCAAGGCCAGCTGTAGAACCCCTCAGAAGCCCGCCAGGCGTGGAAGCTTCTTCGGCAGTGGTTTCTCCACTTGCTAAGTGGTAGACCAGGGACTGGGACTTCCGATCGGCCTTCCAGAAGTCTGCCGAATCGAGTGTGAAATCTCTTGGGAGTTCGTTTCGTTCCCGAAACAGGTGCACGAGCACAAACTCATCCAGCGCACGGCTAGCACGCTCGGCCCAGTCATCACTTCAAACACAATGTCGCAATCCAGCCAGGCTACTTTGTCACACACCTGCGGCAGAGACTTTAACGCCACGTTAAGCAGGCGCTCTTTTTGCCAAAGCACAGCAGAGCCGTGCAGCTGGACCAGAATATCGGCATCCGCGGAAGCCAGCTGGAACTTCTTGTCGAAGGAGAGTTCCACTGCCACCAGAGGAACTTTCAAGCGCTGCCGAAATATGCGGTAGTTGTCCAGCCGACGACGGTAGCCAACCGGGTTAAAGTAGCAGGTGATCCCCCAAAGGGTTGCGTATCGCGGATCGGCCATTCCGACTCCTCACATCCCATCTTCCTGTCGGGACTCGAAGTAGTGCTTCACGAACGCGTGCATTTCTGGTTTGTCGGAGTTCCAGCGCCAGCAACCGTCGCCGTCCACGACAATGTCAACGAACGGGTCAAAATCGAATCGTGCAAATAGTAGATGCCTTTCCAGGTGTCTGCGATTGTGCAGGTCACCGTGCCAAAGATGAAAGATCCCTCCACGAACATAACCAATACGACCGCGGAGTCCTTGGAAATAGAGGTTGGCCCATTCTCGGTAGTGCTCGGCGCCACGAGGACTCATTTCCCAAGACTGCACGAGATGGTCGACCATTCCTAACGCCGCGAAGAGGATGGCTCTGTCTCCACCTCCTACAATACATGCGTCGTACAGGCCATGTTCATCGAGAGTGTCTCTACGACTCGCCCAGGCGAGGCCAGAGGTCCCCTTCAGGGGCCCGCCGGTGAGACACCACTCCTGGGCCGTAATTTCTTCCAGCGCCAACTTTCGGACCACCGACTGGGATGTCAGAGAGGCATTCCAGTGTGGTGTATCGGGCCTGAAATCGATCGGCAGCTCGTGTCGCTCGTGAAAGAGGTGCACAAGCGCAAAGTCATCAAGCGCCCGGCTCGCACGCTCGACCCAGTCATCACGCTCAAATACAACATCGCAGTCCAGCCAGGCTACTTTGTCGCAGCCATTCGGAAGCGACCTTAACGCGACATTCAGCAGGCGTTCCTTCTGCCACAGGACCGAAGGGCTGTGCACTTGCACTAAAATATCGGCATCGCCTGAACCCAGTTGGAACGTTTTGTCAAAGGAAAGTTCCACCGCCACCAGAGGAACTTTCAATCGCTGGCGAAACATGCGGTAGTTTTCCAGCCGGCGGCGGTAGCCAACCGGGTTGAAGTAGCAGGTGATCGCCCAAAAGCTTGCGGAGTGTAAATCAAACATATCAATCTTTCACGGGTTCACAGTCCTCGTCTCAACACGGACAAGGGACGCAGCTGCGCCGTTGAACAACTCATCGTGCTGTAAAGCCTAGACAGTGGATTGGGAGAGATGCCCCAGACGCATAACCACACTAAGGCACTCTAGGCCTCGTCCGAAGGGGACCGCATGCTAGCAGGATGCTGAAAAACCCATCACAAAGGGAAACCGGCAATCTCGCAAAAGCGTCTTAATGGCATCGGGAAATATTTTGC
>Ga0180085_1000838_pt1 | contig 10467 bp, 12 predicted proteins | sample EasRiv730_16_10D_FD_123013 | JGI IMG/M metagenome (GOLD analysis project Ga0180085, IMG submission 123013) | Soil microbial communities from meander-bound floodplain in the East River, Colorado, USA - East River metaG ERMLT730_16_10D | ecosystem: Environmental > Terrestrial > Soil > Floodplain ... | reverse complement strand
TACCTGCTCGATATCCGCGACTGGCACGCGGCCGGGCACTCGGAGGAATCCCCAGGTCCGCTCTACCTCGATTTTGCCGCCGCCGCCGTCGACCAGGCGGTGCGCCTGCGGGCCGATTCCGGCCTCGTGTTGCGGCACATGCTTGACCTGGAACGCGGCTTGGTGGCGATCGAGGAGGATGGCTGGGCCGCCCTGGCCACCCGGCCGGTGCCGCGCGATCTGCCGCCCCTGCCCGATTTCATCCTCGAGCTGGGCGCCAACCTGCTGAGCAGCTGTCCGTCGGAAGGCGTCGTGGCGACCGGCAGCGACATCGAAGCGGTCGCCGTCTGGGCCGTCGCCGGAGGCCGGAGCGGCGGACCCCTCCTGATCCCCTCCCTGTACGCCACCGACGCGCGTTACCGCCGCCAGATGGCGCTGGCGCTGGGGACCGATGCCGAGTGGCCGGTGCAGCAGGCGCTGGTGGCCGTCGCCGCGAAGCGCCCGGTCTGCCTGACGCCGCACGCCGATCGCGCGCTGCTCGCGTTGCCCGACCTGCGGCCAATGCGCTTCGTGCTCGTGAGCGGTCCCGGTCCCGCGGCGGGCGATCGCGTTGTCACGGTGACGGGTTTGCTCCGCGCCGAGCGCCAGGGCGCCTCGCCCTGGACGAGCGAGGTCCACGGGGTGTATCGCGCCGCTGCCGGATTCAATCCGCAGCTCTGCGAGGGCCCGCTCGCCCTGCTGGGGGACACGCAATCGGTGACGTGCCGCCACTGACGCCACTCCGCCGCAGATTCCCGCCGTTCAGCTCCTGATTCCATGAGCAAGGTCACGAGGGTGCTCGTCGCGAACCGCGGCGAGATCGCGCTGCGCATCATTCGCGCCTGCCACGAGGAAGGACTCGAGGCCGTCGCGGTGTACTCCGCCGCGGACCGCCTGAGTCCGCACGTCCGGGCCGCCGACCTGGCCGTGGAGATCGGGCCCGCCGCCCCCTCGGAGAGCTACCTGCGCATCGACCGGCTCATCGAGGCGGCGCGGCGGACCGGGGCAGAGGCCGTGCATCCGGGATACGGGTTCCTGGCGGAGCGCGCCGCCTTCGCGGAAGCGGTGGACCAGGCGGGGCTCATCTTCGTCGGCCCGCCGGCGGCGGCGATTCGCGCGATGGGCGACAAGACCGAGGCCCGCCGCCGGATGCGGGCTGCGGGTGTGCCCGTCGTTCCGGGCGCGGATGCGCCGATCACGGATCCCGGCGAGGCACGCGCGCTCGCCGACTCGATGGGCTATCCGGTGATGGTGAAGGCGGCCGCGGGCGGCGGCGGGAAGGGCATGCGCGTCGTGCACGCCCAGGCCGAGTTGGAAGCCGCCCTGGCGACCGCGGCCTCGGAGGCGCTCAAGGCCTTCGGCGATGCCAGCGTCTACCTCGAGAAGTTCATCGAGCGCCCGCGCCACGTGGAGATTCAGATCCTCGCGGACGCGAGCGGCGCGGCCCATCTTGGCGAGCGCGAGTGCTCGGTCCAGCGGCGGCACCAGAAGCTCCTCGAGGAAGCGCCGTCAACGGCCGTCAGTCCCGAACTGCGGGAACGCATGGGCTCCGCGGCCGTCGCGGCGGCGGAGGCCGTGGGATATCGCGGCGCGGGGACGTGCGAGTTCCTCCTCGCCGCCGACGGGTCCTTCTATTTCCTCGAGATGAACACCAGGATCCAGGTCGAGCATCCCGTCACGGAGCTGGTCTACGGGGTGGACCTGGTGCGGGAACAGTTGCGGATCGCCCAGGGGCTCGCGATGCGGCTTCCTTCCGGCCCACCGGTACCGAACGGCTGGTCCATCGAGTGCCGGATCACGAGCGAGGACCCGGCGAACGGCTTCCTGCCGTCGACCGGCCGGCTGGAATACCTCCGGGTTCCGGCAGGCCCCGGCGTGCGATGGGACAGCGGATTCGAGGTTGGCAACGAGGTCACGCTGCACTACGACTCGATGGTGGCCAAGCTGATCGTGTGGGGCGCCGACCGTGAGGAGGCGCTCAACCGGATGGCCCGCGCGCTCGACGAGCTGGTCGTCGTCGGCATCGCGACCAACCAGGGATTTCAGCGCCGCCTGGTCGCCGACCCGGAATTCCGGCGAGGCGCGATCGACATCCAGTTCCTGGATCGCCGGCCGGATCTGGCCTTCGCTCCGCAGGATGAAGACCTGTGCCTGGCCGCCGCCATCGCCGCCGCGCTGGCGGAGGAGGATGCCCGCCATCAGCGGAAGCCGGCGGTGGCCTTGGGCGCGGATGGCGAGAGCACCTGGCTCCGCCGGGCCCGGCACGAGGGTCTGCGGTGACGTCCTCCGCGACGGGGCTCGTGCGCATCCTCCGGCTGGCGGCGGGGGGCGACGGAGTCGGCTGCCTTCCGGATGGTCGCACCGTATTCGTGCCCCGAACCGCGCCCGGCGACCTGGTCGAACTCCGGGAACTCCGGCTGTCCCGGTCGTTTGCGCGGGCCCGCGCCGGCGGGTTGGCCGAGGCCTCCTCCGATCGGATTGAGCCCCGCTGTCCGCACTATCTGGGGGACGGGTGCGGAGGCTGCCAGCTGCAGCACCTGACGATCGAGGCCCAGCGCGCCGCGAAGCGCGCGTTCGTCGGGGATGCGCTCCGGCGGCTGGCGAGGCTGGACTTGCCCGATCCCGAGATCGAGGCGGCGCCGGAGGCCTGGGGATACCGCACCAGGATCACCCTCGCCGTACGCGACGCCGGTCGGCGCATCGGTTTCCATCGCCAGGGCCGGCCCGACGAGATCTTCCCGCTTCGCCATTGCGACATCGCCGCGCCGGCGCTGATGGAGCTGTGGGACGCGATCCGGGCCTCCCGGGACCTGCTGCCACCCGACGCGACCCATCTGGTGCTGCGAACAGATCGATCGGGCGGGAGGCACCTGCTGATACAGGTGAAGGGACAGACGGCCTGGAGCCGCGCGCGCGAGCTGCGCACCGCGCTGGGCCTGCAGGGACAGGACGTGGTGCTCTGGTGGCAGCCGGAAGGCGGTGCCGCTCGCGCCGTCGCCGGCGCTCCATCCGCCTTCCCCGCGACGGCCTTCGAGCAGGTGAATCCGGGGATGGGGGATCGGGTTCGGCGCTGGGCGGTGGAGCAGCTCGGCGACGTCGCGGGGTGCCTTGCATGGGATCTGTACGCCGGCGTAGGTGAAACCACCGCGCTCCTCGTCGGGCGCGGCGCGCGCGTCGAGAGTGTAGAATCGGCCCGCCTCGCCGTCGAGGAGGCGGAACGCCGCGGCGACGCACCCGGCGCCCTCCGCCATGTCGGCCGAGCCGAAGATCTGGTGCCTCGCCTGACGGCTCCGGACGTGGTCGTCACCAATCCGCCCCGGACCGGGATGGATGCCCGTGTCGTGGAGGCGATCCGCGCCGCCGGTCCGCGCCGGCTCGCCTATGTGAGTTGCGATCCGGCCACGCTGGCCCGGGATCTCTCCCGCCTGCTATCCCGCGTTCCCGCCTCCCCGCCGCTTCGCGTCGCCGCAGTCCGGGCCTTCGACCTCTTCCCGCAGACGGCCCACGTCGAAACCGTGGTCATTGTGGAGCGGATGGCGTGAAATATTTCGTCACCGTCAACGGCCGTCAGGTGGAGGTAGAGCTGGAAGGCGGGCAGGTCACCGTCAACGGGTCGGTGCACCAGGCCGCGCTCATCCCGGTGCCCGGCACCCCCCTCCGGCAGCTGCTCCTCGGGGACCGGACGCTGGTCTTCTCGGTCGAGTCTCCGGACCGGGGCGTCTGGCACTTCGGACATCACGGTGATCGTTGGGAAATCGAGGTGGTGGACGAGCGCACCCGGCACATCCGGAGCCTAACGGGAGAGGGACAGAAACGGAGCGGGGGAGGAATCCTTCGGGCCCCGATGCCCGGCCTCGTGGTCCGCGTCCTGGTCGAGCCCGGTCAGCGAGTCACGGCGGGAGCCGGGGTCGTGGTGCTCGAGGCCATGAAGATGGAGAACCAGCTCAAGGCCCCGGCCGAGGCGGTCGTGAAGTCCGTGAAGGTCAGCCCGGGGAAGACGGTCGAGAAGGGGGAAGTGCTGGTGGAGTTCGAGGACTAGGTGGTGGGTTAGTTCGAGTTGTGACAGAACAGCGGCTATCGCGGCTCGGGTAAGCTTGCTTTCGCAGGTGGAGCGGCTAGCTGGCGGGCCAGTGCGTCTTGTGCTTCGAGAAGCCGGTCCATCTGGCTCGCCGAATAGTCGACCAGCTGCTCGAGGTTGGCGAGTCGTTCCGCGAGGCTGGCCGGATCGGGCAGCGTCGCTTCCAACCGGCGCAGCTTCGCCCGGGTCCGCCACCAGGCAATACCAAAGGCGACCGTGCCGATGAGCCCGACTTTGGCGGCTCCCAGGAGCAGCCCAAGGGCAAACCCACTCAGGGTAGGGTCCATGTCGACAAAGATAGCCGAGGCGGTGCGGCTGGTTTAGAAGGCCAGCCGGGGGACGGAGTCGCGGGGTCCAGGCAGGCGAGAACACCCGCAACTCGAGGACTAGCCCCGCCTTGACCTCGGCCGGATTGCCCTGCTATCTTCCAAGTCTGTCTTGATTTACCGGCTTTCGGCGCCTTGGCAGGAATGCTCATGAAGACCTACAGCTCGACTCACGCGGACCTGCAGCACGACTGGCATTTGGTGGATGCCACCGGCGTGCCGCTCGGCCGGCTGGCTTCCGCGGTGGCTCAATTGATCCGCGGCAAGCACAAGCCGACCTACACACCGCACATGGACGGTGGCGACTTCGTCATCGTGATCAATGCCGAGAAGGTGCGGGTCACGGGCCGCAAGCTCGACAACAAGAAGTACTTCTCGCATTCGGGCTACATGGGTCACGAGTCGTTCACGCCGCTCCGGAACCTGCTCGCGAAGCACCCGGACCGGGTCATCGAGAAGGCGGTGTTCGGGATGCTGCCCAAGACGTCGCTCGCCCGGCAGAAGCTCCGGGGCAAGCTGAAGGTCTACGCGGGCACCGACCATCCCCACGCGGCGCAGCAGCCGAAGCCGTATCCTGTCCAGTCCAGCACCAAGAAGGTGAGCGCATGACGGCATCTCCCGAGTACCGGTGGCAGGCGGTGGGCCGGCGCAAGACCAGCGTCGCCCGCGTGTACCTCACTCCTGGCACCGGCAAGTGGGACGTGAACGGCCGGACCCTCGGCGACTATTTCCCGCGGCCCTCGCTGGTGCAGCACATCCAGCAGTCGTTCACCGCGACCGATACCCTCGGCGCGTTTGACGTGAAGGCTCACGTGGATGGGGGCGGGCAGACGGGGCAGGCCGGCGCACTGCGGCTGGGCATCGCGCGGGCGCTCGTGTCGGCTGATGAGCAGCACCGGGCCAAGCTGCGGGCCGCCGGGCTCCTGACCCGCGATCCGCGGATGGTCGAGCGCAAGAAGCCGGGACGCCCAGGCGCCCGGAAGCGGTTCCAGTTCTCGAAGCGCTAGACGGCGCGTCGGGCATCTCGCACATCGCCGGATTCCGGCCAGGGTGTCCCGCCGCGCGGGATCTCGCCGGGAGTTGAACGCGATGGACGGCTAACCCTTATCACGAAGGACCTACGTACCCGCATGGCACAGCCCCAACTGCAGGACCTGCTCGAAGCCGGTGTCCATTTCGGCCACCAGACCCGCCGGTGGAACCCGAAGATGCGCCGGTTCATCTTCGCCGAGCGTTCCGGCATTTACATCATCGACCTCCAGAAGACCCTCCGGCAGATCGCGAAGGGGCAGGAGCTGCTCAAGAGCGTGGTGCTCAAGGGCGACGGCATCCTGTTCGTCTGCACCAAGAAGCAGCTGAAGGGTATCGTCCAGGCCGAGGCGGAGGCATGCGGCGGGTTCTATGTGACCGAGCGCTGGCTCGGCGGGATGCTGACGAACTTCCAGACGGTCAAGAAGCAGATCCGCCGGCTGCGTGAGCTCGAGCAGGGCGCTTCGGAAGGCGAGTTCGAGAATTACACGAAGAAGGAACAGCTCCTCTTCGCCCGGGAGCGGGTCAAGCTGGCCCGGAACCTCGAGGGCATCAAGCTGATGAACCGGCTGCCCGGCGCGCTGTTCGTCGTGGATGCCAAGAAGGAAAAAATCGCGGTGGCCGAGGCGAACAAGCTCGGGATTCCGGTGGTGGCGATCGTCGACACGAACGCCGACCCCGACGTGATCACGGTCCCGATCCCCGGCAACGATGACGCGATTCGGGCCGTGTCGCTGATCGCCCACGCGCTGAGCGAGACGGTGCACGAGGCCCGGGCGCAGATGCCGCTCCGCGAGACGGCGGAAGACGCCGACGCCGAGACCTACAGCACCGACGCCGGCACTGAGGGTGATGCCGACGCCGACCGGCGCAAGCGGCGGCCGCGTCGGAAGCGGCGGCCGAAGCCGGAGGCGATCGCCGCCCGGCTCAAGCCCGAGGCCGAGGTGGAAGCGGAGGCGGGGGACGCGGCGCCGGCGGCCGCAGGCGAGTCGGACGCGTAGTCCGGACGGACCACGCGAGCCATCATGCCGCCGCCCCAGGCCTCCGCACGGCCGGGCGGCGGTTTCTCTATCCAATCACGTGTGAGTGACGCCAGATGACGACGAAGATGATTTCCTCGAAGGATATCAGCGAACTGCGGGCCCGCACCGGGGCCGGCATGATGGACTGCAAGCGGGCGCTGGAAGAAGCCAACGGCAACATGGAGAAGGCCATCGAGCTGCTGCGCGCCAAGGGCATCGCCAAGGCCGAGAAGCGGGCGGGCCGGAGCGCGTCCCAGGGGCTCGTGGTGAGTTACCTGCACCACAACAGCCAACTGGGCGTCCTGCTCGAGCTCAACTCCGAGACCGACTTCGTGGCGCGCACGGACGAGTTCGGTCAGCTGGCGCGCGACATCGCGCTCCATATCGCCTCCGCGGATCCCATCGGGATCAATCCTGAAGACATCCCGGCCGAGACCATCCAGCGGGAGCGGCGGATCGCCGAGGAGCAGGTTGCCGGCGAGGGCAAGCCCGAAGCCATCCGGGCCAAGATCGTCGAGGGGAAGATCCGCAAGTTCATTGCGGAGCGCACGCTCCTCGAGCAGCCGTTTGCGAAGGATGAATCCAAGACCGTCGGCGAGATGGTGAAGGAAGTCTCCGGCAAGCTTGGGGAGGCCGTGGTGGTCAAGCGCTTCGCCCGATTCAAGATCGGGGAAGCCTGATGGGGCTCGCCTATCCCCGGGCGCTCCTGAAGATTTCCGGCGAGGCCCTCGCCGGTGAGAAGGGTGTCGGCCTCGACTACCACGTGGTCGAAGGTCTCGCCGACCAGATCAAGGAGGTGCACGCCATGGGCGTGCACCTCAGCCTGGTTGTGGGCGGCGGCAACATCATCCGGGGAACCAGCGCCAGCCGCGAGGGCCTGGACCGCGTCAACGCGGACTACATGGGCATGCTGGCCACGGTGATCAACGCGCTGGCGCTGCAGGACGTCCTGGAAAAACTCGGCGTGCACACCCGTGTCATGACCGCCATCCGGATGGAGTCGCTCGCGGAGCCCTACATCCGGCGGCGCGCCCAGCGGCATCTCGAGAAGGGGCGGCTCGTGATCTTCGCGGGCGGCACCGGCAACCCGTTCTTCTCCACGGACACGGCGGCCGTGCTGCGGGCGCTCGAGGTGGAGTCGGATGTCATCTTGAAGGCCACCAACGTGGACGGCATCTATACGGGCGACCCCAAGGCCGACCCGGGCGCGACGTTCATTCCCGAGCTCTCGTTCCAGGAAGCGATCGTGAAGGGCTACGCCGTGATGGACGCCAACGCGTTCGGCCTGTGCAAGGCCAACCAGCTGCCGATCATCGTGTTCAACATCAAGGAACCCGGTGCCATCGCGCGGATCCTGCGCGGCGAACGGGTCGGGACGATCGTGCGATGAACAGCATCCAGGACCTCGTCAAACACGCCCGCGAGCTGATGCACAAGGCGGTTGAGAGCACCAAGCGGGAGCTGGCCACCATCCGGAGCGGCAAGGCCACCACGTCCCTGCTCGACCTCGTCCGGGTCGAGGCCTACGGGACGCCCGTTCCGCTGAATCAGGTCGCGATGGTCGCCGCCCCGGAGCCACGGCTGCTCACGGTCCAGCCGTTCGACAAGGGGCTGGCGCAGGCCATCGAGAAGGCCATTCGCGACGCCGACCTGGGACTGAATCCGGCCACGCAGGGCAACCTTATCCGGGTTCCGCTGCCCGCGCTGTCCGAGGAGCGGCGCCGGGACCTGGTGAAGGTCGTGCACAAGCTCGCCGAGGAGGGCCGGATCGCCGTGCGCCACGCGCGCACCGACACGATGTCCCGGCTCAAGAAACTCGAACACATCCCCGAAGACGACCGCAAGCACGCCGAGAAGGACGTGCAGAAGCTCACCGACGATCACGTCCGCCAGATCGACGAGCTGATCAAGGCCAAAGAGGCGGAGATCATGGAAGTCTGATCGTATGAGCGACTCCCTGCTCGAATCGATCCGGCTCCAGGGCGGCGTGCCGGCGCACGTCGCCATCATCATGGACGGGAATGGGCGCTGGGCGCGGGAACGCGATCTGCCCCGGTCCTACGGCCATCAGGCCGGCATGCACGCCGTCCGTGAGGTGGTGGAGGGGGCGCTGGCCGCCGGGGTCGAGGTCCTCACCCTCTTCGCGTTCTCCCAGGAAAACTGGCAGCGGCCGCCCGAGGAAATCGACGCGCTCATGGCGCTCCTCGAGGAGTACATCGCCCGCGAGATGGAGGAGCTCGGGACCCAGGGGGTGTCGGTCCGGTTCCTCGGCGACCTCGACCGCCTGGCGCCGACCGCGCGTGCGGCCGTCGATCGCATCACCGCCGCGACCGCCGGCGGGGAAAACCTCGCCCTCAATATCTGCATCTCGTACGGCGCCCGCGCGGAGATCACCCGCGCGGCCCGCCTGCTCGCAGAAGATGTTGCGGCCGGGCGGATCACGCCCGCGGGAATCGACGAGGACGCGATCTCCAGCCGACTCTTCACCGCGCCCTGGCCCGACCCCGACCTGCTGATCCGCACGTCCGGGGAGCTCCGGGTCTCGAACTTCCTGCTGTGGCAGCTGGCCTACGCGGAATTCCACGTGACACCGGTCTTCTGGCCCGACTTCACCCGGCGCCACCTCTTCGAGGCGATTCTCGACTTCCAGAAGCGCGACCGTCGCTTCGGCCGTATTCCGGTCTGATGGACGCCAATCTCGTCAAGCGGATCGCCTTCGCGGCGGTCGCCATTCCCGTCGCCGTGGGCCTCGTGTGGCTCGGCGGGTGGCCGCTCGCCCTGCTGCTGGCCGCGGTAGGCGCGCTCGGGGCGCGGGAGCTCATCGAGTTCGCGGAGCGCCAGGGCATCCGGCCGTCCCGCACGCTGGGTCTGGGGGTCGCGGCGCTCTTCGGCCCCGGGGCCTGGCTCGTGCTCTCCTCACCGCGGGCCTGGGGTGTCTGGAGCGGTGGCTGGATGTACCTCGGCGCGGTCTGGCTGATCGGGGTGCTCTCGTGGGCCCTCATCCGGCGGGGTCCGACGGACCGCCCGCTGGGCGCCGTGGCGGTCACGGTGCTCGCCCCGCTCTACACCGCTGCGCTGCCCGCCTTTCTCATCGGGATTCGGCACGCGGCGAACGGCACCCGGTCGTGGCCGGGCACCGCGCTCGTCTTCTTCCCGCTCGTCGTCACCTGGGTGTGTGACACCGCTGCGATGTTCGGCGGCCGTGCCGTCGGGGGACCGAAGCTGGCCCCGACCGTCAGCCCGGGGAAGACGCGTTCCGGGGCGATTGCGGGCGTCCTCGGCGCGGCGGTCGCCGCGCCGCTCTTCGCCCACCTGGCGCTCCGGCCCGCGGGGATCCAGCTCTCCATCGCCCAGGCGGTCGCATTCGGCGTCGTCCTGTCGTGCGTGGGGCAGGTCGGGGACCTGGCGGAATCGCTCTTCAAGCGCGAGGTCGGCGTCAAGGATTCGAGCGCGCTGATCCCGGGCCATGGTGGGGTGCTCGACCGCTTCGATTCCCTGTACTTCGTCGTGCCCGTCGCCGCGGCGCTGTACCGACTGTTCGGGATTCTCTGATGCGCGGCGTGGCCGTGCTGGGCTCCACCGGATCCATCGGGCAGAGCACGCTCGCGGTCCTTCGCCGGCAGCGCGAGCATTTCTACGTTGTGGCACTCGCCGGCGGGCGAAATCGCGCCCTCCTCGATGCCCAGGTCGCGGAATGGCATCCCGCGTTTGCCGGCCTGGTTGATGCGGGTGCCGGGAACGGCCTGCCGCACGGGCCGGCGGTGCTGGTCGAGGCCGCGACACACCCCGATGCCGATATCGTCGTGAACGCCGTTGTCGGCGCCGCCGGCCTCGACGCCACCCTGGCCGCGCTCCGGGCGGGCAAGCGCGTCGCGCTCGCCAACAAGGAGACGCTCGTCATGGCGGGCGATCTCGTGGGGGAGGCGGCGCGGGCCGGCGGTGGCGAGATTGTCCCGGTGGACAGCGAGCACAGCGCCGTATTGCAGTGCATCTC
>Ga0180085_1000837_pt1 | contig 10479 bp, 9 predicted proteins | sample EasRiv730_16_10D_FD_123013 | JGI IMG/M metagenome (GOLD analysis project Ga0180085, IMG submission 123013) | Soil microbial communities from meander-bound floodplain in the East River, Colorado, USA - East River metaG ERMLT730_16_10D | ecosystem: Environmental > Terrestrial > Soil > Floodplain ... | reverse complement strand
CGCTGTGGAGACTATAGGGTCTAGTAGAAATCGTGGTCAACCGAATACATTGGACCTCGTCTTCCCTGAATTGAGCTACGCAGGTTGCGTGGGTTCCTATTTGGGAGGAGCAATGCGCTTGTGGAGGCGAGCAGCCTTGATATCGAGGGTTAGGTCTCCCAACCGAAGGGAAGGAAACGCCGAAAGGATTGCCATGGCAAGCTCCTCGGCTTGTTTGGCTTCGGTCTTCTCATGGGTTTTGCGAAGAACCACTCCGTAGTTCAGTAGGCCTCTGGCTACATCGGGATGCTCGCTGCCAAGGCTTTTCTTGAATGTGCAGCGGACAGCAGAGACTACGAATAATTCGAAGTCGTGGACAAACAGCCAGCGTCGACGAAGAGATCAGGGAGAGGTTTGGAACTTGGAATGTGGTAAATCAAGGTGGGTCCCCTGAAGTGACTCCTGGCTTGGACCTTTCGCTTTTGTGTTCACCGGCTTTCAAGTTCTGGATTTAGCTTGACCGCCTGCTCTAAGTCCCTTTGGCAGTCTTCCATATTCCCGCGCAGCAGCAATACACTCCCCCTGTTCAAATAGGCCAACGCGTAGGCTGGATTGATCGCGATGGCCCTGGAGTAGTCTGATTGGGCGGCCTCCCATTCTCCCTTTGCTACATAGGCATTTCCTCGATTGTTGTGGGCGTCTGCTCGATTAGGATCAAGCGCCAGAACCTGGTTGTAGTCCGCGATAGCCTGATCAAACTCCTTCAGCTCTCTCCACGTGTTGGCTCGAGCGTAGTACGCAGCAGGAAACTGTGGATTGATGTGGATAGCACGGCCGAAATCTAAAACGGCCTCCCCATACTCACCCAGGCGGCGTCTGATTTCTCCTCGATTGACATAGGCCTCGATGAAGGACGGATTGCACTGAATCGCCTGGGTGAAATCCTTCAAGGCAGCGGCCAGACTGTTCGCAGCGGAGCGCAACAACCCGCGACCGAGGTAGGCTTTCTCGATCTTTGGGTTTAGGGAGATCGCCCGGTTGTAGTCTTGCATTGCCCCAGTGGCATCTCCATTTCTACGTCTGAGTTCTCCGCGATGGAAGTAGGGAAGAGCCCAGCGGGGTTTGAGCTCTAATGCCCGCTGGTGGTCTTCGATCGCCCGATTCGAGTCTTTCTTGGTCTCGAACGCCAGGCCTCTATTGTCACAGGCTTCCGCCAACCTGGGGTCGGTATTGCAGAGCCAACGTGTAGTCGTCAATTGCCCCATCTACTTGTCCCTTGGTCCACCGCGCGAGACCGCGGCAGTTGTAGGCTTTGGCGTAATGCGGATCGAAAGTGAGGGCAATCTCGTAGTCGGCGATGGCTTGATCCAAATCGCCATGAGAATAGTGTTCCCCACCGCGCTGCAAGTAAGAAGCGGCCGAAGGAGAATGCGGATCTTTTGTGAATCCGTCTTGTACAAAGAGCAGTGCAATCAGGCTCGCCGCGGCCCAGCTAGGCTCGAATCCGCGCACGCAGTGGAACGTTCGGCTACAGAGATTCATAAGCGGTTCTCGGAGCGAAGAAGCCGCGTGATTCCATACTCTCCGACGCTCTATTCCCAATCCAATGAAGGATGTGAGTGTCACAGGCATGGATTTTGCCTGCCTTCACAACGGGTTCAGGGTCGGGTCACATGGAAGTGAAACGTCACGGAGGACAGCGCGATCTTTTCAGAGTCCCTGCTCAAGGCGGGCCAGTTCGGCAGCTGACGCATACGTCGTTTAGTGAGTCGGGCCCTAGTTATTCTCGAGATGGCAAATGGATTTACTTCGTCTCTGACCGTGCCGCTCATTCGCAGATTTGGAAAATGCCCGTTGAGGGTGGAGAACAGATTCAGGTGACTCGGAACGGTGGCTCCAATCCCCAGGACTCGATGGACGGGAAGATCCTCTTTTACCTTAAATCCAAGGAGCCGCCGGACGTGGACTCCGAAGAATTATGGAGTATGGAACTGGAGGGAGGTGCGGAACGACGCGTCCTAGAAGGAGTTCTCACCGCCAACTTCGACGTCAAGCAGCGTGGTGTCTATTACGCGCATGCTGAAGTTTCTCCTCAGCACCCGGAATTTCTCTTTTACGACTTCGCTACTGGAAAAACGAAACGCATCGCCACAATCGACGGATTCGTCTGGAATGGGTTCTCCGTTTCTCCTGACGAACAATCGATCCTGTTCACGCAAAGTCAAGGAGAAGGGACAAACGACTTGATGATGGTGGAGAACTTCCGGTAAAGGGGGAATTAAGCCCTCGATTTACCAACTCCGACAAGACTGAGTTTCCCGCGGGCAATCAAGAGCTCGCAGAGCTTGACTTAGACAGCTTGCCAAACGAGTTTCAGACCCGCACAGGCTCGTGAAATTGCTGGCTGGGGTAGGGTTCGTTGGGTACAACAAAGATCAGAACCAAATAGGCCAGAATAGCTAGCCCACCCGAGAGGAAAGCAGCGAGCACCCATGCCACCCGCATGAGAGTCGAGTCAAATCCAAAGTAGCTTCCCATGCCTCCGCAGATTCCGGATAGCTTTCGGTCTGTCCGAGATCGAAACAACTTTTTTCCAGACCAAGCCGAGCCTTGCAGGCTCGACCCGCAGTACCTGCATTTGATGGCTTCGTCTTGTATTTCTTCTGCACAATAAGGGCACTTTCGCATTGGGCGCCTCCTTACTATGGATGCCTTTCTCAAAGCAGCGTTTACCATCCCCAAGACTTCTCAGGGGTGGCTGATTGCTTCTACGGGAATCGACCACAAAATGTTCACGAACGCCAAATCACGATCGGACTACACAGTCAATTTCTTTGTGGGTGAAGACTTGCTTACAGATGTGTCACGCATCAGCCGATACACCCAACATGAATATTTCGACTCTCGGAAGTCCATCCTCACCACCGATTTCTGCAAAGGTCATCGGTGCTGAACTGGAAATGGCTGTGCTTAAGAAGCTGAAATCAAACGCTGAACAGCAAGGCGCTGCCTTGGTTGAGTTGATTCAAGAATCTGCTTCTGCTCCTGCGTTTGGCTCACCGCAACTCGACGTCTACGCCTAGGTTCAATCCAAGTCTGAAAGTCTATTAACCCAGCTCGGTGACGTATTTTCGTGGGACACTGGCCAGGGCGTTCTATGCGTCATGCCCGCCCAGGCGGGCATCCAGTTTAGGCGTTGTCATTGCGAGGATCTACACAACCTGGATTCCCGCTTTCGCGGGAATGACGGGATTACGAAGCCGGCCGGTGCTCAGGACCCCGTTGAACATTTCGTTCAATACCTGCGCTGTCGGTTGAACGAATTGACCAGAAGTCTTTGCAGAGCGCTGGACCTCCCTTGTTAAGTTATTGAAAGAGCAAAGATTCTCAGCCGTCCGCTATCCTGCTGGCCTGGAGTCCTGATTGCACTCGGTAAATCGACCTGGAGTTGATGCGCAAAGAGCCTGCGACGAAGCTGACTGGCACTCCATCGGTGCGTGGTTTTGAATTGGGAGCCAATCGAGATATGATAGGCGCGCTCATTGAGCGGTTCAAAACTTTTGAAATGAGGAATATGGAATGGCAAAGGTTTATCACGAGGAAGACGCCGATCTGGTTCATCTGAAGGGAAAGAAGATTGCCATCATCGGTTACGGCAGCCAGGGGCATGCCCATGCGCTGAACCTGCAGGATAGCGGACTGGACGTTGTGGTTGGTCTCTACAAGGCCAGCAAGTCATGGGAGAAGGCGACGAAAGCCGGTTTGAAGGTGGCCACCGTGGAGGAGGCTTCCTCGCAGGCGCAGGTCATCATGATTCTGGTTCCTGACCAGACACAGCGGTCTCTGTTTGAAACCTCCATCCGTCCCAACCTGACTGAGGGCAAAACGTTGATGTTCAGCCACGGTTTCAATATTCACTTCAACCAAGTGGTGCCGCCAGCCAACGTCGACGTGTCGATGATCGCTCCTAAAGGTCCTGGCCATATGGTGCGCGATGTGTTCGTTGAAGGAACCGGGGTGCCGGCGCTGCTGGCGATTCAACAGGACTATACCGGTCATGCTCGCGACCTTGCATTGGCTTATGCGAAAGGCATTGGCGCTGCGCGGGCTGGCGTGATTGAAACCACCTTCAAGGAAGAAACCGAAACCGATCTGTTTGGTGAGCAAGCTGTCTTGTGCGGGGGGACGTCAGCGCTGGTCAAGGCTGGATTTGAAACGCTTGTGAATGCGGGTTACCAGCCCGAGGTTGCTTACTTTGAGTGTCTGCACGAGCTGAAACTCATTGTCGATTTGATGTATCAAGGGGGCTTGGCTTACATGCGCTATTCCATCAGTGATACCGCCGAGTACGGCGACTACACGCGGGGCCCGAGAATCGTCAATGACGCGGTGAGAGCTGAGATGAAGAAGATTCTGGAGGAGGTTTGCAATGGAAACTTCGCCAGGGAGTTTATCCTCGAGAATCAGGCAGGACGCGCTTCCATGAACGCGTACCGGCGCCAGGAAGCGGCCCACTCGATTGAAGCTGTGGGCAAAGGGCTACGAGATATGATGAGCTGGATGCGCAAGAAAGGCGCAACCGGGTAGGAAAGGCAAACCGCGGAGACGCAGAGGCGCGGAGAGTTAGGAGCAGCGTTGGATCGGTCTCTTCATTCCGGAAATCGAAGATCTAGGATGGAGTCGCTCTAGGCAATATTCTTCGAGGTGGTAGCGGCCAAAGCTTTCTCTGCGTCTCTGCGGTTCGTCGTTTCTTAGAGATTCACATGAAAAAAATCCAGATCTACGACACAACACTGCGCGACGGTTCCCAAGGCGAGGACATCTCGTTTTCCGTTGATGACAAGCTGCACATTGCGCACAAGCTCGACGAGCTCGGCATTGACTACATTGAAGGCGGCTGGCCCGGGTCGAACTTCAAGGACATGGCGTTCTTCAAGCGTGTAGCCGAGCTGTCTTTGAAGCATGCGCGCGTCGCGGCGTTTGGGAGTACCGCCCATCCGAAGAACAACAAGGTTGAAGACGACAACAATATTCAGGCCCTTGTTGAGTCGGGAACTCCGGTCGTTACCATCTTTGGCAAGAGCTGGGATCTGCATGTCAAGGTAGCTCTGGGAATTTCGCTGGAACGGAACATAGAGCTGATCCGAGATTCGGTCGCCTATCTGAAATCGTTGGGCAAGGAAGTGATCTACGATGCCGAACACTTCTTCGATGGTTTTCAAGCAGATCGTGACTATGCCTTGTCGACGCTGAAAGCCGCCGAAGAGGCCGGTGCAGACACCATCGTGCTCTGCGACACGAACGGGGGCACGCTGACTGAAGAAATCCGCGACCGGACGCTCGCAGCCATGGCAGCGGTCAAAACGCCGATCGGCATTCACACGCACAACGACTCTGACATGGGCGTCGCCAATGCGGTGATTGCCATTCGCCACGGGGCTGTTCATGTTCAAGGGACGTTCAATGGATATGGCGAGCGCTGTGGCAATGCCAATCTCTGTTCCATTATTCCCAACATCGAGTTGAAGCTTGGCATGCAAGCCATAGGTTCGGAGAAGTTGCGGAGTTTGACCGAGGTTTCGCACTACATCAGCGAAATTGCCAACATGCATCATCGCCAGGACTTCCCGTTTGTGGGCAAGAGCGCGTTTGCTCACAAGGGCGGAATCCACGTCAGCGCGGTAATGAAGGAGCCGCGCGCCTATGAGCACCTCGCGCCCGAGACGGTGGGTAACGAGCGCCGGGTGCTGATCTCCGAGCTGTCAGGCAAGAGCAACGTGCTCTACAAAGCCGAGCGAATGGGGCTGCAAATCGACAAAGCGTCTGCGGGCACCCAGGCCGTCGTCAACAAGCTGAAAGAGATGGAGCACTATGGCTACCAGTTTGAAGGCGCCGAGGCTTCATTCGAAATTCTCTTCAGCAAGCTGATGAACGAACACAGCGAGTTTTTCGAACTCGACGGGTTTCGAGTGATTACTGAACGAAAGGGGAATGGCGCTTCGACCTCTGAGGCGGTGATCAAGTTGTTGGTTGACGGCACTGAAGAGCACACAGCCGCTGAGGGAGTCGGACCCGTCAGTGCGCTGGATCATGCTCTGCGCAAGTCGCTGACGACGTTTTTCCCGTGTATCAAAGACATTCGCCTGACGGATTACAAGGTTCGTGTCTTGAATGCCAAGGGAGCGACGGATGCGAAAGTCCGCGTCCTGATTGAAACTAGTGATGGCCACGAAACCTGGGGAACCGTCGGCGTCTCCGAGAACCTGATCGAAGCCAGTTGGCTGGCGCTGGTGGATAGCATTACTTACAAGTTGAAAAAGGAATACGGCTTCAAGAAGAAGGATGAAGAAGCTAAGTTAGCGACGTGATGACGGCGACGACCCCCTATGGTCCCCCTTGCTAAGGGGACAGCGAGCGAAGCGAGCAAGGGGTGAGTGACAGTTCCGATATCTATTGGGTCTCAGTCTCCCATGTCCAACATTCAAGAACCTGTCGAAATTGAAGGGCATCTGATCGATTCCGGCATCCTCAAGTACGCCTTCGACAAAATTGTCGAACATGGAGGCCAGTTTGAGGTGCTTGATTTCCGCATCGGAAGGAACAATCAAGAAACGTCCAAGGTGCGCTTGATGGTGAGGGCCACCGGCCAGGAACAACTGGAAAAAATCCTGGCAGCATTGGAAGATTTTGGCGCCGTCGTTGACTGGGATGATTGCCAGTTTGTTGCTGTCCGCCGCGACAGCATCCTGCCTGATGACTTCTACTCCACAACGAATTTCGACACGTTCGTCAAGGTCAATGGGGAATGGTTTCCGGTAACCAACCAGAAGATGGATTCGGTGATCGTTTGGGAGGACGGCTGCGCATCGACGAAAAAGATCAGCGAAGTCAGAACGGGCGACCTGGTTGCCGTGGGTCGCAAGGGCATTCGTGTGAAGCCGCAGGAACGCAGCCGCGAATACTCCGTGTTTGATTTCATGTCCAACGACCTGACGGCTGAGAATAACAAGAGCCTGTTGATTGCTGAGATTGCCAAGGAGATTGCGCAGGTGAAAGAGTTGGGCAAGAAGGTAGCTTTGGTGCCAGGCCCAGCCATCATACATTCCGGCGCCGACCGCTATCTGAAAGAAATCCTGCAGATGGGATTCATCGATGTCGTTCTCACAGGCAATGCGTTTGCCGTTCACGATATTGAGAAGGCGCTGCTGAACACCTCGCTCGGCGTCAACCAAAGCACCGGCAAGCCCGAGGAAGGTGGGCACCGCAATCACCTTTGGGCGATCAACGAAATTAATAAAGCAGGTGGCATTCCGAAAGCCATTGAAGCAGGTGTTCTCAAGTCGGGGTTGATGTACGAGTGCGTGCGGCAGGGAGTTCAATACGTTTTGGCGGGTTCGATTCGGGACGATGGGCCGCTGGTGGATGTGATTACCGACTGCGTGCAGGCGCAGAAGAAGTACATTGCCGCGCTGGAGGATGTAGCCGTCGTGCTCATGCTGGCTTCAACGCTACACAGCATCGCGGTGGGCAATCTGTTGAAGGGCAGCGTGAAAACAGTCTGCGTCGACATGAACGAGTCAACCCCGATGAAGCTGAGCAACCGCGGCAGCAAGCAAGCCATTGGGGTAGTGACGGATGTGTCGTTCTTTCTCAGTATCCTCGCTGGCGAGCTCAAGAGGCACCAGCAGGAGGCTGTAGGACAGTCACCCGCATCACGTTTCACGGATCGCACATCACGTGATGCGTGACGCGCAGAAGAGCATCAACAGAGGAGGAAAAACGGTGGAAGAAAAAATCTACATCTTTGATACCACGTTGCGGGATGGGGAGCAGTCTCCGGGCGCCAGCATGAATTTGGAGGAGAAGCTGAAACTGGCGCGGCAGTTGGAAGCGTTGCAAGTGGATGTCATGGAAGCTGGATTCCCGATTGCCTCTGACGGAGATTTTGAGGCGGTGCGTCAGATTGCCAAAGAAATTCGGTCCGTCAGCATCGCGGGGTTGGCGCGCGCAACGGAGTTGGATATCCGTCGTGCCTGGGAGGCACTCGAAATTGCCGCTAAGCCACGCATCCACACGTTCATCGCGACATCGGATATTCATCTGCAGTATAAGTTGAAACGAAGCCGTGAACAGGTGCTTGAGCAAGTGGTTAAGTCGGTTGAACTGGCCCGCTCGTTGTGCGACGACGTGGAGTTCTCAGCCGAGGACGCCGGACGGAGTGATCTGGACTATTTGTGTCAGGTTGTCGAGGTGGCGATCAACGCGGGTGCGTCCACTGTCAACATTCCCGACACGGTTGGCTATTGCATTCCAGACAAGTACGGAAACATTTTCAAAGTGTTGCGTGAGCGGGTGCCAAACATCAACAAAGCCCGGCTCAGCAGCCATTGCCATAATGATCTGGGTTTCGCCGTCGCGAACTCCCTGGCCGCAATCCTGAATGGTGCGCGCCAAGTGGAATGCACCATCAACGGTATTGGCGAACGGGCCGGAAATGCTTCACTGGAAGAAGTGGTGATGGCTTTGAAAGTCCGCCGAGAGAAGTTGGGATTTACGACTGGAGTTGTCAGCGAGGAAATCTACAAGACCAGCCATTTGCTTTCCAACACCACAGGCATGATGGTGCAAGCTAACAAAGCCATCGTAGGGAAGAACGCCTTTGCCCACGAAGCGGGTATTCATCAGGATGGGGTTCTCAAACAGGCGCTCACCTACGAGATCATGACGCCGCAATCGGTGGGGATTCAAACTAATAACATTGTGCTCGGGAAGCATTCCGGCCGGCATGGCTTGTTGAAGCGCTACGAGGCACTGGGTTACAACCTGGGAAAGGAAGAGCTCGACCGCGCTTACATGCTGTTTACCAAGCTGGCCGACAAGAAAAAGAGTGTCTATGACGAAGATCTGCTGGCGATCGTTCACGACGGCCTCAAGATCATTCCGGAACGCTACCATCTGAAGTATGTCCATGCCACGGGTGGTAACCAGGTTCTGGCCAGTGCTACCGTGCGACTCAGCCGGGATGAAGAGTTTCTCGTCGAGTCAGGCACCGGCGACGGTCCTGTAGAGGCTATCTATCGTGCGATTGACCGAATCACTGGCGTCCCCGGACGTTTGATTGACTATTCGGTGCACGCCGTGAGCCGCGGTAAGGATGCAGTGGGCGAAGTATTCGTTCATGTCAGTTTCGACGGCCAGAGCTTCAGCGGCAAAGCGGCCAGCTCAGACATCATTGATGCGAGCGCGCGGGCCTACCTCAATGCAGTGAACAAGGCCATTCACGAGCGGGAAGCGCTGGCGGCCAATCGGGTGGCGTCTCAAGGGGCGACGGTCCCGCAAGCATGAAATTTGAATGTGGGAGGCGCGCTCCGCGCGCCGACTTCGCTTCGAGAGTTCCAGCGTCGCCGCGCGGAGCGCGCCTCCCACATCTGCTTGTTGCTGGTTCCAAGGATTTGAGACTGTCGATTTGAACCAATCCCAGGGGGAAGGGGAATCTTTGTGCAAAAGAAGCTTACTGTTATTCCAGGTGATGGCATCGGGACCGAAGTGGTGGAGCAGGCTCTGCGTGTCCTCGACAGGATCGAGACAGTCTACGGACATCGCTTTGAGCGGCAGGAAGCCCTGGCGGGGGGCGCCGCTCTGGACGCAACCGGTGTGCCGTTGCCTGCCGAAACTCTGGAGAAGTGTAAAGCCAGTGATGCGGTGCTGCTAGGTGCCTTGGGTGGACCCAAGTGGGACAATAATCCTCCGGGCAAGAAACCTGAGAATGGCTTGCTCGGGCTGCGCGCTGGACTTGGCCTGTATGCCAATCTGCGTCCGGCACGCATCTACCCGGCTCTGGCGAACGCGTCCACTCTCAAGAGAGAAGTGGTTGAAGGCGTGGACTTGCTCATCGTCCGCGAACTGACCGGCGGCATTTACTTCGGCAAGCCGCGTGGCATTTCGAAGGAAGGCGAAGAGGAAGTTGGGATCAACACCGAGATCTATCGAAGTTCCGAGATTCGGCGCATTGCCAAGGTTGGATTTGAGTCAGCCCGGAAGCGCCGCCGCAGGCTGACCTCGGTTGACAAAGCCAATGTCCTGGAAGTTTCGCAGCTCTGGCGCCGCGTGGTGATCGAGGTGGGCAAGGACTTTCCCGACGTCGAACTCAGTCATCTTTACGTGGACAACTGCGCCATGCAGTTGATTGCCAATCCGAAGCAGTTCGATGTGATTGTGACTTCGAATCTCTTCGGCGACATCTTGAGCGACGAAGCAGCCATGCTTACCGGTTCTATAGGCATGCTTCCGTCCGCCAGCCTGGGCGGCAGCATCGGCATGTACGAACCGGTCCACGGCAGCGCCCCGGATATTGCTGGGAAGGACATCGCCAACCCCATTGCCACTATTGCTTCATTGGCGATGATGTTGAAGTACTCGTTCGGACTGCAAAAGGAATCAGACGCGGTCGAACAGGCGATTGTCTCCGTGTTGGAGGCCGGTTATCGAACAGCGGATTTG
>Ga0180085_1000835_pt1 | contig 10484 bp, 10 predicted proteins | sample EasRiv730_16_10D_FD_123013 | JGI IMG/M metagenome (GOLD analysis project Ga0180085, IMG submission 123013) | Soil microbial communities from meander-bound floodplain in the East River, Colorado, USA - East River metaG ERMLT730_16_10D | ecosystem: Environmental > Terrestrial > Soil > Floodplain ... | reverse complement strand
GGCGGCTTCTCCCGGAATCAGGCCCGCAATCTGTTGGGACGTCCGGCTGGTACTCAGGGACTCCTCGGCTCGGGCGTTTACAATGTTCTCGGCGGTCTGCCGGTCGACTCCAGGGAGCGCTGCTATCACCTCAGGTTCCGCATAATTCAGATTAATCTGGGCCTTTTCTGAGTATACGGTTATGAAGTCTGCCAGCCCGCGATAAAGCCTCGCCTCCCCATCGCGTCCCTTCCGAACAGCGCCGTACATGACCTCACGGCTGATCCCATCGACCAACAAAAGTTCCTCTAGCGACGAAAACAAATGCCGCTTCCCGGTAGGTGCAAGAGGCGCGCCACTGTCCCTTGCATCCTGCGAGCCTTCGCGCCACCTTAAAATGGATTCAACCATTGCTTCAGCTTGCTGTTCCTCGATGCCGGTGTTCTGGATGAGCCGCTTTAGAAAAGCTTCATTGGCAAAGTTCAGATCCACCTTCCCGGCTTCGTCTTGAACCGCAACATGACAGACCCAGTCGTCGCTTGTGAACCAAAAGTGATTCATCCCGTCACGATATGGGAATCGAGCCTTTTGCTTTTCGGGATCTGCTGATGGATAGACCAACTGGTAAAGAGCCGCCTCCAGACCGCCCCGAGCAAAGAAGTAAGCTTTCTCTCCCTGCATAGAAGCGGAAGCAACATTCAGCTCGCCGCGCACGGTCGATGACAAATTCAGGGCCAACAACGACAAAGCTGCCAATACCCAGAGTAATGCAATCAAGATCATCCCCTGCTGCAGGCTGCGCCGGGCCGCAGTCCTGCAGGTCGCCCGAGCTTCACTATTGCCTGAGCTAATGCCTTTTTCGTGAAGGCGCATCGCCAACTCTATTGCAGACATCTATTGCCTCACCGACGCGTGAATGGGAACAACAAATGAAAAGTCCTTCGCCGAACGCAGGTCGGATTGGTTCCAGCGAATGGCAATCTTTACCCCTTGCGGCAGCCGGTCTTTGCCAGTTGTTACGGTTTGAACTGGAGCCTGTCCCTGCGGCGTGAGAGGAGCAAAGTATTGGAATTGAATCTCCTGCGCATCCTCGATCAATCGCATCGAGTCAGGTCCTGGCTGGAAGGCTGGAAACCGCACTATGGGCCTGTTATCCTCGCCAATCTCAATATCCCTGAAGACTGACTGCGCCAGCATCTCATCCGGGGGCAAACGAGTTTCATTCAGCATCAGATCCACTTGTTCCGAGTCTTTCGACTTCATTGCAAAATACTCAACCAGCCACAGTCCGCCTGCAGAACGCGACTTGAAGGAAAAGTTTGAAACGAAACGCATCCCCTCCGGAGTTCCCTCGAAGAGCAACAACTCGACTGGCGCCTCGTTCAGCTTCTGCATCGAATAGTAGGCTTTCATCGAACCGATCTGGCGGTTGACCAGGTCGAAGGTTGCTTGTGTCGTGCGCAGGCGTTCCAGGTTTGCCCCTCCCTTGGCCCAGGCGTTGGTCCCAATCCGAAACCCAAAGAGGACTGCGACAGCCACGAATCCCATGAGAGTCATGCTGACTAGTAACTCCATCAGCGTAAAGCCGCTGCTTGACGACGTGGTCCGGCGGGCGGTTCGACGCAGACTCATTGCAGCTTCGTTCTCCAACCGATCGTTTCAATCGAATAGATACTCTTGGGATCACGTCCCTGCTGCTCCATGGTCAAACGGATGCGCACCAGGCTGATTGGACGGACCTTGACAGCTTCCTCTTCCCCTTGTTCCACCAAATACGGCAGCACTTCGGCTTTCCAACTGTAAGATTCGTCGAAAGTTCCTGACAGCGGATACTCTTCCTCACCGCGCTGTTCTTTCAGGGCCAGTTCGTTCAACTTCATCTGACCATAACGAGCTACTTTTTCCCGCTCCTCGATTCGATTCACATTTCTCAAAGACGTGGTCATTAAACTGAAAATGATCGTGTATGAAATGCCCAAGAGTGAAATGGCCACCAAGACCTCCATAAGGCTGAACCCGGACGAGGCTGGTTTGCGACTTCTAAACAAGGCGACATAAGTAAATTCGCTTGAGCGTCGTTCCGTTGCGGCTGCCCCCTCACCCCCAGCCCCTCTCCCCGTGGGAGAGGGTGGCCGAAGGCCGGGTGAGGATGCCATGGAATTAACGACGCTGGGTTTGGGAGCCATGGTGCTTTGATCTTGCCTCCCGTCAATTTGACGGGCCACTCTGGCCAGGGGAATCGTCATCGACGATGGGTGTTCCTTTCAGGTTGTTGTGAATTACTCTTAGCGTCCTTCCTTGCTCGTTCCGCAGAGATACTTGAAAGCTTTGACTGTTGCCGTTGGGCATGAAGTAGAAGAAAGGATCCTTGGCCTCAGGTTCGACCCGTGTTTCCAACAGGGAAGCCCTCACTAGGTGGACCCCATCTGGGAGTTCAAACGACTTCCGGTAAGTTGAATTCAGACTGGACAGCTTCACTTCATCCTTCTCTAAATCGAACCCCAGAAGATAGACTTGCTGCTCACTAACCGCTTTTGACCGTGCCAGTCGAATGGAGGCTGCAATTTCACGGGAGCTGGTCTTTAATTTGGCTGTCGATAACACTCGGCCTAGCGACGGGATCACAACGGCAGTCATTAGCGCCAGGAGCATCAAGACGACCAGCAATTCGAGAAGGCTGAAGCCAGCCCGGTCCTCAAAACTCTCCTTTCGTGCCCGCTGAGTCCCGGTACGTTCCTGGCCAACCGTTTGATTAGAGTGGTGAGGGTGGGAGGCGCCCTCCGGACGGCGACCTGGTTGAGAGATCAGGAAAGATTGTCGCCGCGCAGAGCGCGCCTCCCACGCTGTGCACTGCGTTTGAAATACCCAACAGTCATCGCAAACCAGGGTACTCAGACCGCAAACTGATCTATTACTTTGATTCAATCCCATCAACATTTGTGCCGTTCGCTGTTCTCGAATTTCCTCAGTTCCAGCTATAAACATCCGCGTTCTCGCCTTCTCCACCTTCACGACCGTCTGCCCCGTAGGAAATGATGTCGGGTTCGTCCCCGTGCTCGCCAGGGAACTTGTAACGATACGGGTTTCCCCAAGGGTCCATGGGAATCTCCTTGGGGAGATAAGGACCGTCCCATTTGGTTGCTGAGGCTGGCTTCGATCGTAGAGCCTGCAGCCCTTCGTCCGTGCCGGGGAAAACCCCCACGTCCAACTTGTAAGCGCCCAAGGCTGTCTGGAAACTGGCGATTTGAGCCTTGGTGGCGGTCACTTTGCTTTTGCCAACATTCTTAAAAAGCCTGGGCATTACCAGCGCTCCCAGTAATCCGATGATCACCATAACCACCAGCAACTCGATCAGGGTAAAACCACATTCTCGGGTTAGATCACGATTGATTCTGGTTCTTCCGGGCGTTGAAAAGTCCTTTCCGCGATGACAATATACTTTCGCACTCATTGCTGCGCTCCTTTGGCAACTGCAGAGTCACTTTGAGATAATCACTGGCCCACCGACCTACAACGGTACATCATTGATGCTGACAATCGCCAGAAGCATGGAGATCACAATGATGCCAACCACAACGGCCATTGCCAGGATCATCGCTGGCTCGAACAGTGCGATCAGGTTCTTAATCGCCGACTTCACTTCCTTGTCATACACTTTGGAAAGTTCCAACAGCATCGCATCCAGTCTGCCTGTCTCCTCTCCCACTTCGATCAAGTGAACTGCCAGAGAAGGAAATGCCGCGGTGCGCTCCATGGGTCGAGCAACACCTTCGCCCTTCTTTACACCCTCGGCAATTTCTGAAATGGCCCCCGAAATCACCCTGTTACTGCTGATGTCTTTTACGATGCTGAGGGAATGGACCAGCGGGACCGCGTTGTGCAGCAGTGTGCCAAGCGTCTTCGAGATGCGGGCGACTTCGATCTTGCGGAGCACGTCTCCCAGGAGAGGAACTTTCAACTTGAACTTGTCCCATAGCCAGCGCCCACGGTCCGTGGCCACCCACCTGGAGAACCCGAAGAAAGCCCCACTCGCAGCCAGTAGGAATACCCACCAGTAAGACTTCGAGAACTCGCTGAGGGTCAGCAGAATTTGAGTAGGCAGCGGGAGCGATTGGCCGGCATCCTGGAACACCGCGGCAAATTTTGGGATGACAAAGTTCAGCAAAATCACTACAGACCCGGCGCCCACAACAGAAAGCAACCCAGGGTAGATGAGTGAAGAGATCAGATAGCTCTTCAATTCGTCAGCAGACTGTTGGAACTCCACTAGCCGATCCAACACCACTGGTAATGAGCCACTGGCTTCTCCGGCCCGTACCATGTTCAGGTAAAGCTTCGAGAACACCCGCGGATGATTCGACAGGCTCTCGGCAAACGTCTTGCCCTGCTTGATGCCTTGCAGGGTGTCTTCCACGATCGACCGCACCGCCGGTTTCTCAGACAGATCCTTACAGATGGTCAAGCTTCGATCGAGCGGCAGACCGGCATTCACCAGCGTGGAGAGCTCCTGCGTAAAGAACATGACATCTTTGGAGCTGACTTTGCTGAAACTCCAGCCCAGGCTGAAACTCAAAGGGCGGGACTTCTTGGCTCCAATCTCGATCGGAATCAACCCCATGTCCTGCAGCTTGAGCGCTATCGCCTTGTCATCAGAGCCTTCGAGAGACCCGTCGACCAGGTTCCCGCTCTTTCCAACCGCTCTGTAAGAAAAAACTGCCATAGCCGTTTTCACGAATCCAAGGCTCGGGACGCACCAGCAACGTGTTCCCCGAGCCGGAAGGTTTCTACTGATGATCTGAAGCACAAAGCACGGGGCAAGGCGGAGGAGAGAACGCCGTGATGAGGCCGGTATGCGAGACCCGCTTCATGACTCCTTGCCCCTTGCTGTGTGCTTGAGATTCTATTTTTCGCTGCCCGAGTGAGCTCGCGAAGCGGCGCACTCTAAACATCCTGCGTGACGCGGAGCAACTCCTCCAGGGTTGTCACGCCAGTCAAGACCTTCTCGACACCGTCCTCTCGCAAGGTCTTCATGCCCTGTTTGCGTGCGTAGTGGGCGATTATGTTTGAAGACTCATTGGCAACGATCATTCTGCGAATCTCGTCGTCCGGTTCCATGAGCTCGAAAATCCCTTTGCGCGATTCGTAGCCAGTGTAGCCGCATGCCTCACAACCCTGACCTCGATAGACAGTCACTTTCGAAGGCCCGGCAGCCTCGACACCTAGCGCTTTTAATCTGTCGATGTCTTCCTCATATTCCACCTTGCAGTGCGTGCAAATAATTCGTACCAGCCGCTGAGCCAGCACACCTACCAGACAGGAAGCCAGGAGGTAGTTTTCAACACCCATATCCACCAGCCGCGTGATGGCACTGGGCGCATCATTGGTATGCAGCGTGCTGAAAACCAAGTGGCCTGTGAGAGCAGAGCGAATGGCAATCTCGGCCGTTTCCAGGTCGCGAATCTCACCGATCATGATCACGTCCGGATCCTGGCGAACGATGTGGCGCAAACCTGCCGCGAAGGTCAGCCCTATCTGGGCATTGACGTGAATTTGATTGATGCCGTCCATCTGGTACTCGACCGGATCTTCGATCGTGATGATCTTTTTGTCCGGCAGATTGATGCGCTTCATCGCGCTGTAGAGCGTGGTGGACTTGCCGCTGCCCGTCGGGCCGGTGACCAGCAGGATACCGTGCGGCAACGATGTGAGTTTCTCCATTTTGGAGAGCAGGTTTGCTGGAAAGCCAAGGCGGCGTAGATCAAAAGCACTCGAATCGCTTTTGTCTAAGATGCGCATCACGACGCTTTCGCCATAGAGCGTCGGTAGAGTTGAAACGCGCAGATCGATCTCCTTGCCCAGGACTTTCAATTTGATTCGACCGTCTTGAGGCAACCGACGCTCAGCGATATTCAGCTTGGCCATCAGCTTTACGCGGGAAATGATCGCTGCCTTCAACTGGATGGGCGGCGAATCAACATTCTGCAAGATGCCATCGATTCGGTAGCGAACCCGGAATTCCTTTTCGAAGGGCTCAATGTGAATATCGCTGGCTCGGCGCTCAACAGCCTTCGAGATCATGTTATTGACTAGCCGGATCACTGGAACTTCTGAGGCCATATCCCGAAGATGTTCGATGTCTTCGGTCGCTTCGACATAGTCGCCGGCAAGCTTTGCAGCGTCATCCGCCGGTCTGCCAGCAGATCCGTAGAACCGATCCAGGGCTTCGCAGATGTCATTCTCGTTTGCCAAGCGGACCTTGGTCTCATAGCCAGTAAACAAACGAATTGAGTCCAGCGTCTCGGTGTCCGAGGGATCAGCCATGGCAGCAGTCAGGACATTCCCCTCTAGGTCTAGTGGCAAGACCCTGAACTGTTTGAGGAACTTACCGGAGAGTTTGTCTAATTCCAGCGGGACAGCCGGGAATTCTGAAGCAGGAAGGAAAGCAGTGTTGTGCTGATCAGAAACAGCCGACATTAAGTCACGTTCTGCCAAATAACCGAGATCCAAAAGGATTTTCCCAATCTTCTCCTTACGCTCACGTTGGAGAGCCAGTCCATTCTGCAGTTCCTGAGGAGTGAGCAGATTTCTTTCGACTAGGATTTGTCCAATCAGTTTTCTGACCAATGAAACACCTCAGAGGACACTAGAACTGCAGCAGCTTCACATTCTTAGAAAACTGATCAAGGTTGGTCTTTGCCTCACGGTATTCGTTGATAACTGACTCCTTCACGCTGAAAACAAGTTGGGATGGGAATTCTCTCTTGGGATCGCCGCCCAGATTGAAGCCGCCCGTAAAGAGGTGAGTGATGACAGTGAGATTCTCGTCCGGACCCAGCTGTCGCAAGGTAGACCCGTGCTCCGCCATGGCACGGATAATCAGCTCTTTCACCAGCTCAATTCGCGTCATCATCTGATCATACGCATCATTGAGTTCCTTTTGGGTGTGCGGCTTCATATCAAATGGGGAGAGACGCCGTATCTGGTAGACGTTAGCCTCCAAACTAAAAACAACGCCATAGTCAGGGAGGTAGGTTCCTTTGCTCGATCCCAAGATCTGAAAGGGCCCCGGAAGAGATTGCTTAAGGGTCGCGTCGAGGACACCCTGGAAAACTGCCAGGTCTCGCCTAATGTGTACAAAGTCCAAGGTTCCCTGAGGGGTTTCGGGAGCCACGCTTTGGGCCTGAATCGGCGAGACCAGGGCCGCGCAGAGGATCAAAATGCTAAACTGAATTGTCTGTTGTAGGATTTTCATAGTTCACTCATTGCCAGATCGATCACTGCTGTGTTGAAGAAGTTTTGACGAAGAGGTCGCGTGCGATAGTGTCCAAGTAAGAAGAGTTCTTAGCGGCCTCCTTCCAGACCAGACTCTGCGTCTCTTCCAGAAACTTGAATCCCCGCGCGACTTGCTTCATATCGTTGTGCCGGTTCGCTTCAACCTCAAACTTCAACTTTCTCAGCTCCTGCTGCGTTCTTGACTCCTGATCTTCCTGAAAACGCTGCACAGCCTGCTGGATTGCTGCCTGAACCTCCTCACGGGTGGCGCTTGCCGGGAAGGACGTGTCTCGTTCCTTTGAAACGGTAGTTGTTGGCCCTGGCTGATCTCCAAACGAAATCCTGAAATCGCCGTTTCTCATCTCCAGTTGCGCTCGAAACAAAGCCAGGCTGGCCACGCAAATCACAAAGCAAGCCGTGAAGGCAACGAGAGTTGCGTAACGCGGCTGACGAAGCCATTGAAACCAACCCTGCGGTTGGGGCTTGGAGAAGTTGAATGACAGGTGTTGCGGTATAGCGACTTCGGGTAGCGCCTGCTTGAGCGTGGCCTTGGTGTTAGCCAACAATGACAGTTCCTGGCGGCATCCCTGGCAGGTCTTCAGGTGCAACTGAAGCTGTTGAGCTTCGCCTCGTGCCAGTTCCTCTCCCAGGTAATCCGCAAACAATTCACGAGATCTTTCGCAATTCATGATGCCCCTCGCTCATTTCCACTCAAAAACTTCTTCAGCTCGCTGAGTCCCAGATACAGCCTTGATTTCACAGTACTGACCGGACAGTTGGCAATCTCAGCAATCTCAGTGAACTTCAACCCTTCGAAAACCTTGAGCACGACCGTTTCGCGCTGCTCGAACGACAAGTGCTCCAACGCTCGCTCGACAATCAATCGGAGTTCAGCAGGCTCGAAGCGCTGGGCGTTGTCGATCCGTACCTGGAGGTCTTCCGACAGCAAGTTCTCCAGGCCTGCTGCATCGTCCGCTTGGGCGTCCGGTTCCTGGCGCGGAAACTTTCTCTTCTCACGATAGTGAGAAATGCAAAAGTTACGTGCGATCTTGAACAGCCAATGAGAAAACTTGTCATGATTCTGAAGTTGACCAATCTGTTCGTACGCTTTGACAAAAGTGTCCTGACATACGTCAAAGGCATCTTCCCGATCGCCAGTGAGGCGCAAGCAGTAGCTGAAAAGCTTTTGCTCCCAGCGTCCAACGAGGAGATTGAACGCTTCTCCGTCTCCGCGCACCACCCTCTGCGCCAGATCTTTGTCAGTCAGCGGGACAAGCGCCAATGTGTCTCCTCGTTAGGCAAAGATGTGAAAGTTGGGCAAAAAGTCGAACGGTTGGATCTTTTTTCGCGACTAGCGACGCCGGCCGGAATCCTTCGCAAGGTACAACAAACAAACAGAAGACAGCAGCACCATGAGTCTTAACGGAAACAGTGCCAGGCGCAGCAGCCCCCAAGCTCCTTGTTTCACTGGGCTTACAAAGGCCCTGATCCATAGGCTATTGTCAAAAGCTCCAGACTGAATTCTGGCCTTGGTAAACGACCAGAGAAAGGGCAGGCTCAGGAAGGCACAGTCTCCGTTCTCATTGAACACCAGTATCCGACGGCTGAGACAAAGCATGGCGAACGCCTTGGCCAGCGTTTTGCCTGACTCCATGCACCAGAGTACGACAACCACCGCATAACGCTCACGAACGACCTGAGTCCAAAGCCGGACAGCGGCCCAATATTCTCGACGCTTTGGAAAGACCAGCAACTGCCGGACTTGGGTCCATGTTTCGAGTTCTGGAACGTCTCCGGCCGTGCAGAGCAAATCCAGGTCATAATTCTGAAATACAGTGTCATTCGGAAAGCGCTCAGTGGCCCTGCGAACCATAGAAGGGGTGGAGCTGCACACGAGTAAAACCTTGTTAACCACGCGGTGCCTCCACCAGATCCAAGAATTGGCGCCCAATGACGTTCCAGTCGTATCGCTCTTGAATCATCTCCCGTGCTCTGGTTCCCAGACTCGAACGTAGCTCCGGACTCCTCAGCAGTCTCACTGCTTGTTCGGCGAAGCCCCCGGAAGTGTTGGCTGTCAACATCGCTTGGCCGTGCGTTGAGGGAAATCCTTGCGCTGCCAAAGGTGTGGCGACGACTGCCATTCCCATCGATAGAGCTTCGAGCAATTTCACCCGCATGCCTGTGCCGGTGAGAATGGGGGCCACGAACAAGGTGGCGCTACGATAACAAGATCGAATATCCGGAACGTAGCCAGCCACTCGAACACCATCGGCCTCCCGTAGAACCTGCTGATTCAGCAGTTGCGCATTGCTACCGGCGACGCAAAACTCGGCCTCTGGAACTTCCCGCCGGATGTGTGGCAGAACCTCGCGCACAAAAAAATGAACGGCGTCTCTATTAGGGGGGTGGCGGTAGTTTCCTACGAAGAGCATCCGCCGCGAAGACTCCTGGGCTGCCACTTGTTGTGGATCAAAATAAGAGCTGTCGACGCCGATAGGCACCGTCCGCAGTCGGGAAGGTTCAACGAAGCGGCCCAGAATCGCCTGGTCCTCGTCGGTCATGCAAGCAATGCGGTGGAAGTCTCGGCAAACACGCGCCTCATAGTTGAGCTGCACCAGCCAGTCGTAACCCTTGATTAGCTTACGCCAGAACCGGCGTTCCTCTCTGAACGCCAATTGATAGTTGGAGAACACGATCTCATGTTCGGTCAGTACCCTCAGTGCCGGCAGGTTGCGAGGCACGTGCTGAGCCATCTGGAAAAATTCCGCTTGAATCACGTCGAAACTCTGGGCGCTCAGAGCTTGCCCCACCAACGCACGGAACTCAGCCGACGCAAACTCATCATGCTCACGAGGCTTTGGCATCCAGAGGTGGCGGTTCGACTCGGCTCGACGCAGTACCGTCTTCACATCGATACCGAACGCAGCCAAATCGCCCAGACAATGCCTCTCGGCATCTTGTTCAACAAAGGAGATTAGAGAGACCTTGTGCCTCGAGGCCAGAATCTTGAGGTTGTAATACATCCGGGCAGCGCCTCCGCTGGCGCCAAGGATGGGCGCATGGGCAGTCAGAACCAGGATGTTGAGTGCAGGCATGGAGCTTGAGACGGTAGTGCCACAAACCCTAAATGGCACCAATCCAAAGAGCGTCTGGCAATCTCGGCTCTCCGAACAGCGCCACTCGAGCAGCTCTACTAGCAGGATGCTGAAAAACTCAATGTTTTGGGAGAAGGC
>Ga0180085_1000834_pt1 | contig 10505 bp, 8 predicted proteins | sample EasRiv730_16_10D_FD_123013 | JGI IMG/M metagenome (GOLD analysis project Ga0180085, IMG submission 123013) | Soil microbial communities from meander-bound floodplain in the East River, Colorado, USA - East River metaG ERMLT730_16_10D | ecosystem: Environmental > Terrestrial > Soil > Floodplain ... | reverse complement strand
GCCGAAGTACGACACTTTGAATATGAATTCTCTTGAATATCACCTGAAAGAGCTGGAGATAGCAGTTGCGGCGAATGATCCTCGCACAATAAACGCTGAGATACCCGAGCATGTTGCTAGTGTTCTCGATCTCGGATGCGGAATTGGCCAGGGTTTGCTTGCCTCTCGATTGAAGCCAGAAGTATTTGCCTGTGGAGTGGACATCGACGAAGCGGCAGTTCGCTACGCGAAGCGACTAGCCCCTCTTCATCATTTCGTATGCGCAGCGGCGGAGAGACTGCCCTTGCGTGATCGTTTCTTCGACTGTGTGGTTTCACGCGTGACCTTGCCGTTTGTCCATATCCCAGCAGCTCTGAGAGAGATCGCCCGAGTGACGAGGGACGGCGGCCAGGTTTGGTTCACATTGCATTCTTGGTCGATGGCACGTACAGACCTTTCTAAGGCGATTCGAAAGCGCAATCTAAGGAACATTCTGTTCAGACTCTACGTGATTGCCAACGGAATTTGCTTCCATCTTATCGGGAAACAGTTTCGTTATCCCCTGCGTCGCCGCTGGTGTGAATCGTTCCAGACCGTTCGCGGGATGACTCGAGCGATGCGTCGAGCGGGGTTCGTGCAGGTCGGAGTCCAACGCGATCGGTTCTTTGTGCTAACCGGGGTGAAGGTTTCCAAAATGAAGGAATCGCGTTCAAAACCGTCTCGTTCCGTACAGGCAGATGGGTTCGGTGATGTCACAGCCTTTTTGGGTCAAGCTCAGTCTCGTGGGGAAATCTGTAAATCCAGCGAAGGGATGACTGCCGGTCTATGACGACAGCTAGTTCGAACAACCACAATGCGAATTCGCCCGTGGTAAGCGTGATTATGCCGGCCTACTGCGTCGCTCAATATATCGGGCAAGCGGTCAATTCTGTATTCAGGCAAACGTTTACCGACTACGAGATCATCGTCGTCAACGACGGCTCTCCCGATACCGACGAACTGGAGCGCGTGCTCGCGCCCCATCGTGAACGGATCGTGTATCTCAAACAGAAAAATGCCGGCGTGAGTGCAGCACGCAATTCGGCCATCAACATTGCGCGCGGACGTTACCTGGCTCTGCTCGACCCAGATGACTGGTGGGAACCAGGCTACCTGGCAGTGGAGGTAGGCAAACTGGACAGTGATCCGACGATCGATGTTTTCTATCCCAATGCTTTCCTGGTTGGAGACCCTCTGACCGCGGGCAAGACTTACATGGATCTTTCGCCTTCCGAGGGTGAGGTGACCTTCGAGAGTTTGATTACAGAGCGATGCCAAGTTCCAATTTTCGTCACTATGCGGGCTGAAATCGTAAAACGAGCTGGAATGTTCGATGAGTCGCTTCGTATTAGCCAAGATTTCGATTTGTGGCTACGCCTTGTCAAGTTGGGAGGACGCATTGCCTACACTCGCCAGGTGCTTGTGCACCGTCGTCGGCGACCAGAAGGTCTGTCGTCCGATGAGATAGCGCTTTGTAAGGATATTCTCCTCATTTTTGATAAGGCGGGTCGCATCTTTGATCTGAACCCAGCTGAGCGCAAAGTCCTAGAGACGGAGCAGACGAGACGACGAGCACTCCTGGAGCTGTGCCAAGGGAAACAAGCCTTCCTGGACGGAAACGTCAGGATGGCCTTGCACCATTTGACCCGAGCCAATGCTTCATTACGAAGCCCTAAGATCGAGGCAATTATCATTGCCCTTCGCGCTGCTCCACGGCTTCTCGTGCGCGTCCATGAGACTCGCGAACGCCTTCGCGCGATGGGATCCCGGATGATCGACAGAAGTCTTCCATCACTATCAAAGTGATGCCGAGGGCATACCTGGAGGAGATCTCGCAGTGAAAGTCAGTGTATTAATGATCACCTACAACCAGGAACGGTTTATCAGCCAGGCCATCGAGAGCGTTCTCAGCCAGGAGGTGGATTTTGAGTATGAGATTGTCATCGGTGAAGATTGTTCCACAGATCGCACTCGTGAGGTCGTAGTTCGGTTCGGTCAGAAGCATCCCGACAGGATCCGGCTATTACTTCCTCAAACAAATCTCGGTATGCAAGAGAACTTCAAAGCAACGCTTGCAGCTTGTTCGGGACAATACGTGGCCGTTCTGGAAGGCGATGACTATTGGACGTCTCCGCTCAAGCTAAAGTGGCAAGTCGAATTCCTTGATGCACACGCGGACTGCGCAATGTGCTTTCACAGTGTAGTGCGATCCTCGCCCACCGGAGGCCAACCAGAATCCGGCCTCCCAGACAGCAGGTACAACCAAGACCGATATACGACAAAGGATTTGCTCGTTGAAAACTTCATTCCGACCTGCTCGGTGATGTTTCGGAGAGGACTGTTCTGCAAACTGCCAGACTGGATCGGGACCTTAGGATTCTCCGATTGGCCAGTTCATATCCTCAATTCCCAAGCCGGATCGGTTGGTTATATCAAGCAGACAATGGGAGTCTACAGGGTCCATTCAGAAGGTGGATGGTCTGGGCGAATCTCCGACCAACGCTGGGTCGATATGATCAGATTCTACGAACTCATTGATGCTCACCTCAAATTCAAATATCACCGAGTGATCAAGCAGCGGGCCTCGGCGTACCTTTTTGAGCTGGAAGCGCGGAAGTTGCGGAGTATTCCAAACCCCAAGCGACACTTCCTTCAGAGCGTCTTGCTGCACCCTTACATTACGGTAATCCACCAGCTTGATCTCTTCGGAATAGGTTTCTTACCTGGCATTCGTCGCTCGATGGCCAAAGTTGCGAGACTCTGCCTTGGCCTCGAGGGGAGAAACCCGGCACAGTGAAGAGTCAAACAACACAGGAGACGGCTTTAGCTCCGGAGATAACCAAAATTGCAGAAACTTAATTCTCATCCTTCCTACATTGCACCGTTGAGTATGCTGCTTTCCCAACCTGAAAGGGTCGATGACCGCGAATTGGTCATCGAAGCGGGCAAGACCGAAGGACTCTACTTGCGCGACCTGTGGGGATACCGCGAGCTGTTCTACTTCCTTGCTTGGCGCGACCTGCTGGTGCGCTACAAGCAGACAGTCATAGGTTTGGCGTGGAGCCTGTTGCGTCCACTCCTGACGATGCTGGTTTTTACAGTGATCTTCGGCAAACTGGCAAAACTCCCGTCGGATGGCACGCCCTACCCGGTTCTCGTCTTCGCAGCCATGGTGCCCTGGCAGTTCTTTGCCAATGCCCTCACCGAGTGCAGCAACAGCTTGATTACCAATGCAAACCTGGTGTCGAAAATCTATTTTCCGCGAATGATTGTGCCCGCCAGTGCTGTTGTCGTCAGTTTCGTTGACTTCGTGATCAGCGCGGTGATGCTTGGGGGTCTGATGACCTGGTATCGGTTGCAGCCGGACTGGCGGATCGTTACTTTGCCTCTCTTTACTCTGATCGCGTTTGCAGCGGCCATGGGAGCGGGTCTTTGGTTGGCGGCGCTGACCGTCAAGTACCGTGACTTCCGTTACATCGTTCCATTTATCGTGCAGTTCGGCCTCTATGTTTCACCCGTCGGGTTTACCAGTTCCATCGTGCCTTCGAAGTGGCGATTGCTCTATTCGATGAATCCAATGGTTGCCGTGATCGACGGGTTCCGATGGTCGCTCTTCGGCGGCAAGGCGAATTTGTACTGGCCTGGCTTCCTGGTTTCATCGGGGATCGTATTTTTGCTGCTAGCGAGTTCGATCTGGTATTTCCGGCGCGTGGAGCGCACGTTCGCCGATGTTATTTGATTGACGAGATCATGTCCGATACTGCGATTCGCGTTGACCATCTGGGGAAGCGATACACCCTGGGACACCAACAGCCGGGGATTGGAGGCTATACAACTCTGCGAGATGTGATTGCGGATGGAATGAAGTCTGCGAGGCGCCGGCTCCGGTCTTCGAGGCGCAACGGGTCGGTAGCCCCGGGGTGCGAAGAGTTCTGGGCACTTAAGGATGTCTCGTTCTCGATTCGGAAGGGCGAGGTTGTCGGGATCGTAGGACGCAATGGAGCGGGAAAATCAACGCTCCTCAAACTGCTTAGCCGGATTACCGAGCCGACGCAGGGGCGGATTGCCATCCGCGGACGCGTAGGTAGCCTGCTGGAAGTTGGAACCGGATTTCATCCCGAATTGACAGGACGCGAGAACATTTATCTGAATGGAGCCATTCTTGGAATGCTGCACGGCGAGATCAAGCGGCAGTTCGATGCGATCGTCGCGTTCGCTCAGGTGGAACGTTTCCTGGACACGCCCGTCAAGCGCTATAGCAGCGGCATGTATGTGAGGCTTGCGTTTGCGGTTGCAGCCCACTTGAACCCTGAGATTCTAATCGTGGACGAGGTTCTGGCAGTTGGAGATGCGGCATTCCAGAAACGCTGTTTGGGCAAGATGCAGGATGTGTCCCGCCAACAAGGACGGACGGTATTGTTCGTTAGCCACAACATGGCAGCTGTCAGCGGGCTATGCCAGCGCGCCCTGTGGCTGCAGAACGGTGCAGTTGTTCAGGATGCACCCACCAAGCAGGTCGTGGCGGACTACCTGACGAGCGATCTCTCTACGGATAGAGAGCGCATCTGGGCTGAGCCCGATACTGCGCCGGGAAATGAGAAGGTGCGCATTCACCGTGCTTACGTCCGACCAGAGAGCGGGGACCTGCTGGAACCGATCACGCTGGAAACACCCGTCATCGTTGGATTCGAGTTCTGGAACCTGGTCCCCGATGCGCGACTCAGCCTGAGCGTCCTGTTGTACAACCAAGAGGGAGTTACCGTTCTAAATACCGTTCCATCGCGGGAAAACGTCTGGCTGGGCCGGCCATTCCCGGTGGGCAGGTTTCGCAGTGAATTCCGGGTGCCTGCGAATTTACTGAATGATGGAAGCTATCGTGTGGAGCTCCTTGTCGTCGAAAACCTGAGCGTTGGTATTTTTCGACTGGAAGATATTCTGTGCTTTGACGTAAGGGAAGCAAAGGAGAGGCCGGGCGCCTGGTACGGTAAGTGGAACGGCGCTGTTCGTCCTGACTTGGAATGGCGCACCGAACTGGTTGAAACTGGCCAGGTCACAGTCGTCAACACCTGAGTTGAGCCTTTGCCAACCACTGGCGAGACGACGTGACGCCGCTGTTTGTGGATACGAGAATTCAGAGTATCGATTGAGTTTGTTCGATGATCAAGACTCCGCTAAATGTGCTCGTGTTTCCGGGCGGAACAGAGATTGGATTGGAGATTCAGCGTGCACTCTGTCAGTGCAAGGAAGTTCGCTTGCACTCTGCGGGACAGGATGTATCGAATCATGCGGCCTATGTCTTCGCGCGGGATTTCGTCGTTCCCGCCGTAACTGAACCGAACTGGCTGGAGAGCCTCAACCGGCTAGTGGAGGAGCTGCGGATTGACTATATCTTTCCGGCTCATGATGACGTCATTGTTGCGCTTTCGGAGAATGCGGACAAGATTTCAGCACGTATTGTCTCCTCCCCTTTGGAAACCTGCCGCATCACCCGCTCAAAAACACAAACCTATCAGCATCTGCAGGGAGTCGTGCCGGTACCGAGCCTCTATGCGGGCTTGTGCGCAGTGCCTCGGTATCCGGTGTTTGTTAAGCCGGATAAGGGACAGGGTTCACAACACACTCACATCGCTCAGGACGAGGACTGCCTTCATCGGCTCCTGGCCGACCGCGGTGACTACATTATTGCCGAGTACCTTCCGGGCGAGGAGTTCACCATCGACTGCTTTTCCCACCGTGCTCTCGGACTCCTCTATTGCGCGGGCAGGTGCCGTGTTCGCACCCGCAATGGCATATCCATGAGCAGCCGCTTCGCCCCCGAAAAGCAGGACACTTTTGAACAGTACGCTCGAGCGATTTCAACCAAACTAATGTTTTATGGTGCGTGGTTCTTTCAAGTGAAGCGCGATTCTCAAGGTGTGCTCAAACTGCTGGAAGCGGCCCCACGCATCGCCGGAACGATGGCGCTGAGTCGTGTGCGTGGAATTAACTTTGCGCTGCTGAGTCTCTATGAGCAGGAAGGAGTGCCACTACAAATCCTGGCAATCAACGATGACGTGGAAATTGATCGGGCACTCGTGAATCGTTACCGGCATCATATGTGTTACAGCGCGGCATACATCGACTTGGACGATACGCTGATTCTTAACGGGCGCGTGAACGTGGAGCTGGCAGCATTCCTTTACCAGTGTGTGAACGACCATGTGCGCCTCGTCCTCCTGACCAAACACGCAAGCAACGTGCGCGAAACACTTCAGAAGTTTCGTCTGTCCGGCATTTTTGATGAGGTGATTCATTTAGAGAGGTCAGCCACGAAGGCTGACTATATCACTGAGCCGGACGCGATTCTTATTGACGATAGTTTTTGCGAACGCAAGGCAGCGACCGAACGGCTCGGCATTCGCACTTTCGACGCCTCAATGCTGGAGATGCTGAGGGACAGCAGACAGTAGAAGGCAGGTAGTGAATTCCTATTTGGGAAGACGTTTCAATGGCCAGTGTTACCGTGAGTCAAGTGGATGTTTCGCATCTCGCCCAGATCCGTGCGAACGTTGTGGATTTCATGCAGCACGTCGCGGCAACTTATGCGGGAGAATCGGGTCGACTTCTCGATATTGCACCCCAAGTTCACGAGGGTGCTCGCCCATTTTTCGCTGCCGCCATTGTTGTGGAGACTTTTGACATTGTCCCAAACTCGGGATGTACCTTTGTCGGCGACATCTGCAGCCGAAATGAGTGTCTGAAGTCAGGCTCATTCGATTTTATAGTCTGTACAGAAGTACTGGAGCACACGCTGCGCCCATTCGAAGCGGTGCAGGAGATGAGACGGGTTCTCAAAGAAGGTGGACTGCTGTTCCTTAGCGTACCGTTCAATTTTCGGATTCATGGACCCTTGCCGGACTGCTGGCGATTTACCGAACACGGCCTGCGCTCCATTCTGAGCGCCTTTGAGATTTTGGAACTGAACGCTTTGGAGACTCCGGGGCGTGACTTGATGCCGGTTCACTACACCGTTGTGGCACGCAAGCGTCGACAAGAAAGCGAGGTGGAGTGATGTTGCCCAAACTAGCCATTTTAGGGGGCCAACCGAGGTTTCAGGAGCCGCTGCACGTCGGCCGTCCCAACATCGGTGACCGCACACAGTTCCTGAGACGCGCCAATGAGATGCTAGACAGGAACTGGTTGACCAATCGCGGTCCGTTTGTGCAGGAGTTTGAGCAACGCATCGCCGAAATGATGGGTGTCTCGCACTGCATCGCGATGTGCAATGCCACGGTCGCGCTCGAAATCGCCATTCGTGCCGCCGGATTATCCGGCGAGGTTATTGTCCCGTCCTTCACGTTTATTGCTACGGCCCACGCCCTGCAGTGGCAGGAGATCACTCCCGTCTTTTGTGACATTGACCCAGTAACGCACTGCTTGGATGCGGAAAAAGTGGAGCAAATGATTACTCCGCTCACTACCGGCATCATCGGTGTCCACGTCTGGGGCAATCCGTGCGCGATTGAGAGGCTGGCGGAAATTGCAGACCGCAACAAGCTGACCCTGATGTTTGATGCGGCTCATGCCTTTGGTTGTTCGTACAAAGGTCGGATGATTGGTGGTTTCGGATTGGCCGAAGTTTTCAGCTTTCACGCTACCAAGTTCCTCAACACATTTGAGGGCGGTGCCGTCGTAACGAACAGCAATGAGCTTGCAGAGAAGATTCGCTTGATGCAGAACTTCGGTTTTGCCGGCTACGACAATGTGATCTACATCGGCACCAATGGGAAGATGACGGAATGTGCGGCAGCCATGGGACTGACAAACCTGGAAAACATTGACGCCGTGATTGATGCTAACCGTCGCAATTACCACGCTTATGGGCGGGGTCTGTCGGGTCTTCCCGGCATCTCTCTCTACCCTTACAACGAAACTGAGCGGGGAAACTATCAATATGTCGTGGTGGAAGTGGACGAGGCTGTCGCGGGGATAAGCCGCGACCAGCTCGTGGAAACGTTGCATGCGGAAAACGTGCTGGCGCGACGTTACTTCTTCCCCGGCTGTCACCGAATGGAGCCCTACCGTTCCTACTTCCCGCATGCAGGACTGCTGCTGCCGGAGACAGAACGAATCTGCCGGCGAGTTATGGTGTTGCCGACGGGCACCACGCTCTCCGAGACTAAGGTGGACTTGATTTGCGACCTTATCAGACTTGTTGTCGAAAACTCCGCCGTCATCCATGAGCACTTGGAACGTCGGGAGCTTGCGCTGGCTCGTTAGCAAGAATAGAGCGTTGCCCAACAAACCGATCAACCCTATGCATGACCTTGTTTCCGTTGTTATCCCGTGCTACAAGCAAGCCGGTTTTTTGGCAGAGGCAATCGGAAGTGTCCTCGCACAGACTCATTCTTATGTCGAGATTATCGTTGTCGATGATGGGTCGCCGGATAATACCAGCGACGTGGCCTTGAGTTACCAGGGGGTCCGCTGCATCCGGCAGGAGAATCAGGGGCTATCCGCAGCTCGAAATACCGGCATTCGTGAAAGCAAGGGGGAATTTCTTGTTTTCCTGGACGCGGATGATCGCCTCACCCCTAACGCCCTAGAACGCGGTCTGCATCACCTGCGAGTGTTCCCAAGTGCTGCTTTCGTCGCGGGCAAACATAGAAATATCTCGATCGATGGTTCACCTCTGCCAACAACGCAAAGGCGTCACATAGATAAGGACCATTATGTAGAATTGTTACGAGCTAACTACGTTGGATGTCCCGCAACCGTCATGTATCGGCGTACCGTGTTCGATGTCGTCCACGGATTTGACACAGCCGTCAATCCTGCCAGCGACTATGACCTCTATTTGCGCATTGCCCAGAAGTTTGCGATCTCATTCCACACTGACGTAGTCGCCGAGTATCGGAAGCATGGCGATAGCATGTCCAACAACCATCAACTCATGTCCAATCACATTGCCCGGGTTCTTGGGTCGCAGTTGAAGCAAATCAGTGGGAACAGAAGGTATGAAGACGCCTGCCATACGGGGATAAGATTTTACGAGCACCTCTTTCGCATTGCGATGATCATTGACAGAATGCGAAGCAGTGCTCGCAAGGAGGATTGGCGCGGAGCCCTGTGGGACATGCTGGTACTTCTATGGTCTGATCCGCGGGCATTCGGAGCAGAACTGAGACGAAAAGTCCGTTTAGTGATTCTTAGGCGCCGGCGATCATCTCGTTGGATGTCTAGGGAAGAGGCGCGATAGTGATGGCACCGATGGCAATGCCGTCTGTAGCCGCGGCAATGTACGCACTCGAAGCATCCAGCCGTACGTCATCGTTAAGGTAATCTTTGAATTTAACCTCAGCTATCGTTGCGGGGTAATAGTTATCTGGTGGATACACGGCCGAGTTTGCCCCAACCATCACGTTGCGTCGCACCACTGCATTGGGGAAGTATTGGGCCAAGGTGGGGTTGCCGACGCCGAATCCCGAGCCTTTGATGCCGTATTCGTTGTGTTGCACGATGTTATTGGTAAGCGTAAATCGTACGTAGGGCGCCCCATCGGCGCTGATGATGGTACCTGTATGGATTGCGGTGTTGTGGTCAATGGTCAAATCATCAACGCCTCCGGTGAGAGAGAAAAGTATGCTAGGCACGTAATCAGGCGCCCTTCCCACTCCCCACTCCGCCCCGCCGATATGTAGGAGCACATTGTCCTTGATGAGAAACCGCCGGCCTCCAACGTTGGGGTATCCACCATCATTTCCTGAGATGGCGACGCCAGAGGCGGAACCACGGATCACGTTTCGTGTGAAGGTCACATCTTCAATCGTGGTCCAGGTGGCAAAGCCGTTTTCGTCTTTGACAGTAAAAACAATTGCTCTTCCGCTTTGCGCTGCGACCCAGTTGTTCTCGAACAGATTGTCGGAAAGGAGCACGCGCCGGGCATTTTTCAACTCGAAGAGATTCTTTATCGACCAGGTTGATCCGTCGTAGCTGGGACTGAAGGGATTCCACTTCAGAGGCTTGCTGAACGTGTTATTTCGGACTTCGATATCGGAAGGTACAAGATTCGTGATTGCCGGATCAGCACCCCCCACCATCATGTTTTCGCCGGCAGCCTCGACATAGTTGTTGAGGACGGCCCAAGGTCCATTGCCGGTCCAGCCTGCGATGGCTTGTGTGTCCTGGCCAACGCCCTTCCAGTCGGACAGATAGGAGTCGATAACGGCTAGAAAATCTCCGCTGAACATCACTCCGCGCTTTCCACCGGTCGTCGGGTCGCCGTGGATATAGCAGCGATCCAAAATAATGTGATGTGGAAAGTCGGCCGCCTTCGTTTCGGAGCCAGTCCCGAGCCGCACTAGACCGTTGTTGTAGGTCCCAGCCTGGGGTGCGAACTCAACGGCGATGAACCGAAAGTGGTGAGCACCGGGAGCAGTCATCAGTGCCGGGCTGCCCGCCGGCGCCAAGATTTTCGGCATCAGGTTCCGAATGGCTGGAGTCACTCG
>Ga0180085_1000833_pt1 | contig 10514 bp, 9 predicted proteins | sample EasRiv730_16_10D_FD_123013 | JGI IMG/M metagenome (GOLD analysis project Ga0180085, IMG submission 123013) | Soil microbial communities from meander-bound floodplain in the East River, Colorado, USA - East River metaG ERMLT730_16_10D | ecosystem: Environmental > Terrestrial > Soil > Floodplain ... | reverse complement strand
GCTTCGACATCACTGGGCCGGCGCGCAATGCACGCGAGGCCGTCCAATGGCTTTACTTCGCGTATCTCGCCGCCGTCAAGGAGCAGAACGGCGCGGCCATGTCGCTCGGGCGCGTGTCTACGTTTCTTGATATTTACTTCGAGCGTGACTTCGCGGCGGGCCGCCTCACCGAGGAGCAAGCCCAGGAGATCATCGACGACTTCGTCATCAAGCTGCGCATCGTTCGCTTCCTGCGCAGCCCGGAGTACGACGAGCTGTTCGCCGGCGATCCCACCTGGGTGACCGAGTCGATCGGCGGCATGGGGGACGACGGCCGCTCGCTGGTGACGAAATCGAGCTTCCGCATGCTGCAGACGCTCTACAACCTGGGGCCGGCGCCGGAGCCCAATCTGACCATCTGGTATTCGCCACGGCTCCCCGACGGCTTCCGGCGCTTCGCGACGAAGGTGGCGATCGACACCAGCTCAATCCAGTGCGAAAGCGACGAGATCATGCGCCGCACCTGGGGCGACGACGGCGCGATCGCCTGCTGCGTGTCGCCGATGCTGGTCGGCAAACAGATGCAGTTCTTCGGGGCCCGGGCGAACCTGGCCAAGTGCCTGCTCTATGCCATCAACGGCGGCCGCGACGAGATGAGCGGCAAGCAGGTCGGGCCGGTCTGCGCGCCCGTGCAGGGGGACTACCTCGACCTGGACGACGTGGCCGACCGATTCGATCGCATGATGGACTGGCTGGCGGGGGTCTACGTCGACGCGATGAACGTCATCCACTACATGCACGACAAGTACGCCTACGAGCGCCTGGAGATGGCGCTGCACGACCACGCGCCGCTGCGCACGATGGCGTTCGGCATGGCGGGGCTGTCGGTGGTCGCCGACAGTCTTTCGGCGATCAAGCACGCGAAGGTGAAGGTCGTGCGGGATGCGACCGGGCTGGTGACCGACTACCAGACCGAGGGGAGCTTCCCGATGTTCGGCAACAACGACGACCGCGTGGACCAGCTCGCCACCTGGGTCGTCAGCACGTTCATGAGCAAGCTGCGCAAGCACCCGACCTACCGGAACGCCGTGCACACCCAGTCGATCCTGACCATCACCTCGAACGTGGTGTACGGCAAGGCGACCGGGAACACGCCCGACGGACGGCGGCAGGGCGAGCCGTTCGCGCCGGGGGCGAATCCGATGCACGGCCGGGACAGTCACGGCATCCACGCTTCGGCGGCTTCGGTGGCCAAGATTCCCTACCGCGACGCCGCCGACGGCATCTCGCTCACGACGACGCTGGTGCCCACGGGGCTCGGCCGGGTCGAAGCGGATCGCGTGACCAACCTGCTGGCGATGCTCGACGCCTTCTTCAGCGCAACCGGCTACCACGTGAACATCAACGTGCTGAACCGCGAGACGCTGCTGGACGCGATGGAACATCCCGAGAACTACCCGACGCTGACGATCCGGGTCTCCGGATACGCGGTCAACTTCGTCCGCCTCACGCGCGATCAGCAGACGGACGTCATCAACCGCACGTTTCACGGAGCATGACCACCAGGTCCGGATCGATGACCGGCGACAGGACACCGGGTCCGACATCGCTCGCGGCGCGCAGCCCGTTCGAGCTGCGCGTAGGCTTGGGCGACGGAATTCCGGAGCAGACCGTCCGCGAAGCGCTCGCCTCCGGCGACATGGGCTTCCTGCATTCCTACACCACGGGCTCGACGGTGGACGGGCCCGGCGTGCGGGTCGTGGCGTGGACGACCGGCTGCATGTGGCGCTGCCTCTATTGCCACAACCCCGACACCTGGACCGTGTCCAACGGGATTCCCGTGAGCGTGGAGCGTGCCGCCGACGAGCTGCGCAAGTACCGCCCGGGGCTGAAGGCCATGGCGGGGGGATTCACGCTCAGCGGGGGCGAGCCACTGCTGCAGCACCGCTTCGCGGCGAAGCTTCTGGCGGCCGCCAAGAAGATGGGCATCCACACGACGATCGAGACCAACGGGTTTCTCGGCGAGCGACTGACGGATGGCGAGCTCGACACGATCGACCTCGTGATGCTGGGGCTCAAGACGTGGGATCCGCAACGCCACAAGGCTCTCACCGGGCAGGAGATCGGGCCTACGCTGGAATTCGCTCGCCGGCTGGCGGCGCGCCGGAAGCCGATCTGGGTCCGCTTCGTGCTGGCGCCGGGACTGACGGACGACGTGCACGACATGGCGCGCTCGGCCGAGTTCGCCGCGAGCCTGGGCACGGTCGAGCGCGTCGAAGTTCTGCCGTTTCATCAGATGGGTCGTTTCAAGTGGGAGCGTCTCGGGCTCGAGTACACGCTCGGGGACGCCGAGCCGCCGACACCCGCCGCCGTCGAGCAGGCCTGCGCCGTGTGGCGCGCGGCGGGGCTCGAGGCGAGCTGAGGCCGCGCTTCAAGGAGGTGGGACTGCGGGCGCGACGCGGGCTTTGCGCATGGTTCCGATTGTCAGAACCGATAGGCTACGCCGGCACTGGCGTAATGGTTCAACGTTTCCTCGGTGATCGGGCTCGATGCCGCATCGCCGTGCAGCCGCCGCAGCGACATGCTCGCGAGAGCCACCCAGTGCCTGCTGATGGCGTAGGCGCCCTCGACGCCGAACTGGGTGAACATCAGGCCGCCGTCGCCGGCGGTGTAGTAGGCCCGGATCCAATCGTCGGTCGCCCAGGTGGCCTGGCCGAAGACCCACGCCTTCAGCGCCGTGCTGGCGTAGACGCCGACGCCGGCGCGCAGGTCGTAGTGGATGCCAGTGTCTTGGTCGAGGTGGTAGCGCACCCGCCCGAGGACGTTGAGCGGCGCAGGCCCGATCTTGGTGTCAAGTTCGGCGTGCAGGCCGAAGGAGGCCCCGGCGTCGAGGTCGGTGCGGTCGTTGCCGTCTTCGTAGGCGAGCTGGACGCCGGCGGCAAAGCCCGGGAGGAACTCGCGCCGCGCGCCGCCCTCGAGGATGCCCTGCGTGGTGCGGGCGAACAGCGTCTGGCCATAGTAGCGGATGACCGGGATCGGCTCGACCTCCTGCTTCGAGGCGCCGTCGTAGTCGGGGCGCGAGCGTACGCCGATGCCGAGCAGGGTGCCGAGGTCGTCCTGCGGCGGCGAGTCCTGCTGCGCCAGCGCGACGGCGGGAAGGAGAACGAGGACTGCGATCCAGCGCTTCATCCGGAGAGTGTGCATTTTCCTTGGGACTCCAGCCAGTTCCACCGGTGGCCACCGAGCGTCTGTCGCTGCTTCCCGACGGGCGAGTCGCCTACGCACTCGAGAACCCGAATCGAGAAGGAACCACCCACGTCGCGGTGACGCTCGACGGCGGTTTTCGACGAGCCCGGCTTCGTTGGGAATTCACGACGACGCCACCACGAATCGGTTCGATTCGAGGGTGCGAAAGGACGCTCGGAACGACCCGAGGGGCGGCTGCGCGGCACCGCCGGGGTGTGCAGAAACTCGCGGCCGAGGCGGCGCTTCCCGGGATTCGGCTCGCCGGCGGACGTCACGACCCTCGCCCCACCGCACGGCCTGGCACCGACGTTGCAGTGCAGTGGTGTCCGTCGGCGCGCGAGGCTCCTCGTGGCCCGCGCGAAGCGAAAGGCTTCGCAGCGACCATGCCCCGGTACACGAGGTCGGGGATCGAGAGGACGTCATGCTGAGTTCGCGAAGGCTCTTCACTCCCATGGCCGCGACGATGGCTTTCGCAGCGGCGCTGCTCGGGTTCGCCATACCCTCGCGGGCCGCCGTCGAATGCCAGGCGGAGGTGCGCGGTCAGTTCCGTGGCTACGAGATCCGCGACGAGATCGTGGCCAAGACCTTCCTCGTCGAGATCTCCTCGTCCGAGAAGTGCGCGAAGGTCTCCTTCGAGCTGATCACGACCCAGCGACGCTTCAGCGGGGAGGAGATCACGTCGACGCGCCGAGAGTGGCAAAAACGTGAATGCCGGGCCGAGCACAGCGACCTTGGTGCAGTATCGCATGCCGCGCGACTCGAGCCTGGTGAAATGGGAAGTGAAGCTCACCCGCTGCGTCGTCTGCGGGGTCGAGTAGGTCCCACAAGAATCCGACGTTTGGCGGCCTGAAGGAGCTGCTGCGATCGCAGCAGCCGAGGAGGACAAATGAGCAGCAAGCGCAGATGGACAATTCAATGGACGCTGATCGGTGCACTCGCGGCGTTCAGCATCGCCGGATGCGACAGGGCGCCCACGGCTGACCAAGCGGCTGCGGCTGAAACGGTCGCCAGCCAGGCGGCCGCGGCTGCCGACGCGAAACGCGATGCGGAGCTCGCCGCGCGTGAACAAGCGCTGGCGGCGAAGGAAGCCGAGCTCGCCCGCGCGCGGCAACAGGAAGCGGAACTCGCTCGCGCGCGGCACGAAGCGGAGCTTGCCAAGCGGGAGGCTGCACTCGCGCGCGAAGCCGCAGCGGCCAAGAGCGCGCAAGCGGAGAAGTCGCCCGGGTCGACGAGCCTGGCGCTCGCGAGCACGGATCCGCCTCAGGCGACGGCACCGTCGCAGCCGGTCGCGCGGCCGACACCGATTACGGTGCCCGCGGGCACGCGGCTGTCGGTGAGCCTCGCGTCCGATGTCACCACGAAGACCGCGCAGGTCGGCGATCCGGTCCATGCCCGGCTCGCCTCGGACGTCATCGCGGATGGGCGGACCGCGGTCGCCGCGGGCACGGCGGTGCACGGCACGGTGACGCAGGTCGTCTCGGGCAGCCACAAGATCGGCGGCGTGCCGACTCTCGGGATGGCCTTCGACAGCGTCGAGCTCGGGAACGGCAAGACGGTACCGATCACCGGGCGGATCGTGCAGCAGGGCAAGAACGAAACCGCCAAGGACACCGGGAAGATCCTCGGCGGCGCCGCGCTGGGAGCCATCCTCGGTAAGAAGATCGGCGACGACAAGGGCAAGGTCATCGGCGGCGTGCTCGGCGGCGCGGCCGGTGCGGCCGCCGCCCAGAAGACGGGCGGCGAGGTGACCCTGACTGCCGGGTCGGTGCTGGTGTTTGCCACGGAAGCACCGTTCGAGGTGAGCGGCGGTTGAGCCGGGGGTGCGATCGAGGCACGCGATCCACACCGTCCGCCTCGGGCTCGGGCGAGACGCTCGTGGCCAGCCCGGCACCCCGGCGCGAAAGCGACACTCGGATCGCAGCCGTGGAGGTAAACGTGGTGCGGAATGGGGAACATGAATCCACCCGGCCGAGCGCGTTCGTGGGGCCAGGGCCATGCCAAGTCGGCGCCGCGAGCAGCTCGTGCGATCGGCTCGCGAACGGCTCTCGATCGCTCGAACGACCGCGGCCAACGCGTCAGCGGCGGGAGCGCGGAATCTCGGCTGCGAGAGCGTGGCCGTGTGGTTCGTTCAGCAGGGGAAGAGCGACACCGCGAAGGACTCGGCGAAGATCGCCGGCGCCGTCGTGGTCGGCGCGCTCGGCGCGGGCGCGGGCGGCCTGTGCCATCGAAATGACCTTGCCCCCCGGAACCGGGTGGGATTTGTGCCTTCGCCCGGCTCGGCCTCGTGTATTCGCTGGTTACCTCATCCCGGACGTTGAGGCCGTTTCCCCACGGTCGACCGGGGGCGAAATCGTGGCTCAAACCGCTCATCCGTCGGAACCGTCGACGACTTTCAACGAAGAACCAGAGATCCCGTCCGGGGTTTTGACGTGAGTTCTTCTCACCGCGGATGTTCCCTCCGATACCGCGGATTGCGGATTGCGAAGGATGGCGTGAGATGAATATTCTGGTTCTGAACAGCGGCTCCCAATCATTGCGCTTCCAAATTATCGAGACCGACCTCGAGCGGATAGCGAATGATTCGGATCGGCGCCTCGCCAGCGGCATGATCGAGCGCATTGGCGGGCAGGCGCTTGTGACTCTTCAAGCCGATGGGCATCCCAGGATCCGTCACGATGAGGCCCTGCGCGATCACCGTGCGGCCGTCGACCTCGTGCTTCGCTGGGTGATCTCTCCTGATTCCGGGATCGACAATCTGCACTCGATGAGCGACATCCACGCTGTCGGTCATCGCGTGGTGCACGGTGGCGAACGCTTCCGGCGCTCGGTACGCATCGATCCCGACGCGATCTCTGGGATCGAAGATTGCATGGAGCTGGCGCCGCTCCATAACCCGGCAAACCTCCGCGGCATTCGTGCCGCGATCGATCTGCTCGGCGCTGGCGTTCCGCAGGTGGCCGTGTTCGACACCGCGTTCCATCTGACGATGCCGGAGACCTCCTTCCTGTACGCCATCCCCTACCAGCTTTACCGTCGGCACAAGATCCGCCGCTACGGATTCCACGGCACTTCGCACCGTTATGTGGCTTACCGCTACCGACAGATCTGCAAGATCGAACGTGGGACAGTCAACATCATCACGCTGCACCTCGGCAACGGATGCTCCGCGTGCGCGATCAAGGGCGGCGAAAGTCACGATACATCGATGGGATTCACGCCGCTCGAGGGCTTGGTCATGGGCACGCGATCGGGCGATATCGATTCGTCGATCATCGAATACCTGACAATCAAAGAGGGCATGACCATGCGCGAGATCGACACCATCCTCAACAAGCAGTCGGGGCTATTGGGTCTTTCGGGTCTCACGGGCGACATGCGCGATTTGCTCGCCGAGGAAGCCGAAAACCAGGACCGCCGAGCCCGCCTGGCGATCGACATTTTCTGCCGTCGTGTGCGCAAGTACATCGGCGCCTACTTCGCCGATCTGGGCAACGCACAAGCCGTCGTCTTCACCGGAGGTATCGGCGAAAACTCGCCGGTCGTCCGTCAGCGAATCTGCGCCGGCTTGGAATCGCTCGGGCTCACCATCGATTCCAGCCGCAACACCGACGCCGTCGGCGGCAAGACCGCCAAGATCAGCACCGACGGCTCAACGCTCGCCGTCTATGTGATCCCCACGAATGAGGAACTGCTGATTGCGCGGGATACGGTGCGCGTGATCAAGGATGCCCCGCGGCGTTGGTAGCCCTTGAGCGGGTAGTCTTGCCTGCCCACGGAGGTTGACATGGATCTGCGAATTGCACGCATCGAAGGCAACGAGGTACTGGACTCGCGCGGGAGCCCGACGGTGGCGGTGGATGTCACGCTGGCTGACGGCACCATCGGCCAGGCCATGGTTCCTTCGGGCGCCTCCACAGGAGTCAACGAGGCGATCGAATTGCGCGACGGCGACAAGAAGCGCTTCGGCGGCAAGGGTGTGCTCAGGGCCGTCGAGCACGTGAACACGGAAATTCGCGAGGCGTTGAAGGGCGTGGACGCCGCCGACCAGCGCGGGATCGATCTCGCGCTGATTGCGCTGAACGGCACGCCAAACAAGGGCAGGCTCGGCGCCAATGCCATCCTGGGAGTCTCGCTGGCTTGCGCCCGCGCGGCCGCCACGGCGCTTCGCGTGCCCTTCTACCGCTACCTGGGCGGCGTGGATGCCCATGTTCTGCCGGTGCCGATGTTCAACATCTTGAACGGCGGCAAGCACGCGCAGAATTCCACCGACATCCAGGAGTTCATGCTCGTGCCGGCCGGCATGCCGACGTTTCGCGAGGCTGTGCGCTGCGGAGCCGAGGTCTACGCCTCGCTCAGGTCCGTGCTCCACGACCGCGGCGCTTCAACCAACGTCGGCGATGAAGGTGGCTTCGCGCCGTCGCTACCCTCAAACGCAGCGGCCGTCGACGTCATCCTCGCGGCCATCGAGAAGGCAGGATACAAGGCGGGGCGAGACTGTTTCCTTGCCTTCGACCCCGCATCCAGCTCGTTCTACCGTGACGGCCTCTATCACCTCGAACGCGAAGGGCGAAGCCTCACCAGCGCTCAGATGGTCGATTTCTGGGAGGACTGGGTCAACAAATACCCGATCGTGAGCATCGAAGACGGGCTGGCCGAGGATGACTGGAGCGGTTGGCGTTTGCTGACCGAGCGACTCGGTGAACGGGTGCAGTTGGTCGGCGACGACCTGCTGGTGACCAACGTCACTTTCTTGCGGCGGGCAATTCGCGAGCGTAGCTGCAACAGCATCTTGATCAAGCTGAATCAGATCGGTACGGTCACCGAGACGATTCAGGCCATCCAGGAGGCCCATCGCGCTGCTTGGACCGCGATCGTGTCGCACCGATCAGGCGAAACAGAGGACACGTCCATTGCCGATTTGGCAGTCGCCATGGGCACCGGGCAGATCAAGACGGGCGCGCCAACTCGCAGCGAGCGCACGGCAAAATATAACCGCCTGATGAAGATCGAGGCGGAACTGGGTGCAAACGCGGTCTTCAAGGGGCTGGCCGCTTACCCGTTGGCGTCGAAGAAGCTCGAGGTCACCCCATGAACAAGATGACCGTCCGCGATGTCAGCCTCGAGGGCAAGCGGGTGCTGATGCGGGTGGACTTCAACGTGCCGATGGCCAACGGCATCGTGACCGACGACAAGCGCATCAAGGCTGCGCTGCCGACGATCCAGTACGTTCTCGACCAGGGTGCTTCGCTGATCCTGATGAGCCATCTCGGCCGCCCCACGGGCACGAGGTTCGAACCGGACTTCAGTCTGAAGGCGGCGGCCGAGGCGCTGGCCAAGCTGTTGGGCAAGCCCGTGCAGATGGCGCCCGATTGCGTCGGCCCTGAGGCCGAGGCGATCGCCAAGGCCCTCAAACCGGGCGACGTGCTGATGCTCGAGAACACGCGCTTCCACAAGGGCGAAGAGAAGAACGACCTCGATCTCGCCAGGCAGATGGCCGCCTTGGGTGACGTGTACGTGAACGACGCCTTTGGCTCGGCGCACCGCGCTCACGCCTCTACTGCGGGTGTCGCGCGCTTCTTGCCTGCCGTCTCCGGCTTCCTCATGGAGCAGGAACTGGAGTACCTGGGCCGCGCCACGGACAACCCGGCGCATCCCTACGTCGCCATTCTCGGGGGAGCCAAGGTCAGTGAGAAGATCGCCGTGATCGAGAACCTGTTGACGCGGTGCGACACGTTGATTATTGGCGGAGGCATGGCCAACACCTTCCTGGCCGCGAAAGGCTACAACATGCAGGACAGCTTGGTGGAAGCCGGATCGATGATCATCGCCAAGGCGATCATGGCGAAGGCCGGTGATCGGCTGATGCTACCTGTCGACGCCGTAGCGGCCGACAGGTTCGACGCTGAGGCGGCAAGCCAGGTTGTGGATCTGGACCAGGTGCCGGCCGGCTGGCGTGTACTGGACATCGGGCCCAAGAGCATCGCGCGGTTCGGCGAGGTGCTCGAGCGTGCCAGGTTGGTGGTCTGGAACGGCCCAATGGGCGTATTCGAGCTCCCGGCGTTCGCAGAGGGCACGTTCGCCATTGCCAGGTTGTTGGCGACTACCGGCGCGACCACCGTGATCGGCGGCGGCGACAGCGCCAGCGCGGTCAAGAAAGCCGGCGTTGCCAGGCAGATGACGCATGTTTCGACCGGCGGCGGAGCATCACTGGAGTACCTGGAAGGCCGCGTGCTGCCAGGAGTGGCGGCGCTTAACGATAGACGATAGCCGAGAGGAGAAGCCCCTTGTACAAGGTCGTGCTGCTCCGCCACGGCGAGAGCGCCTGGAACATGGAGAACCGCTTCACCGGCTGGACGGACGTGGATCTGTCGGAGCGCGGCGACGCCGAGGCGCACCGTGCCGGGCAACTCCTGAAGGCAGAAGGCTACGTGTTTGACGTGGCATTCACATCGGTGCTCAAGCGGGCTGTCCGCACCTTGTGGATTGCGCTCGACGAAATGGACCTGATGTGGATCCCGGTTCACCACTCCTGGCGCCTAAACGAGCGCCACTATGGGGCGCTGCAAGGGCTCAACAAGGCCGAGACGGCGGCTAAGTACGGCGACGCTCAGGTGAAGCTCTGGCGCCGCAGCTACGACGTCCGCCCTCCGGCGCTGACCACGGGTGACGCACGTTGGCCCGGTCGCGACCCGCGATACCGTGACCTCGAGCCACACGATCTCCCGCTGACCGAATGCCTGAAGGACACCGTGGCCCGCTTCCTACCCTGTTGGCACGATGCCATCGCTCCGGCAATCCAGTCAGGCCAGCAGGTGATCATTGCGGCTCATGGCAACAGCTTGCGGGCGCTGGTCAAGTTCCTCGACAACATCTCTGACGACGACATCGTGGAACTGAACATTCCGACCGGCGTGCCGTTGGTCTACGAGCTTGACGAGAATCTCGAGCCCATCAAGCACTTCTACCTCGGCGACCAGGACGAAATCCTCAGGGCCCAGCAGGCAGTCGCCAAACAGGGGAATGCGCAATAGAAACCCAACTGGAGAGGTCGAGACTATGGACATCTAGAAGACCATGAGAGCAGCGGTCGTCAAACGCTTCGGCGCGCCACTGGTTGTTCGAGAAGTTCCGGTCCCCACGCCCGCAAGGGTGCCCCTTGGCTGAAGACCGCGGGGGGCTCCACATGGCACGACCTTCGAATCGCTGGGCGCTGGATACCGAAGCAGTTCTGCTCGCTGAATGGCGGCTCATCGTTGCTGGAGGAAGCGCTCGCGCGTGCAGCCATCGTG
>Ga0180085_1000832_pt1 | contig 10520 bp, 4 predicted proteins | sample EasRiv730_16_10D_FD_123013 | JGI IMG/M metagenome (GOLD analysis project Ga0180085, IMG submission 123013) | Soil microbial communities from meander-bound floodplain in the East River, Colorado, USA - East River metaG ERMLT730_16_10D | ecosystem: Environmental > Terrestrial > Soil > Floodplain ... | reverse complement strand
CGCCACGCCGCCCGGGAGGGTCACCCGGGAGGCGTCTCCGCCGTTGTAGCCCCAACCCGCGGCATGGAACTCGAGCACACCGCCGCGGATCGCGAACTCGTTCAGCCGCGAGACCTGGCTCTGGATCGTGTCGTAGAACGAGGTCGTCTGGTCTGCGGCGATGAGCACCACGCGGTACCGTGTGAGGTCGGTTCCGGCAAGCCCCGCGGCGCCCACGCGGTCGAACGCGATCCCATTCGCCGCCAGCACCTGCTCGTTCGAGATCGTGTTCCAGGGCGCGAGATCCTGCACCAGGAGCACCGTGGCGCCGGCCAGACTCACGGGCGGCGACGGCACGGAAGCTCTCCCCTCGGAATCGGTAGGTGTCGCCCCCGTCCCAGGCTCCGTTGCGGCGAGTAGGCCCTCGGGCAGCTCGAGCGCCGCTCCTCCCGTTCCCCCGGTCGCGGCCTCGAACACGAGGTCGCTTCCGCCCTGGTTGAGCACGGTCACCGTCCGCGTCACCGACTCTCCGGTGAACAGCGCCTCGGAGATCGAGGCCGGCACGATCGCGATGTCCGGTGGCACCAGCGCCTCGCCGAGGAGCGCGAGCGTCAGCAGCGGCTCATCGGGGTCATTGCTCTCGAACGTCAGCAGGCCCTCGATCCGACCTGCGGCGGACGGCGCGAAGGTCACCGCCAGCTCCTGCGCCGCGCCGGGAAGGACCTCGAGCGATGAGGCCGACGGGACGAAGTCGGGCCGATCCGCCGTGAGCGCAGTCACCTGCAGCGTATCGGTGCCGGGGTTGTCGACGAACAGCGACAGCGTGCGCGTCTGGCCGACGAACAGCGAGCCGAAGGCCAGCCCGTCCGCCGGTGGCGCATAGCGCAACCGAACGGTGTGGCGGTTGACCGAGCAGAACACATTGACGTTCGGAGAATTCTGCACGTTGATCCGAACCACGCCGTCGGCGGCGAAGCCGGCCAGCTGCGCGGCCGAAACCTGGAACGTACGGGAGGCGGTCGCGCAGTCCGTTCCCGTTCCGCCCGCGGAGCCGAGGTGCGAGCCCTCGACGCTGACCGCCGCGGTTTCAGAGGAATCGCCGTAGTCCCCATCAGCCACGAGCTCGACGGTGCCCGGGCCCGCCGGCGCGAGCGTGATCGGCAGGTCGTGTGCCGTGCCTGCACCGTCCGTACTGTAGTCGACGGTCGATTCGACGAGCACCGGAGCGATACGGAGCTCCACATCCGGTGCCCCGGTCACGTGTAGCTGCACCGGCACCGCCACTTCCGGCTCGTCGGGGTCGTTGCTCGTCACGCGCAGCTCGGCCTCGTAGTCGCCGCCGAACAATCCCGCTGCATCGAGCGTCACCGTCACATCCAGCGATCCGCCAGGCGGCACGATTCCGGAGACCGGATCGACGGTGAGCCACGACGCCGCTCCCGAGGTCCAGGCGACGGCGTTGTGCAGGATCAACGGTATGTCGCCGGTCCACGCTCCGGGCTGCCCGAAGAAGATGTTGATCGCCGCGACGTGGTCCCCCTTGGTGGCGACGAACGGTTGGCCGAAGGCCCAATCGGCGACCCATTCGGCGCCGGGAGCGAGATCGGCTTCGGCGAGCGAATTCCCAGATGCCGTGGTCACGCCGGCCATGATCGGGTGGTTCGCGTCGTACGATCCAAGCGACGAGGAGCCGATGGGGCCGCTGATCCCGAGCAGCGGAAAGTACCCATCGGTTTCGAAACGGCCGTGCACCGACCAGGACGTGACGAACGAGGCCAGGGTCAGGACGACGCCGCCACCGGCGTCGGCGTAGTCGGCGAGCGCGTTACCGACCATTGTCGGGTCATTCCAGGGTGTTTGAGCAACGACGATCGCAGCGTCGTAGGGCAGGAGCGCCTCGAGCGTCGCCGCGTCGCCGCCCAGCACGTCGACCACGCTCACGTCGGGGAACGCGGCGAGGAGGTCTCGGATCTCGGTCACGTCGGCGCCGCTCTCGAGAAGCACGATCCGCAGGCCGCTCGTGAGAGCCGCGAGGCTGCCGATCTCGCCCGGCTCGACCGGATCGGTGGACGGCGGATCGCCCGTGGCCCAGGCGGGACCGCTCGACTCGCCGAGCAGACGTAACGGGGGCAGCTGTCCCGAGATTCCAACGGGCTCCGCAGCGGGGCGCCGTACGGACAGATCGAACACCAGATGTCCTGCGCCGGTGTTCGAGAGGGTCACGCTCCGCGTGGCCGTGGCTCCAGTCAGCAGGTCCGCGTCCACGCTCGCGGGAGTCACCGCGATGTCCGGAGGCCCGAGGGTCGTGCCACCGGCCAGGTTGGACATCGCCCCCGAGTTGCCCCATTCGTCGATCGCCACGAGCGCGAAGTAGTAGGTGGTCTCGAAGGCCAACCCGCGAGCCTCGATGGTCTCGACGCTCCCCGCCACCTGCGGATCGGGTGTGCCCGCGAGCCGAGTGGCCGCGTCGAAACCGGTGTCGTCGAACGGCGTCGTTGCGTAGCGAATGTCATAGAGGAACGCGGTTCCGGTGTCCCCATCGTCTCCGGGTGCCGTCCAGGTCAGGGTCAGAGAGAAGCTCGTGGGGGAGCCGACGGCGAGGTCGACCGGTGCCCCAGGCGGTGTCGTCTCCCCGGTCGCGGTTGCCAGGAACGCGTTCAAGCGTCCCCCGGTGACCGTGATGCCCGAGAGGGTCGCGACGGGATCGACGGCCGCGAGGAGCCGCGCCTTGAGCGATGCCACGGGAACGTCGGGCGCCATTGCGCGCACGAGCGCAGCGGCGCCGGCGACGTGCGGCGTGGCCATCGAGGTGCCGCTGTTGAAGCCGTAGGCCCCGCCGGGGAGGGTGCTCAGGATGTCCACGCCGGGCGCGCCGAGGTCGACCGTCACGCGACCGTAGCTCGAGAACCAGGCCAGGACGTCGTTCCGATCCGTCGCCGCGACGGCCACGACGTTCGGCACGTCGTAGTTCGACGGGTAATGCGGGCTCATGTCATTGTCCGTGCTGCTGTTGCCCGCGGCGGCCACGAACAGCACGTTCGCGGCGGACGCGGCCCGGATCGCGTCGAGCAGGGCTTGGGAGTAGCCGCCGCCGCCCCACGAGTTGCTCGCGATGTCCACGCCGATCGACGTCGCGTACTCGACTGCGGCGACGGCACCGGCGGTCGTTCCCGTGCCGTCGGCAGCGAGGAACTTCAGCCCGACCAGGCTGACCTGCCAGTTCACGCCGGCCACGCCGAGATGGTTGTTGGCCACGGCGCCGATCGTGCCGGCGCAGTGCGTTCCGTGTCCCACGTCGTCGAGCGGATCGTTGTCGTTGTTGACGAAGTCCCAACCGCGCACGTCGTCGACGAAGCCGTTGCCATCGTCGTCGATTCCATTGCCCGCGATCTCGCCGACGTTGACCCACATGTTGGCAGCCAGGTCGGGGTGTGTGTAGTCGATGCCTGTGTCGATCACCGCGACGAGCACAGCGCGGCTTCCCGTGGTCACCGTCCAGGCACGCTCCGCGTCGATGTCCGCGCCGGGTGTGCCACTGGACTGACCCGTGTTGTGCAAGCCCCACAGCTCGGTGTAGCGCGGGTCATTGGCAGCGAGATCCATCTGCACGATGTAGTTCGGCTCGGCATACTCGACCTGCGGGTTGCCGCGCAGCGCGGCGATGGCCTGGGCGACCGACTGACCCTGGCCGATCTTCCAGTGCTCCACGCCCGTGCGGAATCGGCGCAGTCGCTCGGCGCCGAGCTGCCCGCGCGCGTTCGCCCGCGCGCCCGGATCGGCAGCACCGCGGAACTTGACCAGGATCTCGCCGTCCACGTGCGGCGCATCAGGATCGCCGACGGCGCTGGATGCGCCTGGGAGTGCAAAGGAGCAGGCCAAGGCCACGCAGAAGGACACCCAGGCGACGCGCCGGCTTGCGCTCATGTGGATACCTCCCCCTGAGGAATATCTGAGGAGGCTATACCGTCAGGCGGGCTACGGTCCGCCGGGAAAAGGACCGGAGCGGTCCTGGCGCGGAACCCGGACGACCGCGCTGCCGAAGCCGCGCGAGCGGACTCGCACGTAGCGCGCATCGAGGAGCCAGACCGTCCAGCCGTCGCGCGTCTCCTCGATCTCCGCGTAGGGGAAGCGCATCCAAGCCAGCGCCCCCTGGACCTGTGGCGCGGCTCGCGCGGCGTCGAGGATGGGCGAGGGCGTCGGCTTGAGGATCGGCTCGGGCGCGAGCGTGAGCACGCGGGGCCGGAACCCATGCAGCATTCCGTGCACGTACCGATCGCCGAGATCGGCGACGACGTCCCAGGAAAACGGATTGGCGGGCTCGGGCCCGACCATCAAGCGCTTCACGTCGTGCATTCCGCGACGAGCCAGCTCGCGCTCGACGTAAGTCGCACCGGCCGTCGTCGCGCCGATCATCGCGCCGACGTAGGTCAGAGTCAGGACGAGAGCGGCGGTGGCGACCGCGGCGGGGCGCAGGCTCAATCGCGTGCGTTGCAGCACCACGATCGCGAGCAAGCCCGCGACCCACGCGCCCCGTGCGAAGGGCGGCACCATCTCGCCGGCTCGCAGCACGATCAGGCTCGCGAGCACGCCGAGGATCGCCCAGCCCCAGGGGAACCCGCGCCGCTTCGCGCCGAGGAACACCGCCCCGCCGAGGACGAGCCACAGCCACGGATCGACGATGAACAGCGCGTCGCCGTAGAACCAGCGGCCGTCGAACGGCATGAGCAGGCGCACGCCGTACGTGTTGAGCCAATCGAGCAGCGGATGGGTCAGGCAGCCCAGGTAGGACAGTGCGAGGAGCCGTCCTCCGTGCAACGGTGCGAGGTCCGGGCGCTGTCGTCGTCTGAGGCGTCCCCATGCAAGCAAGACGGCCACGAGGAGCGGCGGCAGCACGGCCAGGGCCAGCGGCCCGTGGGTCCAGCCGCGCCGGAATCCGAGCGAGGCATCCGAGCCGAGGACGGCGCTCGCCACATCGACGTCGGGCAGGTTGGCGCCGACGACGAGCGCCGCGGTCGCCAGGCGTGTGCCGTGCGCGACGCGCGTGCGCGCGATCGCCGCGCCGAGCAGGGAGTGCGTCAGCGGGTCCATGACGGAAAGCGCCCATGCGCCAGGAACGCGCCGACCAGCTCGGCCACCGGTCGAGAGAACAGGAGCGCGGTGTGCGTGGCGTGCACGACCCGATGCTCGGTGGCTCCGGGAAGCCGTGTTTCCTCGACGGCGACCGTCCCGTCGTGCGGGGACGCGATCGGGCCGAGCAGACGCCCGATTCCGATGGGCCGCGTGCCGGCGATCACGCCGATCTCCTGCCGGCCGGTCCATGCCATCGATTCGGCGCCGCGCGCCGCTTCCACGAGCCCGGGACCCAGGAGCCGGCGCCCCAGCGGTCGCCCCGCTCGGCGGATCGCGACGGCGCTTCCCGCGAACGGCGAGCCGAGGGCCACGACGCGCCCGGGTCGTGGCCAGCCGTGTCGGCGCAGCATGCGCAGGATCACGATCCCCCCGAGGCTGTGCCCGACGAAGTGCAAGGTCGAGCCCGGAATGCGCTCGCATGCGACGCGGAGCGCGTCCGCGTTCTGATCGAGTGTCCTGCGCACGGAGGGGTAGCTGAAGCCGATCGCACGGAAGCCATGGTTCCGCTCGAGTCGTCGGCCGAGCAGCCCCATCGCGAGCGCGTGCATCCACCAGCCGTGGACCAGCAGCACCGGCTCGCGAGCGTCTACCACAGCCGGGCGGCGCCGCGGACGCCGCTCGAGTCGCCGTGAGCCGGGGGAACGAGGCGCGTGTCGACGCGGTCGGTGAAGACCCAGGCGCCCCACAGCCGAGGCACGCTGTCGTACAGGCGCTCGAGGTTGGAGAGGCCGCCCCCCAGGACGATCACGTCGGGGTCGAGCAGGTTGATCACGCTCGCGAGCCCCCGGGCCAGGCGCTCTTCGTAGCGTGCGAGCGTCGCCTGGGCCTGGCCATCGCCCTGGGCCGCTCGTGCCACGATCTCGGGCGGCCCGACCCGCTGGCCCGTCGTGCGCTCGTGCTCGGCCGCAAGACCGGGCCCCGACAGCAGCGTCTCGATGCATCCGGTCCTTCCGCAGTAGCAGGCCGGTCCCGGCCACTCGCCCTCCCGCGGCCAGGGCAGGGGATTGTGGCCCCACTCGCCGCCGATCGCGTTCGGCCCGGAGACGAGTCGCCCGTCGACGACGATGCCACCGCCGACCCCCGTGCCGAGGATCGCGCCGAACACGATCCGCGCGCCGGTCGCCGCGCCGTCGACGGCTTCGGAGAGGGCGAAGCAATCGGCATCGTTCGCCACGCGGACCGCCCGCTCGAGCACGCGCGAGAGATCCGCGAGGAGCGGCCGGCCGTTCAACCAGGTCGAGTTGGCGTTCTTGATCCGGCCGGTCGCCGGCGAGATCGCGCCGGGAGTGCCGACGCCCACGGTCGCCGCCGAATCGAGGCCGACCTCGAGCTCCGCGACGAACGTGCGCACGCGCTCGAGCGTCCCGTCGTAGTCGTCGCGCGGCGTCTTGGCGCGCAGCGTCCGCACGACCGCGCCCGATGCGTCGAGGAGCACGGCCTCGATCTTGGTGCCCCCGAGATCGATGCCGATACGGGCGGGATCGAGCGGGTTGTTCACCGGCGCGCTACGATACGGCGCTCGCGCCGTGCCCGTCAATGCGCGCAAGGAGACCCATGCCACCCACGCGTCCGTCCGCCTCTGGCCTCGCCCTGCTCCTGATCGCGGCGATCGGATGTAGCGACTCGGAGAATACGACCGGGGGCTCGCAGCTGCTCCGGGTCGCGCTCGACGGGTCGGGCGACTACACGTCGATCCAGGCCGCCGTCGACGCGGCGAGCGCGGGCACGACGATCCAGATCGCTGCCGGCATCTACTCGGAGCAGGTCGTGGTGGCGAAGAGCGTGGCGCTCTTCGGCGCCGGGTCCGGGACGGTGGTCCAGGACCTGTCGCCGCAGAACCCGATGCCCGACGATTCGACGGACGACAGCACGGCCACGATCCTCGTGCGCGACACGGTGGACGTCGTGATCCGCGCTCTGCGCGTCAAGGGCCCTGAGGACGGGATCCAGGTGCGCAACGCCGCGCGCGTGGTCGTCGAGGAGGTCGACGCATCGAACAACGGTGACGAGGGAATCGACGTGCGATCCTCGGAGACCGTTCTGGTGTCCGGCGCGTTCGATGGCAACGCGGACACCGGGATCCTGGTGCGCGAGGGCTCGTTCGATGTGACCGTGGCCAACTGCACGGCGGATTCGAACGACGAGAACGGCATCCGCGTGCGGGAGTCGAGCAGCGTGTTCGTCGAGGCCTGCACGGCCGGCGACAACGGGGACGATGGCATCGAGGTGCGGGATTCGGCCACCGTCGAGATCCGCCAGAGCACGATCGAGGGCAACGACGGCTACGGCATCCGCGTCGGGGGCACGTCGGGCTTCGTGCAGCTCAACAACACCATCGGCGGCAACCTGCTCGGCAACGTCCACTTCGATTAGGGGACACTCGTCGGCCGTCCCCATCCGCCCCCGCCGGGGGTTTCGATGATCAGCCGGTCGCCGGTCGCGACCGAGCGCCCGTCGCTCGGCGCGAGCGGCTCGACGGCGCCCGAGGCGCGCACCACGCACTGCCTGCCGCGCGCGCCGGGCTCGCCGCCGGCGAGCCCGTACGGCGCCTCGATGCGGTGCTGCGTGAGCACCGACAGCTCGGCCGGCTCGAGGAACGTGATCTCGCGCACCAGCCCGTCGCCTCCGGGGTGTCGGCCGCGCCCGCCCGATCCGCGCCGCAGAGCGAAGCGCTCGACCCGTACGGGGTACCGATGCTCCAGCACCTCGACGTCCGTGATGCGGGTGTTCGACATGTGCGAGTGTACGCCGCTGGGCCCGGAGAAGGTCGGCCCGGCCCCGCAGCCGCCGCCGATCGTCTCGTAGTACCCGTACCGCGTGTTGCCGAAGATCACGTTGTTCATCGTGCCCTGGCTGCAGGCGGCCAGACCCAACGCGGCGAGCAGCGTGTCGACGAGGCGCTGGCTCGTCTCGACGTTTCCGCCCACGACGGCCGGGTCGCGGCGTGGGTCGTCGCCGAACGGCGGGTCGAGCAAGCTACCGCGCGGCACGTCGATCGTCACCGCGCGCAGCAGGCCCTCGTTGAGCGGGAGGGGATCGGGCAGGAGCAGGCGAATCACGTAGAGCACGACGCTGCGCACGATCGCCGGCGTCGCGTTGAGGTTCCCTGGGTGGACCCCCCCCGTGCCGGCGAAATCGAAGCGCGCCTGCCCCTCGCGGATCGTGATCCGCACGCGGAGCGGCGTGCCGTCGCCGAGGCGCTCTTCGGCTTCGAGCACGCCATCCCCGCGCGCGCGCAGCACCTCGCGAACGCGCTCGGCGGCGAGCCCGGAGAGCCGATCCATCTGCGCGTGGATCACGCTGCTCCCGTGGCGCTGCACGAGCTCGTGCAACCGTTCGGCGCCGGCGTGATTCGCGGCGATCGCGGCGGCCAGGTCGGCGAGATTGTCGTCCACGGCGCGCGAGGGCCACGGCGCCCCGGTGAGGACGCGGCGGATCGCGCCCCACCGCGGCTGCCCGCGCTCGACGAGGAGCATCGGCCGGATCACGACGCCCTCCTCGACGAGCGCCCGCGCATCAGGGGGCATCGATCCCGGACGCGTGCCGCCGATCTCGGCGTGGTGCGCGCGGCTCGCCAGGTAGCCGAGAAGGGGTTCGCCCGTCCCGGCGCCGAACACGGGGGTGATCACGGTCACGTCGGGGAGGTGCGAGCCGCCGAAGCCGGGGTGGTTCGTGACGGCGACGTCCCCCGGCCGCAGCCGAAGCGTCTCGCGGACCGCGCGCACGCACACGCCGAGCGCGCCGAGGTGCACGGGAATGTGCGGCGCGTTCACGACCAGCTCGCCGCGCGGGTCGAGCAGCGCGCAGGAGAAATCGAGGCGCTCCTTCACGTTCGTCGACACGGCCGTGCGCTCGAGTCGCTCCCCCATCTCCTCGACCAGCGCCGTGAACCGCCTCGTGAACAGCTCGGTGACGATCGGGGACACGCTCTCTTCCCGGGTCGAGGGGCTCGGGATGCTCTCGGTCGCCCCTCGTGTGATCTCGATCGCTCCGTCCGCCAGGACCACGGCGGTCCATCCCGCGGCGACGAGCGTCGTCGCGTGGCGCTCGAGGACGAGCGCGGGCCCGACGAGCGTCGCGCCAGGCTGCAGGGCCTCGCGGTCGAAGGCGGACAGGTCGCCGATCCGTCGCGGACCGCGCACGCGCGTGCGGACGGCCGGAGCGGGCAGGCGATCGATCGCCGCCGCACGGGACGCCGCGACGACCCGCACCGCCTCGAGCTCGATCGGGCGCGGCCCTGGCGCGTGTCCGTACGTGGCCAGGTAACGCTCGACGAACGCAGCGCGCGTGTCCAGGCCGGCGTCCCAAGCGACCTCGAGGCTCGTCTCCTGTCCGACGAGGCGCAAGAACAGCGTGCGCCGGCGCACGTCCGCCTGGTCCGCGGGCACGCCGGCGGCGAGGAGCGCGGCCAGCGCCTCGCGCTCGAGCGGCTCGAGGCGCAGCCCCAATCCCGACTCGACGCGCTCGAGCGGCTCGAGGATCTGCTGCTCGGCGAACCGCTCGAGGACCGCGTGGCCGAGACCGATCGCGGACAGCAGTCCCGCGTCCGGGGGGAGCAGGATGCGCCGGATCCCCAGTCGATCGGCCACGCCGCACGCGTGCTGGCCCCCCGCTCCGCCGAAGGCGATCAGCGCATGCTCGGCGGGGTCGTAGCCGCGGCGGACCGAGATCCGGCGGATCGCGCCCGCCACCGTCTCGTCCGCGATCGCCAGGATCCCCTCGAGCAACACGCGGGCTTCCGGCCGCTCGCCGCAGCACCCGGCGATGGCGTCCTGCAGCTCGCCGAGTCGAAGCTGTGCCGCGCGCGGGTCGGTCGGGATGCCGAACCGCTCCGGATCGAGCCGCCCGAGCAGCAGGTTCACGTCGGTGATCGTCAGCGGCCCGCCCGCGCCGTAGCAGGCCGGGCCGGGATGTGCCCCCGCGCTCTCCGGCCCGACGAGGATCCGCTCGCCGTCGAAGCGACAGATCGAGCCGCCGCCCGCGGCGACGCTCTCGATGGCCAGCGCCGGAGCGGAGATCTGCGCGTCGCCCACACGATGCTCGCGCCGGACCTCGCACTCGTCCTCGAAGCGCGCGACGTCGGTGCTCGTTCCGCCCATGTCGAACGCGATCCCGCGCGCGATCCCGGCGCGGCGCGCCGCGACCGCCGCGCCGACGACCCCGCCGGCCGGTCCCGAAAGCAGCGTGTCCTTGGGCCGCGTGTCGCGGGCGGCGCCGAGCCCGCCCGCGCTCGTCAGCACCAGCAGGTTCCCGACCGGGACGTGCGCGGCCGCACGGTCGAGGAACCGCCCGACGACGGGGGCGAGACAGGCGTCGATCACCGCGGTCTCGGCGCGCGGCAGGATCTTGATGCGCGGCGCGACGCGGGCCGAGCACGACACGTGCTCGAAGCCCCAGCGCAGGAGGGCGGT
>Ga0180085_1000831_pt1 | contig 10525 bp, 7 predicted proteins | sample EasRiv730_16_10D_FD_123013 | JGI IMG/M metagenome (GOLD analysis project Ga0180085, IMG submission 123013) | Soil microbial communities from meander-bound floodplain in the East River, Colorado, USA - East River metaG ERMLT730_16_10D | ecosystem: Environmental > Terrestrial > Soil > Floodplain ... | reverse complement strand
TGATTTCTTGGGCCTGGGACCAGGAATTGATTGACGCGCCGCCACGTTTTCCCAAGAAAAGGGACCAGCGCGATGTTGCCGGCCGACATTACCTCACGAAATCCGAGATCAATGCCCTCTACTTTGCAAGCCACAAGATGGTGCGGCCGCGGGGCTGGAACTCGTCCATTCCAATCGGCCGGTACTGGCGGACAGCACTCGTGCTGTTGTTCAACAATGGTCTGGACACCGGAACGGCCTGGATGTCGGCACCGTTTCACGAGCCCATTCGCTGGCGACATATTTCGTGGGCTCGCCAGTCGCCGGACCGTGAAGTCAAGGAACAATCTCCCTGGGGTTGGATTTTCTATCGCAGAGTAAAAACCGGAAAGACGTTCTACCGGCCAATGAATCGCGTGGTTAATGCGCACATCAGGAGCATCATGCCAGAGAACCCGTGCCCGGATGATCCCATCTTGTGTGGAGGTGGTTCACGGCCGAATGCTCGGTTCCAGCACCTGTGTAATTTGGCTGGGATTAGTCCACGGCGGAACGGCGAGACCGGTCGGGACGAGCCTTGGGAGTTGAAGGATCTTCGGAAGACCTGTGCAACGTATTACGATGAGCACATGCCCGAATCGTCGATCGAGATTCTCGGCCATTCCGTTGGCGGGATCACGTACCGGCACTACGCTCACCGCGCTCCATTGGCGTTCAAGGCGATCATGACGCTGCCGCAGCCAACAGCGTTTTCCGCGCTTACCAAGGGTTTCGAGGGGGAATGCCCCTGCTGTCGACGGCGATTCGCCGATGCGTCGTGAGCCGGGCGATGTGACCGAAGCGAGTTCCCGTGGTGACAAAGGCTCTTCCCGCGGACTATCATCGGACGAAATGAGGAATTGATTTTTTCCGCCGTTCCTTGAGGTTCCACGAGACCTGGAATGAAATCGGAATTGACGACCTCCAGCGATGTCCGCCTGATTCTCGTAACTCCTGGTTCGTTCATCATGGGTAGCCCGCCGGATGAAGCGGGGCGCGCGTATTGGGAAAGAGAGCGCGAGGTTACAGTGCCCTATGAGTTTTATCTCGGCCGAGCGCCCGTGACGCAAAGACAGTTCGAGCGGGTAATCTCATCTCCCTGGTACGCTTCCTGTTCCTGGGCGGAGAGGAGACCAACGGACGACCCAGCCAAGGACGCACCCGTCGACTCGGTTGGGTGGGGAGGGGCCAGCGAGTTCTGCGCCAAGCTCACCGAGATCGACCATGATGCCGGCATTCTGAGCAAGGATTGGGAGTATCGATTGCCGACCGAAACGGAGTGGGAATACGCGTGTCGAGCGGGGACTTCCGGCGCCACGTACGGCCCGCTCGATTCCATTGCTTGGCATTTCGGCAACGCGGACCAAAGGCCGCATGCAGTCTGTGAGAAAGCTCCCAACCCGTGGGGGTTTTACGACATGCTTGGCAATGTCTGGGAATTGTGTCTGGACTGGCTTTCGGCGAAAGACCAGGTACGAGCCGGCCGCGGCGGTAGTTATTTCAACACCAAAAAGAGCTGTCGCGCGGCCGCCCGCTCCTTCTACGCGTGGGGCGGCCGCTACAGCGGCTTTCGCCTAGCAGCCGCTCCGGTCGGACAGTACGAATTCTGTCCGCCGATCGAAGACTACCCAGCCCCGCCCGCAAAACCCTCGATGTGGGACGCGCTCGAGGCCAAGGATTACGCTCTGGCGGAGCGGATCATCGCCGACCATCCCGACGAACTGGAAGGAGTCGATTGGGTTCCGCCCTCGTTGCACGCGTGCATCTACGGGGACCTGCCCGAGTTGTTTGAATGGTTCCTGGACCACGGCGCAAATATCGAACAACGCGACCAGGATTACGGGAGCACACCGCTCGCCGCCGCTGTCGTCCATCGCAACAAGAGGATCATCCGGACCCTGGTCCAGCGAGGCGCCGATACGTCGCGCGCCATGCATATTGCGGAGCGCGGATTGGCCGGTGCCTACGAAGATGACCCGAGCCTTAATCGCGAGGGATATCGAGAAATCATCGAGTTGCTTCGAGAGCTTGGCATCAAGTAGCATTCCGCAGAAATCTGCGTCGGTCCGACACACCGACGCGCGCCAAAGCAGCCGTGCCCCAATCGCCCTGGCGAGAAAAAAGGTGCCCACAGTGGTGCCGAGAGGTGCCGAAATTGGTGCCAAACGCCTCGCATCAGGCAGGTTGCGGATCGCACCGAATTGCACCGAATGGGGCAACAAGGACGACTAACCGTCGCGGTCAAGAAACGCGAAAACCTCCGGAGAAATCGGAGGTTTTTGCGCTACTCGGTACGAGTTTGCATCGACTAGCACCGTGGAATGCGAGAGGAGGGATTTGAACCCACACCCCTTTCGGGACTGGATCCTAAGTCCAGCGCGTCTGCCAATTCCGCCACTCTCGCGGGTACTTCCTTGACCTGAGTTTGCGGCGGAAGGTTCGCCCCGTCAAGCCAACCCGTCAAGCGGAGGCTACTTTGCCAGCAGGCGATCGACCAGCTTCCTGGCTTCGTCGCCGATATCAACTGCGGGCGGATCGGCGGGCACGCCAGCAGCGTCGGCCATTTTCTGCATCCGCTTCAGCCATTTCCGCATCAGCTCGTTGGATTCCTTCTCAGAATGGGCGAGCGCCTCCTCGAAGTGGTCGCCGAAGGGCATCGCATCGTAAAACTCGTCGCTGCTGATCTTCCCTGCGAACATGCCGTGCACGGCCCGCCGCCACTCAATTTTGAGCTCGTCCTGTTCGGTTTGCGGCAGGCTGGTGTCTTCGAGATAGTAATCGTGCAGGCTGTAGAACGAGATGTAGGTCATCACGGGGGAATCATCGAGCCCCGTCAGCAGTCGCTCGAGGTCGGCCTGGCCGATTTCCTTGGCCTTGTAGGCGGCCACGACGCGATCGATCTGAGCCACTACTTCCTTTTTCTCGGCCGGCGGGATGTCCGACTCCTCGACCACGGCGACCAACCCCTCGCGGCCGACGCCGACCATCCAGCCCTCAAGGCTCGACACGGCATACCACACCGCACCGACAAACAGCACACTGGCAAGGAGTAGCACCCCGCCGCCAACCAAGAGCAGGCTGAGCACCCAGTTGGTCCCGCTGCGCGCCGGAGTGGCATATTGCGGCGGCAACGGAGGGAACTGCGAATTGGGATACTGCGGACTGGGAATCTGGGGCTGCGTGTAGAGTCCGGACGACATGGAACAACTCCCGGCAGGTGGCGGTGAAGGACGGTAGTTCGTGCGGCCAAAAGGGGCCAGAAAACCTACGTCAGCCGCGTCGATCGAGGAATGCGGCCACTGCCGTGCGAGCGGAATTTACACACGCAGCAAGGCGCGATCGTAGCGACCCTGCCGACGCTGCCGGCCGTGCCGCCGCCGCTACGGATTTCCCACCAGCACGTTGTCCACGAGTTTCTTCACCTCGTCGCGGCGTCGTCGGCCAGCTTCTTCAAATCGGCGAGCAGATGGCGGACCTCCTCGTCGGTGAACGGCTCTGCCCGGCAGGTGGCAAGGAACGAGGGCCAAGGATCGTGGAGGCGAGAAGACTGGTATTGCAGCGACGCATCGGGCATAATCGATCCGTTGCCCACCCTTTTGCCTCCGAACCCCGCCTGGAGGTCGCCCCGTGTCGTTCCGACGGGTATTTTCTCGACCAGCGTTGCCCCTGGCGGCCCTGTTGCTCTGTGGAGCGACGATGGCGGCTGGGGCCGACGATGCCGCGAAGCTCTTGATTGCTCCGGCCGAAATCCAACTCGACGGAAATTTTTCCCGGACCCAGTTGGTTATTACCGAGCCGTCTGCCGACGGGAGCCTGACCGATCGCAGCCACGATTTGACGGGCCAAGTCGTGTTCGCTTCCGCCGATCCGATGATCGCAACGGTCTCGCCGGCCGGCGAAGTCCTCGCCGGCAAAGATGGTCAAACCACGATTACTGTCACGCGCGGCGATTCCCAGCGCGACGTGCCGGTCACGGTCAGCGGCGTGGTCGAGCACCCCATCGTTCGCTTCGGCACCGATATTCGCCCGATCCTTAACAAGGCCGGTTGTGCAATGGCGGCGTGCCACGCGGCGCAGCACGGCAAGGGGGGCTTCAAGCTCTCCGTGTTTGGCTTCGAGCCCGAAAAGGATAGGCAGGCGATAGCCCGCGACTCGCTCGCGCGGCGCGTCGATTTCGTTGAACCCGAGCGGAGCTTGCTGCTGCTGAAGCCGACGATGCAAGCGCCTCACGGCGGCGGCAAGCGATTCGCCAAGGGCTCGGTGGAATATCGGGTCTTGCTGGCCTGGATCGCCGGCGGCGCGCCCGCACCAACTCGGGACGAGCCGGAAGTGAAAGGGCTGCACGTCTTTCCCGCGCGGCGCGTCGGGCAGGTCGGCATGTCGCAGCAACTGCGCATCGAGGCGGAATACGCAGATGGCAAGCGGCGCGACGTCACGGCTTGGGCCAAATTCGATTCGCTCGACGACGGCGTGCTCTCGGTCACACCGACCGGCCGCGTGACCACCGTCGGCAAGGGGCAGGCCCCCGTGATGATCCGCTACGAGGGACAGGTGGAGACATCACTGTTTGTCGTCCCCTACAGCGACACGGTGGAATTGTCCGGCTGGCAGAACCAGAACTTCGTCGATGAGCTGGCGGCCGCAAAATTCCGCGAGCTTGGCATCGAGCCTTCGCCCCTGTGTGACGACGCGACGTTCATCCGTCGAGTCTTTCTCGACGCGATCGGCACGCTGCCAACGCCTGACGAGACGCGGGCCTTTTTGCAAGCAACCGACACCGACAAGCGGACGAAGCTGGTCGATCGGCTGCTGGGGCTGACCGGCGATCCGGCTTTGGACACCTACAACGACGCCTATGCCGCCTGGTGGTCGCTCAAGTGGTCAGACCTTCTGCGGAACAACTCCGACGATCTGGGCGAGCAGGGCATGTGGGCCATGCACAACTGGATTCGCGAGTCGCTGCGGACCAACAAGCCGCTCGACCGGTTTGTGCGCGAGCTGATCACCGCCCGGGGATCGATCTATACGACCGGGCCGGCAAATTACTTCCGCATTCACAAAGACTCGTCGATGCTGGCCGAGGCCACGGCCCAGATTTTCCTGGGTGTGCGGCTGGAGTGCGCCAAGTGCCACCACCATCCGTTCGAGAAGTACAGCCAGGACGACTATTACGGCATGGCCGCCTTCTTCGCCCGCACGGGCACGAAGAATAGCGAGGAATTCGGCCTGTTTGGCCGCGAGCAGGCGGTGATCGTGCGCGATAGCGGCGACGTGCGGCATCCGCGGACCAATCAACTGATCAGCCCCAAGCCGCTGGAAGGGACAGCGGCCGAGCACCCGCTCGATCGGCGTATTCCGCTGGCCGATTGGCTCACCGCCAAGGACAACCGGCAGTTCGCCCGGAGCATCGCAAATCGTTACGTCGGCTTCCTCCTGGGCCGCGGCCTGGTCGAGCCGATCGATGACATGCGGAGCACCAACCCAGCAAGCAATCCGCCGCTCTTGGACGCACTGGCAACGCATTTTGCCGACCGCAACTACGACCTGAAGCAGCTCGTGCGGGCGATCATGACGTCGCGGCTCTACCAGCTCGATTCGCAGCCGACACCGGCCAACGTGGCCGACAGCAAGTTCTTCAGCCATTACCAGGTAAAACGCCTGGCCGCCGAACCGCTGATCGATGCGATCGATGCGGTGACGCTCGTACAGACTAAGTATCCGAACCTGCCGCTGGGAACGCGGGCGATCGAATTGCCCGATAACGAGTATCCCGACTATTTCCTCAACACGTTCGCCAAGCCCAAGCGGGTAAGCGTGTGCGAATGCGAGCGGATGCCCGACCCGACGCTGGCCCAGGCGTTGCACACGCTCAACGGCGATGGTCTGGTGGTCAAGATCCGCGATGCCAAGAGCCGCGTTTCGCAGCTTTTGGCCGCTGGCAAAGAACACGACGAGATCGTCGGCGAGTTGTACTTGGCCGCACTCTCCCGCGAGCCAACCGACGCCGAGCGGCAGGCCAGCCGCGAGCTATTGCCCGACGCGCCGAGCCCGTCCGAGCACTATCAGGACTTGCTGTGGGCGCTGTTGAACTCCAAGCAGTTTTTGTTTGTTCGCTAGGGAGCAGCCGGATGAAATACTACTGGATGGCGGCGGGCGCTCTAGGGTTGCTGATCGGCAATGCGGGCGTGGTCCAGGCCGAAACCGCATATCCGATGGTGATGTCCCTCAAGCCGGCTGCGGTGCAGGTGGGGCAAACCGCGGAGGTGACGGTCAACGCCCGCTATTCGATGTACGGGGCCTATCAGGTGCTGGTGAGCGGCAGCGGCGTCACGGGGGAGGTCGTGCATCCGCCGCTCAAGCTGGAAGATCTGGCCAAAAAACCCACGCTCGACAAGCTGCCGGTGCGGCTGACGGTGGCGGCCGATGCCCAGCCGGGGGTGCGTGACGTGCGCGTCGCGACGCCGCAAGGCGTGAGCACAGTGGGGCAGCTCGTCGTGGTCCGCGATCCGGTGGTGAGGGAGGAGGGAGACAACAATTTGGCGGACAAGGCCCAGCAGATTTCGCTGCCGGCCACGCTCTGCGGCGCGATCGAGAAGAATGAAGACGTTGATTTCTATAGGTTTCATGCCGAAGCGGGGCAGTCGCTCGTGTTTCACGTCCGCTCGGCCCGGCTGGAAGACCGGATTCATGATTTGCAGGAGCACAGCGACCCCATCCTGACGCTGCGAACGGCCGCGGGCGTAACGATCGCGGCCAGTGACAATCACGAGTACCACGCCGATCCGCTGCTGGCGCACACGTTTGAGCAGACGGGCGATTACCTGCTGGAAGTGCGCGACGTGCGGTACAAGGGGAATCAGTACTGGGAGTATGTGATCGAGGCGAGCGACTGGCCGTTCCTTCAGACGCTATTTCCGCTGGCGGTGGCGGCCGGACAAACGGACACGCTGAGCCTGGTCGGTCATAACTTGCCTGGCGACGGCACGGTGAGCTTTGTAGCGCCCACCGATTTGCTGCCGGGAATGCACTGGATCGACCTGCCGCTCGCTGCACAGGCTGGAAATCCCGTGGCGATGATCGTTTCGGGGCTCCCGCTGGTCCCGGAGGCGGACGGGGCGAACGACTCGCCGGAATCGGCGCAGGTCGTCAATTTTCCCGTCGGCATCAACGGCCGCTGCGAGCGCGAGGGCGATGTCGATTATTTCGCCTTCGAGGCCAAAAAAGGAGACGCCCTGTCTCTGGAGATCGTCGCTCGCCGCCGGTTGTCGGCCCTCGATTCGCACCTGCGAGTGCTCGATTCGCAGGGAAAACAGTTGGCGGCGAGCGACGACCTCAAACTCGGCAAGCGGAACCATGCCGATTCGTGGCAGGAGAATTGGCTCGCGCCGGCGGATGGGCGGTTCGTCGTGGAAGTCCGCGACGTCCATCTCCGCGGGGGACCGCAGTATCCCTATTTCCTTGAGATCACGCGCAGCCAGCCGTACTTCGAGTTGTATGTTGACACCGATAAAACGCAGGTCGGCCCAGGCGGAGCAGCGGCGATTTTCGTGCGCATCGAGCGCAAAAACGGCTTCAGCGGTGAGGTGCAGCTCACGATCGACGGCCTGCCGCACGGCGTGACCGCTTCGTGCGGGCGAATTCTGGCGGATAAGGGGCAAGACGGCTGCATCGTGCTCGAGGCCGATGCAGACGCGCCGCCGAATACATCCGAAGTGACGATCCGGGGCACGGGCAAGCACACGCTGCCGGATGGTCAGGTACTCGATCTATCTGCCACGGCCGACGTGTATCAGGAGACCTATCAGCCCGGCGGCGGACGCGGACACTGGCCGGTCGCTGGCCATGCCGTGTGTGTCACCGAGTATGGCGATCTGCGGGGCGTATCTCTGTGCACCTATGACGTGACGCTGAAGCCCGGCGAGTCGGCCAAGATCGAGGTGACAATCGACCGCAGCCTGGGCGTCACGGCCAATGTGACCTTGGACATGATGATGCGGCACCTGAACTCGAACTACGCCAACACGCTGCCGCAGGGCGTGACGCTCGACGACAAGGCCGCTCAGTCGCTACTCGCCGGGTCCGCCACCAAGGGCTTCCTGACGCTCAAGGCCGCCAAGGACGCGCCGCCGGTCGAGCGGCAGCAAGGCGTGGTGCTGGCCCACGTGGCGCTCAACTTCGTGATGAAGTGGACCTACGCCAGCCGGCCCGTGCGGATCACGGTGCAGCCGTAGGGCGCGTGCCGCAGAGTCTCGAATCTCAAATCGGCAATCCACAATCGACTTGCCTTGCCCCCTGAACCCGATGTGTTAATCTGACGTCATGCGCCTAGGCGAGCATTTCGCCTCACGCTTACGCACCCATAGCTCAATTGGATAGAGCATCGGTCTTCGGAACCGAAGGTTGCAGGTTCGAGCCCTGCTGGGTGTACTTTCTCCAGATCGGCCGCCAGAGTGCAACTGGCGGCAACCGGCCAGGACGTACAACATCGCCCGGTCGCGACCGGAGAGTCCTTCGATCTTCTTCCCCGCTCTGGCGGCCTCGGTGAGACGGGTGAACTCGACGTAGGCTAGCGCCCGTCGATCGTGCCGGCGGTCTACCGAAGTGTTGATATTCGACAAGTGGGCCAGCGGGTCGGTCGGTAGTCGTCGGTCCTTAACCAGCCACCGCGTAAATTGCTTTGCGGCCCGGAGATAGTGGTTGTAAGTCTGGGCGCTGACCCCCACTTCCTCCTCCGCCTTCGGATTCCTTAGCTCGCCCAGGAAATCGAGGAGCGACCGGGCTGTCAATTCGGCCAGCGTCCGCCACTTACAGACCTTCACGATCCGTTCGAGCTGCCGTAGCACTTCGGACACCTGCTTGGTGCTGATGTCCCGGTTTTCCTTGTACTTGCGGAAGTCCCTTACGTGCTCAGCGATGGGGCGTCTTCGTTCGCGGTCAGTGGGTTCGACGATCCCGGCCCTCTCGCGTTCGACCTGCCGGACCAACTCGTTGAGCATCGCCTGGGCGGCCATCTTATCGACGGCCAGCGGGTGTCGGCGGAGCCTGCCGTCGGCGTCCTTGTATTGACCCCACCACTTCTTCGATTGAGTTTTCACCTTCTGGCCCGTCGTCGGGTCGGTGACAACAACTGGTTTGCGATATAGATTGGCCAATGCATTCTCCTGAGTGTGAGGGACGCGGAAGTCCCCCTTCCGCGGCACGACACACACAGCGTGCGGATCAGAAGATGGCAAGCGCTTAGCTCGCTCTCGCCTCCCATTCCCAATCGCCGCGGGCTGGACATCCGGCCGCAACCCAGTCCGCGAGCTCCAGTGGCCGCCACAGTTTGACGCGACCGAGCTGGACTGGCGCCGGAATCCGTAGTGCGGCATCCCAAGAACGCCAGGTCCGAAGCGATGTACGGCAGGCTGAGGCCGCCTCTCCGGCTGTCAGCAGCAGCGGCGGGTGGTTCGGTAAGGACTTCGGCGTGCTGGCGACGTTCCCGTCGTCGACTGTTGCGATCGATTGCCCTGGTTTCATTGCCAATTGCGATTTCATTAATTGGGAGTCACAGCCTTACCATCTGGGCTATGCTCCCGTCTGGCAGCGCTAACGGACTGCCCAGCGCTGGCCGTCATTAGTTAACTACTCCAGCCGAGCAGGAGTTAGCGGAGGATGTTTGCAAAGATTAAGAATCTCGGCGGCCTGATCGACATGCTCGTGACGCGCGAAAGCCTTCAGGACCAAGCGCACAAGGCCAATAGCAAAGTCACGCAGGCTGCAGAGCGCTACACCATGAGTGGCTATTACGCCCTGCTGGGATGCCAATACCAGAGCGAAGCGATCGAGGCAGACGATGTCATACACCAGGTTGCAGGTGTTGATCGGCTTCAGGCCATGTGCGAAGCAGACGGAGCACGGCTTAGCTCGCAGCATGTGAGGCAACTTCGGGGTCGATGGTGCGAGACCAGAGACAAGTCCCTCGGCGAAGCGAATAAGCTGACAGTCGAAGAGTTCGTCCAGGAGCTAACTCGGCTTAGGAGTGGAGACAAGCCATCAGAAGAATCCCCGGTGCTCCGAGTTGAACATTGGTCGGACCTCGCGATCGGCATCGCAGAAGACGGCTCCTGCTGGGCGGTTACGCCGGCACCAGCCGTCGGCGAAGTTTTCCCCAAGTCCAAAGCCTGCAGGCTTCCGTTGTCAGGTTCACATTGGAAAGCCGTCTTGACCACTCTCGCAGAAGCAACAGATCCCTATCAAGAGCGGCGAGACATCATTGAGGGAAAGCTGCAACTGAATCCTCCGCCGAAATCACAACACCGAGATCCGAAAGCACGCACCGAGGCCACAGAACGCGCCATTCGCGCAGAATTGCCGACGCAGAAGTCCATTCAGTCTAAGGGCCTGGGGCCTGTAATCGTTTTCGTGTCAGGCTGGCAGAAGTTCAGGTGTTGAGGGGTTGAGGCATGCGGTTTTCGAACAGGATGGCGAAGTGGTTGAGGGCCTGTTTCCAGTGGTGGATGGGCAT
>Ga0180085_1000830_pt1 | contig 10531 bp, 16 predicted proteins | sample EasRiv730_16_10D_FD_123013 | JGI IMG/M metagenome (GOLD analysis project Ga0180085, IMG submission 123013) | Soil microbial communities from meander-bound floodplain in the East River, Colorado, USA - East River metaG ERMLT730_16_10D | ecosystem: Environmental > Terrestrial > Soil > Floodplain ... | reverse complement strand
GTCCGCGCGCGCCGGCAGGGGACGCGCGTCATGCTCTCGGTGGGCGGCTGGGCGGGCTTCTGGTCCGGGTACGGCGTGCATCCGATCGCGTTTCGCGAATGGATCTTCGACCGCCAGGCCGGACACCTCCGCCCGGCCGAAGGGCTGGACGGGCCGATGTACGGCGCGCGCGTCGACGCCTGGCCGGACTTCGATAACCTGTTCCGGACGTTGCTGCGCGCCTATCGGAGTCGTGGGCTGCGCCTGCATATCGCGTTTGGCGACGCGCAGATCATCACGCCCGATCCGGCCGTCGAGATCGCGCTGCACGAGCGGCTCGCGCGCATCGCCGCCGAGGAAGGCGGCGCCCAGGTCATCGCGCTCTGGGAAGTCACGAACGAATACCCTATGAACCGCCACGGCGGCGGCAGCGACGCGTCGATCACGCAGATGGGCCGTGTCATCGCCGCCGTGAAGAGTTATTTGCCCGACGTGCTGTGTGGGCAGGGCGCCGCGCTCAGCGAAGAGCCCGACGACCTCGCGCGCTCGGTGCGCGTCGGCGACGTCTGCATTTCACACCCACCGCGATCGCCGATCGACGTGTGCTTCAAGCGCACCATGAACCTCGTGTACTGGGAAAACAATCCGTATCGCGGGTTCCCCGTGCCGTTCGTCCAAGCCGAGCCGAAGGGCCCGAACGTCGGCCCGATGGACGGCATCGGCGACGACATGTATCTGCCGACGAACGACCCCGGCGAGATCACCGCGCTCTACGCCTTGCACCACCTGACCGGGCAGTGGAGCACGTTCTTTGACGGCGCCGCGGTCCGCAGCATCGGCGAGAGTGACGAAGCGTGGGGCTTCGACGAGCTGCCGGCGATCTTCGACCGGCACTTGCCGGAGGACGTCGCGACCTGGGACCGCAGCACCGCCGGCCGCGGCGCGATTCTCTACTGGTCGCGCGGCGATCAGTGCGCGACGGCCTACCACAGCTCGTGGGACCCGACGCCGCCGCGGCCGATCGCCGAATGGACGCACTACGGCACCGGCGTCACGACCGGCACCGGGCCGCCGCCGCGCGAGACCGGCTTCCTCGTTGGGCGGTTCTGATGAGGCAGGAGTTTGGACGCTGGTTCGATACGCGATCGGCGCCGTGGCACGTTCAAATCTGGTGCTGGCTACGCGGTCACGACATCGACGATCGTGATCCTGACGCGCAATTCTGTTATCGGTGCCGAGGGTTTCGGCAAAGGACAAAGCTATGACAACGAAGCAGACTGAATCGGCGCCGTTACAACCCGTTCCCGTGACGATTATCGGCACCGGATCGGTGACCGGCGGCTCGGCCCCGATGACGACCGGCATGATCGCGACGACGGCGGCGGCGCATCAGCCGAACTTGCTGGTGACGGTCATCTCTCCGATCATGGCCCTTGTCGTTCGGTTCGCGTTTCAGTTCACGACTTCCATCGTCAGCTTCTTGTCGCTCAAGATGGTGCCTGCCGGAAGCAACGAGGTTCTGCAGGCCATCCACGCCGTGGACTTCGTGACTCTGCTGTATACGGCGGCGGGCTTGTCGTTGGCGCCTGCTGGCTACGACCTGCTCAAGAACCTCGTCACCATCTTCGGACGCCTCGAACAGAAGTATCCACTGCTGACCGGCAACGTCTAATGAAAGCGCACGCCATGAACAACATTCGTCACATCCATCTACTCGTCGTCGCCCTCGCGCTGGCGTCGCCGGCGTGTGCGCTGGGCACCGCCTTGGGGGCCGGTCAGCCGCCGTCGCAGCTCGCGCCGGCGCCCCTCGTGACGGCCGCACCGTCGGTCCCGTCCGAACTGCAGAACGCGGTCAATTGGGCGGCGACCGCCGTCGAGATCGTGCGGACGATCCAGAAGGTCGAGATCCAGGCGTACCGCGACGACCGTGTCACCGACGATCACCACCGCACGATTCAGACGGCGATGGGCGAGTTTTTCGGCGCCGCGATCGATGCGCTCACGCTCGCGCAGGACCTGACGAAAACGACCGTGACGCGCTGGGCCTCTGCCCAGGCCATCGCCGCGCTCGCGGCGACGCTGCTCGATCGCGTCGACGCGCACCTGCCGCTCATAGTCAAGGGCTACGTCGATTCCCTGCGCGCGGTCCTGTCGTTGGTCGGCGCCCCGGCGTCGGCAGAAGGAGAACTATGCCTGTCAACGCCGTAAAGTTGTTCAAGGTCCTCGTCCAGGTCGCGGACACGGTCCATGACATCGGCCAGTACGCCGGCCCCGTTGTCGACGAGATCATGAAGCGCCGCGCCAAGGCGCCGACGCGGCCGGACGGTCAGGACGAGACCGTCGAGGAGACGCGCGCCAAGATTGCCGCGGCGATCGAGACGGCGCGTGAAGGCCAGGCCGCCGCCCAGGCCGAGCTCGACGCGCTCGACCGCAAGGCCGGCGGGTAACGTGTTCAACCCGGACCGGCGCGCCAAGGGGATCGGCGCGCTGGCCTACGACTCCCTGACCATCGGCCGCGGCGAGCAGATTCGCCCGCGGCCGCTGTCCCAACCACATCATCAGACGTGCCCCGAATGCGGCTTCGACCGCTGGGATGGCGAGCGCGATCATCGCTGGGGCGGCGCGCAGTACGCGCAGCGCGTCTGCTTCGGGCCCGTCCATGAAGGGAAGAAAGATCAGCCGCCGCCGGGCGCCGTGAATCCGCTCGTCGCGGAGCTGCAGCAGTACGCGCTCGGCCAAGGCGAAGAGCCGCCGATCGAGCCCGACGTGGCACCGGTCCCGGATCAGATGCACGGATTCGAGATCCTCGAGGTCGACGTCCGCAAGCCCTGACAATCTCTTCGGCCATTGTGTATGGTCCGATTCGTGGCAGATAGCTAAGTTACGCCATTTCTATGACGTGTTTCCGCTCCCAAAGCGGACGCTCTACCAGGCTGAGCCACGCCCCGATAACTACATCTTATCCTATGATTTACCGCGTGTTCGCCTCCGCTTCTTCGCGCGCTGGCCGGTCTTCAGACCCGCCGACGACTGGAAGGAATTGGAACGAACTGGAAGAGTCTTCCGTTTCTTCGTGGTAGAGAATCGTGGCACGGAGAGGATCGCATTCGTGGCACGCGCCGAGGCCGCACCCTTGATATAGCGGGCCGCTTGGTCGAGCGTGGCGTGCATGCCCAGCGTCGCAATGTCCCGAATGTCCGCGCCGCCGCGCGCGACTTCGGTGAGAAACGAATGCCGGAGGTCATACGGGCGCGCATCGTCCGGCCACGTCACGCCAGCCCGCTTGGCGCCGCTCCAGAAGGTCTCTACGAGTTGCCGGTTCTGGAACGTGCCGAAGGCCTCCACCCGGCTAAATTCCTTCAGGGCGGCCACGGCACGGTCAGATAGGGGCATCACCCGCCCCGCCGCGCCGGCGCCCTTGCGACGGGGATGGACGACCAACTCGCGCGCGTCCAACCGCAGGTCACTCGGCCGGAGCTGCGCGATCTGTTTCTGCGGCAGGCCGATGTAGGCGATCAGTAGCAGCCGCGCTTTCGATCGCGAGGGCGGCAGCGCGGCGAACATCTGCTCGATGGCCGCCCACGGCAGATCGCGGACCTCGTCCTCGTCCTTGGGGGGATTACGGAGGCCGCGGCCCGGGTTGTAGCCGCTCTTGCCGTTCAGGGCGTCGTAGAAGTTGATCAGCGCGCGCCGGATATGCGTCTTGGTGGAGTTCGCCTGATCGATCGCCGCGAAGGCGGTGTGCACGTCCAGGTCGGTAATGGTGTGTCTCGGGCGGTCGCTGAAATGTGTCTCCCAGTGCGCCATGTAACCTTGCGAGTTGAGGCGGTGGCCCTTGCTGCTGATCGTGGCGAGGAAGCGCGGCACATCGGCCCCGAACGTGTCGGCGGCTTCGGCCTTTCGTTCGGCGCGAAGCGTGGCGTCGGCTTGTCGGCGGACACGTTCATCACGGAGCCAGGAGAGATCGCGGCCCTTATAGGGTTTACCCTCTTTGTCGCGGCGGTAGTCGACGGGCTCGCCCTTGACGGAAATGCGAATCACGACCCCGGAGGCATCGCGGTAGATGCCGGTGGAAAGGCGTGCGCGAGTGCGCTGCATCATCGCGACATGCGGCGCCACTCGATACTGTCGTAAGGAGTGCCGTCTTGTGTCGACCGCTTCATCGTAACTAATAGCCACGCCTGACCGTTCGCTGAGTCGAGCAGAAACATGCTCTTCGCAGCGATTCCAGAAAGCACGATCTGATAGCGCGGTCGATCACCTGTTGAGGCAGTTGGCTCCTCGATCGGCATTAGCTCCCAGACCCCTTTCCCCTCCTTGGTATCAACGAGCTGATGAACGGTACCGAGATATCGGTCCAATTTGAACGTCCAACGGAGCGCGATTGTCGACTGAATGATCTCAAACCTTGCATCTACAGGCTGTGTCGTCGCTTGGTGCTGAACTTCACGTTGTTGCGCATCGGCAACAGTAGACAATGTCAGAGCAATGACGATCACCGCTACTAATCGCATATATCCCTCCGCGTTCACTGCCGAGCCGTTCTAAATACCGGCAGTAGTCATCGACGTTGCAGCACGAATCTGACGCTGAGCGGGTTACCAGGCGCCGAGAGTCCACAGCTTCCCGTCGTGAAGCCAGGGCTTGACCAGTTCAGAGTGTTGAGGGTGGAGTTGCCAGAAAACGAGCCGGAGCATGTGGGCCCATTCGAGTAGTTATAGGTGATGGTTCCTGCGAACGTTGTCGTGTCGACGGTCCCGTTGACGTTCCCGTATGGACGCACGGTGCCCCCAGACGAGGCCCACGTGCCGGTGACGGTTCCGCCCACTTGGACGAGATCGATGACAATCGGTGTTGTTGTATACGTCTGGGTTTCGAACGTCCCGCTCCACGCGCCGGCGATGTTGACTGGCGGTGGTGGTGCCGGTGGAGAAGTCGGCGCGGTCGGGCCGCTCGACCCGCCGCACCCGACGAGGACGAGACTGAGAACGCTCGCGGCGACGCAGAAGGTGGGCTTGCTCATTATCTTTCCCTTTCGGTGACTGGCGCCATCGAGCGCATAAAGATCGGTTTGTGACATCACGTACTCCAGTCGCGACCTCGATTGTCACGATTACGATCTTCGCCGTTGAACTCCGCATTTCACGGGCGTATGGTTGCCCTTTCGCAGCCGATTATTCTGGATTCTGCGCGTCGTCTGAGTCCTGGAGACCGATTGCGTGGTCGCCCCCTATGGCGTTAACCCCTTCTCGTCTGAAAGTGGGTGACTCGTATGAAGTCTCCTCGGCGCCGGCGTCGTTCGGTCCTTGTTCGGTGTTCGGCTCGCGATTTTAGAAACCATATGAAGTTCCTCGCGCTGCCTCGCTTCGCACAGCGGTCCGTTGAGCGATTTATTCACGCGTACCACGCGCTTTTGCCTTCCGGAGACGGCCAAAGGACCGTGCGGCGTCGAGGAGCGTCAATAGCTCTGTCTCGTCGCACTCCTTCGCTAATTGCACCAACTCCGCGCGACGAGACGCCAACCGATCAAGCGGCGTAGCGATTCGCTCGGCCTTTAGGAGCTCGATCAGGGTGGTGCCGAACACGCGCGCCACCCGATCGAGCATCGTCATCGAGACCACGGGCTTGGCCTTCTTGAGTAGAAGGCTGATCTCCTGCTGCCGGTAGCCGCTTCGGCGCGCAATCTCTTCCTGCGTGACGCGATCCTGTCGCGGCGGCCCCCATAACTCAAGGATCCGCGTCAAGACGCGCTCGCCGACTTCATCCCGCACTCGTCCCATACTCGGCGGGCATTGTGCCTGATCGGGTGTGGTTACCGCGAACATGAGTAAAATAATTATTGACTCAATACATGAGTAACGTGTAAATTGCCGCCGTGCTCAAAGTGGAAGACGTCCTCGCGCCCGCCAACCGGCTGACGGTGCTCCGGGCGGAACGGCGCGCGGCGGACGGTGGATGGACGCAAACCCTCGTCGCCAGAGCTGCGGGCATCTCCCCGAATCGGTATTGGCGCATCGAGAACCGGGAGTCGGTTCCGACCGCCGAAGAAAAAGATCGGCTGTCCGAAGTCTTTGGTGTCTCGAAGGCACAAATCTTTCCCAAGCGAAAGGTGGCCGCGTGATGCAGGTCGCCACTGCCTCGATCAACTGGCGCGAGTTTAAGCCGCTCCTTACTTGCCGCGATTTGACGCGCATCTATCCGCGCACCTTAGGCGGCATTCGCAAGGGCGTGCAGCAGCGGAGCAAGAAACTACCGTGCCCTTGCTCCTCTCGTCCGTATCTGTTTCGCCGCGACGATGTGCGTCGGCATTTCGAGAGAATGAGCGCCTAGTCATGGGTAATTTCTCCGTCCTGTCGGCACGTGCAATTAGCCGAGCAATCTCGCGAGGCGGCTTCATGACGAACAAGCGCGTCAAGGTCATCCCCAAGAGACGACACCGCCCTTCGAAGTCTCATTTGAAGTCGGCCAACCTGGCAAATTCGGCGCTCGACCGCGCGCGCACAGGCCAGTTCCCGTTCACGGTGCTGACGATGGACGAGGCTGCCGCGTATCTCGGCGGGTTCCGCGGCCAGCGCCGCGCGGATACGTGCCGTCAGTGTCTCCAATCGCACGGGGTGCGTCTCCTTCGGGTGGGTCGGCAATTTCGGGTGCGGCAGCACGAGCTTGATCGCCTGCTCGAGACCGGCAAGGGCACCCTTGACGTCCTCGCGGAACAGGCCGCCGCCCGGCTGCATCCTCGCGCTGCCGCAGAAGGGTCACGGTAATGGGCCGCGTCCTCTCCATGCATCTCCATTCGCGCCAGGAACGGATGTCCAGCGGTACCAAAGACGTGGACAGTGTGGACAGCAAGATCGTCGGCGCCGCCCTCGACGCCCTTGCGCAGCTCGGATGGGCGGACGGCCTGATCGCCGAGAAGCAGGGCGTGGACGCCTCGCAGTGGTCGAAGCAGAAGACCGGCGCCGCCAATCACCACATGAGCGTGCAGCGCCTGGAGAAGCTCGGGCCGGAGTTCCTGCGCGCGTTTGCCGTGGCGCTCTGCCGCCGCGCGGGCCTGCGCGTGGCGGAGCCGGATCTTCGTCGGCAGGCGCTGTCGCGCGCGATTCGCGCCCTGGGCGACGCCGTCGAGGCGATGGAGCAGGAGCACCCGCAACTGGATTTATTTCCGCGGGAGCGTGTCGGGTGAGACTAGCCGACCTACCGATCGACGTCCGATGTCTCCTTGTGATTTTTCCCGACGGCAGTTCCGCGCGCATGACGCTGGCCGAGGCGCAGGCGCTGATGGCGGACCGCGGACCGCGACACGGGCTCGTCGTGATCAGCGCGGAGTCCTGGGACGGGACGGTCGCCCGCGACCCGTATCTCACCGCGCGTCTCGAGCCGCGACGGGCGACGCCGGCGCCGCTGGCACTGGGCACCCAGACGCGCGTCCGGGCGATTCGGACGGTGCGTGATATTCCGCCGGAGCAACGCGCGCAGATCGCGGCCGACGGCAAGCAGATCGGGCCCGAGGCCACGGGGCGGAAGTGGAACGTAAGTAAGTGGTCGGTGCAGCAGGTGATGAAGCTCGCAGGACTGATGACGCCGTCGCATGGCCGCTGGAAGTCCGACGTCTACGCGCGGTGCGGCCGGAGATTTTTCCACCGAGATTGAAGCCGGTCGATTAACTCGTGGAACGTGTGAGGGCTGCGGCGCGGTGCGCACAGACGCTCACCATGACGACTACGGTAAACCGCTGGTTGTTAGATGGCTTTGTAGGCGTTGTCACTTTAGGGAGGACGGCCATGGTCGCTCGCAGCATGTGTAAAGACGACAAGGAATATATCGAAATGCTGCGGGACCACTTCGCGGCGAAATCGCTGCCGGCCGTGATGATGGCGCGCGCGCTGGACCCGACGAACGAGATGAATCAGGAGTCGATCGCCGAAGAGTGCTACGACCTCGCCGACGCCCTCCTCCTCGAACGTGAACAGCGGCATCGACCCGGAGGACCGTATGAATAACAAGGTCGTCCCGCACCCGAGCGCGCCGGCGGCCGCGCCGCGCGACTGGCTGACGGAAGCGCAGTTGATCCTAATGAACCTGACGATGGTGCTGCCGGAGCGCGGGCATCTCGCGGCGGTGCAGGACGAGGTCAACCGCCTGGCGCTACTGGTCGCGCTCCAGAATCGCGCGCTGATCGCGCTGATGCTCTCGGTGAAACAGACCGCGTTCACGGTCGAGCCGACGCACGTGAAATCGATCGAAGCCCAAGGGCTCGATCTGCAAGTTGGCCGTCCGGGTTCGGACGCGCCCATTCAGGTGCGCTTGTTGCGCCCCGGAAAGCAGGACTGATGGCTGTGTTCTCGTTGAAATCCCGTGTCGCCGATTTGATCGAGCGTGGGCTGATTATCGCTGTGCCCGATCGGCGCGACGATCCCAGCACGGTCAACGGCTGGGAGCCGAAGAACGATAGTGCGTTTGTGCTGCCGTTCATCGAAGCGGCGGGCAGTAAGAGCGGGCTGATCACGTTGTCCGCCGGCGAGCGCGACCGCCCGCGCAACGGTGTCGTCCTGGCCATCGGCCGCGGCCTGTGGGACGACGAGCACGTGCGATTGATCCCGGTCCAGTGCAGCGTCGGCGACATGGTCACGTTCGGAAAATACAGCGGGGAAGTCTTCGAGATCCAACGCGTCGGCGACGTGTTCATCATGGTCAACGCGGAGATCAAAGCGCGTTGCCAATTTGGCTCCTACCCCGAGCTGGTTGAGCACACGGTGGGCGTCGGCACCGAGCGCGAGCGCAACGTCTACCACGAGCCGCACCTGCGCTGCGAGCACTGCCCGGAGGAAGCCCCGAGCGCGGAACTCGAGGCCGAGCGCGAGAAGTTGCGCGAGGGCTTCAAGCAGGCGCTCGCCGAGGCGCTGACGACGGATCTCGCCGCGCAGAACGAAGCGCTTGCGCACGCGCACGGGATCGATCTCGGCACGGTGCCGCCGGTGACGGGGTCGTAGCAGTGTAGGTACGGAAACAAGGCCGACGCCCGGGCAGGGTCGTCGGCCCCCGATTGAAAGGAAACGAGGTCCCCTCAATGGTCACGCTCAGAATCGCATGTCCCGGCGTCGGCCCGCAAGCGACGCCCGCCCCCTCGATGACCCCCGCGGAGCATCTCGACCGCGCCGCGTGGCATCTCTACGCACTGGTCAAGCCGGTCGACGGCCTGGACTGGTGGGCGCTCACGGACGCGCAGCGGAACCGCTGCCGCGGCCTGATCCAGATGAGTGCCCGGATCAGCGACAACACGGCGATGCGCGCCGCCAACGAGGGCGTCGCCAAGCTGCTCGCGCTCCACGAGGATGAGTCGCTCCGCAGCGTGCCGCCGCCCGTGCGCAGCATGTATCGGGCGCGCGCGCTGGCGCTGACCCTGATGTGGGAGCGGATTCTCACGAGCGGCACCCCGGACAGCGACGCCAAGATCCTCGCGCTCATCACCGAAGAGGCCGAGGCGCGCGTGAAAGGACGGTCATGACGACCGCCGCCACCGCTCCGAGCCAGCCGGCCGACCAGCAACTCCAGGCGCCGGCGCAGAAGACAATGGGCGAGGTCCTCGCCAAGCGCGGGATCGACGAGTTCCAGTGGAACACGTTGAAGAACAGCCTATTCCCCGGCGCCAAGACCGAATCCGTGCTGATGGTGATCGACTACTGCCGCGCGCGGAAGCTCGACCCCATGAAGAAGCCCTGCCACATCGTGCCGATGAAGGTGAAGGACCAAAAAACGGGCGAGTACGACTGGCGCGATGTGGTGATGCCAGGCATCTACGAATACCGCACAACGGCGATGCGCACCGGCAATTACCTTGGCCACAGCAAGCCGGAGTACGGCGCAGTCGTCACAGTGTTCGGCGTCGAGGCGCCGGAATGGTGCGAGATGACGATGTATCGCCGGGCCACGAACGGCGCCCGCATTGAGTTCCCAGTGCGCGTCTATTTCTGCGAGTCCTGTAACACCAAGTTCGACAAGGAGTCGAAGACGGACGTCGCCAACGATCGGTGGAGTAAGGCACCGATCCAGATGCTCACGAAAGTCACGGAAGCGGCCGGCTTGCGCGAAGCCTTCCCGGATGAATTTGGTGGTGAGGCGACGGCAGAGGAGATGGAAGGCCGTGGCGGCGACGTCGTCGATGCGCAGGTCGTGCCGGCGATCCAAGTGCCGCAGCGGCGCACCGAGCCGGCGGTTGACACCGCGGCGGCAGCGACCACGGCGCCGGAGCCAGTCAAAGAGGAGCCGAAGGCCGACCCCGTCACGGCGGTGCTCACGATCACTAAGGGCGAGCGGGTCGAATCCTCGAAGACCCGCGGCAAGACCGACGAACAGGTTAAGGGCCTCGGCGTGAATCGCGTGTTCTTCTTCCTGATCACCGACTCGACCGGCCGCGTGTCGTCCACGTGGTCGGAGGCCATGTATCTGACGTGCGGCAAGCTGGCCGACGAAAAGACGCCAGTCGAGATCATAGCCGAGAGCGTGCAGGGCCAGCAGTGGCCGAAACTCGTGGAAGTGTCGGCGGTGAAGTCGT
>Ga0180085_1000829_pt1 | contig 10532 bp, 15 predicted proteins | sample EasRiv730_16_10D_FD_123013 | JGI IMG/M metagenome (GOLD analysis project Ga0180085, IMG submission 123013) | Soil microbial communities from meander-bound floodplain in the East River, Colorado, USA - East River metaG ERMLT730_16_10D | ecosystem: Environmental > Terrestrial > Soil > Floodplain ... | reverse complement strand
GACGCGCGCCTCGCGGCGCTGGTCGAGCCCGAGCTGCGCAAGCGCGGCGTCCAGCCCGGCGCCGGCCCGGCGCTCGAGCGGGTCGTGCGCCTCGTGAAGGAGCGCGCGAGCTCCATCCCGCAGCTCGCCGACGAAGCAATGCTGTTCTACGCATTGTCCGTAGACGCTCACGGCGCCGTGGTCGACGAAGAACCGCGCAAAGCACTCCGCACGTTGAAAGCCCGGCTGGTCTCGGTGCCCTGGGAGCGCGCGGCGATCAACGACGCCATCAAGGAGGTCGTGAAGTCGAGCGGGCTGAAGATGCCGCAGGTCGCGATGCCGCTGCGCCACATCGTGACCGGGCGCACGCAGACGCCTTCGATCGACGCGGTGCTCGAGCTGCTCGGGCGCGAGATGGTGCTCACGCGCCTCGCGCAGTACCTGGAAACAGATTGAGAATGAATCGCCCCATCCTGATGCTGTGCCTGGTGGCGCTGCCTGCTCGCGCCGACATCGACCCCGGGAACTGGGAGCTCTCCGTGGCCACGGAGGTGCAGGGGATCAAGGAGCCGGTGAACCTGACGCAGACGCGCTGCCTCACGGCCGAGGAGGCGCGCGATCCGAGCCGCCTGTTCGGATCCTCGCCGGCTGCCCGCTGCCAGTTCGTCAACCGCAGCGACACCGGCAGCGTTTTCACTTTCGAGATCGCCTGCGGCGCAGCGCCGCAGCCGCCGATCAGCGGCTCGGGCAAAGTGCGCTACAGCAGCGACTCGCTCGAGGGCGAGCTCGAGCTCAAGGCGGAGCATTTCGTCACCCGCTCGCGCATCACCGGGCGGCGCATCGGGGGGTGTTGATGCTGAGAAAGACGCTTCCAGCCATCCTTGCGGTCCTCTGCATGCCTTCCCTCGCCACCGAGCTCGAGCCCGGCGAGTGGGAGTTCACCTCGACGTCGACCTCGCGTCTCTTTCCCGGGCCGCAGACCGCGAGCTTCAGGCGCTGCATCAAGAAGGAGGAGGCGGCGAACCCCGACCGCTGGATGGCCGATCCCGGCCAGGGCGACTGCAAGGTGATTCCCGGCGCGAAGACGGGCGACACCTACACGTGGGTCATGGAGTGCCCGAGCGCAAAGATGCGCGGCAGCGGCAGCGCGCGCCTGAGCCGCACGTCCATGGAAGGCGAGACCAACATGACGGGCGAGGTGCAGGGCCAGAAATTCGAGCTGCGAACGAAAGTGACAGGACGGAGACTGGGTCCGTGCAAAGGTTGATCGGATATAATTTCGCCCCTTGGTTGGGGGTATAGCTCAGCTGGGAGAGCGCTTGCATGGCATGCAAGAGGTCACCGGTTCGATCCCGGTTACCTCCACCAGCCCGACCTGCAGTCAGTACCGCGGTCCCCATCGTCTAGAGGCCTAGGACATCGCCCTTTCACGGCGGTAACCGGGGTTCGAATCCCCGTGGGGACGCCCACGCCAACTACGATCGGGAAAGCCGCAACCCGCCTCTCCGCCGGGTCAGCGGACGACACCGTGCCCTGTCATAGGGCGCAATCAGCGCCCGAGTAGTTCAAACAGCTACCTGCGGTCGCGTTCGTCTGACAGCCTAATACGCCGTCCTCTAATACGCTTGCGATACGCAAAAGCCGTAATAGGGGCAAGGAGATGAACGTCGTCGATGACCTGATCGCGAAACTCGACCAGATCGAGGAACAAGCGCACTGCACTTTGACCGAATTTCCGCTGTCGCTAACAAAAGAGCGCCAGCCGATGATTGGTGCGCTGGTGCGGTTTGTTCGAGGCGAGCTGCAACGATCCCAAGCTAGTGACCCGCGGCAAGCCAGGAGCGAGACAAACGTGGCACACGTCAGGAGCGCATAGCGATTGGCTAACGACGGGGGTGTGCAACTCACGCAGCAACACGCTTGGCGGGTTGTTGCTTCGAGCACCGCATGAGCCCGACCACAAAGCAGCAGCTCTTACAGCGAGCCGTGACGCTGATGGGACGGGATCACCTTGCCGAGCGCCTGGGTATCCCGGAGACGCTGCTCGACGCATGGATTCGCGGCGATGTCACCATGCCAGACGGCAAGTTGCTCGTCCTCGCTGCCGTTCTGGACGAGGTAGCGAGGCCGAAGAAGTAATCAGAAAGCCGTGGGGACGCCACAGGGCGAATGCCGGCGTCGACCACGGTCGCTCGGGCCGTGGTCGACGTGACTGCAACAGCTCAGGGCTTGAACAAGTGCAGCCCGACGCCGCGCAGGACGATGCGATCGGCCCCGGCGCCGAGGATTCCGGCCGCATCGAAGTTGACTCTCAGGCTGAGCAGCACGCTGCCAACGCTCGGATCGGTCTCGCTGCCCGTGAGCTGCGCGCTGTCCACGCACACGGGCCCCGGGTTGACCAGGTCCGTGGCGTCGTCGAGATGAACGAGCGCGATCGCCGGCGGGTCCTGGACCTGCGCGAGACGGATCTGGCTGATAAAGCTGCGCGCGTTGGATAGCTCGTAACAGACCCTCACCCCCCTGAGCAGCCACCCGGGAGGCACCTCCAGACCCAGCTCCACGACCTTGTTGCCGCCGCTGACCGAGTTCTCTCCCGCCGTGGTCGACTGGATGATCAGGCCGCTCAGGCCTCCTCCGACGCCGGAGCTGGTCGCGTTGAACGAGGTCACCACGTCGGTATCGCCGGCGAGAAAGTCGAGATGATTGATCCACATGACCGCGGATTGGCTGGCCGAACCTGCTTCGAGCTCGGCGACGCGCGCGGAGAGCGCGTCGATCTGCTGCTGCAGCGAGGCAAACGGGTTGCCGGGGCCGGGCGGCAGTCCCGATTGTCCTCGCCCTTGCGCCAGGGCGGCGCCTTGGCTTGCTAAGACGAGCGCGGCCACGATGGCCAGCGCCCTCGCTAGTGCGTTTCTCATGATGCCCCTCCGTTTGGTTGGTTGAACTCCCCCTGCCTCTAGTCCGGAGCGGATTTACCGACTTATTTCGACAAAGCGCGGCGTCCACCTTCGCCGTATGACCAACAACATGGAACTCACGTACGATTCAGGCAGCTTATAGCGTGAGCGGTGGCGGTACTTATCCGTCGGTCCGAACTTGAGCTGCGAGAGGCGCTCTTTCGGTCAAAGGCCTTCGAACAGCAGCGTCGACAGGTAGCGCTCGGCGTTGGAAGGCGCGAAGCAGACGATCGTCTTGCCCTCGTTCTGCGGCCGCGCGGCGACCTGCAGCGCGGCGCTGATGATCGCGCCGGACGAGATGCCGACCGGGATGCCCTCCATGCGCGCCACCTTGCGCGCCGTGCCGAGCGCATCCTCGTTCGTGACGGTGATGATTTCGTCGATCGCCTTCGTGTCGAGGACCTCGGGGACGAAACCCGCGCCGATTCCCTGCATCACGTGCGGGCCGGCCTTGCCGCCCGAGAGCACCGCGCTGTCCTTCGGCTCCACGGCGACGATCCTGAGGCCGGGACGCCGCGGCTTCAGCGCCTCGGCGCAACCGGTCAGGGTGCCGCCGGTGCCGACGCCGGAGACGATGAAGTCCACCTCGCCGCCGGTGTCGGCCCAGATTTCCTCCGCCGTGGTGCGGCGATGGATCGCCGGGTTGGCGAGGTTGCCGAACTGCCACGGCATCACCGAGTCGGGGATTTCCTTGAGGAGCTTGTGCGCCGCGTCGACGGCGCCCTGGATGCGCTGCTCCTTCGGCGTCAGCACCATCTCCGCGCCGAGGAGGGAGAGCATTTTTCTGCGCTCGATCGACATCGACTCCGGCATGGTCAGGATGCAGCGGTAGCCGCGCACCGCGCACATGAAGGCGAGGCCGATGCCGGTGTTGCCGGAAGTGGGCTCGATGATCACGGATCCGGGCCCGATGCGGCCCTCCTGCTCGAGCGCCTCGATCATGGATACGCCGATGCGATCCTTGACGCTCAGCAGCGGATTCAGGTATTCGAGCTTCACCAGCACCCGGGCCACGGCGCCGGCTTCACGGGCGATGCGGTTCAGGCGCACGAGCGGCGTATTGCCGATCGTTTCCGCGATGGAGTCGTACACCCGCTTGCGCAGCGGTCGGTCGAGTTGCAGCGGCTTGGGCTTGTCCGGCATGGTCCAAGCTTCCGCGATGTCGCGGGTTTTGTGAAGCTCTGTGTGCGCGGGCTGGAGACGACAGTCCGGTGACAGTCAAATTCTGCCATCGCGCACCCGCAGGAGCGATTTCCCGACCATCATGCCTTCGGGGAGGAATTCACGGCATGAGCGCGGACAGCGCACATTGGAGCGATCCGGTCGCCTATCTGCGCCGCGCGCTGGCGCAGGACCAGTTCACGCTGTACTGCCAGCCGATCGCCGCGCTGGGCGGCGGCGGCGGCGCCTACCCGATGGCCGAAGTGCTGGTGCGGCTGCGCGAGGAAGAAGCCGCGCTCCTGCCGCCCGGCGAGTTCCTGCCGGTGCTCGAGCACTACGGCATGATGCCGGAGCTCGACCGCTGGGTGGTGCGCGAAGTGCTGCGCCGGCTCGCGGGCGGCGCCGGGATCCCGCGCTTCAGCGTCAACCTGTCGCGCCAGACCATCGCCGACCCCGGCTTCGCGGACTTCGTCGCCGATGAGCTGCTGGCGAACCGCGTGCCGCCCGACTGCATCGTGTTCGAGATCGACGAGCACGACGCCGCCGCGGCTCCGAGCTGGGTGCGCCGCCTGTGCGCCGCGGTCGGCTCGCTGGGCGCGGGCGTCCTGATCGAGGGCTTCGGCCGCGATGCGGACCGGCTCGCGACGCTCCGCCTGCCTTGCGTGCGGTTCGTCAAGCTGCACGGCTCGCTCACGCGCAACCTCGCCACGGACGAGGCCGCGGTGGCGAAGGTGCTGAGCTTGCTGCGCCTCGCCGCCGAGCTCGGCATCGCCGCGATCGCCGAGTGCGTCGAGTGCGAGGAAGTGCTCGCGCGCCTGCGCGCGATGCAGGTGCGCTACGCGCAGGGATTCGGCATCTGCGCGCCGCAGCCGATCGATCTCGAGATCAATTCAGCGCAGGAGGCACGATGGCCAAGCTAGAGCGCGTCTACCGCCGCACCGGGTCCGGGCAGAAAGCCTGGCAGGACCAGGACCCGGCGCCGTCGGCCGAGCACCGGCGAATCCTCGCCCGAAGCCGACCTCGACTTCACCGGCAACTTCTCTTTCACTTCCTCTTAGTCGGGGCGCTGAGCCGCCTCATTTAGCCCACTCGCGGGCACGATGTAGAGGTAGGCGAGGCACCAGGGCGCGCAGTCGCCGCCGGCGAACCCGACCTCGCTCGGCTCCCAGCCCGCGATCTGGTAGCCGTTGTTGACGATGCGCGTGCCGGGCCGCAGGCGCTCGAACTTGGGCTTGAGCTGCTCGAGGTTGTCCGGCAGCAGGAAGAGCGCGAGCACGGTGGCCTGCGAGATGTCGGCCTCGAACATGTCGCCTTCGACGAAGCTCGCGCGCTCGGCGACGCCTTCCGCGGCCGCCCGGCGCCGCGAGAGCTGCACCAGATTGGCGTCGTACTCGACCCCGAGCGCGCGCGCGCCGCGCTTGGCGGCGGCGATGACGTTGCGGCCGTCTCCCGAGCCGAGGTCGACGACGAAGTCCCGCGGCGTCACCCCCGCCATGTCGAGCATTTTCTCGACCAGCGTCGGCGGCGTCGGCACCCAGATGACGTCCTTTCCCGGCTGGCCGACGTAGGGCTCGTCGGGCTCCTGGGAGGGCTGGGCGGCGCCTGCGGCGCACAGAAAGAGTGCGAGAAAACCGGCTGCGAAAAGTCGGATCATGGTTGCAGGACCCCCCGGGAAGCTCCTAGCATCAGGCAAGGGAGGTCCCATGCTCAAGCCCGTGTTCGCAGCCGTTGCAGTCGCTCTGAGTTTCAACATCCAGGCGCAAGCCCCGAAGTCGGTGAAAGTCCAGTCCACCTGGCCCGCGAGCATCACGCTCCAGGACCACCTGAGGATCCTCGCCGAGCGCATCGACAAGCTGACGGGGGGCTCGCTGAAGGTCGAGACCCTGGCCGCCGGGCAGATCGTGCCGCCGTTCGAAGTCCTCGATGCGACTAACAAGAAAGTGCTCGATGGATTCCACGCCATTTCGTATTACTGGGTCGGCAAGAACCCGGCGGCGGCGCTCTTCGCCGGTCCTCCCGGAGGCCCCTTCGGCATGGACCACATGGATTTCCTCGGCTGGCTCTACGTCGGCGGCGGCCTCGAGATGTGGCGCGACTTCTACCAGAACGACCTGAAGCTCAACGTCACCGTGTGGCCGGCGCACCCGTCGAGCCCGCAGGCGCTCGGCTGGTTCAAGAAGCCGCTGAGGAGCGTCGCCGACTTCAAGGGCATGAAGTGCCGGCAGACCGGCCTCAACGCCGAGGTCTACGCCAAGCTCGGGCAGAGCGTGGTGAACATGGCGGGCGGCGAGATCGTGCCCGCGGCGCAGCGCGGCGTGATCGACTGCGCCGAGTGGGTCGGCGGCGTCGAGGACCTGCGCCTCGGGCTGCCCGCCGTCTTCAAGTACCACTACACGCCCGGCATGCACGAGAACAACTCGATCGGCGAGTTCGGGCTCAACCTCGACGTCTGGAAGTCCTTTTCGCCGCAGCAGCAGGAGGCGGTCAACTCGGCGATCAAGGACACCTTCATCACCTGGATCACGCGCTGGCAGAAGCAGAACGCCGACGCCATCGAGGAGATGGTCAAGAAGCACGGCGTGCAAATCAGACGCACGCCGCCCGACATCCTGATCGCTTCGCTCAAGGCGTGGGACGAGGTCGCCCGCGACCACTCGGCCAAGCACCCGACCTTCAAGAAAGTGTACGAATCGCAGCGCGCGTACGCCGCCAGGGTCGTGCCGGCGAAGCGCTTGATGTTCCCGCCGTACTCCTTCGCCGCGAACTACTACTGGCCCCCGGAGGTCGCGAAACCGGCGGCGAAGAAGCCCTGAGGGGTTCTATTCCACGGCCCGCTTGACTGCTTTTTCGGTCTTGTTGGCGGTGCGCTCGACGAACTTGCCGGCCCGGGTCGCCGTCTTCTCGACGAACTTGCCCGCCCGTTTCGCGGTTTTTTCCACGCCCTGCGCGGCCTGGTTGGCCGTGCGCTCGACGCGATTGGGCTTGTCCTGCGCGGCGGTCGTCGCCATCACGCTACACAAGATCGCGGCAGCAATTACGCGGAACCTCGTCATGGGGTCATTTTAAGAGAATAACCAGCAACAACCCGAGTACTACGCCACGCTCCTCACTCCAGCAGCCAGGCGAGGATCTCCCGCCAGCGCTCGAACACCAGGAAGTGCCCCTCGGCGGGAAGCAGGGTGAGCTCGGCGCGGCGCACGCGCGCGGCGATTGCCTGTGCGGCGCTCGCCGGGATCGCCCGGTCTTCGGCGCCGTGCCACAGGCGCACGGGCGAGCGCACCGCGCCGAGGTCGAATCCCCAGTCGCCGGAGATGAGGGCGAGGTCGCGGGTGAAAGGGGCGCTCGATTGCGCGAACGCTTCGGCGAGGTCTTCGGCGAACATCGCGCGCACCTCCGGCCGCTCGAGCAACTGGCCGTCGGCCGGGCCGAGCGCCTCCGCGACCATGTCGAGATAGCCGGCGGGATCGTCGAGGGCGAGCGAGCGCATGGCCCAGGCGAACGGCTGCACCAGCCACGCGGCGCGCGGCGCGATGAGGATGCCGAGGCGGTTGCGCAGTCTCATCTGCGAGCCGGGCATGCTTCCCGGCGGGCCGATGCCGCTGACGATGGCCGTTTTCAGCACACGGTCCGGCAGCAGCGCCGCGCAGGCGAGGGCGTAAGGCGCGCCTCCCGATACGCCGGCGAGCCGCACCCGGTCGACACCGAGGAAATCGCAAGCGGCGATTACGTCGCCGGCGAAACCCGCGATCGTGCGCCGCGGCGCGGCGTGGGAGCGGCCGAAGCCGGGGCGGTCGAAGTGCAGCATGCGCGCGCCGAGCGAAAGCGCGATGGCGTCGTCGGGATGGCGCTGGCGGCGCGACCCCGGCAGCCCGTGGAACACGAGCACCGGCTCGCCGGCGGGGGCGCCGTACTCGGCCAGTGCCAGCACCCTGCCGCCGGGCAGGGTGAGGCGGTGTTCAATGCGGGCGCTCAGCCAGGTCCGAAGAAATGCCGCGCGTAGCGCGCCTCGATGCGCGCGATGGGCAGCAGCATGAAGAAATCGGCGCAGCTGAACTCTGGGTCCCACGCCGGCTCGCCGCACACCCAGGCGCCGCAGCGCAGGTAGCCTTTCACGAGAGGAGGCAGAGTTTTTTCAGAGCCCGAATTTTCCTGGGCAGGAAGGCGGCGCCTCGGCGTGACCCGGTACTCGACCGGCGCCAGGTGTTCCTCGCGCTGCTGCAGCGCCGCCGCTGCATGCCCGCCGTCGGCGAGGCTGATCGAGGCGCAGCCGGCGAGGTAGCCGTGTCCGCCGGCGAGCATGTAGCGCGCGAGCCCGGACCAGAGCAGCGCGATCACCGCGCCGCTGCGGTAGCCGGGCGCGATGCACGAGCGCCCGACCTCGACCATGCGATGGCGGATGCCGCGCAGCCGGATGAGATCGAACTCGGTCTCGGAGTAGTACAGGCCGATGCGCTTCGCGCCTTCGGGCGGCAGCAGGCGGTAGGTGCCGACGACCTCGGCGCCGTCGCGCACCACCAGGTGCTCGCAATGGGCGTCGAAGATGTCCTGGTCGATTCCCGGCTCGGGCGAGTCCAGCCTTGCGCCGAGCTCGTCGGCGAACACCCGCCAGCGCAGGCGCTGCGCCGCTCGGCGCTCCTTCGAGTCGCTCGCCAGTCCCACGCTCAAGCGGCGCGCTTCGCGCGTGATGAGAGTTTCGTTGAATCGATCCATGCGCGCGCACTGTATGGGCGTCCAGTGACCGTCGGGTGACGGCGGGATGAAACTTCGATGACCGTCATTACGGTGTCATGCGGCGCGGCGATCTTCGCGCCGGGGATGAGAGCAATAAGGCTGCTCGGTGTCGTGCTGACTCTCGCCGCCGGCTTCGCCGCGGCGGCGCTATTTGCGCTTCTTCCCGGGACGATCCGTATCGAGATCACGAGAGCGTGGTGCCGCGCAATGCTCGCCGTGCTCGGCGTGCGGCTGGAGACCGAGGGAGAGCTCGATTCGCGCCCGGTGCTGCTGGTCGCGAACCACGTTTCCTGGCTCGACGTGCTCGCGATCAGCGCGCTGCGGCCCTGCGTGTTCGTCTGCAAGTCGGAGATCGCGGACTGGCCCGGTCTGGGCTGGCTGCTCTCGCAGGTCGATACTATCTTCATGCGCCGCGGAAGCGCGCTCGCCGCGGCCCGGGCGATGGAGATCGCCGCTGCCCGGTTGCGGGAGGGCTGGAGCGTCGCCGTGTTCCCCGAGGGCACGAGCAGCGACGGCGGGCAGGTGCTTCCCTTCAGCCCGGCGCTCTTCCAGGCGGCGCTCGATGCCGGCTGCCCGGTGCAGCCGCTGGCGCTCTGCTACAGCTCGCAGGAAGTCGTATATGCCGGCGACACGAGCCTCGGCGAGTCCCTGCTGGCGGTCGCCGGCGCGCGGGACCTGCAGGTGACGCTCGGCATCCTTCCGGCGCTGGCCGAGGCCGAGGAACGGCGGGATGCTGCGCTGCGAGCGCATGGTCTGATCGCACTACGCGTTCGCGCAGGCACGTTCCCTGCGGAACCCGGGCATGCTGCGCCTGAAGGAGGGCTGGTCGCTGCTCAAGGAGGCCATCCGGGCCTGGTCTGACGACACGCTGTTCTCGATCGCCCCGCTGCTCCTCATCGTGATCGCGGTCGCAGGCCTGTTCTTCGGCGACGACGCGGCGCGCGGCGAGATCACCGCCGGCCTGCAGGGCCTGATGGGCGAGGAGGGCGCGAAAGCCATCGAGGGCATGGTCGCCAATGCGAGCCGGCCGAAGGAAGGCATCCTCGCCAGCGTGATCGGCGTGTTCGCGCTGATCTACAAGCTCATGCCGCGCGCGAAGATCGAGTGGCACGACGTCTGGGTCGGCGCCGCCGGCTCGCTCGCCGTGGTGATGATCTGGGTGTACTACTCGGCGCAGATCTTCCTCCTCGGCGCTGAGTTCACCTGGGTCTACGCGCACGCGCACGGCTCGCGCAGGGGACAGAAGCGACCTGACCCCGAATTACGATTTCCGCTATTCTCCGCCGCATGGGAGGGACGAAGGCCGTAGTCGCCGCGGTCGTGCTCGCCATCGCGGGCGCGACCGGCTATTACCTCTACGCCGGGAAGCAGAAGAAAGAGCAGCAGCGCGCGGTGGTCGCGCTTCTCGGCGACACGACCGCGCAGCTTCGCAAGGCGCTGAACGGGCCGCCCGCGCCCGGGCTGGTCTCGAAGATCGACAGCAACCTCAAGCTCGCCAAGGCGCCGCGCGACCCGCAGCTCGCCGTCGCCGCCGAGCACTACATCCACGGCGCGCGCGAGATCGCGCGCCGGCGCACCGACGCCGAGCGCCTGTCGCGCGAGGCGGCCATGAGCCGCCGGGCGCTCACCATGCACATGGCCGCCGCCAGCGCGCGCGACAGCTACTGGATCCGCGTCGCCTCCGACCTCAAGAAGCGCGTCGAG
>Ga0180085_1000827_pt1 | contig 10544 bp, 8 predicted proteins | sample EasRiv730_16_10D_FD_123013 | JGI IMG/M metagenome (GOLD analysis project Ga0180085, IMG submission 123013) | Soil microbial communities from meander-bound floodplain in the East River, Colorado, USA - East River metaG ERMLT730_16_10D | ecosystem: Environmental > Terrestrial > Soil > Floodplain ... | reverse complement strand
AGATCGCATGCGGGCGGGACGAACTTCCCCTGATTCACAATGAGGCTGCCGTACTCATACTCCGCGCGGTAAAGAAAGGCTCCTGGTTCAAGCGACCCGCCGGCCGGCGATTTGAAGACGTGCGAATCACTGAAGGTGGCAGCCAGGTTGGCGTCGGCGCGCATGACTTCTTTGCGAACGTCCTGCCAGTTAACCTGCTTCACCCGATTACAGATGACCACCTGTCTCGTAGCCCCTGCAGAGTCTGTTTGAGAATCCCTCATGGCTGGTACCTGGATAGATGGACCCACGGCTTTGAGCGTAACACCGTTTCGGCGGATGGTTCAAGAGCCCCTCTCCCCCGGGGCGGCCTGGTTCGGGGAGAGGCCTGTAAGGCGTCAGAAGTCCAAGGCAAGCGAGGGGCCGTCATACGCGCGAAAGCGGATGTCCCGTCCTCGGGTCGATCGGCGGAAACGTCGACGCTGGCGCGCTAAGGGGCGTTCACTCAAAACCAGCCAGAGTTGAAATCGTTCACGTTCCCTCAAAATGCAAAGGCCTATATAACCTTCGTAGCCCAGCGCTCGGACGGGGTCTCTTGATGTGCCCCGCCAGAGTTGTTGGCGATCCAACTGAGATCGTCCTGTAGAAATTTATCCAACAGCCAGGGTTCAAAGGACGTCCTACGGCTCGCCCGAATCTGGATCCACTCGCTCACCACGAGTCGCTGCAGTTCAGGCAAGAGCATCGTTTGCAGAGGTCTGGTGTGTCCATTCCCGATCAGGGAGACAGCCTGCAAAATGGCGCCGAGCAGGAGGCCACGTGTCATCTGGATGTCAGCGGCAGGCACAGATTCCGTGGACCCGTCGAAATTTACCGGAAACCCGCCACGCAGAATTCGCAATCTTCCTTGGCCCAGAGGAACCGTCACTTCAGAGGTTAGCTGCTGCGAGGAGACGAATCGATGATTTCCATCGTTGAGAGACAGCAATATCGATCGGAACTCCATGTCTTGAGAAGAGCAGCTAATCAGCAGCCTTTCGCCCGTGAGCTGTGGCCACCAGCCTTTTCCAGCCAAAGTATCCTTGCCGGTGCATCCGAAGACCGTCGCGGACTTCGAATAGAGTTCGCCCAGAGAGTCGCAGAAAACCGTCGTCCCTGATTCCCCTTCCGGCCCGACGTTCTCATCAAACGTCAATATTGGTGACTGGATCCGGCTAAGGGTTTGAGTCATCGCCTTACCGATGTTTCCAAATCCGACAACGCCCATCGGCGAGTCAGGAAGTCGATAGGACTGCAGCCTCGCCAAGACTGCTTCGCTGATCATCGGCGGCTCAATCCACTGCTTGGCTGCAGAAGAAGCAACATCAATGACTGGAAATGGAGGTGGTACGTCGAGCAGGGCAAGCCCGCTCATGGTTTGCTCGATTCCAACGACGGGCAGGGCCCGGAACGGCGGCATTCCCTTGATACAGAACCCACCGTCGTCAAGAATGATGAGTGCGTCCGGCCTTTGAGCCTCGATCCCTGCGGCAACGTGATTCCAAAGTCTCGACACGTCTTCTGTCAGCTGGGTCGAGTATTCCCCCCAACGCAGTTGCCTCCCTGATTCGACGACGTGGGCCCCCAACCTATGCAAGCGTTCTTCGACACTTGAATTGGACGAGTATGCCTTTCCAAGAATGTAGATGTTCCGTGGGTGCAGCCCCAACGACACCAGGGTTTGAATCAGGCTTCCTGTCGTCTCCAGCAAGTGCTGGACACAAACCAACGTGACTCCGCTGAGGGATGCCCGCGGTCCTGGGACTTGACTCGCGATCCGATCCAAGAGAGGAAGTGGTGCGAACAGCACGGGGGTGTGCCGGGGTGCCGGGCTCATCTAACGGGGGTCTCCTAAACCGCAAAATTGTATGCCGTTTCTCGAAAAGTGCCACCGGCAAATCCAATCGTAGATTTTGAATGCAAATTTTGCACCCAGATTATGCGGACCGATTCTGAAGAGATCCATTGCTGTGGCTTGTTACAAATGGAAGCAGTATTAACTCGTTTCAGAAGAGCACGGGGGAGGAGAGCGACGTGTTCAGGCACAACCACAGTTCTTCAAGAGCGGTCAGGGCTGAAATCGCCGGTAACAGGGCGTTAGCCAAGGAAGCAGTCCTGGAGAAGCGTTGGCCGATGACACCGGATCGTGTCGCTGATTTTCTGGCCGACCTTGTGTTCGTGATGCTGATGCTTCTGTTGTTCGTCTGGGTCGGATTGTGGACTTTCGTCCACTGAACTGTGTGAACGCCTCAGCATTTCAAGAGCAAACCGCGAAGAGCCCGGAGTTCAGAGACCTCGTCTAAAAAGGAGGATGGTATGGGAAGCCCAGTTACCTTCAAGATGCGATCATCCAAAAATTCCAAACCAAACCTCAGGTACAGTTTGAGGGTTGCGAGCGTCTCTGCAATCGCAACGGTGCTTCTCTTCATGAAAATGGGACTTGATGCGGAACCATCTAATCCCCGACTCGCAATTCTCAGCGGAATCAGCTACAACCAAGCCAATCGGTCGGTCTCCATCGTCCTGCACCTGAACGATCACCGACCCTTCACGCTCGGCAGACTTGACTCAGGTTTGTACGTCGACATCGAGAAGACTCGACTGTCGACAGAACTATTGGCGAACGGTACACGGTTGCCCAGCGATCGCGCGGTACAGGTCAAGACTCAGCAGGTTCGCAAAGACACCGCCAGAGTCGTCTTTCAATTCGACGCCATCGCAAGGCTTCAGGCCGTCCAACTGAAGGATCCCTCCCGTATCCTGGTTGAGATCGAATTGCCCGATCAGCCGGCTGAAACCGTAGACTCCTTGTCTGCGTCCGCGACCTCGTACACCACGAACGGGAAATAAGTCCCAGGGCTAAAGGACATTTCGATTTTTTCTGACCGGCCCGAAGTTTGGGGCCGGTTTTCCCTTTCTGGTCATTCCCACTCAACTGGAATCTCTCGAACCTGTTGCCGTTGCTGGGGCCGATTACTCGCCATAACCAACTCTTCGGGTGTTGCGAGCGCAAGGTAAGTACACCGTTTCAAAAACACACGCACGTATCTTCTAAGGCAGCGGGAACCTTGCAGGGGATCAATCTGAATAGCCACGGGTAGAGCGATGGAACGCCGATCCCCGGGGATACTGTAAAACTGCGAGCAAAACATGTGATCGCACCAAGCGCTGCTGGCAGCCCTTCACAGAGATAGCGGCACCCGAGGCATTCGCATCACAGGAAAGCACTTACCGCGCAGCCGTCGTTTGCGTCTCCCTCGCTCCCACGAGCGATCTGCGCATGCTTGCGTTTATCCTGAAACCGAACGAAGCTGAGGGCGGTATACTGGGTGGTGTGTAAGTGACCGATGGTGGGAGGGTTGGCCCTTTGTCTCGAGGTAAACTATTCAAAAAGAAGAGATTCAGGACAAGCGGAAAGCTTGGGTTGCCGGCAAGAGCTTTGAATACCCTGACCTACGAGGAACTCCTCGACACGCGTTTGTGCGACTTGCCGCTAAGCATTAAGACGTCGCCGTTGAAAAAGCGGCTGGCGCGGCTTCATAAAGAGCTGGCGGCTCGCGGCCTGCGTTTCGAGCCTCATGTCTGGCTGTCCAAAGAGTGGTTCACGCCCGACAACATACCCGGCTTCGCCATACCTTTCTATCTCGCACACCCTCGCCTGTCCAAACTGGAGCGCAAGCAGATGCTCGAAGTCGAAGGCGGGACCGAGAAGGAGTGTCTCCAGATCATGCGGCACGAAGCGGGACATGCCCTCGACAATGCGTTTGAACTTCACCTCAGGCCGCGCTACCGCCAGTTGTTCGGTTCATTCGCACACCGGTATCCCGACTGGTACAAGCCCGAGCCCAACAGCCGCAACTATGTGCTGCACCTTCCGGCCTGGTATGCGCAGGCGCATCCGGCCGAAGATTTTGCCGAGACGTTTGCCGTGTGGTTGGCAAGCGGGTCGAGGTGGAAACGGCAATACGAGGGTTGGCCCGCGCTCAGGAAGTTGGAGTACGTGGACCGAATCATGAAAGCCATCGCGGGAAAGACTCCGGTCAATCGATCCCGCCAGCGGCTTGAGGAATTGCCTGAAGTCGTGATGACTCTGCGCGAGCATTATCGCAAGAAACGGCGTCACTATGCGTTTCACTGGCCGCCTGACTACGACCGTGCTTTGTTGCGCATCTTCTCCTCTGAGCAGCGCCACAAACACCGCCCAAGCGCTGTCCAATTCCTGCAACGACACCGCCGCGAACTCTGCCAGGAGGTGGCTGAGGGAGCCGGCATCCACAGCTATGCGATTCATCAGATGTTCATTCCAATGATTAACCGCTGCCGGCAACTAAAGCTGCGCCTTCATCTGACCGAAGCAAATACCAGGCAGAAGCTGCTGATACTGTTGACGGTGCAGACTATGAACGGAATTCATTCGGGCTACCATCGCATTGCACTATGAGTCCTCGGCGTTCTAAAAAGCTGCGGGTCATTGTGCTCATGCAGGCAGAATTGATGCCACCCGAGACTCTCGACGGAGTGGAGGACAAGCGGAGCCAGCCCTGGCGAACCGAGTACGATGTGGTTTCAACGCTGCGTGCCATGGGACATGAAGCCTGGCCCATTGGCGTCGGGAGTGAGCTCGGGACCATCCGTAAGGCGATTCACGATCACAAACCGCATGTCGCCTTCAATCTACTGGAAGAGTTCGATGGGTTTCCATTGTTCGACCAGCATGTGGTCAGTTATCTCGAACTGCTGAAGCAGCGGTATACAGGTTGCAATCCTCGAGGACTGACTCTCGCCCGCGACAAAGCCCTGACCAAAAAAGTGATGGCTTACCATCGCATCCACGTGCCGCGTTTTGCGGTCTTCCCGATGAGCCGTAATGGCCTGCGGCCAAGCCGATTGAGGTTTCCGCTGTTCGTGAAGTCTTTAAGCGATGAGGGTTCAGTCGGTATTGCCCAGGCGTCGGTGGTACGCGATGACGAAAAACTGAAAGAGCGTGTGGATTTCATCCACCGTCAAAACCAGACGCCCGCGATCGCCGAGGAATACATTGAAGGGCGTGAGATCTACGTCGGCGTGGTCGGAAATCAAAGGCTCCAGACCTACACTCCCTGGGAACTGGTGATGACGAACCTGTCCGCCGGCTCTCTCAATATCGCGACAGGAAAAGCCAAATGGGACGTGAACTATCAAAAGAAGATCGGCTTGGAAACGCGTCCTGCCGAACTTGAGCCTGCAGTCAAAAAGCAGTTCGAGCGGATTTCAAAACGCATCTATCGAGTCCTCGGTCTCAGCGGATATGCCCGGATGGACTACCGCATGGCTGAAGATGGTCGCATTTACTTTCTCGAAGTGAACCCCAACCCTCAGATCGCGCACAACGAGGACTTTGCTGACTCGGCAGAGCATTGTGGTGTGAAGTATGAATCCCTGTTGCAGAAGATCTTGACCTTGGGGATGAACTATTACCCCAGCCGGTAATCCTGGAAACACTACAAATAACAAAAGGCGGCCTGTGCGAGGCCGCCTTCTTTCGTTTTGTCCCGCTATGATGGCGGGCTCGTTCCTTAGACCTGCAAGTCTTACTCTGGTTTACAGCAGTGACGTTGGTCGCCGCGTCCAGTTCTTCCCCTTTTCTTTCGCGACCGATTCCACGTCCTTCACATACGCTCCCGCCTGAGTGAGGACGTGATGCAGATCGTTCCCAATGCTGATGAACGTGAATCCTTTGTCGAGGAACTCGCCGACGCGCGAAGTGCCAAACAGAAAGAGCCCCAGAATGACACCGTTCTTCTTGGCCTCGTTCACCAGTGTCTGTGTGGCTTCCCCCAATTCGGGCGAAGTGTACATGTGCGGGAACTCATATTTCTCGTAAAGGCCCATGGACATGCAGAGATCGTTCTGTCCCAGAAAGAGGATGTCCACACCCGGCACCGCCGCAATTTCCTTCATATTCTTGATGCAGGACGCTGTTTCAACCTGCAACGCAACGATGATGTTCTTGTTGGCATTGCCGACGTAGCCCAGCAAGCCCGCTTTGTTGGTGCTGCGTTGGGGAAAGTACACCGAGCGCGTACCTACAGTAGGATAGCGTGCACAACTCACCGCCTGCCGTGCTTCCTCCGCAGTATTGATATAGGGAACCAACACACCATCAGATCCAAGGTCCAAGGCCTGCTGGATGCCGCCGCGATCGTGATAGCCCGCCACACGCACCATCGACTTGGCGCCACCACTGCAAACGGCGTTCAGCATCGCCGACAGGTTCTCGTTGCCCATCGGGCCGTGCTGGGTATCGATCAGCAGCCAGTCGTAACCAGTGTGGGCCAATTGCTCGGTCAAGGTCGCGCTGTGGGAATTCACAAACAAGCCCAGCTTGGGCACTCCGTCGCGCAACTGCTTCTTGAATTCGGCCCCGCTGATGGTTGTTTCGCTCATGATTCTTATTCTCCTCTTCTCCTGGATTGACATGCGACGGCGCAGACCGTCGTTTCAAATGGCCTTCCGGATCTTCGCCACGAAATCGATCACTTTTGATCAAGACGAGCTGGAAAGCTCGCACCGAAATCGCTGCACTCTATCCAACGGCATAGGAAGCCGTCAAGGCCGAGTATTCTAGAAGACAGGAAAGCGCACCGAGGATGCTTTCTCCCCCTTGCGAAGCGCATAAGGGGGAGATAAAGAGGGGGTCCTTGTGTCCTTCCGCAATTTCAGCAAAAAGAGACGCGGCGGCGCACTTGGCGTCTGGGGATCACCGCGACGCTCACTGCCTGCACTCGGCTACAGGCAAGCGATACAGTCAATTTCAACCAGCGAATTTCCGGGGATTCCGCCGGCAGCCGCAATGGTCGTGCGAACGGGCGGCTCGGCGCCGAAGCGTCCCAGGAACATCTCATCCATCCCGGCCTTGTCCTTCAAGTCGTTGAGATAGACGTTCACCTTCAACACCTTTTCCATGGAAGAACCCGCTTCTTCCAACCGTTTTTGAATCTCGTCGAGAACGTGCTTGGTGTGTGACTTGATGTCGCCCTCAAAGTGAGCGCCAATGCCCGCGATAAACACCAGGTTCCCGTAGGAAACGATGCCGTTGAAGAGTGGCGTTTTCTCGGGACGCTTGCCGTCCCTCCGATGGACCTTCTTTGTTGCCTTTTCATCGGCCTTGGCTGTTTTCGTTGCAGCCGTCGTCGCCACGGCAGCAGCTGCAACCGCTGAGCCCTTCACCAGAAAGTTCCTGCGATTCGATTTCGCCATGTTCGCCTCCGAACAAATGAATAATGTAGGGGCGGACCAAAGTGTCCGCCCTTCGTTACGTTTTTCCAGAATCAAGATTCAGCCTTCTTCGCCACGAGGGCGCACACGCGGGTGCGCCCCTACCCTCTCCGGTAGTCGTGCCTCTTCGCCGTCCACTTGGCGTTCAAATATTCACCCATATCGAGGGACCCCGACATTTCGTTCGCACCAGCTTTGCCGCTGAAAGTGAACATCAGCGAATCGCCATGCCGCTCTGTGTAACGGCTGGAGAGTTGCACATTGTCGCCATCAATCGAGCCGGACAGATCGCGTGATACGAAGTCTCCCTGGTGCGATCCTTCAATCCGGTTGCCTTGCTGCTTCAAGTGAAGCGTGTGTTTGGAAGTTCCCGCCAGATACTCAATCTGCACATCCCACTGCCCGGACAGGTCTGCACCCGGTGCTGCCGGCGTCTCGGGCGGCTGCTTCGTGGGCTTGGAGAGCAGTGCACACAGCCGATCAGCTACGATCTTCTCTTCACCGGCCGCCATCATGTAGGGTGTGATCGAGATGCCCGACTCGTTGCCTTCCCGCTGATCTCTTCCACCCGAGGTGGTGATCCGTGGCTCGCCGTCCATGAGCTGTTTGGCCACCTCACGGCCGCTGACTCCAAGCCGCGTCCGGTCCCAGCTGATCGACAGCGTTGGTGTGCGATTCGACAACCCATCGGGCTCGCGGATTGCCGTCTTTATTCCATCGATGGTAGAAACTCTCTTCGAAATGTGGTCAAGCCAGGCCAGCCAACGGTTCCACTCAGCCTTGTGATCTCGCTGCATCCACATTTCCACTGCCATCAGCATTCCCATGGCTTCTTCTTTACCCACTTTCAAACCGCGAGCAAAACCATGATGCGGCGCGCTATGCACCCACGCAGCCTGCACCAAGTCTTTGCGCCCTAGCAACAGTCCGCCCGTCTGCGGGCCCCTAATGCATTTCCCTCCGCTGTACGTCACCAGCGTCGCACCGTTCTCCAGGTGTACATTGGGCACCGTCAGCACTTCGGCAGCGGCATCCACCAAAACAGGGACACCCTTCTGTTTGGCAACCTGCGCGATGGCCTTGGTGCTGAGCGGCCCTTCATCAGCTTGCGGGCTCGCCAGGATATAAATCATCGCGGTCCGCGGGCCAAAAGCTGCTTCGAGTTCTTCGGCTGTTCCAACTTCGACGATCCGCACCCCAACGGCCCTGACAGCGGCGTCATAGACGTTTCTCGAATGCTTCGGGATAATGACCTCGTCCTTGGGAAAACCCTGGAGATTCGGAATGCGAACGTGCAGATCCGGATTCCCGCCGGCGACGCAGGCAGCCGTCGCGTGAGTCAACCCGGCTGCACAACCGGAACTGACCATTCCCCATTCCGCCTTAGTGAGCTCCGCCAAACGAGCGCCAATCGCTTCCATCAGCTCATCCAGTTGCACATACTGCTGCGACGCAGCGCTCATGGCTTCACGGACTTCGGGCAGCATTGTCGAGCCGCTGATGATCGTGAACGTCCCACGCGCGTTGATCAGAGGCCGCACGCCGATCGACTTATAGATGTCCGTACCGACGCGAACCTTCGGAGTTCCGGCAGCCGCTGCCACCAGGTTCTCCGGCAAGAGTGCAGGCAAGGCGAGCAAGGATCCCCGGCGAAACAGCTCGCGTCGGCTGAGTTTATTGACGAACCTGCTTTTCAATGATTGAAGCATTTTGGAACCTCCACATTTGTTTTGCTGCCGACACATCACCGGCAGCAGGATAGACATGAAAACGAAACTCTCGTTCTCGGCTTTTCGTTGCGAACGAGGATGATTTCCGGCTTTCGTCGGAATGACGGACCCTCACCACACCACTACTGTTCACTCGGGGCCTGGTTCTCCGCCACCTTACTCCATCAGCCCAAAAGTCACGATGTTGGTCCCGGCTGCGAGAGTTATAAACTGCCGGCCACCAATTGAATACGTCATCGGAGAAGCACTCAGACGGGAAGCACCCGTATTGAAATGCCAGAGCGCTTTTCCGGTTTTCGCATCGACGGCGACACAATAGCCATTGTCATCGCCGAGAAAGACCAAGCCGCCGGCAGTGGATAGCGTGCCGGCCCAAGATTGTGCTGTCCCAATCAATGGATACTCCCAACGAACTTTACCGCTGTCCAGTTCAATGGCCCGCAGAAATTTCTGGCCTGCTTCCCCCGGCACGTCTGAAGCGCCAGTGCCTTCAAAGCCGCGACCTTTCTGATATCCCTGAACGGAGCTCACATAGTCAGAGCACTCTTCCATGGCAATCACGTAAAACAAACCTGTGCTCGGGCTATAGGTGGGCGAGAACCAATTCGTGCCTCCAACCACGCTCGGACACGATTTGTTGCCCTGTGGTGTGGGGTCGGTGTTAGGCAAAACCTGGGGTCGCCCATCCGGACCAATGCCACTCGCCCAGGTCAGCTTGTTGATGAAGGGCTTCGCACGCAGCAGCTTGCCAGAGACACGATCAAACACATAAAAGAATCCGTTGCGATTCGCCTGCACCAGCAGCTTGCGAGGCTGGCCTTGGAAGGCGGCATCGATCAATACCGGAATTTCCGTGGCATCCCAGTCATGCGTGTCATGCGGCGTGAATTGGTAGTGCCATTTGAGCTTCCCGCTGTCTGGATCGAGCGCCAGAACTGAGTCGGTGTAAAGGTTGTCACCCAGCCGGTCTCCGCCATAGAAGTCAGGACAAGGGTTGCCAGTCGTCCAATAGAGCGTATTGAGTACTGGATCAAAGGTGCCCGTCAGCCAGGTGGTTCCGCAACCATGGGTGATGGCACCGCCTTTCCACGTTTCAGAGCCGGGTTCTCCGGGAGCAGGAATGGTCCAGAATCGCCACAAGCGCTTTCCGCTCTTTGGATCGTAGGCATCGAGAAGGCCGCGAACGCCTTCGTCCCCTCCAGAGGTGCCCGCAATTACTTTGTTCTTGACGATCAGTGGAGCCATTGTCCCGCCGTAGCCTTCACGATGGTCGCCAATCTCTGTCTCCCAGAGAAGGCTGCCGTTCTTGGCATGGAGGGCCAACAAGTGAGCGTCGTGCGTTTCGAAGAAAACCTTGTTTCCAAATACAGCAACACCGCGATTGATTCCGGCACGAGCATCTCCGATCACGTCCGGCAGCATGGGTCGGCTGAAGCGCCACACTTCGCGCCCGGTGCGGGCATCCAGAGCGAAAACGGAGTTGCGGCTGGTGACATACATCAATCCGTGCGCAACGATTGGCGTTCCCACCAGCCGGTT